>Ga0299907_10001869_pt1 | contig 12512 bp, 10 predicted proteins | sample RVTome_16_FD_198680 | JGI IMG/M metagenome (GOLD analysis project Ga0299907, IMG submission 198680) | Soil microbial communities from uranium-contaminated site in the Upper Colorado River Basin, Wyoming, United States - RVT152D67 (version 2) ...
GCAATTGCGATTGCAGCAACACGTGGCCAGTGCGACCGGCGTGGCGTGGGAACACGCTCGTCGAATGCGGTCTCGACCACCGCCCAGGTCCGCGCCAGTGCCTGCTCCTCGCCCGGAATCACCACGTGCTCGAGCTCCTGTCTCACGGCTCGCCCTCCAGCGCGTCGAGCCCTCGCCGCAGGCGCGAGTTGACGGTTCCCCGCGGGAGGCCGAGCGTCTCGGCGATCTCGCCGGGCGTGAACTCGAGCAGGTAGCGCATCACGACCACCGCCCGGTGCTCGGGAGCGAGGCGTCCGAGCGCGGCCAAGACGTCGTCGCGAGGTGGCCCGCTCGGCTCGGACGCCTGCAGCGATTCCGAGAGCTCGACCTCGGCGCGCAGCTTCCTCGCACGCGTCCAGTCGATCGCGCGGTTGACGACGATGCGATGGAGCCAAGGCCCGAACGGCCGGCTCCGGTCGAAGCGGTCGAGCGCGCGCAGGGCGGCCAGGAAGGACTCCTGGGCGATGTCCTCGGCGGCCGCCGAATCGTGGGTGACGAGGTACGCCGCGCGGAACGCCCGCGGCCAGTGCATCCGGAACAGCGCCTCGACATCGGTGACAGAACCTCGCTGCGCACCCCGCACGTGCGCGCGCTCGTCGCGGGCGGTGCCCATCGCGTGCCCAGACTACGACGGAACCTGGCCCGGAGGTCCATGCCGCTACTACGGTCGCGGACGGGCGAGAGGTCCGAATGACGTCGTGTCACAGAGCGCCTGGACCTCCGGGCCGCGCTCCGGCGTAGAGGAGATGTGGATCGCAAGCAGTTCCTGGTCGCTGCAGGTGCCGGCTCGCTGGTACTCGCGTTCGACCCGCTCGGGGTCGTCGCGTGGGCGAAGGGCTCGCCGCGCGCTCTCGTCACCGCCGACCTCGAGAGTCACGTCGTCGTCCTCGATCTCGAAAGCGCACGAACGATGTCACGCATCCGCACCGGACCCGGCCCGCGCGCGATCGAGCACATCCGCAGCCCCCTCGGGAGTGCGGTGCTCGTCGCGCATACGGAGCACGGCGTCGTCACCTTGATCGGGTCCGAGTCGCTCTCGATCCGTTCCGAGCTGGAAGCGTTCGAGGAGCCCCGCTACGCCTGTGCGGCAGCCTCCCGGGCGGTCGGCCGCACGGCGATTGGCTACGTGACCGATTCGGCTGCGGAAGAGATCGTCACGGTGGAGGTCACGGGTCGGGGCAAGGTGCTCTGGCGGACGCGCGTGCCGGGACCGGCGCGACACATCTCGATCAGCCCGGACGGTCGCACCATCTGGGCCGTCCTCGGCAACGCCGCACCGGGGATCGCCATCCTGGATGCGACCGATCCGCGACGGCCGACGCTCACGCGAACGATCGTGCCTCCGTTCCTCGCGCACGACGTCGTCTTCGCGCCCGACGGCCGCACGGTCTGGGTGACGTCCGGCGACGAGCGCCGCATCGCGCTCTATCGAAGAGACCGCCGGTCGGTCCGCGTCCTCGCGGCCGGGTCCGCTCCGCAGCACGTCGCCTTCACGCGCGAGAAGGCCTTCGTGGCGAGCGGCGACGACGGCAGCGTGCGGCGTCACCGTCTCGACGGAACGCTCGTGCGCGAGGCTCGTGTGCCGACTGGCTCGTACAACGTCGCCTTCGGCTTCGACCGGCTCGTCACGCCCTCGCTCGGCCAAGGCACCGTCACCTTCCTCGACCGAAACGGGCGCGTGTCGGCGGTTCGGCAGGTCGCGCGCGCCGCCCACGACGCCTGCGTGGTTCCCTGAAAGGAGAGCAGCATGAAGTCCTCTGTCGCACTGCTCGTCGTCACACTGGCTCTTGCCGCGGCCGTCACGGCCGGTGGCGCGGGCGCGAACGGATCGCCGTACTCGCCGGGCCTCGACTACGGCTGGGAGGGAGTTCGCGCTCCGACCGGCGAGGTTCGCTACGTCACGCTTGGCACTCCGAAGTCGACGATGGTCGCTGCCATCAGAGTCCGCGGAGGTCGCGTCGTGCGCTCGAGGGCCGTTCGCGGCTTCTTCGGCGTCCCGCTCGTCGCCTACGACGGTACGACGGCCGGTCTCTCAGGCGACGGCCGGACACTCGTGGTCGCCTCGTACGGCCCGGTGCCCGGAGATGAGGGGACCACGCGCTTCCTTGCGCTGAGAGCGAAGTCGCTGAAGCCCTATCGGCGGATCGAGCTCCGCGGCTCGTGGTCGTTCGACGCGCTTTCGCCCGACGGCTCGAGGCTGTACCTGGTCCAGCACATCACCGCGGGTCCGAGCCCGAAGTACCGCGTCCGGGTCTACGACCTCGTCCGGGGCCGTCTCCTCCCGAACGCCGTCATCGACCGCCTGGTCAGCAAGGCGATCATGGGAGGCAACCCCGCGACGCGGGTGACGACCTCGGACGGGCGGTGGGCGTACACGCTCTACGCCCGCCAGAAGGGCAAGCCGTTCGTGCATGCGCTCGACACCGCCCGCCACGAGGCGTTCTGCATCGATCTCCCGCTACGCCTCGGGGAGGCCGAGCAGATGCGGCTCCGGATGCGGTTGCGCCACGACGATCTCACCATTCGTCTGGGCAACGCGAAACTAGCAGTCGTCGATATGCGGTCGTTCGTCGTGCATCTAGGAGGACACCACGGGTAGCGCCTCGGTCGCGTCCGCGATCTCTCTCGCGACCTCGACGATGTCGCGGTTCGCGTTGTAGACGCGGAGTTGACCTGCCGCGCTCGAGCCGCGACTCAGGATCGCGGCGACTCCCTCGAGCTCGCGCTCCGACCCGAGATCGCGCGCATGCGGTTCGAGCTGCTTCAGCGTCCTGCGCACCATCCGCGCGATCGGGATCCGGTTGCGGCGCCCGGTACCGAGGTCGATCACCGGTGCCTCCAGCCCGTAGCGCGCCGCGAGCCACTTGTTCTCGCTCGTGAGGATGCGATGGTGCGACGGGATCTCCTCGCCGGCCTCGTACGTCTCCGAGAGCTGCTTCACGAGCGCCTGGCAGTAGGCCGCGATAGCGACGGCGTCCTCCACGCGCGTGACCGCGTCGCAGATCCGGATCTCGACGGTGCCCAGTCGCGGGTGCAGGCGGATGTCCCACCAGATGCTCGTGTAGTCGGAGATGCAGCCCGAGCTCTCGAGCTGGCCCACGACCTCCGCGTAGTCGGCGTAGTCCCGGAAGCGTGGCGGCGGCCCTGAGCGCGGGAACGCGGAGAAGACCATCTGCCGACTCGACGCGAGCCCGGTCGGCTCCCCGCGCCAGAAGGGCGAGCTCGCCGACAGCGCGAGCAGGGGCGCGATGTGCGGGAGGAGCCCGTTCACGACCTTGATCGCCTTCTCCGGGTCGTCGACCGCCACGTGCACGTGCATCCCGAAGATGAGCTCGCGCCGCGCGATGTACTGCATCTGATCGATGAGCGCGCGGTAGCGATCCTTGGCCGTGATGCGCTGCCGCTCGAAGAGGCTGAAGGGATGCGTCCCCGCGGACCCGACGCGCATGCCCTGCCCGTGCGCGACCTCGATCACGTAGCTGCGCAGCTTGACGAGCTCCTGCATGACGTCGGCCGGCGTCCGGCAGACGGGGGTCGTGATCTCGATCACGGACTGCATGAGCTCTGGGTTGATGCGCTCCTCGAGCTCGTGACCCGCGACCGCGTCCAGCATTGTCTCGATGTGTTGCACGAGATCGAGCGTCTGACCGTCGAGAAGCTGATACTCCTCCTCGACGCCGAGGGTGTAGGGATCGCCCCTCCCGAACGCGTGGTCGAGCACGCTGCCGGTATGGACGGCGCCCTTGCCCGTGATCGAGGGCGGGAAGATCTGACGGCCGTCGGTGTCCCGGTCGGTCACGGAAGGATCGCGTCGACCTCGAGCTCGACCGTCCACGCCGGGTCGTAGAGCGCGGTGAACACCGTCGTGTTGGCCGGGCGGACGTCGCCGAACGCCTCGGCGTGCGCGCGGCCGAATCCCTCGAAGTGCGCCCGGTCGGTGAGAAAGGCGCGCGTCCGAACGACGTGCTCGAGCCCCGAGCCGGCACGCTCGAGCGCCTCGGCGATGATCTCGAGGCAGAGCTTGGTCTGCCCGTAGGCGTCCTTCGGAGGAGGGGAGCCGTCGCGTGTGACCGGCGCGGTTCCCGCGACGTGGACGTAGTTCCCCACGACGACCGCGCGCGAGTACCCGAAGGTCTTCTCCCACGCTCCGTACCCGGAAATGAGTCGGCGCTCCATGAGGCTAGTATCGCGCGGAGTGCAGGCACTTCGCCAGATCGAAGGCTGGCCGGTGCCGTTCGCCGCTGCGGGAGTCCTGACGCGAGACGGGCGCGTCGAGACGCACGGCGACACGAGCCGGGCCGTGCGTCTGGCTTCCGTGTCGAAGCCCGTCGCGGCCATGGCCGTGCTCGTCGCCGCGGAGGAGGGCGTCGTCGACCTGGACGAGCCTGCGGGTCCGCCGGGCTCGACGGTCCGCCATCTCCTCGCACACACGTCGGGCCTGCCCTTCGAGGGTCGCGAGCCGATCGCGGCGCCTGCCCGCAAGCGGATCTACTCGAACGAAGGCTTTCGCGTCCTGGCCGAGCACCTCGAGCGTGCGTCCGAAATGCCGTTCGCGGAGTACGTCCGCGCGGCTGTCTGCGAGCCACTCGGAATCCGGCTCGACCCGAGCGGCGACCCCGGCTCGGGGATGCACGCCTCTCTCGACGATCTGCTCGCTTTCACGCGGCAGCTTCAGGAGCCCGCCCTCGTTGCCCGCGAGACGCTCGCCGAGATGACGAGCGTCCAGTTCACTGGCCTCTCGGGCGTCCTCCCCGACCTCGGCCGCTTCGACCCTCTCGACTGGGGTCTCGGCGTGCAGCTGAACACGCGCCCGCCCTCGTGGATGGGGACGCGCGCGTCGCCGCGCGCGTTCGGCCACTTCGGGGGCTCGGGCACGTTCCTCTGGATGGACCCCGAGCGCGGCGTCGCCTGCGTCGTGGTCACCGACCGCGAGTTCGGCGAGTGGGCGAAGGAAACGTGGCCGGCACTCTCGGACGCGGTCCTGGACGAGCTCGCCTAGCCGTCGTCCGCGAACAGCGGCCGCAGGAGCTCGTCGAACGTCGCGCGGTCGCAGCTGGCTACGACGCACGGCGTCATCGCCGTGACGGTGGCGGTGCGCGGCACGTTCATCGTGAGCGCCACTTCGCCGAAGAACTCGCCTGCACGCAGGATCCCGCGTTGGCCCAGCGACGCCTGCGAGACGCCCGCGACGCCCGATAGGAGAACGTAGAACCGATCTCCGCGGTCGCCCTCGCGGCAGAGCACGGTGCCGGCTTCGACGTCGTCGCGCCGCATCCGGTCGGCGAGCTTCCCGAGCGTCTCGCCCGGGAGCGACCCGAGGAGCCCGATGCGCGCGAGCTCGGTGACGGTTGCCGGAATCTCGCGCGGCGACACGAAAGTACGGTACCCGCCTGGCCGCGCTCGAGGGCCGCCGCTACGGCGCGCCTCGGGGGCCGGCGCTACTTCCGGCGGTGCGGAGATACCAAAGGGCCGGACGAGCCGGCCCTTCGGTTAGGGGAGGGGAGGGGGAAGCCTCGAAAACTTCCTGCAAATAACCGCCCCACAAGCATACGCCTCCCGACGGGGGTACGCGTGTTGAGGCGGCATTACGGGACGGAGCTAGGCCGCGACGGCTTCGAGGCCGAGCGAGCGCTCGAGCGCTGCCTTCGGCTGAGCTCCGACTGCGGCGGCTGCTGGAGCGCCGTCCTTGAACAGGATCATCGTCGGAATGGACATGACCCCGTAGCGCTGAGCCAGCTCCTGCTCCTCGTCGATGTTCACCTTGACCAGGGTCAGCTCGCCCTTCCGCTCGTCGGCGATTCGCTCGAGCACCGGAGAGACGGCGTGGCACGGTCCGCACCACTCGGCCCAGAAGTCCACGAGCACGGCCGTGCCGCTCTTCAGGACCTCGTGCTCGAAGGTTGCCTCTGTCACGTTGACTGTCATCTCGACTGCTTCAGTCCTTTCTATTCGGATGGAATTCGCTCTGAGCCTAACGACGGTCGTCGAAAAACCCTTCCCTAGACTTACCCGGTGGCGCCCATCTTCTCACCTCTCCCGGATAAGCCCGACCACGGTGCGCTGGAGCTGGAGCTGCTCGACGCCTGGGAGCGGGAGGGGACGTTCGAGAAGCTCCGCGAGCTGAACCGGGGCAACCCGAAGTTCAGCTTCGTCGACGGCCCGATCACGGCGAACAACGCGATGGGCGTGCACCACGCGTGGGGCCGCACGCTGAAGGACGTCTTCCAGCGCTACAAGGCGCTGCGCGGCTTCGACCAGCGCTACCAGAACGGCTTCGACTGCCAGGGCCTGTGGGTCGAGGTCGAGGTCGAGAAGTCGCTCGGGCTGAACTCGAAGCGGGAGATCGAGGAGTACGGGCTCGCCGAGTTCGCGGAGCGCTGCAAGGAACGCGTCGCCCACTTCTCCGAGGTGATCACGGACCAGTCCGTCCGCCTCGGCATGTGGATGGACTGGGACCGCGACTACTACACGTTCACCGACACGAACATCGAGTACATCTGGCGGTTCCTGAAGAGCGTCCACGAGCGCGGCTGGCTCTATCAGGGGCACCGCTCGACCGTCTGGTGCCCGCGATGCGGGACCTCGATCTCCCAGCACGAGGTGTTCTCCGGCGAGTACAAGGAGGTCGAGCACCCGTCGCTGACCGTCCGGCTTCCGCTGACGGGCCGCGAGGGCGAGTCGCTCGCCATCTGGACGACGACCCCGTGGACGCTCCCCGCGAACGTCGGGGCCGCGGTCAACCCCGATGCGGACTACGTCCTTCGCGAGGACGGTGTCTGGGTTGCGCGCGAGCGCGACCCCGAGGCGACTGCGGCGAAGACGGCGCGCGGATCGGACCTCGTCGGACTCGAGTACGAGGGCCCGTTCGACCACCTGCCGGCCCAGGAGGGCGTCGTACACCGCGTCATCCCGTGGGACGATGTGTCGCTGAGCGAGGGGACGGGCATCGTCCACATCGCGCCCGGCGCGGGCGCCGAGGACTTCGAGCTCTCGCGAGTGCATGACCTGCCGGTGCTCGCGCCGCTCGACGAGGCGGGCCGAATGCTCCCCGGTTTCGGCTTCGACGGCGTGTCGACGGAGGAGGTCGAGCAGCCTGTCATCGACGACCTCGAGCGCCGTGGGCTCCTGCTCGAGGCCGGACGCATCGTCCACCGCTACCCCACCTGCTGGCGCTGCGGGACTCCGCTCGTCTTCCGCGTGGTCGACGACTGGTTCATCTCCGCGGAGGAGATCCGCCAGCCGATGCTCGACGCGAATGCGACCGTCGAGTGGACGCCGCCCTTCTACTCCAAGCGGATGGACGACTGGCTGCGGAACATGGGCGACTGGAACATCTCGCGGAAGCGCTACTTCGGCCTGCCGCTGCCGCTCTACCCGTGCGAGGACTGCGGGACGTTGACGGTGGTTGGGTCGAGGCAGGAGCTAGAGGAGCGGGCGCTCGGCGGCCTCGACCAGCTCCAGGAGCTCCACCGGCCCTGGATCGACGAGGTGCCGATCGCATGCTCGGGCTGCGAGAAGGAGGTGCGGCGCATCCCGGAGGTCGGCGACGCGTGGCTCGACGCCGGCATCGTGCCGCTCTCGACGCTCGGCTGGCAGAGCCCGGAGTACATCCCGGAGGGCTACGCGACGGGCGCCGGCCAGGGGCTCACCAAGGCCGACCTCCCCGACCACGCGTACTGGGAGCACTGGTTCCCCGCCGACTGGATCTCCGAGATGCGCGAGCAGATCCGGCTCTGGTTCTACTCGCAGTCGTTCATGTCGGTGACGCTCATCGGCGAGTCGCCGTACCGGCGCGTGCTGACCTACGAGAAGCTCCTCGACCAGACCGCCCGCGAGATGCACCGCTCGTGGGGCAACGCCATCGACGTGAACGACGCGTTCACGGAGATGGGCGCCGACGTGATGCGCTGGCAGTTCACCTCGCAGCCGCCGAGCCAGAACCTCCTCTTCGGCTATGGCCCGGCGAACGAGATCCGGCGTCGCCTGCTCACGCTCTGGAACTCGGCCCGGTTCTTCGTCGACTACGCGAACATTGCGGACTGGCGGCCGGCGTGGGGAGACGTGGCGGACGGGCCGACCGGTGAGCTCCAGCCGCTCGACCGCTGGCTCGTCTCGCGGACGTACGAGCTCGTGCGCGAGGCGACCGACGCCTACGAGAGCTACCTCACGGTCAACGTCGTCCGCGCGTTCGAGTCGTTCGTCGAGGATCTCTCGAACTGGTACATCCGGCGCTCGCGGCGGCGCTTCTGGGACGGCGACCCGGTCGCGCTCGGAGCGCTCTGGTACGCCCTCGTCCAGAGCCTGCGCGTCGTCTCCCCGGTCATGCCGTTCCTCAGCGACCATCTCTGGCGTGCGCTCGCCGGGCCGGTCGAGAGCGCGCCGGAGTCGGTGCACCTCGCGGGCTGGCCCGAGCCGCGCGAGGCGGACGACAACCTGCTCGCCGAGGTCGCGGAGCTGCGGCGGGTCGTCGAGCTCGGCCGCCAGGCGCGGTCCTCCGTCGGCGTCGCGCTCCGTCAGCCGCTCCACACGCTCGTCGTCGAGGGCGCGGTGCTCGCCGCGCGCCACGCCGGCGAGATCGCCGAGGAGCTCCGCGTGCGCGAGGTGACGTTCGGCACGGTCGACGCGAGTGAGCTGCGGGTGAAGCCGCACCTTCCGGTTCTCGGGCCGAAGCTCGGGAAGGACCTCGACGCCGTCCGCCGGGCGCTCGAAGCGGGCGAGTTTGACGCCCTCCCCGACGGCGGCTTCCGCGCCGCCGGCCACGACCTCGGCCCGGACGAGGTGCTCGTCGAGCGGCGGGGCAAGGAAGGGTGGGCGGTCGCCACTGCCGACGGCGTCACGGTCGCGCTGGACGCGAAGCTCGACGAGGAGCTGCTCCTCCTGGGGCGCGTGTACGAGCTCATCCACCGGGTCAACTCGCTCCGCAAGGAGCTCGGCCTGGAGCTCACTGACCGCATCGAGCTCACGCTCCCCGAGTCGGACTCGGTGCTCCTCGAGCACTCGGACTGGATCGCCCGCGAGACGCTCGCGGTCTCGGTCGAGGCGTCCGGTTCCGAGCTCACCCTCGCGAAGACGGGCGCCTGAGCAAGCGGCCGATGAGTCCCTTGTGGCTCTGAGCCACAAGCGCTCTCGTCTTTCACGAGCGTCGTCGAGCTGGTGGACGGGATGCCCGGCGAGAGCGACCGTCAGGGCGTCTGCTCGCGCAAGCCTCGTACCTCGTAGGCGGTGACCGTCCGACCGAAGCCCTTGAGCTCGAGCTCGCCCACGGGGGTCGCATCGACGAGCTCCTCGACGGCGGCGTGGACGCGCTGGCCGATCAGGATCTGCCCGCCGGCTGCGTGGGTGCTGAGCCGTGACGCGAGGTTCGTCACCGGGCCGAGCGCGCCGTAGTCGTAGCGCCCGTCGAAACCGATCCGGCCGAGCGTTGCGTAGCCCGCCTCGATGCCGATTCCGAGGCCGAGCCGAATTCCTCGCTTCTGCCACGCATCTGCGAGCGCTGCGAAGCGCTCCTCTGCTGCGAGCGCGAGCCGGATCGCCTGGAGCTCGTGCTCCTCGACCTCGACCGGGTCGTTGAAGAAGACCATCACGCCGTCGCCTGCGAAGTGCTCGAGCGTTCCGTCATACGCGGGGATGAGCTCCCCGAGCGTCTCGTGGTACGCGCGTAGGACCTCGAATTGCTCCTCGGGCGCGGCCGTCTCCGCGAACGCGGTGGAACCACGCAGGTCGCAGAAGAGGCACGTGATGTACGCACGATGACCGGCGAGTAGCCGCTCGCCCTCGTCGGACGACACGAGCTCGGCGACCTGCGGCGAGACGAAGCGGGAGAGCTCCTTCCGCTGCCGCTCGACCGCTTCGATCAGCCGAACGTTCGCGATCGCAATCGCCGCCTGGTCCGCGAACGTCTTCACCAGCTCGACCTGCTCCTCGGTGAACGGCCCTGGAACGTTGCGCCCGGCCGTGACCGCACCGATCAGCTCGCGGTCGAGCACGATCGGCACGCCGAGCAACGCGCGGAAGCCGACGGTGCTCTGCGCGCCGACCGCGTACTCCGGATCCTCCAGGACGTCCGGGATCTGCACGACCTCGCGCGCCAGACCCGTCCTGCCCACGATGCTCGTCCGGTCGAGCGCATGTGTGCGCGCGTCGGCGAATCCGGCGTCCGTCTCCGGGTCCTCGGTCTGCGCATGGATCCGGAACAGGTCGCCCTCCAGCAGGTAGAGCTGGGAATGGTCCCCGTGACACAGCGTCTTGGCCGCGCCGACGATCTCGTCCAGGACTCGCTGGAGTCCCTGCGAGCTCGCGACCGCGCGGAGGACGTCGGCGATCGCCCGTCGCTGATCGTGGAGACGCTTCTGGGAAAGCGATGCAGTCAGGCGGGCTCGGAGGAGCGCGGCGTTGAAGGGCCTGGGCAGGTAGTCAGTCGCACCGATCGCGATGCAGCGCACGACGCTGTCGAGGTCATCGTTCGACGAGATCACGATCACCGGCAGGTCGCGGAACCGCTCATCGGCCTTGAGCTGCGTGAGCGTCTCGTATCCGTCCAGCTCGGGCATGTGGAGGTCGAGGAGGACTGCGTCGACCGCCGGCCCGCCGTTCGAGCGGAGCAGCTCGAGCGCCAGCAACCCGTTCTCCGCGGTGACTGCATCGTGGCCTTCTCGGGCCAACGCTTTGCTGAGGACAAGCCGGTTGGCGTGGCTGTCGTCGACGACGAGGATCCTGCCGCCGCCCCGAGAGCTCACGTCGGTGCTCCTGTGCGCCTTGCCTCGAGGGCCTTCTCGACCCTCGTGACCTCGAGGCCGATCCGGTCGGCGAGCGCGGTGGCCTCGTCGAGCTGCCCCTTCGTCGCGCGTTCCTCGAGCTCTCGGCACTGCTCCGCAAGGGCTCGAGCTCCGAGTGTCGCGCCGTTCGACTTGAGCGTGTGCGCCGCCCGTCGAAGCTCGTCCAAGTCTCCCTGCTCGATCGATCGGCGTAGCGTCGCCAGGAGCTCGGTCGCCTCGGCCAGAAATGCCCCGATCACGTCGCCGAGGGAGTCGTCCCCCCCGAGCTCTTTCAGGTCGTCGAGCGCGCGCTCGTCCAGCTCGGCTGCTCCGTCACGAGCGCCGGTCCCCGCGGTATCTCGTGGCGCGTAGGCGACTCGTAGCGCCTCTGCCAGCGTGTCGAGGCGAATCGGCTTCGCCAGGTAGTCGTTCATCCCGGCGGCAAGGCACGCTTCGCGGTCCTCGGCCATCGCGTTCGCCGTCATCGCGATGATGTGCGGCCCCTCTTTCCAGCGGTCGCGAATCTGCCGCGTCGCATCGAGCCCGTCGAGCTCCGGCATGTGCACGTCCATCAGCACGACGTCGTACGGCTGCCGCTCGAGCGCCTCGACCGCCTCGCGGCCGTTCCACGCCACGTCCGCTCGGTAGCCCAGGCGACGAAGCAGCCCGAGCGCGACCGTCTGGTTCATGGTCCCGTCTTCGACCAGGAGGATCTTGAGCGGCGAATGCTCGGTCGCCGCCTCCGTAGGGGTTCCTTCCGGCGCCGATTCGCCTCCCTCGCCCTTCAGCACTCGGATCAGCGCCTCGTAGAGCTGGGATGACTTCAGGGGCTTCGACAGCTGCGCGGCGAACTCCGGCGGCGAGCCGCCGGGAGGCACGCGCCCGAGCGACGTGATGAGGACGAGCGGGAACGCCGCTTCCCGCCGCCGCATCTCGCGCGCGAGCTCGAAGCCGTCCATCTCGGGCATCACCAGGTCGAGGAGGGCGACCTCGAACTGCTCCCCGGTGTCGAGAAGCGCGAGCGCCTCGGAGGCGAGGCCGACGGCGACCGGCTCCATCCCCCACGAGCGCGCCTGCCTGCTGGCGATCTCGCGATTCGTCGCGTTGTCGTCGACGACGAGCAGCCGCCTCCCTTCCAGCCGCGGAAGGCCCTCGTCTCCGTCGTAGCGCCGCGGCATCTCGGCCGCCTCTGCGGTAAACGTGATGGAGAAGGTCGATCCGGTTCCCTGCTCGCTCTCGACGCTCAGCGTGCCGTCCATCAGCTCGACGAGCCGCCTCGAGATCGCGAGGCCGAGGCCGGTTCCTCCGTAGCGGCGCGTGGTGGACGTGTCGACCTGGCTGAAGGACTCGAACACGCGCTCGATCCTGTCGGGCGGTATCCCGATCCCCGTGTCGCGGACGGCGAGGCGGATGCGGGACGACCCCGCTACGGCCGGCTCGGCGTCGAGCTCGACGACGACCTCGCCCTGCTCGGTGAACTTGACGGCGTTCGAGAGCAGGTTCAGCAGCACTTGCCGCAGGCGCGCGTCGTCGCCGACGACGCCCTGGGGAACGTCCTCGCCCACGAGGCAGCCGAGCTCGATCCCCTTCGCGGCGGCCCGCGGGGCGACGATGTCGAGCGCGCTCTCGACGCACTCCCGAATGTCGAACGGCTCGCGCTCGAGATCGAGCTTGCCGACCTCGATCTTCGAGTAGTCGAGGATGTCGTCGATCACGTGG
>Ga0299907_10001870_pt1 | contig 12510 bp, 13 predicted proteins | sample RVTome_16_FD_198680 | JGI IMG/M metagenome (GOLD analysis project Ga0299907, IMG submission 198680) | Soil microbial communities from uranium-contaminated site in the Upper Colorado River Basin, Wyoming, United States - RVT152D67 (version 2) ...
CACGGGGAACCCACCCCCGACGGGAGACGGCCGGGTGAGGGGGACGGCGGCGCCCGCCGGAGACGGCCGGGTGAGGGGGGCGGGGACGCCCGCCGGAGACGGCCGGGTGAGGGGGACGGGTCGGTTCGCGGGGACGGGGTGGGTGAGGGGGCCGGGTCTCCCCGGCCCTCGGGAGGTGGGGAGCGCCGGGGGTGAGGTGGGACGGGTCGTGGGGAGGAAGCGGAGGGGGTCGACGTAGCCGTGGGGCTCGCCGGCGCGGCGGGCGCCGAGGTGCAGGTGGGGCGTGGGCGAGGACGGGGCGCCGGAGGTCCCGACCGTGCCGATCCGCTCGCCGGCGGCGACGGCCACGCCGCGCCGGGTGGCGATCGAGCCCAGGTGGCCGTAGGAGACGACGAGACCGCCGCAGGCGACGCTCACCGCGCGCCCGAACGCGGCGACCCGGCCGGCGAAGCGCACCCGCCCCGCGCACGCCGCACGGACCGCGGCGCCGCGCGGCGCGGCCACGTCGATCCCCCGGTGCTGCCCGCGCGCGTAGGGATCGCCCGCCACGGCGAACCGCTCGACGACCTCCCCGCGGACCGGCCAGCGCCACGCCGGCCCGGCCGCCGCCGCCGCGGCGGGGACGGCGAGGGCCGCGGCCGGGACGGCGAGAACCGCGGCCCGGACGGCGAGAACCGCGGCCCGGACGGCGAGAACCGCGGCCCGGACGGCGAGGGCCGCGGCCGGGACGGCGAGGATGGCGATCGGGCGGCGCATCGCACGGGTCTACCGCGCCGGCGGCGCGGCGCGACGTCGCCGGCCCCAGGAGTCACCGATCCTCCACGCTCTCGACGCGAATCGCGGGCGCGGCGCGCGTGTCGGCGGCCCAGCCGCGAAGGTCGTGCGATTTTCCACGCCATGGGGGGACAGGTGCACGCGGTGCCCCGCGTCAGCCTTCCTGGAGGGCGCGGTAGAGCCGGTTGGCGGGCACGCCGGTGAGCTCGGCGACCACCGTGGCGGCGGGACGCGGCTTGGCTCCCGCCTCGACGAGGCGGCGCAGGGCGGCGAGGGCGGCGTCGAGGTTGGCCGCCTCCTCGGGCCCCGGGCCGACGACGAGCACGACCTCGCCGCGCGGCGCCTCGCCGGCGTAGCGCTCGGCGAGCTCGGCCGCCGTCCCGCGGACGACCTCCTCGTGGACCTTGGTCAGCTCGCGGCACACCGCCACCGGGCGGTCGGGATCGAGGTCGGCGAGGGCGCGCAGCGTCGTGCCGACCCGGCGCGGGGACTCGAAGGCCACCAGCGTCTCCGGCGCCCGCAGCGCGTCCACCAGCGCCGCGCCCTTGCGCGGCAGGAACCCCGCGAAGCGCCAGCGCTCCGCGGGCAGCCCCGAGGCCACCAGGGCGGTGAGGACGGCGGAGGGGCCGGGCAGCACCTCCACCGCCAGCCCCGCCGCCACCGTCTCGCGCACCAGCACGAAGCCCGGGTCCGACACCAGCGGCATCCCCGCGTCGGACACCAGCGCGACCACCGCGCCGTCGCGCATCCGCGCCACCAGCTCGCGCGCCCGCGCGCGCTCGTTGCGCTCGTGGTAGGAGACCAGCCGCGCGCGCACGCCGTAGCGGTCGAGCAGCACGCGCGTGCGCCGCGTGTCCTCGCACGCCACCACGTCGGCCTCCCGCAGCGCGGCCAGCACCCGCAGGGTCACGTCCTCGAGGTTCCCGATCGGCGTCGGGCACACGACCAGCCGCCCGCTCATTCGGCCGGCGGCAGGACCGCGTGGAGCCCGTCGAGCGCCAGGGCGGCGGCGCCCACCATCCCCGCCTCCGCGCCCAGCCGCGCAGCCACGATGCTCATCACGTCGCGCCCCGGCGGCAGCGCACGCCGCGCGACCTCCGCGCGCACCGGCTCCAGCAGCAGCTCCCCCGCCCCCAGGACGCCGCCCCCGAGCACCACGTGGTCGGGGTTGAAGACGTTCACGTAGGAGGCGATCCCCACCCCCAGGCGCCGCCCGATCAGCGCGATCGTGTCCCGCGAGACCGGGCAGCCGTCGTGCGCGAGCTCGGTCACCAGCGCCCCCGTCACCTCCCGCCCCGACGAGGCCGCCCGGCCCAGGGCGGACTCCGGGAAGGCCAGGGCCGCCTCGCGCCCCTCGCGCCCCAGCGCCGTGCCGGACGCCACCGCCTCCAGGCACCCGCGGTTCGGGCAGTTGCCCTGGCAGGGCGGGCCGTCCATGTCCACCACCACGTGCCCCAGCTCGGCCGCCGCGCCCACCGACCCGCGGTAGATCGCGTCGTCGAGCACCAGGCCCCCGCCGATCCCCGTCCCCACCGTCAGCATCACCGTGTGGCGCCCCTCGCGCGCCGCGCCGAAGCGGTGCTCGGCCAGCGCGGCGAGGTTGCCGTCGTTGTCCACGAACACCGGCAGGCCCAGCCGCTCGGCCATCAGGTCGCGGAACGGCACGTCCAGCAGCGGGAGGTTGACCGCCTGGACCGCCATCCCGCGCCGCTGGTCGATCGTGCACGGGATCCCGAAGCCCACGGCGCCCACCGGCTCGTCCACCGTCTCGCGCACCTCGGCGACGGCGGCGACGGCGGCCTCGAGCACGCCGTCGCGGTCGAGCCCCGCCATCGTTCGCAGGGCACGGTGATGGACGTTGAGGTTCTCGTCGACCGCGCCGGCGAGGAGCTTGGTCCCCCCCATGTCGACGCCGACGACGCACGGGGCGGCCATGGCCCCTGTCACCATACCCGCTCGATGCCGGACGACCGAGAGCGCCCTCAGTACACGCGCTACCGGTCGCGTCCCCCCCTGCTCGGGGGGCTGCGGCGCGGCCGCGAGCCCGAGTTCCGCGACGTCGACGGCGTGCGCGAGGAGCGCCGCCGCCGGCGCGGTCGCGCGGGCCGCAAGCCCTGGACGCCGGGCCGCGTCGCGAAGTGGATCGCCATCGCCGTCGGCGCCTGGGTGGGCCTCTCGCTCGTCCTCTTCCTGATCAGCGCCCAGGTCGAGCAGGGCAAGGTCTCGGACTCCGCCGAGCGGGCGCTGAACACCGCCGGCCCCCTGCCCTTCACGCCCAACACGATCCTGGTGATCGGGTCCGACGCCCGGCCCCGGGGGACCGGGGAGGGGGGCGCGAACGTCGTGGGCGAGCCCTCGCGCTCGGACACCCTGATGCTGATCCGCACCGGGGGCCTCAAGAGCGCGCGCCTGTCGATCCCCCGCGACACCGTGGTCGACATCCCCGGCCACGGCCAGGACAAGATCAACGCCGCCTACGCCATCGGCGGGCCGGCGCTGACCATCACCACGGTCGAGCGCTACCTCGGGCTGGAGGTCAACCACCTGGTCGAGGTCAACTTCGACAACTTCCCCGACTTCGTCGACTCGCTGGGCGGGGTCGACGTGACGCTCCCCAAGCCGGTCCGCGCCGAGCTGGACGGCGGCGACGACGCCGGCGGCACCTCCCTGGACCTCGGGCGCGGCACCAACCACCTCGACGGCCGCCTCGCCCTCGCCCTGGCCCGCGTGCGCGTGAACCGGGCCGACCCCGGCGAGGACGACATCGACCGCGCCGAGCGCCAGCAGCGCATCCTCAACGGCATCAAGGGCCAGCTGCTGTCCGGCTCGACGTTCCTGCGGCTCCCGTGGGTCTCGTGGACGGCGCCGAAGGCGATCCGCACCGACATGAGCGGGCCCACCCTGCTGGCGCTGTTCACGGCGATCGAGATGGGCGGCAACCCGGCGCCGCGCGTCCTGCGGCCCTCCGGGGTGGCGACCACGCCGGGCGGCGGCTCGGGCCTCGTGGTCTCCGAGGACGAGCGGCGCAGCGAGGCCCGCCGCTTCCTGGACTAGCGCCGCGGCCCCCCCACGCCCTCGCGCTCGGCCTCGACGATCCCCTCGGCGCCCTCGGGCGCCGCCTGCGGCGCGCGCGAGGCCAGGGTGACGCCGGCCAGGATCAGCGCCAGCCCGGCGATCGCCGCCGGCGTCACCGCCTCGTCGAGCAGGAGCGCGCCGTAGGCGAGCGAGAGCGGCGGGACCAGGTAGGAGACCAGCGCCGCCCGCCCCGCCCCCATCTCGGCGATCAGCCGGTAGAAGATCACGAAGGCGATCGCCGTCCCCAGGACGCCGAGCACGACCAGCGCCGCCACCGACCGCCAGCCCGGCGCCGCGGAGGGCGGGGTGGCGGCGGCGAGGGGCAGGGTCAGCAGGCAGCCGGCGCCCACCGAGATGAAGCTGGTGGTCAGGGCCGGCACGTCGCGGTAGGCGCCCTTGACGATGAACGAGGAGAGGCTGTAGCAGGCGGCCGCGCCCACGATCCCCAGCGCGCCGAGGAACTGCCACAGCGAGTCGATCGACTCCACGCCGACCAGCAGCGCCACGCCCGCGATCCCCACGAACAGGCCCGCGGCCTGGCGCCCGGCGACCTTCTCGGAGGGGTCGATCAGCGGCGCGAACAGCGCCACGAACAGCGGCGCGGAGGCGATCAGCACCGCGGTCAGCCCGCTGGGGACCTCCAGCTCGCCGAAGGAGATGAGCAGGAACGGCGCGGTGATCGCCAGCACGCCCAGCAGCAGCGCCAGCGCGGGGCGGCGCCGCACGTCGGCCAGCGCGGCGAGCGCCCGCCCGCCCTGCGCGTGGATCACCGCGTACAGCGCCAGCGCACCGAGCAGCGTGCGCACGAAGACGACCGCGCCCGGCGAGAAGTCCTCCAGCGCGTACTTGATGAGCAGGTAGGAGGCGCCCCACAGGACGGCCAGGAGCCCGAGCAGCCCGGCCTGGCGGGCGCTCACGCGGGCTTCTTCGCCTTGTCCCCACCGGCGCCTGGATCCTTGGGCTTGTCGGGCTTGGAGCCCTTGCCCTCCGCCGCCTTGGCCTCCGTCTTGTCGGCGCCCGACTCGGCCGAGTCCTTGAGCTCGCGCGCGCGCTTGCGGGTCCCGTAGTCGGTGCTGTAGAAGCCCGAGCCCTTGAAGTGCACCGCCACCGGGTGGAACACGCGCTGGACCGGGGCCTCGCAGACGGTGCACGTCTCCAGCGGCTCGTCGGTCATGCGCTGCATCGCCTCGAACGTGTGCCCGTTCTCGCAGCGGTACTCGTAGATCGGCATGGGACGGGCAAGTCTAGACTCAGCGCCCGGATGCCCGAGGACGCCGTGACCATGGACAAGATCGTCGCGCTGTGCAAGCGGCGCGGCTTCGTCTTCCCGTCGTCGGAGATCTACGGAGGGCTCGGATCGACCTACGACTACGGCCACTACGGGGTCCTGCTCAAGCGCAACGTCAAGGACGAGTGGTGGCGCGCGATGCTCCAGGAGCGCGACGACATCGTGGCCCTGGACGCGGCGATCCTGATGTCCCCGAAGGTCTGGGAGGCCTCGGGCCACCTGGAGTCGTTCACCGACCCGCTGGTGGACTGCCGGCGCTGCGGGCAGCGCTTCCGCGCCGACCACCTCGACCAGCTGGAGTGCCCCGAGAAGCCCTCCAAGCCCCCGGGCGAGGGGCCCAACTGCGACCTCACCGAGGCGCGCGCGTTCAACCTGATGTTCGAGACGACGATCGGGCCCGTCCGCGAGTCGGGCGCCGAGATCTACCTGCGCCCGGAGACGGCGCAGGGGATCTTCGTGGACTTCCCGCAGGTCCTGCAGACGTCGCGCAAGAAGCCGCCGTTCGGGATCGCGCAGGTGGGCAAGTCCTTCCGCAACGAGATCACGCCCGGCAACTTCGTGTTCCGGACACGGGAATTCGAGCAGATGGAGATGGAGTTCTTCGTGGCGCCGGGCGAGGCTCCGAGGTGGTTCGAGTACTGGCTGGAGGAGCGCATGCGCTGGTACGTCGACCTGGGGATCCGCCCCGATCGCCTGCGGCTGCGCCCGCACGACGCCGACGAGCTGTCCCACTACTCCAGCCAGACCAGCGACGTGGAGTACCTGTTCCCGATCGGGTGGTCGGAGCTGGAGGGGATCGCCAACCGCGGCGACTTCGACCTGCGCGCGCACGCCGAGCACTCGGGCAAGAAGCTCGAGTACTTCGACTCGGGGAGCGGGGAGCGCTACGTCCCCCACGTGATCGAGCCGGCGGCGGGCGCCGACCGCGCGACGCTGGCCTTCATGGTCGACGCCTACGACGAGGAGGAGATCGAGGGAGAGACCCGCACCGTGCTGCGCTTCCACCCGCGGCTGGCGCCGGTGAAGGTCGCGGTGCTGCCGCTGGTGCGCAAGGACGGGCTGCCGGAGATCGCCCAGGAGGTGTACGCGTCGCTCAAGCCGGTGGTGCAGGCGGAGTACGACGAGGGCGGCTCGATCGGCCGGCGCTACCGCCGCCAGGACGAGATCGGGACGCCGTGGAGCGTCACCGTCGACCACCAGACGACGAAGGACCGGACGGTCACGCTGCGCGACCGCGACTCGCTCGAGCAGGCGCGCGTGGCCATCGACGACCTGCCCGGGGAGATCGCGGGGCGGCTGCGGGCGCCCTGGCGCTCGCCGAAGCTGGCCGCCGCGTAGAGGGCATGGCCGGGGCCCCTCGACGCGCGAACCCGGGCGGGGCCGTCCCGGGCTCTGCGCCCGGCGACGCCGGGCGCGGCGGTGTCCGGTCGCGACCTACTCGCGCAGGCGCGCCCGGGCGGTGACCACGAAGCCGTCCGGGCGCTGCCGCGCGCCGACGTCGAGGACCTCGATGCGCGGGTCCTCGAACACGGTCAGCGCCAGGAACCCGCCGAACAGGACGTTCGGGGCCAGCATCACCCGGCCGTTGCGCGCGGCCACCACGGCCTGGCCGGTCAGGCGGCGGCCGAGGACCGTGGCCGTGCCCTCGAACACCAGCGCGCCGCCCGACGACGCGACCGGCCGCACGTCGAAGCCGCCGGGCAGCGCGGCGCGCAGGTCGGCGTCGGTGACCGTCGCGCTGCCGGTCAGCGTGCGGCCGCGCTTGCGGAGCGTGAGGTCGCGGAAGCGCAGCGTGAGGACGCGCAGCGTGCGCACCCGGGCGTCCAGCCGGTCGGTGTCGCGGGTCCCGGCGACGAGGTCGGCGAAGCGGCCCGGGCCGGCGCGCGCCTCGCCCATGCGGATGGCGATCCGGTCCGAGCGCCCCCACAGCAGCATGACCGCCGGGAAGGCGCGCACGTCGACGCGCTCGACCTCCCCGTTGCGCTCCAGGCGGTCGCGCAGCCGCCGCTCCGCGATCCCGGGAAGGACCAGCTGGGCCAGCGCCGCGAGCAGGACCAGCGCCCCGAGCGCTCCCGCCATCCAGACGCGCGGATCGCGGCCGCGCACCGGCTCTAGTCGGTCAGCAGCGCGCGGGCGCAGAGGGTCCCGGCGCGCAGGGTCTCGGCGAAGTCGCGCTCGGGCTCGACGAGGATCCGCATGGCGATCCCGTCGGCGAGCGCGAAGAGGATCGTGACCACGGCCTCGGGCTCGTCGTGCAGCCGGATCACGCCCTCCCCCTGCTTGGCCTCCAGCAGCTCGGCGACGTGGGCGCGCGTGCGGCGGGTCAGCTCGGCGACCTCCGCGCCGATCTCCGCGTTGCGCCGCGCCACCGTGAACAGCTCGAACCACAGGGTCACGAACTCGGGCTGGTGCTCGACCAGGTCCTCGAGCGAGGCGACCAGCGCGTCGATGAAGTCCTCCGCGGTGTGGGCGTCGGCGAGCGCCTCGTCGAGTGCGGCCATCCGCAGCTCGGTGTCGCGGCGCACCACCTCGACCAGCAGCCGCTCCTTGGTGCCGAAGTAGTAGTGCAGCAGGCCGCGCGAGACCCCCGCCTCGCGCGCGACGTGGTCGAAGGTCGAGCCGGCGGCGCCGCGCTGGGCCACGCTCGCGCGCATGGCGTCCACGATGCGCTGGGCCTTCTCGCCCGCCAGGTCCCGCGGCTTGGAGGCGGCTTCCATGCCGGGGACTCTAGCTGGACGGCCAGCCAGGACCGCCCGCGGCCGTCAGCGCCGCCCCGCGGGTGGAGAAGGCCTCCAGGGCCGTGGCCCGGCCGTCGGGCGCGAGCCGCCACAGGTGGCATATCTCGCCCTCGACCGGTGCGCCGCTGACCCTCCCCCGCCCCCGCTGCTGCGCCACGACCACCACCCAGGCCTCGCCGTCGATCATCTCGACGGGATCGATCGAGTAGTCCTCGAAGTCGCTGCCGGCGGAGGCGAACGCGCTCAGGGCCCCGTCGGGCCCCTCGTAGACCCCGGGATCGGGGAGCTCCTCGCGATCGCGCACGAAGAAGCCCTCGTGGAGCAGCTCGAAGATCGCCTCGTAGTCGCCGCGATTGAAGTCGGCGTACCCCTTGCGCAACCGCTCGAGGTTCTCCTCGGACACGGTCGCGATTATCACCCCACCGTGGCGACGACCTCCAGCTCGGCCGGCGAGAACCGGCCCACGTGCTGCTGCACGCGGGCGATCCGCTCGCCGAACTCGGGCAGGCCCTTCCAGGCGCGGACCGCGTCGATGCCCTCCCAGCGACCGAAGCTGACGTAGTTCCCGTCGGCGTCGTTGCGCGCGAGCCGCAGGCGTCCCGCGCCCGGCATCCCGCTCGCCCAGCGCGCGAACTCCGTCCAGGCCGCGACGAACGCCTCCTCCTCGCCCGCCTTCGGCGCCCAGTAGCCGGTCGTGTAGACCTCGCTCATCCCGCCTCCTCTCGACGAGAGAGGGCGCCGCGACGGCGCCCTCTCGAAACCACAGTGGCCGGTTGCGGCTAGGCCGCGGCGCCCGAGGTCTCCGGCGCGGGGGCCGGGGTGGTCGTGGAGGTGTAGTCGAACTCCTCCTCGGCCCCGAACAGCGCGTCCAGCACCTTCTTGCGCAGGCCCTCGCTGAGCGCCAGCGCCAGCCCGGCGCCGACCGCCAGCAGCAGCAGCTTGCGGCCGAGGCCGCCGCGCCGCTTGCGCTTGGGGCCATCGCGCAGCGCGATCGACGCCGCCGTCAGCGCCGCCGCCGCCGCCCGCAGGTCCTTGTGGAGCTTGCGGTCCTCCATCAGGGCCTTCGTGGGGCCCTTCCCGTTCGACAGGCGGCCATAGGCCTTGCGCGAACGCTCGTACGCCTCGCGGATGTTCTCGCGCAGCTCCGCGTCCTCGATGACGCGCTGGACGTACGGGTTGCTCCGCGCGGCCAACGCGGCGTCACCCACCTTCGCCGTGCGCTTTGATGCCATGGAATCTCCCTCGAAATGCCGGGTTGCCGTTGCGGTGAGCATACCCGGCTGGCCCAGGGCCACGCTCGGCGCGCGCTACCCGGCCGGCCGGGCGGCCCGGCGCTCGGGCGTCGCGACGCGCGGTCGCCGCGCGCGAGCCCGGGCCTTGCGGGCCGGCGCGTCCTCGAGCGCCACGTCGAGCACGTCGCGCACATGCTCGGCGAACACCAGCTCCACGTCGTCGAGCAGGGGCTCGGGGAAGTCGCGCGTGTCCTGCTCGTTGAGCTCGGGCGCCACCACCGTCGCGATCCCGTAGCGCTGGGCGGCCAGCGCCTTCTCCTTGAGGCCGCCGATCGGCAGCACCTGGCCCGTCAGCGTGATCTCGCCGGTCATCGCCACGTCCTCGCGGACCTTGCGCCCCGACACCAGCGAGACGATCGCCGTGGCCATGGTGATGCCCGCGCTGGGGCCGTCCTTGGGGATCGCCCCCGCCGGGACGTGGAGGTGCAGGTCGCGCACCGCGAACCAGTCGTCGGGAAGCCCCTCGACCACCTCGTCGGCGTGCGCGCGCACGTAGGACAGCGCGGCCGCGGCCGACACGCGCATCACCCCGCCCAGCTGGCCGGTGATCGTCAGGCGCCCCTCGCCGGGCATCGCCGTGGCCTCGACGAACAGCACGTCGCCGCCCACCGGCGTCCAGGCCAGGCCCGTGGCCACCCCCGGCACCGCGGTGCGCCGGCGCACCTCCGAGAAGAAGCGCGGCTTGCCCAGCAGCTCGCGGGCGCGCTTCTCGGAGACCCGCAGGCGCTTGGGGGCCTTCCCGCGCGCCACCCGGAAGGCGACCTTGCGGCACAGGGTCCCGATCTCGCGCTCCAGGTTGCGGACCCCCGCCTCGCGCGTGTAGTCGGAGATCACCGCGCGCAGCGCGGGGTCGGTGATCTCGATCTGCGAGCGCTTCAGGCCGTTGCGCTCGACCTGGCGCGGGACCAGGTAGCGCCGGGCGATCTGGAGCTTCTCCTCCTCGGTGTAGCCCGCGAGCTGGATGACCTCCATGCGGTCAAGCAGCGGCCCGGGGATGGTGTCCAGCGTGTTGGCCGTGGTCACGAAGATCACGTTCGAGAGGTCCACCGGCACGTCGAGGTAGTGGTCGCGGAACGTCGAGTTCTGCTCGGGGTCGAGCACCTCGAGCATGGCGCTCGCGGGGTCGCCGCGGTAGTCCGCGCCCATCTTGTCGATCTCGTCGATCATGAACAGTGGGTTGTTGGCGCCGGCGTCGCGCAGCGCGCGCACGATCGTGCCGGGCATGGCGCCGATGTACGTCCGCCGGTGCCCGCGGATCTCGGACTCGTCGCGCACGCCGCCCACGCTGATGCGCTCGAACTCGCGCCCCAGCGCCCGCGCCATCGACTTGCCCAGCGACGTCTTGCCCACGCCGGGCGGCCCCACGAAGCACAGGATCCCGCCGCGCGCCTGCGGGTTGAGCTTGCGCACGGCCAGGAACTCGAGGATGCGGTCCTTGACCGGCTGGATGTCGTAGTGGTCCTCGTCGAGGATCTCCCGCGAATGGTCGAGGTCGAGGTCGTCCTCGGTGCCGCGGTCCCACGGCAGCGAGGCGATCCACTCCAGCCACGTGCGGATCACGCCGTGCTCGGCCGAGGCCGGCGGCAGCTTCTCCAGCCGCGACAGCTCGCGGTCGACCTGGCGGCGGACCTCCTCGGGCAGGCCGAGCGCGTCGAGCTGGGCGCGCAGCTCGTCGGCCTCGGCCTGCATCTCGTCGACCTCGCCCAGCTCCTCCTGGATCGCCTTGAGCTGCTGGCGCAGGAAGTACTCGCGCTGCGTCTGGTCCATCTCGGCCTGGACCTGCGACTGGATCTTCGAGCCCAGCGAGATGACGTCGAGCTCGCGGGCCAGGATCTCGGCCAGCCGGCGCAGGCGGCGGGCCACGTCGACCTCCTCCAGCAGCGCCTGCTTCTCGTCCGTCTTGAGCCGCAGCGCCCCCGCGATGAGGTGCGAGAGCATGCTGGGGTCGTCGATGTTGGCGACCGCCATCTGGAGCTCCTCGGGCAGGTAGGGCACCTGCTCGACGATGTCGGTGAACGTGCGCTGCACGTTGTGCATCAGCGCGCTCAGCTCCGCCGACTGCTCCACCACGTCGGGCAGCTCGGAGATCTCCGCCCACAGGTAGGGCTCCTCGCGCACCCAGCGCTCGATGCGCACGCGCTGGTGGCCCTGCACGAGCACCCGCAGCGTGCCGTCGGGCGCGCGGATCATCCGCGCGATCGTCCCCGCCACCCCCACGTCGTGGAGCCGGTCGGGCGGGGGGTGGTCGAGCTCGGGCTCGCGGCCGGCCACCATGACCAGCATCCGGTTGGCGCTCAGCGCGTCGTTGACCAGCTCGATCGAGCGTGGCTGCACCACGGCCAGCGGCAGCACGCCGGCCGGGAAGGCGACGCTGTCGCGCAGCGGTAGGACCGGCAGCCCGCCCGGCAGCGCCGGCGCGGGGGCGCCGTCGATCCCCTCGAGCTCCTCGCCCTGGGCGACCTCGATCATGCGTCCTCGCCGGGCGTCTCGATCGGCACCCGGCGCGCGCGGCCCTGCGGGGTGGCGAGCGGCAGCTCCACGGTGAGCATGCCGTCGTCGTAGACCGCCCGGGCGTCCTCGGCGGCCACGTCGGCGCCCAGCGCGATCGCGCGCCGGAACGGGCCATGCTCGATCTCGATCTGCTGGTAGACGCGGCCCTCGGCCTCGGCGGCCCGGCGCCGCCCGGTGACGATCAGCTCGCGGCCGCGGACCTCGAGGCTCAGCCGCGCCGGGTCGATCCCCGCGAGCTCGGCCTTGACCACGGCCCGCGGCGGGTCGCCGACGTAGTAGACGTCGACCGCGGGCGAGAAGCCCTCCCCGCGCCCGGTCAGCCCGCGGCGGTCGAAGACGTCGCCGAACAGCTGGTCCATCTCGCGGCGCATGCGCTCGAAGTTGGCGAACAGGTCTCGCTCCGGAGCCATGCGACGTAGGGTAGGCCGTCGGACTAGAGGTGGTAGGTCGCGCCCTCGCGGGCGACCTCGACCGGCGCCCCGAAGGCCTTGGAGGCCTCGTCGCGCGCCCACAGCTCGTCCAGCTCGTCGGAGATGTGGGTGATGACCAGGCGCCGCGCGTTGGCGCGGCGGCCGTGCTCGCCGGCCTCGGCCGGGGTGAGGTGGCCGCGGGGCCCCGCGCGCTCGGGCCGCGGCAGCGTGGCCTCGAGCATCAGCAGGTCGGTGCCCTGCGCGAACTTCGGCAGCTCGTCGCAGGGCCGGCAGTCGGCCCCGAAGGTGAAGCGCCCCCCGCCGTCGGCGGAGACCATGTCGATGGCGTGCGTCTCCAGGAAGTGCGGCACTTCGTGGAAGCGCAGGCGCAGCGACCCGATGGCCAGCTCGTCGGTCGTCTC
>Ga0299907_10001871_pt1 | contig 12506 bp, 8 predicted proteins | sample RVTome_16_FD_198680 | JGI IMG/M metagenome (GOLD analysis project Ga0299907, IMG submission 198680) | Soil microbial communities from uranium-contaminated site in the Upper Colorado River Basin, Wyoming, United States - RVT152D67 (version 2) ...
GGCCTCATCCGCCAGGGCGACACCTGGGTCACCGGCGACGACGCCGTTCCGAGCATCACGCTCCGCGTGGACGGCAACGCGGCCAGCTTCACGCTCAATCCGGAGGACGGTTGCTCATGAACCGGCGTCTGTACCGATCGCGCACCGATACCATCCTCGGCGGCGTCGCCGCCGGTCTGGCGGATTACCTGAACACCGATCCGGCGCTGGTCCGCATCGCCTGGGCCATCCTGGTGCCGCTCACCGGCGGGGCGGCGCTCGTCGCCTACATCGTCGCCTGGGTGGTGGTGCCGGAGCAGCCCGCGGCGGACGGTCTCTCGGCCGCCGAGGAGACGACCGACCCGGTCACGGGCGAAACGATCGCACCGGCCGCGGGCACGACGACGACGTCACCTCCATCGGACGGCCGCGCCGGGATGGTGGTCGGCATCGGTCTCGTGCTCATCGGCCTCTGGTTCCTGCTGCGCGAGTACCTGCCGGACATCGACTGGAGCCTGGTCTGGCCGCTCGTGGTCGTCGGCATCGGCGCCGCCATCCTCGTCAGCTCCATGCGCCGCCGGTAGATCGGCGGGAATCGACAGGAGCGCCGTTCCCTGACGCGAATCACCGATAGATCGGCTGGGAATCGACGTGAGCGCGTGATCTGGCGCGTTCTTGACGTTCGGTAGCCGATAGATCGGCGATTCGCGACGCAGAACCGGGCTCCTGCCACTTTGCGCCGATAGATCGGCGGCCAACGCGACCGATCAGCCGCCCTCGAGCACGGCATCCTGTTCGGGCGGCGGGTGTCGGTCGGCCCAGGCACGGCCGGCGACGGCGAAGGCGCCCGCCCCGACGGCGACGATGACCCCGAGGACCATTCGCGCCAGGTCGAGCGAAAGGAGCTCCTCGCGAGCGCCCTGCGGCGGGTCCGGGAAGCGGAACGCGAAGTTCCACGGCGGCAGGGCGCGGGCGGCGTTGACGTACCAGTCCGGCATCGGGAAGGCCGAGCCGAGCGGGAAGATCAGGAGCCCGACGACCGCCGCCAGGGCCAGGTAGCCGACTGCCAGGTCGCGCCACGCCGGCCGCCGCAGGAGCTCGTCGACGAGGTAGGCGACGGCGATCATGGCGAAGATCACCGCGGTCAGGTAGTGGTACGCGAAGGTGGCGCGCTCGATGCGGATCCACGGCACGTACTGGAAGGCGAATGCGGCCACGACGAGGACCAGGGCCATCGACCGGCGCTTCCAGGCCAGCACGGCGCAGGCGGCCAGCGCCGGGATACCGGCCCAGAAGAGGACCGGGTTGCCGCCGTTGTAGATGACCGCCAGCTGATCGCTGTCGAAGCTGCCGCTGTAGAACCAGGTCGGCTTCAGCGCCAGCGGCCAGCTCCACCACGGCGAGGCGCTGTCGTGCCCGGCCTTCAAATTGAAGTGGTAGCCGAACATCTGGGCGTGGAGCTCGTCCACCGACCAGCCGTAGCCCGGCCCACCGCCGATGGCCCAGTCGTGGCCAAGCTGGAGGTACGGGATGTATGTGAGGCCGTACACCACGAGCGGGATGACGAGCAGGCAGGCGCCGACCCACGACCACCCGAAGCCGGCCATCTCGGCGGGGTGGAACCAGCGCGCGTCGGACGACGGGTCGCGCAGCGAGCGCCAGGCGCGCCACGCCAGGAGCATCGCGCTCACGCCGAGCATGAGCCACACCGGCCAGCCGGCCTGGGCGCCGCGCGCCAGCAGCCCGAAGACGTACTCGATCGCCCCGCGCGGCTCGCGGACGTCGAGCCCCTCCAGTGAGCCGAAGCCAATCACGAACGCCAGGCCGATACCGGTCAGGACGACGGCGGTGGCGGAGATGGCGGTCAGGGCCTCCCCCATGTCGATCCGGACCGGCCGTTGCCACGTGATCGCCAGCGCCAGCGCCAGGATGCCGAGCATGACGAGCAGGAACGGCCACGGCGCGCCGATCCCCCCGACGATGGCGCCGAGCGCGACGAGCACGACGAGCGCCAGGCGGCCAAGGTCCGAGCGGGCCAGGACGAGCACCCATAGGCCGGCAAGGGCGTAGAAGCCGACCCACTTGTTGGCCGCCGCCAGGCCGATGAGGGCGCCGACCAGCGGCAGGGCCCACCAGGCGCTGCGGCGCCATCGGCCCGACCAGACCTGCCAGAAGACCAGGTACCCCGCGACGATGAAGAAGGCCACGAAGATGTCGTTCATGCTGATCCGGCTCATGGCGTAGCTCATCGGATCGAGCGCCACGAAGGCGGCGGCCAGCACCGCGATCCGTCTGCGGCCGAACATGGTGGCCACGAGGAGATAGACCAGGCCGACCAGCGCCGCGCCGAAGACGACGCCGGTCAGGCGCCAGGCGAAGGCATTGCTGCCGGCGTCGATCGTGGTGAGGCCGGCGGCGGCCGTACTGACGAGGAGCCGGCCGTTGTCGTCGCCGGGGGAGGTGGTCGTGCTGTCGAAGGCCATCGACAGGGGCACGGCCGGCAGCGGCGCGGCGTCGAACGGCGCCATGCCGATCGATCCGCTGCCGCGCGCCTCCATGTGCGGCTCGATCGGCCAGACCTCAGTGGCTCCGCTGTCGGTCACGCCCGCGACGTAGACGAGCCCGGCGGCTCGCTGCTCGGCGATGAGCATCGGCGCGCCGGGCAGCGGCACCAGGCCCAGCAGGCACGGCTCGCCCGAGCAGCGGGTGTTGCTGCCGTCGGCGTCGATGACGGCGATCCCGCCGGAGGTCGCCGGATGCTCCTCCGTCGCGGCCAGTGGCCCGGTCAGCGCCAGCAGCTGCTGGTCGTCGCCGTTGCCGCGGGCAAGGATCGGGCCGATCAGGGCCGCGTCCACGCTCAGCACGTCGTCGGACGGCAGCGGGGCGAGGGTCTCGGCATCGAACGTGGCGATCGAGCGGCCGACCGGATCGCTGGCGAAGATCGAGTCGGGATCCTCGACGTCGACGCCGCGGACGTGGGCAACGCCCGCGAAGGCGCCCTCGACCGTGCCACGAATGGCATCGGTCTCCGGCTCGACGACGGCCAGGCCGTCCGAGCCGCGCAGCAGGATGGGGTCTTCCGCCTCCCGTGGGACGAGGATCTCGTCCACGCTCGCGAGCCCGGACTCGATCGGCGGGCCGGCGGGCGGCGCGCGGCCGTCGGGCGAGGCCATCAGCCCGGCCAGCTCGAAGGTCTGGACCGTGCCGGAATCGCTGCGCCCGACGAGGAGGCGCGGGGCGTCGAGGTCGTACGCGAGGGTGGCGATCGGTCCGCCGGCACTCCAGCGCGCGACCTCGTCGCCGCTCTCCGCGTCGGAGGCCACGATCCCGGTGCCGCCGTCCGTGGTGAAGACGATCGACCGGTCGTGCCCCGCCGAGGCACGCTCCGTCGCAACGGCCAGCGCCGGCGAGGCGGTCTCGAGCGACCGCTCGCCGAGCGACTTGTTCGGATCGGCCACCACGATGCCGCCGGCGATGAGGTACTTCGCCAGCATCGGGTGGGTCCACTCGTACACGTCGCGGTCCCAGTCGTTGCGCCAGGCGCTCAGGAACTCGGCGGCCGATCGCGCGTGGTAGGCCTCGTCGAAGTGCTGCGCGCGCGGCAGGTCGAGGCGCCAGAGACGGAAGACGAGCGCGAAGGCAACCAGGGCCAGCAGCAGGAGGGCGTCGCGCCGGTCGAGCGGCCGGCCCGGCTCGCGAAGGTAGGCGTCCGCCGGGTTCGGCGCGAGCCACGCGAGGCGCGAGCTCGCCTCGGGACGCGGCCACGGGTCGCGGCCGCGCTCGACCGCGGACCGACGCGCCTCCTCGACCCGGGGCGCGGGCGCCGGTTCGGGCGCCGGCTCGACGCGCCGTGACAGAGCAAGGCGCACGCAGCGCCAGGCCACGAGGAGGAAGACGGCGGTCACGCCCAGGCTCAGGAACATGATCCCGCCGTCGGTCAGGAGCGTGCTCGAGAGAAACGCATCCTGCGGCATGGGCGCGCCGCCGAGGCCGGGATTGATGACGCGAGTCTCGCTGGCGAACGACCAGTCCTCGGTGTACACCCAGTACACGTTCAGGAAGAAGACGGCCGACATCGCGCCGTAGAGCCAGGGCCACGCGCGTCCGGAGAGCAGGAAGAGGGCACCGAGGGCGAGGGCCGGGAACATGTAGCGCTCGTGGACCCGGGTCGGCAGCACGAAGAAGGCGATCGCCAGCACCAGCGACGCCAGCAGCACGCCGCGGATGTCGTCGCGGCGCGCGACCTGCCAGAGCGCCAGGAGAGCGGCGCCGAAGAACAGCACCGTGCCAACCTGTTGCCAGGTGAGTGGGAGGCCGGCCAGCACCAGCCCCACCACGGTGTCGTCGCCGCGGTGGAGCGTGTCGCCCAGGCCGCTCCACGGGTTGCGCCACAGGTTGAAGGCGTTGATCGAGAGGCCGGTGTAGGTGTTGGCCGCCTCGCACAGCTTGCCGATCAGGCTCGTCGACGCGTCTGCTGCCGGCAGGAAGCCGAGGCAGCCCTTGACGCCGGCCGCGGCCGGCGCCCAGATCGACATCCCGAAGGGCAGCATCAGGGCGGTCAGCGACATGACGCCCGCGGCCAGCGACGTCAGCACCCGCAGCGGATCGCGGCGGCCGTCGTGAGCGGGGTCCGACGAGCGCCCGAACAGGTGCCGCTTCAGCCCGACGACGAGCACGATCGGGACGAGGAAGGCGAACTGGAACTTCACGAGCAGGCCCACCACCGCACCGACAGCGGCCACCTCCGTCCAGCCGCGGGCGAGGGCGTAGATCGTGGCGAGCAGCACGAGCGTGCCGACCGAGTCGATCTGGCCCCAGACCGCCGAGTTGAAGATGGTCCCCGGGTTGAACAGGTAGATGGTGGCCACCGCCAGGCCGAGCGTCTGCGAACTGACCCTGAGGCGGGTGCGATCGATCAGCTCGCCGCCCCAGCGACGCGCGATCTCGAACAGGAGCCAGGCGACGCCGATGTCGGCCAGGATGCCGGGGATCTTCACCAGTGCGCCCGTTGCGTTCTGGCCGACGATGGCGCCGAGCCCTCCGCCGATCGCCCCGAGTAGCCACAGGACGTACAGGTACCCCGGCGGGTAGTCGCTGAAGTAGCCTTCCTCGTAGAAGCCGGCTGGTCCGACGCTTGCTAACCGCTGGCCCCAGGCGGAGAAGTCGCCGATGTCGATCGCGAAGCCGCTGAGCGGCATGTAGATGCCGGCGATGAAGACGCGCAGGGCGAGGCCGAGGACGAGGATCGTGGTCAGGACCGTGCCGGCGTCGAGCCGCCGCAGAGAGTCGAGAATCCCCACGCCCCGTCGGCCGACGGGGTCGCGGGTCATCAGGTGCGGCGCCCCCGTGGAGCGCGCCGTGTGGTGTCGCACGCCAAGGTGGCGGTGAGTATACATCGAGTTCCGGACGGTCCCGGCGAGGCCCGGGTTGCGCCCGCGGCGCGGACCGGAGTCCGCACATGGGTCCCGTACAGCGACAACGCGGTGGCCTTCGCGGCCGCCGTCATCACGCTGGTCGCCTTCGCGATCTACCTGCGCACGATGCTGCCGTCCACCTCCTTCTGGGACACCGGAGAGGCCCAGACGGTGCCGGCCACGCTCTCGATCTTCCACCCAACCGGGTTCCCGCTGTACGCGGTCCTCGGCTGGCTGTGGAGCCAGCTGCCGGTCGGCGAGGTGGCCTGGCGCATGAACCTGCTCTCCGGCGTCAGCGTGGCGCTTGCCGGCGGGCTCGTGGTGCTCATCACCGGGCATCTGATCGAGGAGCGCAACCGGCTCCTGCGGGCCGCAGCGGCCGGCATCGCCGGTGCGGCCTTCGCTTTCGCCTCCGAGCCCTGGGAGAACGCCACCCGCGCCGACATCCACGCCATCAACGTGTTCTTCGTCGCGCTCATCGCGTGGCTCCTCTTCACGTGGGCTGCGGCCGCGCGCAGCGGCTCACCCAGGGCCGGCCGCTGGCTGGTCGGCGCGGCGGCGGCCTTCGGGCTCGGCATGGCGGCTCATCCGCTCGTCGGCCTGTCGGCGTTCGGCATCGCCGCCTGGGTCCTGGCGATCGACCGCCACCTCTGGCGCCGGTGGCGCCTGGTCGCCGCCTGTGCCGGCGCGATCGCCATCGGCCTGGGCCTGTATGGCTACATCTACCTGCGCGCCATCGTCGATCCGGAGCCGCCGCTCTTCTACGCGCACCCCGACACCTGGGAGCGGTTCCGCTACCTCGTCTTCGCCGAGCAGTTCCGCGACCTGTTCGACGACTTCGGCTCCCCGCTGGCGGACTTCTGGTCGAAGTGGAGCGGCGCGGAGCGTGTCCTTGCGGCCCAGCTCCCGGTGCCCGGCTGGCTGCTCGTGGCGGCCGGCGCCGCGGCGCTGGCCGTACGGCGCCCATCGGTCCTGTTCTTTCTGGCCCCGGTCGTGGTCGCCAACATCCTGTACTCGATGAACTTCCGCGACGGCGACATCGACCGCTATTACCTGCCCAGCATCGCGCTGACGATGCCGCTGCTCGGCGTGGCGCTGGCCGCAATCGGCGCCACCGTGGCCGGCGCCGTCGGCGAGGTCGCCTTCCGCATGCTCGCCACGCGCACGGCGCGGCGGCGGCTGGCGACCGCGGCCGCCTGCGTCATCCTCGTGCTCGGGGCGCTGCTCCCGACGGCGTCCGTCGTGACCGGCTATGCGGCGCACGACCAGAGCCAGAACCGCGAGGCGGATGCATGGGTCGCGTCGGTCCATGAGCAGCTGCCGCCCAACGCCGTGATCATCAGCTGGTGGAGCTACAGCACGCCGCTGTGGTACCACCGCTGGGTGCTCGGCGAGCGCCCGGACATCACGATCATCGACGAGCGCAACATCCTCGACGACGGCTACCGTACGATGCGCAACGCCATCCGCTCTTTCGTCGGACGGCGTCCGGTCTACGTCGTGCCGCCGGAATGGGAGTACCGGCGGATCACCGAGCAGTGGGAGACCTCCACCGTGAGGACGTATCCGGGCTACACGGACCTGCTGCGCATCGAGGGCATTCGCCAGTGACCGATCCCGAGCGGCCGCGGCTCACGTTCTTCTTCCCCGCCTACAACGAGGAGGAGAACGTGGCCGAGACGGTTCGCCGCGCGCTCGAGGAGGTCGGGCCGCTGGTGGGTGGCTCGATCGAGGTGCTCATCGTCGACGACGGCTCCACCGACCGCACACCCGAGCTGGCCGATGCGCTGGCCGCGGCGGACCCGCGGGTCCGCGTCCACCACCAGGCCAACCGCGGCTACGGCGGCGCGCTGCGCGCGGGGTTCGAGAACGCCAGGGGCGAGCTCATCGGCTTCAGCGACGGCGATCTCCAGTTCGACCTGCGAGAGATGTCGCGCCTCCTGGAGCGGCTCGACGCTTCCGGTCGCCCGCTCGACGCGGTCATCGGCTACCGGATCAAGCGGCGCGATCCGCCGCACCGGATCTTCATTGCCAAGACGTACAACGCGATCGTGTCGGTCCTCTTCGCGCTGCGCGTGCGCGACATCGACTGCGCCATGAAGGTCTTCCGGCGCGAGGTGTTCACCGGGCTGCCGCTCACCACCGACTCGCCGTTCCTCTCGGCCGAGCTGCTCATCAAGCTCAGGGCGCGCGGCGAGCGGCTGGCCCAGGTCGGCGTGAACCACTACCCGCGCGCTGCAGGCACCAACACCGGCGCCAGCTTCAGGAAGATCCTGCGCACGTTCCGCGACATCGGCCTGCTGCGCTGGGCGCTCTGGACGCGCCGTCGCGAAGTCCTGGGGCCGCCTCGCCGGCGGCCATAGACGGCGGCGATCACCGATCGATCGGCGGAAGTTGGCCGGGGCGCCATCTCTCGTCGCGAATCAGCGATCGATCGGTTGCCCATCGACAAGAACGCCCTGGATGCGGGCCTCATGACAATTGCTGCCCGATGGATCGGCAATCCGCGTCATGAAGCGCGTCTGTTGACAGATTCCGCCGATAGATCGGTGGCAACGGCCAGGTCGGCGGCCACGGCCCTATGACTCCTCGGGCGAGCCCCCGCCCTCGCCGCCCTGCCCGGGCAGGTCGACGTCGAGGGAGTTGACGAACTCCCGGAAGACGGCGAGCCGCTCCTCCTCTTCGGCGGTGCCCTCCTCGATGCTGTCCGGCTCGACACCCGCCTCGTCGAGCACCCGCTCGTCGGCGTAGATCGGAGAGCCGGTGCGCACCGCCGCGGCGATGGCGTCCGACGTGCGCGAGTCGACCTCCGACTCGTCGCCGCTCGCCGTCTCGACGTAGAGGCGGGCGTGGAAGGTGCCCTCCACGACGTGCGTGACGACGACGCGGCTGACCGTGGCACCGAGCGTCGAGACGATGTTGACGAGCAGGTCGTGCGTCAGCGGGCGCTCCGCGGTCAAGCCCTGGAGCTTCATGGCGATCGCGTTCGCCTCGGAGGAACCGATCCAGATCGGCAGGTATCGGTCGCGCTCGGACTCCTTGAGAATGACCACGTGCTGGCTCGAGAGCATGTGCACACGCACGCTCTCGACCACCATCTCGACCAGTCGGACACGGCCGAACGGCTGCTCCGCCATGGACCGATTCTACCGACTGCTACTCCAGCACGAGCCGGACGACGCCGTCGGCGGTGAGCAGGTAGGCGGCCGGCGGCCCGTCGGCGACCGAGGTCACGTGGAGCCCGCGGACGTCGTCGAGGATGCCCGCGGCGGGACCTGACGCCGGCGCCAGCCATTGGCGCACGAATGCCCCGTCAGCGCGCTGGAAGGCGATGATCCGCGCATTGGCGGCATCGTACACGTACAGGAACTCGCGGTCGGCAACGGTAGCGCCGTCGAGGATCCGGTAGTCGAGCGTGGGCCGGATGGCCCCGTCCGGCGGCCGATCGAGCGAGTAGTCGGCCTGCTCGCGCGGCGAGCCGAAGTCGACGCGCGTGACCGTGGCGGCGTGGAGCAGCCAGGCGTTCACGTCGACCCGCAGGTCCCGGGCGGCGGTCGGTGGGAGGTCTGGCTCGTCGGTGAGGAAGGACTCGGCCGGGTCGGGATAGTTGACCGGGATGACGGCCGGCGGCGTCCAGCGCAGCACCTCGCCGCTGGCGCTGTCGACGACGTACAGGTTGAAGATCTCGAGCGGCGGGCGGTGCTGGAGGGCGCCGATGAGCGCCGTCCGCGCGCCGAGTGAGTCGACGCCGTCGAGCACCATGCGGCGCGGGACGCGCTCGGCAAGGTCGATGCGCCACGCGGCGCGCTGGCGGTCGATGACGACGACGTCGGTGGCGGCCGTCGCGATCAGCCACGGGTCGCCGGGCGTCTCACCGGAGTCGAGCTCCTGGCCTGCGCGGTAGACGATCGTGGGCGCACCGTCCGCCGGATCGACGCGAATGACCCGCCCACGGCCGGCCTCGAGGACCCAGAAGGAGCCGTCGCTGGCGGCCACCATGTCGGCCGGCTCGACGTCGTCGTAGGTCGCGCGGAGGTCGACAACGGTGTCGGGGTCGTCGATCCGCGCCACGCGGTAGAGCGCGTCCAGTCGCCGGTCGATCCGGCGGCGCAGCGGCGCCAGCTGCTCGGTTGCAACCCCGACCTCCGCGGCGCGCTCGATGGCGGCGTGCGCATCGGCCAGCAGGTCGCTGGCGCGCTCCGGGTCGCGATCCACGAGGTCGGCGCCGTCGACCCGCTCCTCGACAAATGCGACGAGCTCGGCGGCCTCCGCGATCGCCAGGCGCGCCGTCGTGGCGCGCGGGATGGCATCCGTCGGGCGCACCGACGGCAGGCCGGCCACGGTGACGCCCAGCGCCAGGAGGCCGGCCACGCCGCCCATGCCGACCAGGCCGAGGCGGCGGCGGCGCCCCTGCTCGCGCTCCGCGGTGCGCGGGATGCTGCGCGGATACTCGGGGCGCCGGCGCGGGACGAAGGCGAGAATCCAGGACAGCAGGGTCAGCACGCCGCGACCGGCCGCGGCCCGCGCGCCCTCGGCGGCGTCGCCGGCGTGATGCAGCCCGCGGCCGATGGCATCGGCGAGCGGCACCGGGCTCTGATCGGGCAGGCCGGCGAACGGCTCGGCCGGATGCACCGGCTCGAGCTGGTGCACCGTCTCCGTGGCGCCGAGCTCGGCGACCTCGATGGCGAGGATGCCGTCCGACCCGGAGCCGCCGCGAATGGCGAAGACCTGCTGGAGGTGCTCGACCGCCGGCCCGGGCCGCATCCGGGCCAGTGCCTGCTTCAGCTCGTCGACCCCGACGGTGTGGGCAAAGTGGCGGCTCAGGAGCGCGATCCGGTCCCCCGCCGCCAATGCGCCGTGCCAGGTGTACGGCTCGACCTCGAGCGCCTCCCCGAGTGTGGCCGCCACTCGGCGGCGACGGATCCGGGGATCCTCCTCGGTCACCGCCGGCGGAGGCGGAACCTCGTACATCCGCCCGTCGCGGACCACCACCGCGCTGGCCGGGCCGAGCTTGGCGACGTGTGCTTCCCGGTTCCGGATGACCACGGCCACCACGCTCACTCCGCTGCGTCGCGGGATGGCAAGCCGGCGGCGCTGGTGGTAGAGGCGTCGGTTCGCCCCGGCCAGCGCCTTGGAGAGCGACACGAGCACGCCGGCCGACAGGTCGTAGTAGTAGTCGCGCCGGGTGGCCTCGAGCGCCTCTCGCGCCGCGGCGGCGAGTGTGGCATTGCCGCCGGTCAGCTGGGCCAGCAGGAAGAGGCTGCCCTTCGTGCGCGCCTGGGCACCGACCGCCGGCTCGTGGAAGGCGACCACGTCGAACGCGTCGGACGGCCGCTCCTCGGCGGTCGGCAGCCCGATCCTGGTCGCGAAGCGGTTGCTCATGAGGCCCGGGTCAGCTCGTGGTGCGTTCTGGCACCCGATTATAGGAACGCCTCAGCCGATTCCTCGACCCACCGATACGGCCACCCGGCGCAACTCAATGGTCGCCCCCGGCCGGCCCTTCATCCGCTCGTTCACGGCCCACACCAGTCCCTCGCCGCGCAGCTTCAGTTCCTGGGCCAGCATCGGGTCGGAGGCCTCCACGTGAGCGGTGCCGCCGGTGACGCGCACCACGCGGCTGCTGAGCGGCCCGCGCTCGAGACGGGCGTCGGTCATGACCTCGCTCCAGGCCAGACGCACCTGGGCCAGCGCGAGCTGGCCAGCGGCGGCCGGGCCCATGCACGCGGCGAGGGCCCGCTGCACGGCGGCTCCGGCTTCCTCGCGGCTCAAGACGCCTCGCGCTCCAGACCGCCGTCGCGGATCCGCCACACCGCCGCAGCGCGCCGGCGGGCGGCCTCGAGCGTTCCGGGGTCGGCGGTGGTGACGATCACCTGGCCAAGCCCGGCGATGAGCTCCGACAGCCGTGTGGCGCGGCCGGGGTCGAGCTCACTGAAGACGTCATCCAGGAGCACGATCGGCCGCGGCCCGTCCACGCCGAGCAGGTCGGTCTCGACGAGCTTCAGGGCCAGGATGATCGTGCGCTGCTGGCCGCGGCTGGCGTGCGCGGCGACGTCCCGGCCGGCCAGCTCGGCACGCAGGTCGTCGCGCTGCGGCCCCACGAGGCTCATGCCGTTCCACGCCTCCCGCTGGCGGACCTCGGCGATCCGGCGGCGGTAGGCGCCGGCCAGCTCCTCGTCACCCGGCACGCGTTCGCCGGGGTCGGCGCGCTCGGGCCATGCCTCCTTGAGGCCGTCGACGTAGGCGATGCGCACCGACGCGCCGCGTTCCGCCGGGGCGGCGACCGCGTCGTGCAACGGACCGATCCGCGCGCCGATGTCGCGGACGACTTCGAGCCGCGCGCGCATGACCCGCGCCCCCACGATGGCGAGCTGCTCGTCCCAGAAGCCCAGCGCCTCGAGCTCCGCCTCCTCCGCGCGGATGGCGCGCAGAAGGGCGTTTCGCTGGGCCAGGATCCGCGCCACCTCGACGATGTCGCGCGCCGCCCGGCGGTCCCGCTGGGCGAGGATGCCGTCCAGGAAACGCCGCCGGTCGCCAGGCGAGCCCACGAGCAGAAGCATCTCCTCCGGCCGGAAGAGGACGGCGCGGGCGGTCTCGGCCACGGTCGAGCTGCGACGGGCCACGCCGTTGACGGTGAGCCGCTTCCGGATACCGGGCGCGGGCTGCAGCCCCGGCAGCACGAGCTCGACGATGGCTCCACCTGCCGCCGTCCCGCCGGCGAGCTCCAGGCGCACGCGGCCGAACCCCGCCCCATGGCGCACGAGCTCGGCATCCACGGCCGCGCGGTGCGAGCGGCCCGTGATGGCGACGTGGATCGCCTCGAGCAGGTTGGTCTTGCCGGCGCCGTTCGGAGCGGCGACCACCGTCAGGCCGGGATCCGGATCCAGCTCGGCCGCCACGTAGCTCCGAAAGTCGGTCAGAGACAGCCGGGTCAGCTCCAGGGTGGCACTCGCGGTCGGGCGCGGCGCGACACGCAGCGCCATGCCGGTGGATCCTATGAGGCCGTGCGGACCGGCATGATGACGTGGACGTAGTCGTCCTTGCCGATGCCGCGGATGACGCCCGGCGCCAGCGGGCCGGACAGCTCCAGCGCCGCCTCATCCGCCCCGAGGGCGC
>Ga0299907_10001872_pt1 | contig 12504 bp, 11 predicted proteins | sample RVTome_16_FD_198680 | JGI IMG/M metagenome (GOLD analysis project Ga0299907, IMG submission 198680) | Soil microbial communities from uranium-contaminated site in the Upper Colorado River Basin, Wyoming, United States - RVT152D67 (version 2) ...
ATTTCTTCAACAGCGGCTCGTAGGCGCTGCCCGCGAGTCGTCCGGACCCCTCGTAGGCGAGGCCGAGCGTCACGAGGTGCGCCGTCTCCAAGACGTCGACGATCTCGCCGTGATCTTCGGCCCGGGTGGGCGACTCCTCGAGCATCTCGCGATAGATGCTGAGCGCGATGGCGGAGCGCTCGCGGATGTTGAGGCTCTGCTCGATGTTCAGGCTCATCATCCGCCGCGCGAGCTTCTCGGGAACGACGACCACCGGGAACTCCTTGACGCCGAGCTCGGCGGCCGCGGTGAACCGGTGCTGGCCGTCGATGACGACGTACTTGCCGTCGCGCTCGACCGCCACGAGCGGCGTGATAAAGCCCATGCGCTCGATCGATGCGGTGAGCGCTTTGAGGTGCGCGGGACGGGGTTTGCGCTGGTGGGAGATCACCTCGACGTCGGCCTTGCGGGCGACGGCGATCTTCAGCGGCTGCTTGCGGCGTGGGTCCTTGTACTCGAGCTCTTCGGCCACGTTCGAAGCCTATCTATCCCTGGGATGATGAGAGAGCATGGGAGAGCTGCTCAACGCCGTGGAGTGGCGCGACGACCACCTCGAGGTCGTCGACCAGACCGCGCTACCCGAGCGGTTGGACGTGCGGAAGCTCACGACGGCGGCCGAGGTGGTGGACGCGATCCGGCGCATGGAAGTGCGTGGTGCGCCCGCCATCGGCGTGTGCGGCGCGTTCGGTGTCGTGCTCGGACTCGACGAGGACATCCCGCTGGACGAGCTCGTCGCAGGGATCGGGTCGGCGCGACCGACGGCGGTGAACCTGCGCTGGGCCGTCGAGCGAGTGGCGCGCGCGGCCGATGCCGGCGGCACATCGGACGAGGCCCGCCGTTTCGCGCTCGACGAGGCGATGGCGATCTGGCAGGAGGACCGGGAAGCGTGCACGCGGATCGGGGAGTTCGGACGCATCGAGCTCGCGTCGGCGAGCCGCTTGCTCACGCACTGCAACACCGGCCGGCTCGCGACGACCGGCATCGGCACGGCCCTCGGGATCGTGTACGCCAAGGCCGAAGCCGGCGAACCGGTGGAGGTGCTCGCGACGGAGACCCGCCCCGCCTTGCAGGGCGCCCGCCTGACGGCGTGGGAGCTCACGCAGGCCGCCATACCCGTCACGCTCATCTCCGACACGGCGTCCGGCGCCGCCCTGGCCTCGGGACGTGTGGACGCGGTCGTCGTCGGCTGCGATCGCGTGGCCCGCAACGGCGACGTAGCCAACAAGGTCGGGACGTACTCGCTCGCCGTGCTCGCGCACGCCACCGGTGTGCCCTTCTACGTGGCCGGACCGATGACCTCGTTCGACCCCGAGACCCCCGCCGGTGCGGCGATCCCGGTCGAGGAGCGAGCTGCCGACGAGGTGCGTCGAGTCGGAGGCACCGTCATCGCGCCGGACGTCGCGGTCTGGAACCCGGTCTTCGACGTCACGCCGGCCGAGCTCGTTACGGCCTTCATCACCGACGTCGGCGTGTTGCGTCCTCCGTTCCCGGAGTCGATCGGCTCGGCCCTGGCGTCGCGCGACGAGTGAACGCGGTTGCGTTCGATCCGTACGACCTGAGCTTTCGTCACGATCCATATCCGACGTACGAGCGTCTGCGCGAAGCCGATCCCGTCCACCTGACCGAGGCGGGGACGTGGGTGCTATCTCGCTACGAAGACTGCGCGCGCGCGCTCAACGACCCCGACTTCGGTACGGAGGTGCCGCTCGACATACGCGAAGCGCGACGTGCGCTCACCCCGCCACCGCTGGCCATCCTTTCCGAGACGATGCTGTTCCGCGACCCACCCGACCACACACGGTTGCGCTCGGTCGTCTCGGCCGCCTTTACACCGCGGGCGGTGGAAGCGTTGCGGCCCGGGGTGGAGCAGATCGTCGACGAGCTCCTGTCGGCCGTCGAGGGCGATGGTCGGATGGATCTCGTCGCCGACTTCGCACACCCGCTGCCCATCCGCGTCATCTGCGAGCTGCTCGATCTCCCGGTAGAGGATCGCGACGCGATCGGCGTGTGGTCGCGTGACCTCGCCGGCGTCGTCGACATCCCGCTCGACGACACGACGGTCGTCGCGGGCGCTCGTGCCGCGGAAGCGCTCGTCGAGTACTTCCGGCGACTCGTACCCGCGCGCCGGCGCCGACCGGGTAACGACGTCCTGAGCGCGCTCGCCACGGGAGCATTGGAGGAGAACGAGCTCCTGGCCGTTTGTGTGCAGCTGTTGTTCGGCGGACACGAAACGACGCAGAACCTCATCGGCAACGGCATGCTCGCGTTGTTGGGCCATCGCGACCAGCTGGAGTTGTTACGCGACGAACCGCGGTTGATGCGGACTGCGATCGAGGAGTTCCTACGCTTCGACGCAGCCGGCCAGCTGGCAGGACGGTGGTCGAAACGGCCGGTGGTGATCGGCGACCGCGCGATCGAGCCCGGCCACCAGGTGCTGCTCCTTCTCGGCTCGGCCAACCGTGATCCGACCGCCTTCGACGATCCCGACGTCCTCGACGTCGCGCGGACACCGAACCGGCACCTGACCTTCGGCGGTGGGATGCATTTCTGCCTGGGTGCGCCCCTCGCGCGGTTGGAGGCTCGCATCGCGTTCGAGGCGCTGCTGCGCCGCTTCCCGCGAATGGAGCTCGCTACCGACGATCCTTCTTGGCGACCGACGCTTGCTTTGCGCGGCCTCGATTCGCTGCCCGTCACGTTTTAGTCAGGCATGTCTCAAGTTGGACCGTCGACCAGAACTACGAGAATGGGTTCTCCGCGCGGACCCCGCGGTATGTCTGGCCCGCGTTGAGGTCCTCAGTCCACAGAACGTCGCAGTCGAGTTCCGATGCGCTGCGAACGATCATCGCGTCCCAGAACGAAACCTTGTAGTCGCGGTGGATGTCGATTGCTTCGATGACATCTATCGCGTCCGGTGAGTGGGCTCGCCAAGAGGCATAGTCGGCGACAAGTCGCCGCGACTCGGGCAGGCCGATCCTGCTGCGGATGTTCACGAGGAACTCCTGCAACACCTGCACACTGAGGACACCCGTCTCGGATTCCCACAGCGAACCCACGAGGTCGCGCGCCCGGATGTGTCGCTCGTCCGCTGTGCGGTCGTGCGCGTAGATGAGGACGTTGGAATCGACGAATTGCGAGCGGCGCTCAGCGCTCATGCAGCTCGTCCCGGGTCCACGTACGTTTGCCTTGCGTGCCCAGGTCGTAGCCCTTCTTCATCGCCGCGATGGCGTGGCGCTTCGCCTTTTCATAGTCCGTATCGCGCTTCTGAACGAAGTTCTCGAGGAGACGCGTGAGGATCGCGGAGATAGACGTGTCCCCCTCCGCCGCTGCGACCTTGACCCGTCGCAACAAGCGTTTGGGAAGGGCGAGGGTCACGTTTTGCCTTTCGGTCTCCTCCTTCACGTAAACCAGTGTAGCACTGGTTTACGTGCAGAAGGCCCGAAAGTCGCTAGGGTCCGACGTGGACGGCTCCGCCGTCGCCGCCTTTTCCGCCGTCGCCGGCGTCGCCGGCGTCGGCAGTACCTCCGCCACCTGCTCCGCCGTCTCCACCCGATCCGTCGCCGCCCTCGCCGCCCGAGCCGGCGGGTCCGCCCCCTCCCCCGGACGCCGCTGCGGCGTTGCCGGTGGGCGAGCTCTCCGAGGCCGAGCCGGCGCCGCCGCAATCACCACCCAATACGGGAAGGTTGAGAAAGGCGCTGCAGGCGTCTGCGGACCCACCGGTCGCGGTGCCCCCCGACGAGCCGCCCGGCGCCGCCGCGGCCGAGCCCCCGCTCCCGCCGTCTCCGCCGGGCCCGCCGTTGCCCCCCGTCCCTCCGGCGCCCCCGTTCCCGCCGTCCCCGGCGTACGCACGGCCGCCGATGGCGTTGCCGCCATCCCCACCGCTGCCGCCCGCGCCCCCGATGTTGTCCGCGAGCGTCGGGCCGATCAGCCACAAAGCGGCCCCGAGGGCCAGGCCGATTCCACCGAGGCGCTTCACTCCGTCCTCCTAGGTCGCATCTGCCGGAATGAAGATTCTTCTCCTGTGGCAGAACGGATGGCAATTGCTGGTTGCGCTACCGACGAGCCTTCTTGGCCGCCGACCTCGGCGCCGCGCGTTCCTTCTTCCTTCGTTTAGCTCCGTTGCGGGAGGCGACGGTACCCGACCTCTGGATGGCCGCCTGGTCCGTGCCCAGGTACCCGGCCACGAAGCGCGGGTCGCGGCGCACGGCTCGCGGCGTGCCTTCGACGAGCACCGTCCCCGACTCGAGCGCGTACACGCGGTCGCACACCGCCGAGATGAGGACGATGTCGTGCTCGACGATCAGGACCGAGCACCCGAGTTCGGACTTCACGCGTTCGATGAGCGGCGGGAAGGCTTCCGTCTCGCGCTGGGCGAGTCCGGCCGTGGGTTCGTCCAGGAGGAGCAGCCTCGGTTCCTGCGCGAGGATCGACGCGATGTCGACCACGCGCCGCGTCCCCGTCGACAGCTCGCCCACGAGCTTCTCGCGGTAGGACGCGAGTCCCGTTGTGGCGACGAGCCGATCGACCCGCTCGCGCTTGTCACGCTCGGCCTGCCGTGCGCTGCTCAAGGCCAGGAGCGCGCCGAGCACGCCCGTCGGCCGATGGCGCTCGATGGCGACGAGGAGCGACTCCTCGACGGTCAAGCCCGGGAACAGACGCGCGTGCTGATAGCTGCGACCCACACGGAGGTAGGCGCGCATCTCCGGTGGGAGCCCGACGATCTCCTCGCCGAACACGCTGATGCTGGCACCGGGTTCCGGGCGCACGTAGCCGGACACGCAGTCCATGAACGTCGTCTTGCCGGCGCCGTTGCCGCCCACGAGGCCGACGGTTTCGCCGTCCTGCACCCAGACCGAGACGTCCCGGAGCGCCCACAGCCCGCCGAAGTGGACGGAGATCTCGCGTGCGTCCAGTGCCGGCGCGCTCATCGTCGGATGGCCGTTCTGACCAGCTCGCGCAACGGCGGGATGATCGGCGGAGGGGCGGGGAGTCCTTCGTCGGCCCGGGCGATGCGCGCGGCTATCGCGTCCCGCGCCTTGTGCACGAGGCTGATGAGCCCGCCGGGCAGGAAGAGCAAAACGATGAGGACGCCGATCGCGCTCGTCCCGAGCCGCAGGAGCTGGTTCACGGGATCGGCGATGTTGCCCGTCCCGAAGATCACGGGGAAGCCGAACATGAAGACCGCTCCGAGGATGGCGCCGGGGATCGAGCCCAGCCCCCCGAGGATGACCATGAGCAGCATGTCCAGGCTTGTCGAGGGCTGGAAGCTCGTGGCGTTGAAGTTGCCGCGCGAGTACGCGAAGACGACGCCGGCGACCGCGGCCATGAAGCCCGCAAGTGCGAACGAGAGCAATCGCGTGCTCATGGCCGACAAGCCGTTCGAACGCGCGGCCTGATCGTTGTCGCGCACCGCGATGAGCACGCGTCCGGGACCCGAGCGCCGGAGGTTGCGCACCGCGATGGCGCCGAGGACGAGCAACACCAGCCCGAAGTAATAGACGGCGCGCTCGCTCGCGATGATCCCCGGCCGCTGTATGGACACGGCGGCCGGATCGACGACGAAGAAGTCCTGCTGGAACGCCCACCCCGTCGCGACCACGGCGAAGGCAAGAGTGGACACGGCGAGGAACAGTCCTTGGATGCGCAGGGCGGGCAGCCCGACGATGATCGCGACGAAGACGCCGACGAATCCGCACGCGACGACCAACAAGACCAACGGCATGTCGCCGGCGAAGCGCGCGGCCGCGAACGCGCCCACGCCCACTATCGCGAATTGACCGAGCGAGACCTGACCGGCCCAGCCGGTGAGCACGGTGAGGGACAGGCCCACCAGCGCGTAGCCCCAGACGAGCGACAGGAGGAACGTCTTCTCCGACGTGTTGAGATCCAGGATCGGCAGCCACGGCAGGGCGACGGCGAGCGCGAGCACAAGGGCGACTCCGCCGGAGCGCATCCGCCGGACGGCTCGCAGCGACGCCAGCGCGACGGGCATCGCTCGCGAGGCGACGCCGAAGGTGAAGCCGGCGGCGGGATCGCGGGTGGACCGCGCGAGGCCGCGGGCGCGAACGATGAGTGCACCCATGACGACGATGAACACGACGAGGTCCTGGATGCCGCCGGACGTGAAGTTGTCGAACACGACCGCTTCGAGGATGCCGATGGCGATCCCGGCGCCGAACGCGATCGGGAGGTTGGTCATGCCGCCGATGAGCGAGGCCCCCAACGCGCGCACGAGGATCGACGGCCCGGCCGAACCGACCTGGAAGATCGGCCGCAGCGGACCGACGAGCAGGCCCGTCACCGCCGCGAGCACTCCCGCGATCACCCAGACGATGGTCGACATGCGCTTCACGGAGATCCCGGCCAGGCGCGCGGCGTCGGGATTCTCGGCGGCCGCCCTGATCGCTTGTCCATACGAGGAGAAGCGGAAGAAGGCGGCCAGCGCGAGCGCCAGCAGCGGGACCAGGATGAGGATCGACACCTCGCCGCCGTGCAGGACGACCCCGCTCACGTTCCACGAGACGTCGAAGGGGACTGGGAACCCGTTCAGTACGAGATCCTCCTGATCGGCGTTGAGCCCGCGTTGGAGGCTCGCGAACAGGAAGAGCTGGGAGATCGCGATAGTCGCGACGACCAAGACCAGACGCGGTGCGCCGAAGAGCCGGCGCACGATCCCCAGCTCGATGACGGCGCCGAGGCCCCCGCCCATCGCCACGGCGGCCACGAAGGCGACCCAGTACGGGACACCGAGATCGACGATGAGCTTGGCGAAGATTACAGCCGCGAATGCGCCGTGGTTGCCGTGCGCGAAGTTCACGAACCTCGCCGACTTGTAGATGAGCGACAGTCCGACGGCGAGCAGCGCATACGTCAGGCCGGTGATCGTCCCGACGACGAGCACACTCATCTCGTGGCGCCCTCGAGGAAGACCGACCGGGCCAGGTCCGGCCGCTCGAGGAGCTCGCGGGCAGGGCCGGTGAAGCGGACGTGGCCCTTCTCGAGGAACACGGCCGTCGACGCGATGCTGCACGCCACGTTGAGCGACTGCTCGACGATGACGACGGTCGTCCCGCGGTCGTGCATCTCGCGCACGATCGCCAGCAGCGATCCGACGACCTGCGGTGCGAGACCCAGTGCCAGCTCGTCGATGCAGAGCAGTCGCGGACGCGTGAGGAAGGCCTTGCCGAGGGCGAGCATCTGCTGCTCTCCGCCGGACAGCGTAGAGGCGAGCTGATTCCGTCGCTCGCGCAGGATCGGGAACCACGTCTCGACCTGGTCGATCTCGGTCGTGATCCGAGCCGTGTCCTTGCGGAAGCTGAACGCTCCGGCTTTGAGGTTCTCGACGACGGTGAGGCCGGGGAACACGGCTTTGCCCCCGGGCATCTGCGCGATGCCGAGGCCGAGAAGCTGCTCGGCCTCCACATACGTGATGTCGTCGCCGTCGAAGCGGATCGAGCCGCGGGTGGGGTGGTCGAGGCCCGTGACGAGCCGGAGCAGCGTTGACTTGCCGGCGCCGTTGGTGCCGAGCAGCGCGATGATCTCGCCCTCGGGGACGTCGAGGGAGATGTCGAAGAGCACCTGCACCGATCCGTAGCTGAAGTCGACGTTGCGCACCTCCAGGAGGTTCCGCGCGGCCTTCGTCCGGCGCTCGGCCGCCCGTTCCGCCTCGCGCACGTCGGCGACGACGAGGGCGATGTCGGACCGCACATACCGCGCACCCCACGCCATTAAGACGCCGGCGATGACTCCGGGGATGACCAAGAAGCTCAGCGCCACGCGTGGGCTCGACGCATCGGAGATCGCGCCGAAGATGATCCCGCCGGCGAATCCCCCGTACAACGCGATGTAGATCCCGAGCAGTGCGAACGCGAGCGATCGGATCTGCGGGGGTGCCACAGCCGCGACGATCTGCCGCAAGGGCGCGGTCGCGGCCCCCACGCCCATGAGCGAAACGACGAGCACCGCGACCACGAGCCAGAGGGCCGGCAGCCAGATGGCCGCGGCGGTGACGAGGGTGTACAGGACGATCGACGCGCCGATGAGGAACACCGGCCACGCCGGGTCGCGGCGGAAGAGTCGGTCCCCGGCGATGCCTCCGGCGACCAATCCGAGCGTGGTGCCGACCCCCATGATCGAGAAGATGGCTCCGCGGCCCAGCTCACCCACGCCCCAGTGCTCTTCGAAGTAGAGGCTCAGCAGGGTCGGACCGGCGATGAGGCCGAAGCCGAGCATGCCGATGCCCACGTAGAGGTAACGAAGTGTGCGGATCTGGTTGAGCCGTCGCACGGCCGTCCCGAGGGGGATCTTGGGAGCGTCGCTCGACTGCTTCTCCTCCTCGGCCCCCAGGCTGCGTCGTTCGTGCGCTCCGCGTTTGGGCTCGCGCAGGCGCAGCGCGGCGAGTCCGGCGATCACGCTCGGTATGGCGAGCACGACGAACGCCCAGCGCCAGCCCGCCGTGCCTCCGGCTACGGCGGCGATCCCACCGGCGAGGAGCGGACCGAAGATCACGGCCGCGGCATTGGCGGACTGGTGCACCCCGTACACACGCGCGCGGGCCTCGGCCGGGTAGTAGTCGGCCAGCAAGCTGGAGTGGATCGGATCGACGGAGGCCTTCCCGATCCCGGAGAGCATTCGCGTCAGGACGAGTTGGGCGGTGTTGCGCGCGAGTCCGGTCGCGAAGACGACTCCAGCCCACGTCAGCGCCGCGATGCCCGCGAGCTTCGTGCGGAAGCTTCGCCGGTCGCCGAGGACGGCGAAGGGGATCGCCATCGTGACGATGATCACGGCACCGATGCCGTTGATCGCGCCGATGGCGGCGTCCGACAACCCGAACGCGTCGCGGATGTCGGGAGCCAGCGTGATGAGCGCGATGCGGTCGAGCTCGTCGACGACGTTGAGCGCGAAGAGTACGGCCAGGGGACCGCCGCCCCAGCGCGCGAGGATGCTCCGCAGGCTCGGCCCGTCGGCTCCCGTGTCGCTCAGGCCGGGGATGACCGTGAGTGCTTCGTCGGCCAGCGCTGCCGGTGACTCTTCCTCGGCGGCGATGATGCCGGCGGCGAGGGTGCCGAGGTCACTGTCTTTTGATCGGGGGCGCTGCGCCCCCCGGACCCCCCGCGCTTCGAATGAGCTTCGCTCATCCGATGGCGGCTTGCGCTTTTTCGCGCCGCGCGCCATCAGTAATACGCGGGGAACGGCTTGACGATCTGGCGGTAGCGGCGCTCCTCGTAGCCGTCGGAGGCCTCGGCGTGCCACTGGACGACGTTGATGTGGTTCGGGGCGTCCCACTTCCGGGGGCCGAAGGTCAGACAGTTGAAGCGAACGACCGTGCAGTACGAGCCGGTCTGACCCATCGACGCACCCCACTTCGGCCGCGTCAGGTCGACACCGACGCGGTCGGCCGCCTGCTTGAACAACAGCACCTGCTCGCCCGTGCCGATGAAGAGCGCGCGCTGCGTGTTGGTCTGGTCCTCCGATGCTTCACCGTTGCGGTCGTAGTTGTCCTTGTACGTCCGGAGGTAGACCTGGTCGGCGTACTTCGCGTACGGATGGTTCTTGGCGAGCTCGAGGGCGTCCTTCTCGCGCATGCCGGCGACGTCGACCGCGCTGACGCACTTCGTGCGGTCCCACGACTGTGCCGCGTACGTCGTCGTGACGAAATCGAAGCAGCCGAAGTAGTGGTCTGAGTCGGTGTATTCGGGGAAGTACGCCTGCTTCTCGGCCTGCTGCATGAACTGCGACTTGAAGATGAGGTTCATCGGCATGAAGACGAAGTCGATGCCGTCCTGCTGGAACTGGACGACCACCTGGTTGATCTGCGCGACGGCCTGCTCGGTGTCCGAGGACAGGGTTGCGATCCGCTTCGGCGTGAAGCCGTGCTTTTTCAGCTCGGTGAGCATCCCGTTGCGCACGGAAGGACCGACGTTGGGGATGTCGTGGTAGACGACGCCGATGGTGTGCGACTTCTTGAGCGTGTTGGACTCGACCAGCCACCGGATGTGGTTGCGGTGCATCCGGTCCTTCGACATGAGCATGTTCCACAGGTACGGCGCGGCCTGCTCGTACCAGCCCTCCGGCTCCGGCTCGGGGTTGATGAACGGTGTCTTGCCGTCCTTGGCGATGCAGAGCTGGGCCACCGAGTCGTACCCGCCCGGCGTGAAGACGGCGAACACCTTGTGGTCGTTGACCATCGCCCGGCACTTGGCGAGCATGTCGTCCACCGACAGGACGTCGAAGACCTCCTTCACGAAGGTGATCTTCCGGCAGCCCATCCTCAGCCGGTTGAGCTCGTTCACCCAGGCCGTGATGATGCGGTCCCAGTCGCCGGCGAGGCCGACCTCGAAGCCGGCGGCACGCAGCTCGTTGAGGTTGGGGATGAGCCAGCCGAGCTTGATCTCCTTGTCGGTGATGCCGCGATCGGTGGCGGTGAGCTTGGCGCCGTCACAGTTCCATGCCGACGTGAACGCGGCGAGCTGCTCGCGCAGGAGCTGGTCGTAGGACTTGCCCGCGGTGGACGGCTGCGCCGGCGCGGCACTCGCGCCGGCCGGACCCGCGCGGTTGGCACCCGCCGCCGCGGTGGCGCCCCCGACGGACACGGAGCCTCCATCCTCCGAGCCTGGGAGCGCTGTCTCGGCTCCCGAAGATCCGGCGACCGTGCCCGCTCCGGATGTGTTCAGCCCCGAGTCGGTGGCCAGCTGGTCGGCGGAGTCACGGCCTATCTCGATGTTGATCGAGATGCCCGACGCGAACGATCCGATCAGAACGGCGAGAACGAGGGCGAAAGCCAGGAGCCGGTTACGGAACCCGGGGTCTTCGCGAAAGGCTTCGAGTGTTCGTTGCAGCTGTACGCGCCATGGAAGCATCGCGTTGTCGTCCTCCCCTGTTTGCCCCGCTCGAAGAGCAGCCAGAATCCTACCTGATGCTACCCTCAGGTTTGATGCGACGATGACAGAGTCCACATCTACTTCTGTTAGGGACGAGCAGCGGGAGGAGTTGGTTCGGCGCGTTCTCGAAGCGGCCCGCTCCGCCCGCGAAGGGGTTCGGCGGGAGAACGGCCGCGAGTTCCCGCTGGGGGGCAAGGCCGCCCGCACGCGCAACGCGCTCCTCGCCGCCGCCTACGACCTGTTCGCCGAGGAGGGCTACCAGGGGACGTCCGTGGCCGACATCGCCGCGCGCGCCGGCGTCAGCTTGGGCACCTTTTATCAGTACTTCCACGACCGCGCGGACATCCTCGGCACCCTGGTCCGGATCGGCGTTCTCGAGCTCCTCCGTGGGAACCAGCGTCGATGGGACCCGGCGCGGGGTCGCATCGGGCTGCGCCGCGTCATAACGGGCTTCGTCGAGGCGTACGTCTCGACGCTCTCGTTCCAAGCCGTCTGGGAAGAGGTCACGCACGTCGAGGAGGGGATGGCCGAGCTGCGGCGGGATCTGTCCCGCTTGTTCACGAACGCGATCGAGGGGGCCATCGCCGAGGGGGCCGAGGCGGGCATCATGCGTTGCGACCTGGATGCGGCGGCCATGGCGCGGGCGCTCACGGCGATGGTCGACCGCTACTGCTACGTGACCTACGTGTTCGATCCGCCGTCCGGGGGCGCGCCGTCGGTGGACGACACGGCCGACCTGCTCACCGAGCTCTGGGCCGACGCCCTCGGGCTGGTCGAGAGCCGGGGCCGCGCATCCTCCTAAGAACTGGACACCGCTACAACGGTCAGACGAGTCTTGAGCCCGTGAAATTCCACGCGGCAGGGAGGATCTGATGGCCCAGGCAGCAGCCACACTCAGGCAAGCGGCTTTTCCGAGGATCGGTCGTCGGAGCGACGTTGCGGTCGCTGCCGCCGTGATCGTGGCGGGTGCGCTGCTGACCGCGGGCGCTGCGCAGATCCGCATCCCGTTGCCGTTCACCCCGGTGCCGATCACCGGACAGACCTTCGCCGTGGTGCTCGTCGGCGCCTCGCTCGGCCCGTGGCACGGCGCGACGTCGCAGATGCTGTACGTCCTCCTCGGCGCGATCGGGCTTCCCTTCTATGCGGGTGCGTCGCACGGGTGGGAGATCCTCGCGGGGGCCACGGGTGGCTATCTCCTCAGCTACCCGATCGCCGCGTGGGCGACCGGCGCACTGGCCGCGCGCGGCTGGGACCGCAAGATCGGCTCGTCGATCGGCGCGATGCTCACCGGCAGCGTGATCATCTACGCGATCGGTCTACCGTGGCTCGCCGTGGTGCTAAACACGGGCCTGGAGAAGACGCTCCAGCTCGGGCTGTACCCGTTCATCCCGGGCGACATGTTCAAGCTCTACCTCGCTGCGATGGCGCTCCCCGGCGCGTGGAAGCTGCTCGACCGCGTGCGCAAGGACGACTAGTCCGTCTTCGCGGAGGCGGACGGGAATCGAACCCGCCCGACGAGGATCGCTCGCCGCACCGGTTTTGAAGACCGGGCCGGGCACCAGCCCAGAAACGCCTCCGGGACGAATGT
>Ga0299907_10001873_pt1 | contig 12503 bp, 8 predicted proteins | sample RVTome_16_FD_198680 | JGI IMG/M metagenome (GOLD analysis project Ga0299907, IMG submission 198680) | Soil microbial communities from uranium-contaminated site in the Upper Colorado River Basin, Wyoming, United States - RVT152D67 (version 2) ...
GCGGACGCGGATGTTGTGCTGCTTGGAGCCGGTGAAGTAGAGGAGCGCGGCGCCGAAGCACTCCGGCTCCACCACGCGGAGGTCCACCTGGATGCCGGCCCGGTGGCGGATCGACGCCTTCGTGCCGCCCTTCTCGAGCACCTGGGCGACGTCGGGCAGTCCCACGAAGGCGTCCATCACCGCGCGGGGGTGGTCCGAGGTGACCAGCAGGTCGACGTCGCCCACCGTCTCGCGGCCCCGGCGGATCGAGCCGGCCAGGGCGACCTCCTTCACCCCGCGGACGCGCCGCAGTGCCTCGACCAGCGCGCGGCCGATGGGCAAGGCCCAGCCGAGCGGCATGCGGGCCTGACCGCCGCGAACCAGGGCGATGCCGCGCAGGATGCTCTGCTCGGCCCTGGCCTGGATGCCGGGTAGCCCGCGCAGGCGGCCGGCGCGGGCGGCCTTCTCCAGACGGTCCACGTCGGTGATGCCCTTGCCATACAGCCGCATGGCCATCTTGGGCCCGATGCCCGGCACGTTCATGAGCGCCACGACGCCGGCGGGAGTCTTCTTCGTGGCGCGCTCGAGATCGCGGATGTGGCCGGTCCTCACGTACTCGGCGATCTTGCCGGCCAGGTCCGCACCCACGCCAGGGATCTCGGCGAGGCGCCCCTGGCGGGCCAGCGTCTCCACGTCCTCCCCCAGCGTCTCGAGGTTCTGGGCCGCGCGCCGGTAGGCGCGGATGCGGAAGACGTTCTCCTCCTGCAGCTCGAGCACGTCGGCCATGAGGTTGAAGAGCCGCGCGACCTCGAGGTTCTTCATGATCTCGGCAGGGTCGGCATGGCGATTGAGGGTGATGCAGGGTTAGTGCCCCGGGAGATCGTCCGGTTGGGTCGACGAATCGCGGTGTTGCGGCCGCGGGCCGCGCGACCGGGCGGGCGGCGGGCCCCCCGGGCCGCGGCGCTCGCGCCCCAGGTGAGGCGTCGGATCCGCACGACGAGGGCGGAGCCATGCGGAGGGTCTGGATGAATCCCTGGCGGTCCGCCAATGCCCTGCGCGTCCTGCGGGCACGCTACCTGCGGCGGGACGCCGAGCGCAACGTGATCGAGACGCCCGAGGCGCTGTTCCGGCGGGTCGCCACCGCGATCACAGAGGCGGAGCGGCCGTTCGGCGGCGCGGCCGCCGTCGAGCAGTGGCGGGCGACGTTCGAGGCCATGATGGCCGCGGGGGATTTCCTGCCGAACTCGCCGGTCCTCATGAACGCCGGCACGCCGCTCGGCCAGCTTGCCGCCTGCTTCGTGCTTCCCGTCGAGGACTCGATGGAGTCGATCTTCGACGCCCTCAAATCGATGGCACTCCTGCAGCGTGCGGGCGGCGGCACCGGCTTCTCGTTTTCCGCGCTGCGTCCCCGTGGCGACGTGGTCGGCTCGACGGGCGGGGAGGCCTCGGGCCCGGTCTCCTTCATCCGCGTCTTCGACGCCGCCACCGAGAACATCAAGCAGGGCGGGCGCCGGCGCGGCGCGAACATGGGCGTGCTGCGGGTGGATCACCCCGACGTCCTGGAGTTCGTCGAGGCCAAGCTCGACGGGCGCAGCCTGCAGAACTTCAACCTCTCGATCGGTATCACCGACGCGTTCATGCGGGCGGTCGAGGCGGCCGGGGCCTACGACCTCGTCCACCCCGGCCGGCGACAGGCGATGGGCCGGCTGCCGGCGCGCGAGGTGTTCGAGCGCATCGTGCAGGCCGCCTGGGCCTGTGGCGATCCCGGCGTGCTCTTCCTGGACGCGATCAACCGCGCGAATCCGCTGCCGGCGCTCGGCCCCATCGAGGCGACCAACCCGTGCGGCGAGGTCCCGCTCCGCCCCTGGGAGAGCTGCGTCCTCGGCTCGGTGAACCTTGCCCACGTCATCGCCGGCGGGACCCTCGACTGGCCGCGGCTGCGTGGGCTGGTCCACGCCGGCGTCCGGTTCCTCGACGACGCCATCGAGGTCAACCGGGACCCGCTGCCGCAGGTGGCCGCGGCCACCCGGGCCAGCCGGAAGATCGGGCTCGGCGTGATGGGCTTCGCCGAGTGCCTGCTCCACCTGGGCGTCGCCTACGACAGCGAGGCCGCGAGCGCGTGGGCCGACCGCCTGGCCGGCTTCATCGCCGCCGAGGCGCGGGCGGCGTCGCGACGGCTCGCCGAGGAGCGCGGGGTCTTTCCGGACTGGAGCCAGAGCGCGTACGCGACGACCGGCGAGCGCGTGCGCAACGCGACCCGGCTGTCGATCGCGCCGACGGGGACGATCAGCATCATCGCGGGAACGAGCGGCGGCATCGAGCCGCTCTTCGCCCTGGCCTACCGGCGCCAGCACACGCTCGGTGGCGAGCCGATGGCCGAGATCAACCCGATCCTGCTGCGGCACGCCAAGGGGCTCGGGCTCGATGTCGCCGGCCTCCTGGCGCACGTGGGCGCCACCGGGCGCCTCGGTGTCTTGCCCGGGGTGCCCGAGGCGGCCCGCCGGCTGTTCGTCACCGCGACGGAGATCCCCGTGCGCCGGCACCTGGCGATCCAGCAGGCGTTCCAGCGCCACGTGGACAACGCCGTGTCGAAGACGATCAACCTCCCGGTCGACGCGGGCGCCGATCGGGTGGCCGAGACCTACCTCGAAGGCTGGCGCCTCGGTCTCAAGGGGGTCACCGTCTATCGTACCGGGTCACGGTCGGATGAGGTGCTCACGCTCGGACTCGACGAGCCGGTCGAGGCCCGCGAGCTCTTTGCCAAGTGTGACCCCGGCGCATGCCGGCTCTAGCCACGACTCACACAGGCGTGGCTCAGCCGCGAAGTGCGACGAGGTCGCCGAGGGCCGCGAATCACGCTAGGATCAGCAGCAGGGATGAAACCCGCCTTCCCGATGTGCACCGCCTGGCGTCCGCTTGCATCTCGCAGGGCCAGTGCCCATCTGGAGGGATGTTCCGATGCCCCGTGCGGCACCCGCGCCCCACACGAGGCGCGACGGGCCAGGCCCGACTCGTTGAAGTAGCCGGAATGTCGTGCGTCGCGAATGGCAGTGCCGTTGCACCCGTCGGCGGTCACCATCAACCAGGGAGAGATTGGGCATGACGCCTCGCATGGTCTGTCTCGTGCTCGCGCTGCCGCTGATGCTGTTGACCGCCAGCTGTGCCAAGCGCCCGGCCCTCACCCAGGTGGCGGCACCGCCGCCAACGGGTGCTGCCGCCACGACGCCGCCTGCCCCGACACCGGCGCCCGCGCCGGCTCCGGCCCCGCTCGCTCCACCGGCTGCTCCTGCGCCCGCTCCGGCGCCGCCACCGGTGGCGGCCGCTCCCCCGGCCCCCGCCCCGGCGCCGCCACGGGCCGCCCCCGCGGAGTACACGAGCGTCCGCGAGCTCGCCGACGTGTTCTTCGACTTCGACAAGTCGGCGATCCGACCCGACGCCGCCCGGACGCTCGATGCCAGCGCGGAGTGGCTGAAGGCCAATCCGTCGGCGGTCATCCTGATCGAGGGCCACTGCGACGAGCGCGGGACCAACGAATACAACCTGGCGCTCGGCGAGCGGCGGGCCAAGGCCGCGCACGACCATCTCGTGCGGAACGGGGTGGCCACCGCCCGGATCGTGACCATCAGCTACGGCGAGGAGCGGCCGGCCTGCACGGATCGGAACGAGGCGTGCTGGCAGCAGAACCGGCGTGGGCACTTCCTCACCAAGCCGCAGTAGCGGAGGCGGCGGCGCCATGAGGTCCGTGACGCGCGCCATCGGCGTGCTGCTCGTGGTCCTGGTCCTGCCGACGGCGGTGACAGCCTCGGACGGCCGGACGCGGCATTCGGGCACGGTCATCGCCATCGATCCCCAGCGACGTGAGCTGATCCTGGAGGAGCTCGGGCCCGGCCGCGGCGAGCAGCCGGCGGTGCAACGCCGGAGCATCGCCTTCACCGACGCCACCGCGTTCAGGAGCTTCATCCGGGTCAACGTGCCGGACGAGTTCGCCGGGCAGTTCATCGAGGTCACGCTCGATGCCGAGGACATCGCCCCCGGCGAGTTCGTGACCGCCGAGTGCACTCTGGAGCGCGGGCGGCTGGTGGCCCGGCGGGTGACGCTCGCGGAGCGGGCCCTGCCGCTCTCGAGCCCGGGAGCCCTTCAGCCATGACCGGCGGACGAGGCGCCCACGCGCCAGAGGGAGTCGGGGGATGAACTGCATCTGCGGGCATCCCGAGAAGGACCACGTGCAGGGCGGCCGGTGCCGCGTTCCCGACTGCCCGTGCGAGTTCTTCCGGCCCGGCGATACGCTCCGGGGGCCGACACGGCTCGCCGTCGAGCTGCCGCGCTGGCCGCCGGACCTACGCGAGCGCTGACGGGCCGCGCGCCGCTTTCAGCCGCTCGACGTTGCGGATCAACGCCTGCTGGACCGCGTCGTTGACGCTCCCCTCGGGATAGCGGCCGCCGGGGCCGAGCGCGCCCGCCTCGCAGCCGGAGAGCAGGGCCAGCCCCTCGTCCACGGACTGCACCGCGTAGACGTGGAACCGCTCCTCGCGCACGGCGGCGACGACGTCGTCGCGGAGCATCAGGTGGCGGACGTTGGCGCCCGGGATGAGCACGCCCTGGGTGCCCGTGAGGCCACGCCGGCAGCACGCGTCGAAGAAACCCTCGATCTTCTCGTTGATGCCGCCGACCGGCTGGATCTCGCCCTGCTGGTTCACTGACCCGGTGACGGCGAACCGCTGGGCGAGCGGGACCCCGGCCAGGCTCGACAGCAGCGCGTACAGCTCGGCCGACGAGGCGCTGTCCCCCTCGACCTCCTCGTACTGCTGCTCGAACGTGATGGAGGCGGAGAGCGCCAGGGGGTGCTCCCGCGCGTACCGCCCGGCCAGGAACCCGGTCAGGATCAGGACGCCCTTGGAATGCACGCGCCCGCCGAGCTTGGCCTCGCGCTCGATGTCGACGACGCCGGGCTCGCCACAGTAGGCGCGGGCGGTGATCCGGCACGGCCGTCCGAACGTGTGGTCGCCGGTCGAGGCCACCGAGATCCCGTTGACCTGCCCGATCGCCTCGCCGTCCAGGGCGAGTAGCAGCGTGCCTTCCGAGATGGCGCGGCCCATCCGCTCCTCGAGCAGGCTGACCCGTTCGATCCGCTGAGTGACGGCGCGCGCGACGTCGGCGCCGGTCACGAGCGGGTGGTCCTCGCGCTCCGCACAGTACGCGGACTCCCGCACGAGATCGCGGAGCAAGCCCAGCCGCGCGCTGAGCCGCTCCTGGTGCCCGACCAGGCGGGAGCCGTGCTCGACCAGGCGGGCGACGCCGTCGGCGGTGAAGGGCCGTAGCCCTTCCTCCCGGCAGGCCTCCCCGACGAAGCGCGCGTAGAACAGCGCGTGCTCGGGCGTGCGGGGCAGCGAATCGTCGAAGTCGACCTTGACCTTGAACAGCTCGCCGAAATCCTCATCGAGGGCGTAGAGCGCGTAGTAGAGCAGCGGGCTGCCGATGAGCACGACCTTCACGGCGAGCGGGATGGGCTCCGGCGCCAGGCTGACGACACTGACCATCTGCAGCTCGGCGAGCGGCGCCTCGATGCGGAGCGCCCGGCTCTTGAGCGCCTTCTTGAGCGAGTCCCAGGCCATGAAGTTCCGCAGCACCTCCTTGGCCTCGAGGATCAGATACCCACCGTTGGCCCGGTGCAGCGCCCCGGGCTTGATCAGCGTGAAGTCGGTCACCAGGGTCCCGAAGTGGGGGCGGTGCTCGATCCGGCCCAGCAGGGTCGTGTGCGTCGGGTTCTGCTCGAACACGACGGGCGCCCCGCGGGCATCCCCGCGGTCGACCAGGACGTTGACGCGGTAGCGGTCCAGGAAGGCGCCGGGGGGAGGCATGAACGGCAGCGGCGGCTGGGCCGCCCCGTCGCCCCGGAGCTCCTCGGCGTGCGCGATCAGGTCGCTCTCGACCCGGCCGAGATACTCCTGGACCGCGGCCAGGCCCTGGAACGTCTCCTTCACCTCGGCGAGCAGCTGCCGGGTGCCCGCGGCGGTGGTGTCGCGGACGAGCTTCGTGTGAGCCTGCTGCGCCTCCCGCTCGTTCTGCCGGAGCTGGCGCTGGGTCGCTTCGACCCGGTCCTCGAGCTCCGCGGCGTGCGTCTGCAGGCGCTGCTGCTGGGCCTCGGGGAGCGCATGAAACTGCTCGTGGGTCAGCGCCGTGCCGTCCGCGCTGGGGACGACGCCGAGCCCGCCCGGCGTCCGCACGACGCCGAAGCCGACGGCGCGGGCGGCCTCCTCCAGGCGCGTCACCGCCTCGGTCTGACGGCGCGCCAGGTCCTCCAAGATGCGCGCCTTCTCGCGCTCGAAGGCCTCGCCTTCGAACAGCCGGGGCACGCGTGTCCGGCATTCGGCCACGAGCCGGGCCATCTCCTCGCGGAGCTGGCGACCGCGCCCGGCCGGCAGCTCGAGCGCGTCCGGCCGGTAGGGATCCTCGAAGTTGTGGACGTAGCACCAGTCGGATGCCGCGGGCCTGGCCGCGGCCGCCGCCTCCAGCAGCCGCCGCATGCTGGTCGTCTTGCCCGTTGCAGGTGCGCCGAGCACGAAGAGGTTGTAGCCGTCGGGCCGCATGCCGATGCCGAAGGTGGTCGCCTCGAGCGCCCGCTGCTGTCCGATCAGGCCGCGCAGTGGCTCCAGCTCCGCCGTCGAGCGAAAGGGCAGCAGGGCGGGATCGCAGGTGGCCCGGAGATCCTCGGCTTTCAGGCGGCGGCTCATCGAGCGACGACTCTTAGGCGGTTGCCTTCACGCGGTCCGCCCATTCCGGCCGGATGCCCAGCGCTGCGAGCGTCGACAGCACCCGTGCGGGCCGGCCCCAGTCGCTCCACTGCACCGCCCCGGCGGAACACGCCTTGGCATCGGCCAGCCCGCTACCGGTGGGGGCGACGGCCCTCCGGGCCGAGGCACAGGTGCTGCAGGTGGGGCGTATCCGGCATCGGCAGCCTGGCCGGCCATCACTCCGCCTCGAGCGCCTCCTGGAGCACCCGGAGCACGTCGATGTAGCTGACGATGCCGACGAGCTGGCGGGTATCGGGCGCGACGATGACAATGGCGCCCACCTTCTGCTCGAGGAGCAGTGAGACGAGCTCGCTCACGTCGGTCTCGGGCTCGGCAGCGACGACATCGGTGCTCATCAGGTGCACCACCGGCCGGGCGAGCCGCAGCCGCAGCGCCTCGGCGCCGTCCTCCGTGAGCAGGCGGGGTACGTCCAGGCTTCCGAGGTCGCGATCGCTCAGCATGCCGACGAGCCCGTCGTCGCCGACGACCGGCAGGTGCCGGATGTCGAGGTCGCGCATCAGGTCCCACGCCTCGGCGATCGTCGTGTCAGGGGTGATCGTCGCCGGTTTAGCGGTCATGATCTCACGTGCGGTCATGGTTGCCTCCTTCCTCCGCTGCCGATCGTGGGCAAGCCTGATGCCACGGCCGCCGCCAGCAAAGACGCGGCATTGAGCCCGGCGGCCCCTGCGGGCTCGCGCCCTGGATTCCCCAGGTGGGGTACGGACGCCGCACCTGACGGGCGGGACATCGGCGGCGAGGCCCCTACTGGCGGCCTGTCCCTGTCGGGGGTGCATGGGGCCAGGGGCGGGGAGCCGCCGCGGCCGTCGTGGTCAACGTCTCGATCGGGCTCACGACCGCCAGCGCGGCATCCCGCTCGAACAGCTCGATCAGGAGGATCTTGCTCGGATGAGTGAGGTCGACCGTCCGGTCGACGAGGTCGACGACCGCGGCGATGACCTCCGGCGCGGGCGGGCAGCGACCGGTCCGTCGCTCGACCGTCACGCGCCACCGCTCCCCGGGCGCGATACGGTCCCGCAGCTGCGTCACTGCCGCTCGCAGCGCGGCGATGTCGGACGCGGTCCAGACGTCCACCGGGACCCACTTGTAGGTGTACCGGAAGGCGCCGGGGGCGGCCTCGTGCACGCCGCGCAGCCGGCGGATCGCCTCGCGCGGATCGAGCGCGGTGAGAACGGCGAGGATACCCTTGCGTTCCGTCCGGCTCACCACCGCAGCGTCGTCGCCGAGCGCACGCAGTCGTCCGAGGATCTCCCGTCGCGCGCGGCCCGGCGCGCGCCACGAGGACGAGACGAGCAGATTCGCCTGGGGATTCATGCGGCAGTTGACCCCGAGCAGGACCCCACCGTCGTCACGCCGAGTCCGTCCCACCCGCGCGGCCGATCTCCGCGCGGGTCGCATCGCGCAGCCGGACGACGTCCCGCCAGTCCGATCCGCGCGGGCGGATCGGGGCCCCGAGCGTCACCGTGATCGGCCCGCGGCGGGGGAGCCAGGCGCCCGCCGGGAGGATCGCGCGGGTACCGCGAATCGTAACCGGGACGACCGGGCAGCCGGCGTCCACCGCCGCCTTGAAGGCGCCCAGACGGAACGGCAGCAGGCGCGAACTGGCGAGGAACGTACCCTCGGGGAAGAAGGCGAGCGACGTGCCGGCGCGGATGGCGGCGCCGACGCGCTCGGCGTCCGCCACGCTCCGCGCGGGATCGGCACGCTCCACCAGGAGGTGGCCGACCCGCCGGACGACGACGCCGACGAGCGGCCAGTGGCCGAGCTCGCGCTTGCCCACGAAGCGGAAGTCGCGCGGGATGGCGGCGAACAGCGCGACCGCATCGAGGTAGCTCGAGTGGTTGGCGGCGAAGACGAGGGCGCCCGCGGGCGGCAGGCGCTCGACGCCCTCGACCCGCACGCGGCAGCCCACGAGGCGGAGCACGCCGCGGCTCCAGCCCCGCACGACCCTATCGACCTGACGGCCGGGCAGGGTGCGGACGAGCAGCCAGAGCGGCGGCACGCCGACCAGGAGCACCACGCCGACCCAGGCGCCGAACGCCAGCCGTCGCGCCCAGTGCAGCCCTCGAGCCGCCCGCGCGCGAAGGGCACTGGCCATGAGCCCCAGCCACTGCACGCGCGGCGAACGGCGCCGTCCCGGATCGCCGCACATCCAGGCCTCGCGCGTGGCCGAGCGGCGGATCTTGCCGCTGGAGGTCTTCAGCACCGAGCCCGGCGGCGCCAGGAGCACGGTGTCGGGCGGCAGCCCGAGCGCCTCCACGGCCCGCTCGCGCACCGCCGCCTGCAGGCGCGCCCGCGCCTCGGGCGCGGTCAGCCGTGTCTCGGCGACGATGATCAGCTTCTCGGTGCCGAGCGCGGGGTCGCCGACACCGAAGGCGGCCACGCAGCCCTTGCGGATGCCCGGCACGTCGCCCACCACCTCCTCCACCTCCTGCGGATAGAGGTTGCGGCCGGCCTTGATGATGACGTCCTTGCGCCGGCCGGTGACGTAGAGCTCGCCGGCAGCGCGATAGCCGAGGTCGCCCGAGTCCATCCAACCCTCGCGCACGACGGCGGCCGTGGCGGTGGGATTGCGGAAGTACCCGGCGGTGACCGAGGGGCCGCGGAACTCCACGCGGCCCTCGACGCGCTCGGCCAAGGGCCGGCCGGTCGTGTCCACGATGCGGACATCGTGGTCGGGCAGCGGAATGCCGCAGGAGACGACCGCGACCGACGCCTCGCCGGGCGCGGCGGGCTCGGCGCGCCGCGTGCGCTCGAACGTCTGCCGCTGGATCCGATCGACACGCGGGCCCTGGCCGGGCGGGGTCAGCGTGAGCCCCACCGACGACTCCGCCAGACCGTAGACGGGACACATGGCCTCGGGCCGGAACCCGCGAGGCGTGAAGCGTTGCGTGAAGCGGGCGATGGTCTCGGGGCTCACGGCCTCCGAGCCGTTCATCGCCAGGCGCCAGCTGCCGAGATCGACACCCTCGAGCTCGGCGTCGGTGACGCGCTTGACGCACAGGTCGAACGCGAAGTTCGGAGCGGCGGAGATCGTCGCCCGGTGCGCGGAGATCGCGTGCAGCCAGCGGGCCGGGCGCGCCAGGAACGCCAGCGGCGGCAGGATGACCGCCGGGATGCCGTGGTAGAGGGAGCCCAGCCAGAGGCCGATCAGCCCCATGTCGTGGTAGAGGGGCAGCCAGGAGACGCAGACGTCGCCGGGCCGGACATCGAGCGCCCGGCCCAGCGCCCGGATGTTCGCGAGCAGGTTGGCGTGGGAGAGGAGCACGCCCTTGGGGTCGCCGGTGCTTCCCGACGTGTACTGGATCAGCGCAGCGTCGTCGGAACCGATCCTGGCCGGAGGCGTCGCGGGTGCGGGGGGCAGACTCTCGAGCGTCGTCACCCCGGCCAGCGACCGCACGCGCGGCAGGAGCAGCCCGGCCACGCGCTCGACCTCCGGGAACGTGACGAGCAGACGGGCCTGGGCGTTGTCGAGGATCCTCACCTGGCGGGTGGCGTACTCCTCGAGCCGGGCCGGTCTCGCCGGCGGGTAGATCGGCACGGGCACCGCACCCGCCAGGAGCACGCCGAAGAACGCGCTGAAGAACGCCGGCTCCGTGCGGAGCATGAGGGCGACGGCCTCGCCGCGCGCGATGCCGCGCGCACGCAGCGCACCGGCCACGGCGCCTGCCCGCGCCCACAGCTCTCCGTACGAGATCGCCTGCTCGCTGTCGTCCTCCAGACGGAGGACCAGGTGCACGCGGCCGGGATCGCGCTGGGCGTGCCAGCGCAGCACCTCGACGAGCGTGCCCGCGGAATCGGGGGCGGGGACACCGTGCGCCAGGGGGACGGCCGGCTCCCCGGCCACACGATCGGCCGGCGCGCCGCCCGCGAGGACCGCCGCCAGCAGATCGCGGACCGCATCCGCCTCGTCCAGCGCCGAGTCCGGCAGCCGGATGCCGAAGGCGTCCTCCAGGCGGGTGAGCAGCTCGACCCGCTCGAGGCTGCCGATGCCGAGGTCACGATCGAGCACGTCGTCGAGCGCCACGTGGCCGCGCACGGGAGCGGTGCCCAGCTCCACGACGAAGGCGTCGACGAGCCCGAGGACGCGCTCCTCTGCGCTGGGTGGCTCGACCGCTCGGGCGAGAGTGCTGGGTTGCAGTGCGCACCTCCGGGGATCGCAGCGCTCCGCCCGCTCGTGAGAGCAAGAGCCGCGCCGGGCGGCCAAGATGCCGGAATCGCGCGGGTTTCGCGCTGCCGGCGTTAGCCGTTGGACGGGGAGACGGTGCCCCAGTGGGGCATGCGCTCGCGCGACACCGCGATGCAACCCCCCGAAAACCCGGGGTGAGGCTCTGGCACCCGGGATGCATGCGCTGCGGCGAATGGCATCGCTGACGTCCGTCGCGCCCAACCTCGACGACTACGAGCGCACCCGGGCCACGTTCACCTGGGAGGCCGCCCGGGCGGAGCTCGACGGCCTGCCCGACGGGCGGGGGCTCAACATCGCGCACGAGGCGGTCGACCGCCACGCGGCCGGGCCGCGCGGCGACCGCGTCGCCATTCGCTGGCTCGGCAAGAGCGGGGAGGTTCGCGAATTCACCTACCGGCGGCTCCGGGAGCTGACGGACCGGCTCGCCAACGTCCTGGAGCGCCTGGGGGTACGGCGTGGCGACGCCGTCTTCGCCCTCGCCGGGCGCCTGCCCGAGCTCCACGTCACGGCGCTGGGGACGCTGAAGCTGGGCGGGGTCTTCTGCCCGCTGTTCTCGGCGTTCGGCCCGGAGCCCATCCGGGCGCGGATGAGCATCGGCCGCGCGCGCGTGCTGGTGACGACGGAGGCGCTCTACCGGCGCAAGGTGGCGGCGCTCCGCGAGCAGCTGCCCGGCCTGGCGCACGTCGTGCTGATCGGCGAGGGCGGCGTGCCGACGGCGGTCCCCGGCACGTATGACTTCCACACCCTGCTCGCGGCCGCCGCCGACCGCTTCGTGGTCCCGCCGACCGCGCCCGAGGACCGGGCCCTCCTGCACTTCACGAGCGGGACGACCGGCAAGCCGAAGGGTGCCGTCCACGTCCATGCGGCGGTGGTGGCCCATCACATCACCGGCCGGTACGCCCTGGACCTGCATCCCGAGGACGTCTTCTGGTGCACGGCGGATCCGGGCTGGGTCACCGGCACCTCGTACGGGATCATCGCGCCGCTGACGAACGGGGTCACCAGCATCGTGGACGAGGCCGAGTTCGACGCCGAACGGTGGTACCGCACCCTGCAGACGCAGCGGGTCACCGTCTGGTACACCGCCCCGACGGCGATCCGCATGATGATGAAGGCGGGCGTCGCGCTGGTCCGGCAGTACGACACGAGCGCGCTGCGCTTCCTCGCGAGCGTCGGCGAGCCGCTGAACCCCGAGGCGGTCGTGTGGGGCCAGGCCGCCTTCGGGCGGCCGTTCCACGACAACTGGTGGCAGACCGAGACGGGCGGGATCATGATCGCCAACTTCGCCTCGATGAAGGTCCGTCCCGGCTCCATGGGCCGGCCGCTGCCCGGCATCGAGGCCGCGATCGTGCGCCGGACCGGGGACGACCGGGTCGAGGTGGTGGAGCAGCCCGAGGTGCAGGGCGAGCTGGCGCTGCGGCCCGGCTGGCCCTCGATGTTCCGGGAGTACCTCGACGAGCCCGCCCGCTACCGCACGTGCTTCGTCGGGGGCTGGTACCTCACCGGCGACCTGGCCCGGCGCGATG
>Ga0299907_10001874_pt1 | contig 12502 bp, 15 predicted proteins | sample RVTome_16_FD_198680 | JGI IMG/M metagenome (GOLD analysis project Ga0299907, IMG submission 198680) | Soil microbial communities from uranium-contaminated site in the Upper Colorado River Basin, Wyoming, United States - RVT152D67 (version 2) ...
CGACCCTGGCGCGGACCGTGCTGGCGCTGGAGCGGCCGAGCGCCGGCCATGTACGCCTGCTCGGCCGCGATCTCTTCGCGCTGCCGGCCGGAGAGCTGCGCGCGCTGCGCCGCCATGTGCAGATGGTGTTCCAGGACCCCTACGGCTCGCTCGACCCGCGCCGCAAGGTCGGCTGGATCGTCGCCGAGCCGCTCGCTGCCCTCGGAGCCGGTGTGAGCGCCATCGATCGCCGCACCCGCGTCGCCGAGGCGCTGCAGTCGGTCGGCCTCAGGCCGGGCGATGCCGACAAGTTTCCGCACGAGTTCTCCGGCGGCCAGCGCCAGCGCATCGCCATCGCCCGCGCGCTGGTCACCCGGCCGGACCTCATCGTCGCCGACGAGGCGGTCTCGGCGCTGGACGTCTCGGTGCAGGCGCAGGTGCTGAACCTCTTCATGGACCTGCGCGAGCGGCTGGGGCTCAGCTACCTCTTCATCAGCCACGACCTAGCGGTGGTGCGCCATGTGGCCGACCGCGTCGTCGTGCTGCACGACGGCCGCATCGTCGAGGAAGGCGGGACGGAGACGGTGTTCCGCGCGCCGCAGCACGCCTACACCCGGGCGCTGCTGGCGGCCGTGCCGCGCATCGGCGTCGAGCGCCGGCGCGGCGGCTGACTCCGGCTCAGGTCGTGGCCGGCCCGAGGGCGTAGATCAGGATGACCTTGTCGGCTTCGAAGCTCTTGCGCCCTTGATCGTAGCTCAGGTGCTGCTCCACCGGCCGCAGCGGCCGTGAGAAGCTGGCCGGCGCGATTGTCTTGAACTTGGCGGACAGCAGGCTTCCGATTTCCGCCACCACGTCCTGGTGCCGCGGGTCCGAGACGATGCCGCTCGAGTGGCTCTGCAGGAGGTCGGCGATGTCGCCGAACTCTCCGGCGATTTCCTCGGCCACGGCCTGCCGCTCGCCGGACTGGGCGTACCAGACCGCTGCGCGATAGCCCGCACTCTTCAATTCCCGCACCATCGCCTGTGCGGTCTCGTCGTCTTCCGGACGGTTGATATAGTAGACGATGTTGAAGCTGCGGATGTGGGCGAGGTGATCGAGCGACAGCACGTAATCGGCCTGGATTGTGTTCATGTCCGACCGGAAGCTGGTCAACGCCGCGTCCACCTGTGTGCTGCGGAAAGATTCCGCGACGGCTGTGCTCAGCCGTTCCAGCGCATTCAGTGTCTGACTGGTCTTTCTGATTTCGATACGCAGCAGGTTCTCGTCCTCGGCAATGCTCGACGCCAGACCGAAGATCTCGTCTGAAACGCGAGTCATGCCGGCGCGGATGTGCGAATACTGCTCGAGAATCTGGGCGGCGCTTTCCGATGCAAGCTTGATGTTCGATTCCAGCTCGTCGATCTTTTGCGTCGCTGTTTCGGCGGCCGCCTGCGCCTTGCGGCCCTTCTCTTCGACGTCGCTGGAAAGAACCGCAAGCTCGGCGATGACCGAGCTTGCCCGTTCCTTCGCCTCGTCGAGTTTCAGCAGTTCTCGCTCGACCGGCTTGGTGACCAGGACCTGGAGGCTCTGGTTGAGGACGGTGCTGAGCCCGAAGAAGCCGAGCACGGCGCAGGCGACGCCGAGCATCGCGAACCGCTTCTTGGCCCAGGAGATTATCTCCTCCTGCATCTCCTGGCGGATGAGCATCCTCTGAAGCTCCAGCACTCGCTCGCTGGAGATCCTGGCGTCTGTGTTTTCCATCGTTCCGAGGTCTCTCTTCTGGAACGCTTCAGCCTGTCAGCAGGACGTCCCCGGCGGGCAGGGCGGGCGGCCGCAGTTTGGATCGTACGAGGGGCAGCCGGCCTGGGCGGTCGCGCTGATCAGCGACAGGGCCAGCGCCAGGGAGGCGGCCATCGTCGCCGCTAAGAGCAGGGTCTTCATGATTCAACTCCCACGTGGTTCAACCGGGCTGCGGGAAAGGGGATCATCCCTTCCCGCCCTTTTGTCCCTTCTTCTTCTTCTCCGAGACCGGCTTTTCGTCTGCCGTGGGCTTCGGGTCGGGGCAGACGATGGCCGTGGCAGGGCAGCCTGCGACCAGGGTGCGTTCCGCACCCGCCGGCTCTGTAAGCGGACCGTTCCCCAAGGCCGGGGACAGGCACAGCAACAAGGCGGAAAGCTTCAGCGCGGATCGCATCGCGGCCTCTCCCGGCGCTGTTGGCGAAGAGGCAGGCTAGTCGGTTTGTTTAGTCCTACTCAATGGAGGTTTGGGATGGTATTTCGGCGCAAGAGGACTAGGCGCACTACTCACAAAGGAGAGGTGAGCAGGAGCGCCTGCGCGATCTCCGTCCACTCGGACTGTAGGCTGCTTTCGCAGTGCGGCTTGCCGGCGCGGCGGTACCAGTAGCCGGCGTTGGCCTCGTCGCCCTCGACGCGATGCAGGTAGGCGTGCACCCAGGCGCCGTCGGCGCTGTCGTCGTCCTGCGCGATGCGATGCGCCGCGTCCCATTCGTCGTGCGCCGCGTGCCACAGCGCCTTCAGCAGCGGCGAAGCGCCTTTGGGCGGTGCTGGCTCGGCGAGGCTGGCGCGAAAGCTTTCCAAGTCCATCGTCTCAGTCCCGGAACATCCGCTCACCCTGCTCGTCGATGATCTGGCGGCCTTTCACGACGGCGAAGTCGTTGGCGCTCTCGGGCGAGCTGTGGGTGTCGGCCCGCACGAAGCGGTGCTCCTTCGTCTCGCCGTCAACCTCCTTGCGGATGACACCGGCGGTCAGCCACTGGCCGCCCTGCGGCTGGGCGGCGGGATGGATCCGGAAGCCCTTGTAGTCCACCGCCTCGCCTTCTTTGGCGCCGGCAGGCTTGCCGCCCCCGCCACCGAACAGCTTGTTGAAGAGGCCCATGCCGCATCCTCCCCGTCGTTGTCCTGCCGATAGTCGCTGCCCGACAGGGTAGCGCGCGTGGCCGGCGCTTCCTAGCGCGCTCGTCATCTGCGCGCCGCCCCCCGCGGAAAGCGTTCCTTCTTCGCCCGCCGCTGCTCTATCCTGGCGGGCCGCCCGAAGCGGCGGACTTCGTGTTGCGGGAGACCGAGTTGAGCAGCCTCTACCACCCCGTCCTCTACGATCGCGACGCCCCCGTCGGCAGCTACTGGGAGGCCTCGGCGCTGCCGCTCGGCCGCGACACCCCGGCGCTGGAGGGCGCTGCCGACTGCGAAATCGCCGTGATCGGCGCCGGCTACACCGGCCTCACCGCGGCGCTCAGCCTGGCCGAGGAGCACGGCGCCGGCGTCACGGTGCTGGAGGCCGGCGTGCCGGGCTGGGGCGCCTCCGGGCGCAACGGCGGCTTCTGCTGCCTGGGCGGCGCCAAGCTCGGCTACGACGTAATCGCCCAGCGCTATGGCGCGGACGAGATGCGCCGCTTCTTCGCCGTGCAGATGGAGGCCATCGACCTGGTGAAGGAAACCTGCGCCCGGCGCGGCATCGACGCCGACATCACCGGCGGTGGCGAGATCCTGCTGGCGCACCGCCCGGGCCGCGCGGCGGGCCTGCGCGACGAGCGGCGCGCGATCTACGAGCTGGTCGGCCTCGAGTGCAGCTTCCTCGACAGCGATGCGCTGGCCGAGCGCGGCCTCGCCGCCGATGGTTTTCACGGCGGCCTCGAGCTGCCGCTCGGCGTCGGCCTGCACCCGCTGAAGTACCTGCGCGGGCTTGCGCGGGCGGCGATCGACGCCGGCGTCACCGTGCACGGCCGTTCGCCGGTCCGCGCGCTCCGCCGCGAGGCCGGCCGCTTCCTGCTCGAGACCCCCGGTGGTCGCCTCACCGCGCGCAAGGTGATCATCGCCACCAACGGCTACACCGAGGATGACCGCCTGCCGGCCCTGGCCGGCCGCCTCATGCCGGCGCAGTCGAGCATCATCGTGACACGGCCGTTGAGCCCGGCCGAGCGCGCGGCCCAGGGCTGGACCAGCACGGTGATGTGCGCCGACACCCGCCGCCTGCTGCACTACTTCCGCCTGCTGCCCGACGGCCGCTTCCTGTGGGGCGGGCGCGGCGGCATCTCCGGATCGCCCGCGGCGGGCAGGCGGGCGCAGCGCCACCTGCGCCAGTCGTTCGAGCATCACTTCCCGGCCTGGCGCCACGTGGAGACGCAATTCTTCTGGCGTGGCCTGGTCTGCCTCACCAAGCCGCTGGTGCCTTTCATCGGCCGTTTGGAAGAGGAGGGGCTCTACGCCTCGCTCGCCTACCACGGCAACGGCGTCTCCTTCACTGCCTGGGCCGGCCGCGCGCTGGCCCGGCAGGTGGCCGGCGAGCAGGGCGCCGACGCCTTGCCGGCGGTGGTGCGCCGCCCGCTGCCGCGCTTCCCGCTGCCCTTCCTGCGCAAGCTCTACCTTGCCGGGGCCTACGCCGCCTACGGGGTGCAGGACGCGACGGGGTGATGCGCCGCCGGCTGCGCCTCGTCCCCGGATTGCTGGCCGTGCTGTGGGGCGGTCCCGCCGCCGCACTCGACGACCTGGCGGGCTGGCAGGGCCTCAGCTGGGGCATGACAGCAGCAGAGATCCGCGACGCGCTGGGCGCGCGGGTCACGGCGCTGCCGGGGCGCTGGCTCTACGGCGGCGCCTATGCCGACCTCGCAGTGGAGGACGTCGAGATCGGCGGCCTCGCCTTCACCGCCTACCTGCAGATGGACAGCGAGTCGGATCGCCTGCAGCAGGTGTTGCTGGAGCGCCGCCGCACCGGGGCGGTGCCGGCCGCCTTCGAGGCGACGCTCGCCGAGCTCGAGCAGGTTCTCGGGCCGCCCGCGGCCGACTGCGCCCAGGCAAAGACCGGCGGCCAGCCGCTCGACTACCAAATCACCTGGCGCTTCCCGACCACCACGGTGCACGCCAAGTTCCTCGACTTCTCCACCACCGCGGTCTTCTCGCGCGATCCCGAGGCCGAGCTTGACCCCTTGGTCATCGAGCGCAAGGTCCGGCGCAACATCAGGCGCTTCATGCCGCGGCGCATCCTGGTGCGGTATCACGACGCGGCGCTGCGCGCCCTCGATCCAGGCTGTTCTTAAAGATAGCTGCCGGTCAGGGTGAAGACCTCGCCGCCGAGGCCCAGCTTGAAGCGGGCGAGCCCCGGCTGGCTCTCGGTGTTGAGGCCGCCGAGGTCGAGCCACTGGGTGCCACCGGCCTGCAGCGCCTCGATGCCGCGCCAGAGAAGCAGGTTGTGCGCCTGGCCGGCGCGGCCCTCGACGCTGGTCCACGACGCCATGTAGGTGGCGCTCGCGCCGTGGCGCAGTAGGACCACCCCGGCCACCAACTCGCCGTCGCGGCGGGCCGACAGCGACAGCAGCGCCTGCCTGTCGGCGGCGGCGACCGCGGCGATGAAGTCGCCTGACGGGCCGACGAAGCGCTTCCTGTGGCGAAAGCTGTCGTAAAGCAGCAGCGCCGCTTGGCGCTGCCGCTCCTTCTCGTCGCGCTCGACGATCACGCCGTCGCGTTCCGCCTTGCGCAGGGCCGACCGCCATTTGCCGTGCAGCCCGGCCAGCAGGGCTTCGGGGCCCTGCCGCAGGTCGAGCCAGGCGGAGGAGTAGCCGGTCACTACCCGGCGCAGGCCCCCGGCTTCGACAAGGGCGGCGCTGCGCGGCTCGTCCGGCAGTTCCGGCAGCCAGGAGAGGAAGTCGAGGCGACGGCTGCGGTGGCGCGCTGCAATGCTGCGGCAGACAGCCGCCGCACGCGGGTCGCGGAGCGGATCGATGAGCCACAGCGGGCCGCGCAGGATGCGCGTGACGCCCACTCGCCAGTACGACTTGCGGAAGGCCTGCAGCAGCGCCAGCGGCTCGTCGCCGGTCGACAGCAGATGCCGCTCGACCGTCTGCCCGTGCTGCCGCGAGACCGCCTCACCGTACGACCAGGACTGCTCGAGGGCCGCCTTGCCGACTTGGCGGTATAGGGCTTCCCAAGGCGCCCTCGCGCAGGGCCGCCAGTGTGTCTCGCCGTCGGAGGCTTCGCGGGTTTCGGCCAGCATGGCCGGCAGTTTCCCGGTTTTCCACAGCCGCAGCAACGACTAGTCTTGCACGCATGGAGTCAGCGGAGCAGGACGGCGAGATGCCGCTAGGGGGCGTGCGCGGCCACGTCATCCGCAAGCGCCGCTTCACGCGCTGGGCAGCCTGGTACTTCCTGCTCTACGTCTGCCTGCCGGTGCTCGCCCTGGGGGTGCTGCTCGACGCGCTGCTCTACCTCGTCTTCACGACGTTCTTCGGCCGCTGCTACGCGCTCTTCTGCCTGTTCGGCTGAGCCCGCCCTCAGCTACCGGGCGAGGCGGCCTCGACCCTGCGGCGGCCGCTCGGCGTCAGCGCGACGGAATGCACGCCCGGACTGACCTCGCCGATGGTGATCCACCCCTTGGCGCGGCACTCGCCGAGGGTGCGCCAGAGGATGGTCTGGTGGCGCTGCTCGGTCACCCCGATGTCGCCGGACATGCGAAGCAGCTCAAGCACGAGCTGCTGTTGGGGAAGGAGATCGGACACGAGGCGAGGGTACCCTGCAGCTGTTCCAAAGGCCGGCGGCGCCGTCCAGACGACGCGTCACCGACAGCTGTCAGCAGGTTACCCGCTTCCGCTGCATCGGGCGAGGACGGCGATGCGCACCGCCTGCACAGCCGCGCTCCGTCGGCGCGGCCGTCCGGCGCTCAGGCCGGCAGGGCGCACCGCCTCAGTGCTGGACGCCTTCGGCAAGGACGCGGCAGAGCTGGCTCACCGCTTCCTGATGGCGGTCGTTGCTGATGCGTGTGAAGTTGCGCGCCAGATCGAGGCACATGCGCTGGCGCTCGTTCAGGCGGCTGTCTTCGGTGTTCAGCCCTTCGTAAAAGAAGCCGATGTCAACGCCGAGCACCCGCGAGATCTCGAACAGGCGGCCGGCCGACACGCGGTTGATGCCGCGTTCGTACTTGTGGGCCTGTTGGTAAGTCACACCGATCATCTCCGCCAGCTGCTGCTGGGTGAGGCCCAGCATGGTGCGGCGCTCGCGGATGCGCTGGCCGACATACTTCTCGACGCTTTGGATGTTTGCAGTGACAGTTTCCACTCGATCTCACCATTCCAGTTGGGGGTTGCTCCAGATGGCGAATTTTCTGCTAGACGTCTTATCGTTTTAGCTGTGGTATCTAAACAATTCGAGTGCTTACATACTCACTTTCCGCAGTAAACATGACAAGAGGTATTTCGCCACAACGCTGCGCCCTGCCTGGGGCGCTGACCCGGCCCGGTTGAGACGGCGGCCTGATCTTAGCCTTCATGTTCGAAACGAAAGTCATGAACATCAACGGCCTGGCTTCGTCTCCCGATCGGCGGTCGTTGCAGCAAGCTGCCGCCGCGCCTGATATTCGCTGCGAGGCCTGCCGGTCGCTTGTCGGTCGAACCGTCGTGGCAGGGGCCCTTGCCCTTGAGACCGGTGGCCCTGCTATCCGCGCTATGCCGGCGGAAGCGGCGCCCGCGCGAATCCTCATCCTCAGGGTGAATTAGATGGTCCCTGCTCCCCTGAGTGCCAGGGTCAAATAAGGGGCGGTTATGAGCCATTCCGTCTCAAATTTGACTCATGGCGACAACAGGAGTCGCCTGCGCGCGCGACAATTCCGGGCGCCGCCGGCTCACTGGCGCCGCCTGTCTGGCAGCCGCGGTTCGCGGCGGCGGAGGGCGACCGCAAAAGGAGATCATCCGGGTGCAGAGCAACGCCGAGCCTGGCCGCCGGCTGAAACTCGCCGTCGCGCAGATCGCCGCGCGCCACGGCGATATCACGGCCAACCTATCGAAGCACCTTGAGATGATTGCCGCCGCGCGAGCCGGGGGCGCCGAGATGCTGCTGTTTCCCGAGCTGTCGCTCACCGGTTATTGTGTCGGCGAGCAGACCCTCGCCCTCGCGATGCCGCGCGAGCATGACATCATCGGCCGCCTTGCCGACGCCAGTGGCGACATGTGGACCGCGGTCGGCTTCGTCGAGGAAGGCGTCGCCGCGCAGATCCACAACTCACTCGCCGTGCTGCGCAATGGCACCATCGCCTTCCTGCATCGCAAGCTGAACCTCGCCACCTACGGTCGGCTGGAGGAGGGCAAGCACTTTGCGGGCGGCCGCTACCTGGAAACCTTCGATCTCGGCCCGCGCTGGCGCGCCGGCACGCTGATCTGCGCCGACAGCTGGAACCCCGCGCTGGTGCACCTGGCGGCGGTGCAAGGCGCCACGCTGCTGCTGCTGCCGGTCGCCTCGGCCCTCGGCGCCGTCGGCGGCGAATTCTCCAATCCGGTCGGCTGGCAACGTGCGCTCGACTTTTATGCCATGGTCTATGCCATGCCGCTGGCAATGGCGAACTTCGCCGGCGAACAGAACGGAGCGGTGTTCTGGGGCGGCAGCCGCGTGCTCGATCCCTATGGCAATCCGCTCGCCCAGGCCGGCGATGGCGAGGAGCTGATCTTCGCCGAGCTCGACTTCCAGGCGGTGCTGACGGCGCGCTACCACCTGCCGACCCTGCGCGACTCGAACCTCGACCTGATTCATCGAGAACTCGGACGCCTCACCCGGCAGGTCGGGGTGCCGCCCGAGAGCCGTCGCGTCTAGCCCGCTGCCGGGCGTTGTCCTGCGCCGGCTTCCGGCTATGCTGGGTGCGGCCAGAGGGGCCGGCAAGGGGCAGAGGGCATGACGTGAGCGGCGTTGCGGCGGGGGGAGAGGCGGTGACCGGCGGGTGCGGCGGCGATGGCCGGCAGACCTTCGGCTTCCTGCTGCTGCCGCAGTTCTCCATGCTGGCGTTCAGCTCGGCGGTGGAGCCGCTGCGCGCCGCCAACCGGCTCTCCGGCAAGACGCTCTACGACTGGCGCATCCTCACCGCCGACGGCAAGCCGATCCATTCCTCCAGCCGCATGCACCTGCTCCCCGAAGCGGGGCTCGACGACTGCGGGCGACTCGACTTCCTCATCGTCGTCGCCGGCCTTGCGGTGCAGCGCCTGCGCGATCCCGCGGTGATGGCCGCGCTGCGCCGCCAGGCGCGCAGCGGCTGCCGGCTCGGCGCCCTTTCGACCGGCAGCTATCTGCTCGCCTGGGCCGGCCTGCTCGACGGTTTCCGCTGCACGGTGCACTGGGAGAACCTGGATGCCTTCCGCGAGGATTTCCCCCAGCTCGACATCACCGGCGAGCTGTTCGAGATCGATGGCGCACGGCTGACCTGCTCGGGCGGCACCGCCTCGCTCGACATGATGCTGAGCCTGATCGCCCAGTCGCACGGCCGCGACCTCGCCGCACAGGTCGCCGAGCAGTTCATCCACGAGCGCATCCGCGACACCCACGACCACCAGCGTATGAGCCTGCAGGGGCGCCTCGGCATCAGCCATCCGAAGCTGCTGCAGGTCATCGGCTTGATGGAGGGCAATCTGGAGGAGCCGCTGGCGCGCGCCGAGCTGGCTCGCCGCGCCGGGCTCTCCAGCCGCCAGCTGGAGCGCCTGTTTCGTCGCTATCTCGGGCGCACGCCGACCCGCTACTATCTGGAGCTGCGCCTGCACCGGGCGCGCGCGCTGCTGACCCAGACCGCGATGTCGATCCTTAATGTCGCGCTGGCCTGCGGCTTCGTCTCCGCCTCGCACTTCTCCAAGTGCTACCGCGAGTTCTTCCACAAGATGCCGCGCGAGGAGCGCCAGGAGGCGGCGCGCCGCCCCGCAGCGGGGGTGCAGGCGGAAGCGCCGGAAGCCGCGGCGCCGGGCCTCGGGGGCGGCACCGGCAAGGCGCTCTAGCAAAAGTTCGAAGGGTGGAGAGCTTCGCTCAGACCGCGAGGCGCACGAAGGTCGCCGTGTCCGGCAGGAGCTCCGGCTCCCCACCGGCGCGGCGGTAGACGTCGCTGCCGATGAGCGCTGCGTCGCGGTGGCCGGTGAGGCTGGTCTGCGGCACCGACATCTGCCCGCGGCCGACGGCCGCCTGCTGCCCCAACACCTGCACCATGAAGGGCAAAGCGGTGAGGCGGGAGAAGTTGATCAGCCGCCCGGCTGCGGCCTCGCTGCCGCCCTGTCGCGCGGGCGCCGGCGCCCGCTCGCGGCCCTCGCTGCCGGCCCAGGCGGCGCTGCGCTCGGCGCGCGCCTGGCTGCGCTGTGCAGGTGTGACGGGAACCACCGCCTTCACCCGCTGGCCGCCGCCTGTCTCCGGCACCGCAACGGCCGTCGCGCCCGCGGTGGTGGCGGGGACGGGCAGGTGCTGCAGCCTCGGAACGCCGGTCATGCCAGGAAGTCCAGGGGGTTCTCTTTCCAGTACCTAACAATAGATGCATCTTGTGAAAAATTTATCAAGCATTGAATCAAACATGGTTTAGAAAGTAACCAAGAATATTAACCATGTTTTCTTGCACTTGATCAAACTTTTAGCGTTTACCAAGCATACACCACAGAAGTTATTTGCGAAGCAACCTTCTCCCTGCAGTATTTCACCCTTCCTTAAGGGCCGACTGTCACATTCGATTCCCGGGTGGGCGGCAAGGGGTGCCAGGACCGGCCGCAAGCCCTTAATGGCTCGACTTCAGGTAGGAGAGGAGCGCCTTGACCAGATCAGCCGTCCCCGGCATCAGCGCAGCGGATGACTGCCAGCAGGCGCTGTCCCGTCTGGAGACGGCGATCCGCGCCTCCGGTGACGTCGTCTACGAATGGGACCTAGCCAGCGACCGCATCGCCTTCTTCGGCGACATCTCCGCGCTGTTCGCCTGCGGGCCGCTGCCGATCCCGTCCACTGGCGAGGCGCTGCAGGCGCGCATCAACCCTGAGGACGTGCCGCGTCGCCGCCGGGCTCTCTCCGACCACTTCGCCGGCAGCTGCGCCTACGACTGCGAGTTCCGTCTGCGCACGCGGCGGGGCGAGTTCCAGTGGCTGCATGACCGCGGCGCGGTGGAATTCTCACCGGCCGGCACGCCGGCGCGCATGTCGGGTGTCATTCGCCTGGTGACCTTGCGCAAGCAGCAGGAAGAGCGCCTCGAATACCTCGCCAACTTCGACGATCTGACCGGCCACTTCAACAAGGTGCGCCTGCGCGAAGCTCTGGAGCATGCCCTGGCGCAGGCGCAGCGCTTCGGCCAGACCGGCGTCTACATGGTGATCGGCGTCGACCACCTCGACCGCATCAATACCGGCTACGGCTACGAAACCGGAAACTCGGTGCTGGTCGAGCTGGGCCGCCGCCTGGACAACTACCTGCGCGCCGCCGACGTGATCGGCCGGCCCGGCGGCGACTTCTTTGGAGCCATCCTCAGCGCCTGCAGCGAGGAGGCCGCGCAGATCGCAGCCGAGCGGGTGCTGCAGTCTCTGCGCGACAATCCCTTCACCACCGCGAGCGGCGACAAGATGCACGTCACCGTCTCGGTCGGCGCGGTCGCCTTTCCGGGTGAGAGCAAGACGGCGGTCGACGCCATGACCAAGGCGGAAAGCGCCATGCAGCAGGCCAAGACAGCCGGGCGCGACTGCCTGCGCTTCTTCGCGCTGTCAGAGGCGCAGCGTCAGGGCTACCGCGCCAGCATGGACATCGGCGAGGAGGTGCAGCTCGCCCTGAAGGAGAACCGCATCGTGCTCGCCCACCAGCCGGTGGTCGATGCGGCGAGTCATGTGGTGCACTACCACGAGTGCCTGGTGCGCATGGTCGCCAGCGACGGCAAGCTGGTGCCGGCCGCGCAGTTCGTGCCCGCCATCGAGCAGCTCGGCCTCATGCGCTCGATCGACAACCGGGTGCGCGACCTGGCGATCCGCGAGCTGGAGCGCAATCCCCGCGCCACGCTCGCCATCAACATTTCCGGCCTCACCGCCACCGAGCGCTCGTGGTTCCGCGGCCTGGTGGCGCGCCTGAAGGAGCGCCGCGACATCGCCACGCGCCTCATCGTGGAGATTACCGAGACCGCGGCACTGCAGGACATCGACGAGACCTCGCGCTTCGTCTCGGCGCTCAGGGCGCTCGGCTGCAAGGTGGCGCTGGACGACTTCGGCTCAGGCTTCACCACCTTCCATCACCTGAAGGCGCTGACCGTCGACGTGGTGAAGATCGATGGCTCGTTCATCCGCGACATCACCACCGACACCGAGAACCAGATCTTCATCCACAACCTGTTGGCGCTCGCCCGCGCCCTCGGCGTCTCTACCGTGGCCGAGTGCGTGGAAACGCGCGCGGATGCCGACTACCTCACCAGCATCGGCATCGACCTGCTGCAGGGCTACTACTTCGGGCGCCCCGAGGTGGATGGCCAGCGCGCGCTCGCGACGCTGCCGACCCCGGCGGTCGCCGCACACGGCTGAACGCCGGCAGCGCCGTCAGTCGCTCAGGGCTTGTCCTTGCTGAGGGTGTCGATCTGCTTCTGCAGCTGATCGATCTGCGCCTTCAGGGCGTCAAGCGACTCCTTGGCGCCGGCCTCCGCCGACGCGGCCGGGGCCGGTCGCGCCCCGGGCTTGCCCTCGGCGCCTTTGCCCTCGGCGGCTCCGAAGGGTGAGAACATGCGCAGCGCGCTCTCGAACAGCGCCATGTTCTGCTTGCCGACCTCCTCCAGGTTGCCGAAGGGAAACATGCC
>Ga0299907_10001876_pt1 | contig 12501 bp, 14 predicted proteins | sample RVTome_16_FD_198680 | JGI IMG/M metagenome (GOLD analysis project Ga0299907, IMG submission 198680) | Soil microbial communities from uranium-contaminated site in the Upper Colorado River Basin, Wyoming, United States - RVT152D67 (version 2) ...
GTCGGGTGTCCCGGAGCGCGGCGCTGGCCATCTATCTCCCTACTCCGCCGTCTCGCTTGTCTCGAAGCTCTGCTTGAAGGAGGTGATGGCCTCGACCAGGTTGTCGCCTTCGGGCATTTTGCCGGTGTCACGGATCGTCTCCAGCACATTGCCGTGCCGACTTCTGACGTAATCACGCAACTCACGCTCGAACCGCTTGACATCCTCTGTTGGGATGTCATCCATATGACCTTCGGTGACTGCGAACAGCACCAGGACCTGCTCCTCGACGGGCACCGGATCGAACTGGGGCTGTTTGAGGACCTCGACCACACGTCGACCACGCTCGAGCTGGGCAAGGGAGGCGGCGTCCAGCTCAGAGCCGAACTCGGCGAAGGCCGCCAGCTCCCGGAACTGCGCCAGGTTGAGACGCAGGGGCCCGGCTATCTTGCGCATGGCGTTGATCTGGGCATTGCCACCGACCCGGGACACCGACTGGCCGGCGTCCACTGCGGGTCGGATGCCCTGGAAGAACAGGTCGGTCTTCAGGAAGCACTGCCCATCGGTGATCGATATGACATTGGTCGGGATGTAGGCCGAGATGTCGTCGGCCTTGGTCTCGATCACCGGGAGACCGGTCAGTGACCCGGCGCCGAGCTCGTCGGAGAGCTTGGCGCAACGCTCGAGAAGACGGCTGTGCAGGTAGAAGACATCACCGGGGTAGGCCTCACGCCCGGGAGGGCGGCGCAGCAGGAGCGAGATCTCCCGGTAGGCGACCGCCTGCTTGGACAGGTCGTCGAACATGACGAGGGCGTGCTCGCCGTTGTACATCCAATGCTGGCCGATGGCCGACCCGGAATATGGGGCGTACATCTGGAGAGCGGGCGCATCAGAAGCGGCCGCGTGCACCACGACCGTATATTCCATCGCGCCGTGTTCCTCGAGGGTGGAGACCACTTCGGCCACGGTCGAGGCCTTTTGCCCGATGGCGACATAGATGCACTTGACGGCTCTATCGGTCCCCCAGAACTGCTTCTGATTGATGATCGTGTCGACGAGGAGGGCGGTCTTGCCCGTCTGGCGGTCACCGATGATGAGCTGACGCTGGCCGCGACCGATCGGGGTCATCGAGTCGATGGTCTTGATGCCGGTTTGCAGCGGCTCGTGGACGGGCTGACGCTGCACCACCGAGGGAGCCTGGGTCTCGAGCAGACGGCGCTCGGAAGTGTCGACTGGCCCCTTCCCGTCGATGGGATTGCCCAGCGGGTCGATGACCCGGCCGAGGAGCGCGTCTCCCACCGGAACCGAGAGCACCGTCCCGGTCTGCTTGACCGGGTGGCCCTCCTCGATGTGGTGGTAGTCGCCGAGGAAGACGACGCCGATATCGGTCTCGTCGATGTTGAGAGCCACCCCGACGAGCCCTTCCGGGAACTCGAGCAGCTCCGATGCCATGACCCCCGGCAGACCCTCGACTCGGGCCACACCGTCGGCGATGGACGTGACGTATCCGACCGTCTCCTTGGTCGTGTCCGGCTCCCAGCCCGAGAGCTGGGAACGCAGCGACTCGGTGATCTGATCGGCGGTGATGGTCAAGTCGGTCATTGTCTAATTGCTCCTTACGGCCTGGCGCACTGACTCGAAACGCTTGGCGATCGTGCCGTCGATGACGGTGTCGCCCACGGTGGCCACGATGCCGCCGATAACGGATGGATCGACGACGACCCTGACCTCGACGTCCTGACCGGTGGTCCGGCTCAGGGCGCCGGTGAGACGTTGCACGGTCTCATCGTCGAGAGGGACGGCCGACCGGACTTCGGCAAGCGCTTTGTCTCGGGAAGATGCAGCGGCACCAGCGACGGCTTTGGCGATGGCGGGCAGGTCGGAGGCACGGTTCTGGCTCACAACGAGCTGAACCAGGCCCACGGTGAGGGATGAGGCCCGAGCGCCGATGAGCTCGTCGACGATGGCCTGCTTCTTGTCGAGGGGCAGTTGGGGGTCGGTGAGGCTCGATCTCAGGTCTGGCGAGGTCTCGAAGCCTCTGGCTATGGCGAGGAGCTCTCCCTCGACTCGCTCCAGCTCGTCGTCGGCCCGGGCCATCTCGAAGATGCCCCTGGCATAGCCGTTGATCCGGTCGTCCGCCATCACAGCTTCTCTAGGTCGGCCAAGTACCTGTCGATGAGGGCTTGGTGGGCTTTCTGGTCGAGCGACTCGCCCACGATCTTGCCGGCGAGGTCGACGGAAATGTCACCCACCTGGCTCCGGGCTTCGGCGAGGGCCCGGGACCTCTCCCCGGCCGCGTCCTCACGGGCGCGGGCGCGAATCTGCTCCCCGTCCGCTTCTGCCTTGGCGACGATGTCGGCCCTCATCTGCTCGGCGGCCTGCCGGGCCTCTTCAATGATCTTGTTGCCTTCGGCGCGTGCCTCGGCGAGCTGGCCCTTGTAGTCGGCCAACAGGCTCTCGGCGTCGGACTTGGCTCTCTCCGCGTCTTCGATTTGACCGGCGATGGCCGCCTGACGCTGCTCGAGCATCCGGTTCATGGCCGGCGCGCCGACCCGCCAGATGAAGAAGAAGACGATCGCAAAGGCAATGATCCCGGCGACCAACTCGTTGAGCGGCGGGAGGAGGATCTCCAGGCCCCCGCTGTCCTCGCCCTCTTCGGCGGCGATCAAAAGGGTCTGAGCGAGAATCATGGCTAGCCGATGAAGAACAGCAAGAGGCCGAAGAGCGCCAATGCTTCGGTGAAAGCGATACCCAGGAACATCGTCACACGCAACATTCCGGCCACCTCAGGCTGGCGTGCCATCGCCTGTACTGCATTTCCGGCGACGATGCCGACGCCGATTCCGGGGCCGATGGCGGCGAGACCGTATCCGACGACGTTCAGGTTGCCCGTGATACCGCCTGCCTCCTGGGCGAGAACCGTGGCAGCGTTCACCAGGGCGAGAACTGCGTCCATTGCTTCCTTTCCTTTCCCTCTCGTGGGTTGTCTACGAGACGTCTTTCATTTGTCAGTGCTCGGGGTGAACCGAGCTCTGGATGTACACAGCGCTGAGAAGAGTGAAGATGTAAGCCTGGAGCACCGCCACCATCAGCTCGAACACCAGGATGGCCAGTCCGAGCGCGAACCAGAGAAGGCCGAATGTGACGCCTTTGACAGGTATCTCGGGGATGTTCATCAGGAAGACGAAGCCGGACACCAACAAGATGCTGAGCATCACGTGGCCGGCGACCATGTTGGCGAAGAGCCGCACCGCCAGAGAGAAGGGGCGGATGAAGAAGTATGAGATCAGCTCGATGAGGCCTACCAACCATCTCATGTACCAAGGCACCGACATGGGCCAGACGATTCCGCCCAGATAGCCGAAGCCGTTCTTGGCGAAGCCGACCACGATGAAGATCACGTAAGTGACCACAGCCAGGAAGGCCGGAATCGCCATGCGCCCGGTGATGGGGAAGTTGATCAATGGCGTGATCTCGAAGAGATTGCCCACCAGGATGAACATGAAGATGGACAGCAGGTAGGGGAAGTACTTGATGCCCTCGGGCCCGATGATCCCGATCGCGACCTCGTCTCTCACGAATCCTGTCAACGCGTCCACTGCGGTTTGGAACTTCGAGCGGATGAGGTCGGGTTTCCGATAGGCGAAATACAGGACGCCCACGACGATGAGGGCAGCGAGACCCATCAGGAAGATGGTTCGGGTGATGGGTGTGTTCCAGAGCGTGGTCTCGAACACGAACAACTCGGAGACATTCTCCGGGGCGCAGACGGGCTCGTTCACGAAGTCGCACTCTTCGACCGCGAGAATCACGGGGTCCAATCCAGGTTCCTTTCTCGTCCCTTAGACACGGCGACGGCTTCCCAAGACAACAGCACCAGGTAGGCCAGCGCAGCTGATATCCCAAAGGCGATGCGGTCGATGGGCAGGAACTGCGCGATGAGCAGGACCGTGAGGACCATCAACCCCAGCCGCAGGAAAAAGCCGAACAGGGCGGCGGCATGATAAACAGCAAGGCTGATCTTGGCGGAAATCGAGAGCATGGCACCGGCGAGGAGGAAATTGGCCACCACCAGGCCGACGCCCAAGGCAGCGCTCCACGCTCCGTCCCACCCTCCGGTGACCCAGAAGACTGCAATGAGCACCGGAGCGACGTAGATGGCGCGGCTCACCGTGTGACGGGCGAGAATGCTTTCCACGGGTGGCAGTTGGGTGTTACTGCTCACGAACTGGCTCCTCATCCATCTCCTTCAAGTACCCCCACATCTTGACGAAGCCCGCATAGGAGCCGGCCAACAGCCCGATCGCCACGAGCCACGGCTCGGTGCCCAGCCACATGTCGGCGAAATATCCGAGGAGCGTCCCGGCTACGACGGAGCTCAGGAAAGATCCGCCATGCATCCAGCCGTCGTTGACCGCTGAGTGAACCTGTTTGGTGGTGCTGTCTTGCTTCACTGAAAGGCGCTTGTGAAATGTTTCACAAAGCGTATTGGAGGACATGGCCTAGGCCAAATCGAACCTAGCAAAGCAAGCATGGGTACGAATCACACACCCAAGACGGCGCGTCTGATCTCGGGGTTGGCCGCCAGCTCGGAGGCATTTCCCTCCATCACGATGCGCCCCTCGGACAGCAGATATGCCCGGGACGAGATCTCGAGGGCACGGGCGACGTTCTGCTCCACCAGGAGCACGCTCACGCCTGCGTCCCGAACCGCCTCTATGACCTCGAAGACCTCGTCGACGATGACGGGAGCCAGTCCCAGGGAGGGCTCATCCATGAGCAACAGACGCGGTCTGGCCATCAGAGCCCTACCGATGGCGAGCATTTGCTGCTCGCCGCCGCTGAGGCTGCCGGCGAGCTGGGTCGCCCGCTGGGCGAGTCTCGGAAAGAGGGCGAACACACGCTGGAGGGACTCGGCCTGGTGGGGACGCGCTGCGACATTGAACGCCCCGAGGTCGAGGTTGTCGCCCACGGTCAGCCCCGGGAAGAGCCTCCGCCCCTCGGGCACGATGGCGACTCCACAGCGGCAAACCCGATGGCCCGCCATTTCGGTGATGTCGTCGCCGTCGAACACGATCCTTCCGCGACGGATCGGAAGGATTCCCATGATCGCAGCGACCAGAGTCGACTTACCCGCACCGTTCGAGCCGACGATGGAGACCACCTCTGCCGCCTCGACGCGCACCGAGACTTCCCAGAGAGCCTGGGCGTCCCCGTAGTAGACCTCGACGTCACTGACGTCGAGCATGACCCTCCTTGCCCAGGTAGGCGCGGATCACGGCCGGGTCGCTCATCACAATGTCCGGCTCGCCCTCGGCCAAGACCTCACCCTGGTCGAGGACGACGATCCGGGTGGCGAGTTGATTGACCACACGGAGAACGTGCTCGACGAAGACGATGGCGACACCCGAGTCGTGTATCCGCCGCACCACGGCCACGGCGTTGTCCACCTCGACCGGGTTGAGACCGGCCAGCGCCTCGTCGAGGAGGAGGACTACGGGCCTGGTGGCCATCGCCCGCGCCATTTCGAGGAGCTGGCGCTCGTGCAGGTTGACCTGCCCAGGCAGTTGATCGGACAGGTGGTGAAGCCCGACAAGGGAGAGGAACTCGTCGGCGGCCTCCCGGGCAACCTCCAACCCATGCGGGACCCGCCCGAACATGATGGCGATGGCCACGTTGTCACGGACGGTCAAAGAGTGGAATGGTCGTGGTATCTGGTAGGTGCGGGCGATGCCGAGATGCGCAATGCGATGCTGCGGCATCCCGACCAGGTCCTTGCCGTCGAGAGTGAGTGTGCCCGACGTCGGAGGCAGCGCCCCGGAGATCAGGTTGACCAGGGTGGTCTTGCCCGAGCCGTTCGGGCCCACCAGCCCGACCAGCTCGCCCTGTGAGATGGTGACCGAGACACCCCGGAGCGCATGAACCCCTCCGAAGTCCTTCGCCGCCTCGTCGGCGAGCACCAGCGGCCGGCCCACCTCGACCGGGGCTGGCACCCCCTCGAAGATCTCTAGTGCGTGGTGTGCCCGCCGTCCGCCGGCCATTTCGCGGCCACGCCGGCCGGGCAGGAAACCGACCAGCGCGGCTGCCCCGAGTGCGACGGCCAACCAGTCGACCGGTTGACCCCATCCTCCCCAGGATCCGAGACCGATCAGGGTCGACGCGAACACGCCTCCCACTGCCCAAGGGCGCCGGCCGAACCGGGCCATCAAACCTTCGGGGGCGAGCAGGACGAGGAGGACGAGGATCACTCCGAGCACGATCAGGCTCCAGCCGTCGAACCCGCTGTCGGCCAGCCGATTCTGCAGCGTGTGGATGTAGATGGCACCGATCATCGGCCCGGCCCAGTGGTTGCGACCACCGAGAACGCTCATGACGATCACGAAGAGGGGCACCCGGAGGTTGAAGGTTCCTTCCACGCTGACGAAGCCGAGATTCAGTGCCAGCACGGCACCGGAGACCCCTCCGATCAGGCCGTTGGCGGCGATCGAGATCATCTTGTGCTTGAACGTGGGCACCCCGAGGCCCTCCGCCACCGCCTCGTCGTCCCTGATGGCGAAGAGCGCCCACCCGTACCTGGTTCGTTCCATGACGAAGGCCACGGCCAGACTGAGCACCCCGACGACGGCGCTGGCCACGAAGAAGAAGGTCTGGAACGAGCCGAGGAAGTCGGGATACTCGGGCACCGGGACGATGATCCCCTGCCCGCCGTCGATCGTGTCGCTCAGCCGGACGACAGCAGCCAGGATGAATGGGACTGCCAGGGTGAGCAAGGCGAAGATCTCCCCCCGGAGTGAGCGGAGGCGGAAGGCGATGGTGCCGATCGCCAGAGCGAGGAGCATCGACAGGAGACCTCCGATGACGGTGGCGGCGAGCCAGTCGACACCGTGACGGCCGAAGAAGACCGCCATCGAGTAGACCCCCACCCCGTAGAAGGCACCCTGACCGAAGCTGAAGTACCCGCTGTAGCCGGAGAGGATGTTCCAGCTGGTCGACTGTGCGGTCCAAAACAAGATGCCACTCAGAAAGACCAGGTAGAACGAGTTGAAATCGAAGACCGCGGCCAGCGCCGGCACCGCGGCGAGACCCACGGCAACCAACAGCAGGCCGATCCATCCACGGTCGCTCACGTCAGTGCCCTGCCTTCGAGGGGAAGAGGCCGGTGGGCCGGAAAACCAAGGCCAGCACCACCAGCGAGAACACCACGAACGGCGATGCCGACGGGCTCCACACCGCGGCCGTGAGGCCCGAGATCCCGCCGACCAGAAGCCCGGCATAGAGGGTGCCGGTCACATTCCCGATGCCGCCGAGGATCACTATCGCGAAGACCCGCCCAACCCACTCGAACGGGGCATCGGGATGGAGCGACTCGCCAAGAGAGTGCAGCATCCCCCCGATGGCAGCGGTGGCTCCCGCCGCCCCGGCGAGGAGTATGCCCAGCTTGGTGTGATCGATTCCGAACGCCCCGGCGATGTCCCGATCCTGACCGAATGCCTGTAGTGCCCGTCCCGAGTACGTGCGCTCCAGGATCAGCTTCGCCGCCACCACGAGGATCACCGCGAAGCCGGCTGCGATCAAGGTGGGAAGCGGAAAGCGCAGTGGCCCGAGCGCGAGCGACTGGGCGGCGTAGGGATTGACACTGGAATCCATCCGCTGGAAGTCGGCGGTCCAGACATTGCTCACCACCTGGACGGTGATGATGAGCAAGCCGTAGCTGATGAGGAGGGAGTTGAACTCAGAGACCCGCCATCGCTCGAAACCGGCCTGGACGATGGCGCCGAAGAGGAACATGGCCATCGCACCGATCATGACGGTGATGATCGGATCGATCCCCGTGGTTGTGGCCAGCTCGAACGTCAGGTATGCGCCGAGCAAGATCATCCCGAAGTGAGCCAGGTTGATGATCTTCAGAAAGCCCCAGACCAAGGAGAGGCCTAGTGCCATCACCGCGAAGAGGCTGCCGGAGAGTGCGCCGAAGATGGTGGCCTGGAGCTGGCTCAACTGACCTCCTCCGGAGGTGTGGTCACTGTTCAGTGTGAATGATCGGGCCGCCCGACCTCACGAGCGGCCCGACCATATCAGTGCCTTCTGCTCAGCCGTTGGGACCGGCCAGCTCGGAGGCCGCACGGTCTTCCGGCCACACCACGACCCAGTCCCCGCCCTGGATCTGCTTGATCACCTGGTTCGAGGGCCAGAAGTTGTTCTGCTCCGGATCGAAGCTGACCTGTCCTGCGAAAGGCAGATCGGCCCCGTTCTCGTGCAGATAGTCACAGATCGCCTGATGGTCGAGCGACCCGGCTCCCTCGACTCCCTGGACGAGGATCGACCATGCGTTCCACGTGGCCGCCGCCTGGGTCTCGAACACCGAGTACGGCAAGTCGGCCTCTTCCACGCGGGTCGAGAATTCCTCGGTGACATCCTGGAGCTCGGGATCCAGCTCGGCGAGGATCGGCTCGTTGGGCTCGAACATCGAGACCGAGAGCAAGCCATCTGCCGCCTCGCCCATGCCCAGGAGCGGGCCGGGGGCGGGGAACAGGGCGAAGATCATCGGCGGTGAGTAGTCGAGCTGTTCCATTGCGTCGATGAGGCCGTTGGCCTCCACACCCAGACCCATCACCAGCACTGCGTCGGGCTGAGCTTCCTGAAGCGTGACCGCGATCGGACCCCATTCGGTGTTGCCGATCGGGTAGGGAACGTCGGCCACTATCTCATATCCCCGCTCGGGGAGGATCGTGCTCGCCGACGGCTCCTCTACATCCGGTCTCCCATAGCTGACGAAGCTGGTGGAACCACCTTCGTTGGTCACCAGGGCGACCGTGCTCACCTCGTCACCCAGGCTGTCGAACACATCGGCGAGCTGGTTGGGAATGAACTCGTTGGGTGCCGGGCCGATCGACCAGCCGGGAAACTGGCACTCGTAGGTCAGCGCCGGGGCCAGGACCGCGGTGTGCTGCGGAAGGACATATCCGTGACGCTCCGCCACCGGCATCGCCGCCAGGATGTTGGGCGTGGCATAGGGGCCCATGATCAGGTCGACACCGTCCTGGCTGATCAACTGCTCGTACAGCTCTGCGATGCGTGCACCGTCAGAGGTGTCGTCGATGAGATTCCACTCCACCGGTCGACCCAGCAGACCACCCGAGTCGTTGAGCCGATCGACGTACAGCTGACCGGCTATCTGGTGGATCACCCCGGTGGCGCTGAGAAAGCCGGTCAACGGGAGTGTGCTCCCGACCACGATCGGGTCTCCTGACGCCTCGCCGCCGGTAGTGTCCGGGGCCTCGGTGCCGAGTGTATCGCCCTCTGTCGTGGTCCCTGCGGCAGCGGTGGTCGTGGTGGCGTCCGAGCCGCCGTCGCCACAGGCGGCGACCACCAGCAGCAGTGCAGCCAACACCGCCATCGCCCTTACTCGTCTCCTCACGTTTCCTCCTCGTCGTTGACGCGATGGTCGTCTGCGCCGCTCCTGTCGACAACCAATACTGCACATTACCCGGTCACCGTTCACCGTGACTGCACATAGCCGCCACCTCTGGGGTCGGTTAGTTTTGACCTCATGATCCACCCCTCGGCAGTTCTCCTCGACGTGGGCGGTGTCTTCCTGCTCCCCTCACGGGCTCACATCCGCTCGGCTCTGCACCAGATAGGCCACTCGGTGGTCGACGACGACGTCATCGACCGGGCTCACTACGTGGCGCTGCGAGTGTTCCCAATGGATCTCGAGGGTGACGAGTTCTTGGGACCGATGTGGACCGATTATCTACGGGAATACGCACGGTCTCTCGAGGTGGACGACTCACGGTTGCCGGAGGCGATCGAGCACCTGCGCAACGAGTACGTCACTGGTGGGCTGTGGAGCCAAGTGATCCACGGATCGGTAGAGGGCCTGGCCGACCTCGTCGGGACCGGCGTCCCGGTCGGCATCGTCTCCAACGCGGACGGCACCATCGAGGCGAGGCTGCGGGAGATGGAGATCCTCCAGGTGGGCTCGGGAGCCGGCGTCGAGGTCCTCTGTGTCGTCGACTCGGGTGGGGTCGGGGTCGAGAAACCCGACCCCCGCATCTTCGAACACGCTCTCGAGGTGCTCGACCTGCCGCCCCACGACGCGTGGTACGTGGGTGATACACCGGCCTTCGATGTGGTCGGTGCGCAGCGCGCCGGTCTGAGGCCGATCCTCATGGACCCCTTCGATGTGAACGGCGACCTCGGGGTCACTTGTGTGCCCTCTCTCTCCGCCGTGGCGGAGATGGTGACGGAGAGCTCCAACCACTCTCAGTAACCGAAGTTCACCTCGAGAGGTCGGGTCCGCGCAGCGACCCAGCTCTTCTTCGATGCGCCGCCTATGTCCCCCTCTGTCCGAGCGCCCTGCAGCAGCGACGAAATGTTCTTCTACCGCGAAGACGGCCTCTACCGCTATGACAACATCTCAGCCAACAGATGGGACTCAATCAGCTCCCTGTCCCTGGGCTAGCCAGTCACACATGGCCGGCGAAATCGTGGGGATAGGCCGGGAACTCGGCTGCGAGGTCCGACACCCGGCCGGCCACCTCGGAGAGGGTGCCCTCGTCATCACCGCCTTGAAGCGCCCGGCAGATCAACGAAGCAACCTCAGCAGCCTGTCCCTCCCTCATCCCTTGCGTGGTCATGGCTGGAGTCCCAATCCGCAGCCCGGACGCCCGATAGGGAGGACGGGGGTCGTTGGGAATGGTGTTGAAGTTGAGGGTGATTCCGAGGCTGTCGAGCAACCTCGCCGCGTCCTTTCCCGTCAGGTCGTCGTCGATCGAGCGTAGGTCGATCAGATAGAGATGGTTGTCGGTGCCGCCGGAGACGACCCGAACCCCCTCCTCCTCCGTGCGTTCCGCCATCGCCGCGGCATTGGCGACTATCCGATCGGTGTACTCGCCGAACGATGGCTGCATCGCCTCGAGGAAACAGACGGCCTTGGCGGCAATCTGCGACTCGATCGGCCCGCCCTGAACATTGGGGAAGACACCCTTGTTGATCTCTTGGCCGAATTGCTCCTTGGCGAGGACGATGCCGCCCCGAGGGCCCCGCAAGGCCTTGTGGGTCGTGGCCGTGACAATGTCCGCGAGCGGCACCGGAGATGGACATGACTTGCCGGCCACCAGACCGATGAAATGCGCCGCATCCACCATGAACACGGCGCCAACTTCGTCGGCAATGTCGCGAAATCCCTGATAGTCGAGGGTGCGCGAATAGGCGGAGTATCCGGCCAGCAGGATCTTCGGCCGGTGCTCCTTGGCGAGCCGACGCACCTCGTCCATGTCGATCAGCTCGGTCTCGTCGTCCACGCCATACGCAACGAATTCGTAGTAGAGGCCGCTGAAGTTCACCGGCGAACCATGGGTGAGATGGCCGCCGTGATCGAGCCGCATCCCGAGGACGGTGTCCCCGGGCTCGATGAGCGAAAAGTACGCCCCCATGTTGGCCTGTGCGCCGGAGTGAGCCTGAACGTTGGCAAACTCGGCGCCGAACAACTCTTTGGCACGGTCGATGGCGAGCTGCTCCATCTCGTCCACGACCTGGCATCCTTCGTAGTACCTGCGCCCCGGATAGCCCTCTGCGTACTTGTTGGTGAAGACCGAGCCCGAGGCGGCCATGACCGCCGGGGAGGCGAAGTTTTCGGAGGCGATCAGATGGATGTGGGAGTTCTGTCGTTCCAGGTCTTTCCTTATCAGCCCGGCGATTGCCGGGTCGACCTGCTCGATCGAGTCCATGGAGATCATGGGGCGAGAGTAACCGTCAGACCTGGACCGGCCCTTCCCGGATGACCTTGAGACCGACCCCGGTGGCGTCCACGACCGTCGATGCCTCGCCCCCCGGGGCCTGACCCTCGATATAGACGGCCACGCGGCGACCGAAGACATCCCGCGCCTCCCGGTCACTCATCGCTTCCTTGCCCCCCGACTCGTTCGCCGAGGTCACCGCGAGCGGGCCGGACAATTCGAGGAGCGCCCGGGCACTCTCGTGATCGGGCACCCTGATGCCGATTGTTCGCCGCTGCCGATCCCCCACCCAATCGGCCATAACCACCTGCGGGGTGACGACCAGTGTCAGAGCACCCGGCCAATGGCGTTCGGCGAGAGAGGCGGCCTCACTTGACATCCTCCCGATCTCGGCGGCCTGCTCGACGGTGGCCACGAGCAGGCCCACCGGTTTGTGCTCTGACCTGCCCTTCAACGCGAAGAGCCTGGCGACGGCTTCGAAGTTGAACGGGTCCGCTCCGATCCCGTAGACGGTATCTGTCGGTAGTCCGACCACCTGACCATCGAGAATGGCAGCAAGAGCCTCCTCCATCACGGCTTGACCGCGATCACATACCGGTCGCGCCCACCCAGGTCTTTGCGGACGACGGTGGGCAGGCCGACGAACGAGCTCGACGCCGACACGCCCTGCCTCTCGCCGATCTCACACACCAGGACCGCCCCGGGTCGCATCCACGCAGATGCCGATGCTCCGATCTCCTCGATCACCTCGAGACCGGTTCTCCCCGCTACGAGGGCCAAC
>Ga0299907_10001877_pt1 | contig 12500 bp, 6 predicted proteins | sample RVTome_16_FD_198680 | JGI IMG/M metagenome (GOLD analysis project Ga0299907, IMG submission 198680) | Soil microbial communities from uranium-contaminated site in the Upper Colorado River Basin, Wyoming, United States - RVT152D67 (version 2) ...
CGGGCGTCGTGCACGCCCGATCTCCCTACCCGTTCCGCTCGCCGGGGTCGGGCGACGACACCGACTTCTTCATCGACGACCTCGTCGAGACGATCGAGACGATGACCGGGGGGAAGCCGGCGGCGCTGTTCGCCGAGACCATCCAGGGCGTGGGCGGCTACATCGTCCCGCCGCCGGACTACTTCCGGCGCGCGGCGGAGGTGATCCGCGGCTTCGGCGGCCTCCTCATCATCGACGAGGTGCAGACCGGCTTCGGACGCACGGGCCGGCACTGGTTCGGGATCGAGCACTGGGGCGTGGAGCCCGATCTCATGGTCATGGCCAAGGGGATCGCGAACGGGTTTCCCGTGGGGGCGACGGTGGCCCGGCCGGAGATCGCCGCGGCCTGGCAGGGCCCCTCGATCTCGACGTACGGCGGGAACCCGGTCTGTATGGCGGCCGCGCGCGCCACGCTCGGCGTCATGCGGGAGCGCGACGTCCCCCGGCTCGCGGCGGAGCGCGGGGCGCACCTCCGACAGGGGCTGGAGCGTCTGCGTGACCGCTACCCGTGGATCGGCGAGGTGCGCGGCATGGGCCTCATGCAGGCGCTCGAGCTGGTCGGCGACCGCGCGGGCAAGGTCGCGGACGCCGGGCGCGCGGCGCGGCTGCTCGAGGCCGCGCGCCGCGAGGGCGTCCTCGTGGGCCGCGGCGGTCTCCACGGACAGGTCATCCGGCTCGGTCCCTCCCTCCTCGTCACCGAGGACGAGCTCGACGAGGGGCTGCGCCGCTTCGGCGCGGCGTGCGAGACCGCGGACGCGTGAGCGGGCGCGCCGCGCCGCTCGCCGCGCTGGCCCTCGGTCTGCTCGCCGCGCCGACGCGCCCGCAGGACCCGGCGCGCGCCGCCGGCGACGAGCCGGCGTCCGCCGACCTTCCCGAGCACCCGTTCGTCTCCGATGGCGTGTACGCGATCCGCTACGCGGAAGACCCGCGGATCTCGCCCGACGGCGAGTGGGTCGCGTACGTTCGCCGCGCCGCCGACCGGACGGCGGACCGCTGGCATTCCGTGATCGTGCGCGCGCGCGTGGACGGCGGCGCGCGCGAGCCTCCGTCGAGCGGGCCCGACGACCGGTCGCCGCGCTTCTCCCCCGATGGGAGCCGGCTGGCGTACGTGTCCCTGGACGACGGGTTCTGGGAGGTCCGCGTCCTGTCGCTCGCCACGAACCGGCGTCGCGAGCTGGCGGTGGGATCGCGACCTGTCGGCACCATCGAGTGGTCCCCGGACGGCGGCCGCATCGCGTTCCTGCGTCACGGGTCGGACTTCGACGCGCGGGTTCATCTGTACGTCGTCGACGTGTCGAGTGGCGTGGTGCACCAGCTCACGTCGACCGGGTTCGCCGAGCGCGCGCTGCCCCTCGAGACGCCGCTCGCCTGGACGCCGGACGGCTCCGCGCTCCTGTTCTCGGCCGATCCCGACCCGCCATCGGGTGCCGGCGATGACGCTTCGCCGTCGGAAGGGGACGGGGCCGCGGCGGCCCCGCCGGCCCCCACCGACGTGCTCGAGATCCCGTCCTCCGGGGGGTCGGTTCGCCGGTTGACGTCGCGGCCCGGTCCCGACGCGGACCCGGCGGTCTCCCCCGACGGGCGGCGGGTCGCGTTCATGTCCGCGGATCGGCCGGCGGACGGCGCGACGGGCACGCCCGAGCACCACCTCCTCCTCCTCGACCGCTCGGGAGGCGCCACCGCGCGGCCGCTCTACGGTCGGCCCGGGCTCGACGTGCGGCGGCCGGCGTGGTCGCCGGACGGGCGGCACGTGTTCGCGCTCGTCGACGGGGAGGGGCGGACCCGGCTCGTCCTCCTCGAGCTCGACGGCTCCGTCCGCGCGCTCGCGGACAGCCTGGGGACGGGCGGCGTGGCCACGGGCGGAGCCGCCTCGTTCTCGGTCTCGGCCGACTCGGCCAATCCGCGGTTCGCCGCGACGGCGCTCCCACCCGGCTCGCCGGGGGAGATCGTGGTGGGCGGGAGACGGCCGGGCGATCGCCCTCGACAGGTGACGGGGATCAACCGGGCGGTGGATCTCGACACGCTCGTCACGCTCGAAGACGTCGCGATCGCGCCCGGGGTCCGGGGGTGGATCGTCGCCCCGGTCCCCTCCGGGGATGTCGCCGCCGCCCGCGACTCCGCGGGGACCGGCGACGAGCCCGCCCCCCTGCCCGCCCTCCTCGTCATCCACGGTGGCTGCGGCCCCACCTACGGCGCCCGCTTCGACCTCGGGCTCACCGCGCTCGCGACCGCGGGCTACGTCGTCCTCGCGCTCGATCCGCGTGGGCGCGCGGACGTCGCCGTCGCCGCCGCCGACACGCTCGCGAGCCGGCCGGGCGTGGCGGCCGACCGGATGTTCCTCATCGAGGAGCACGGCGACGGGAGCCTCGCGGGCGGCGTGCTCGAGACGACCGGGGAGTTCCGGGGAGCGGTCGTCCACCGGACCCCGGACTGTGGCCGCTCGGGCCCCGCTCCCTCCGGACCGCCCGCCCCGCTCGTCACCATCGACGCGCCCGCGCGCCGGTTCGACGAGCCCCCGAGCGCGTTCGTCGCCCGGATCCGACGCATCCTCGCCTGGCTCGGGGCGCACGACCTCGACTGACCCTCAGGGCGTGAGCGGCCACACCACCGGAAGCCAGAACACCACCAGCAGCAGGACGAGCAGGAAGAGGGGCGCCCCCACACGCGTGTAGTCGGTGACCCGATACGCGCCGACGCCCATCACGAGCAGGTTCACGGCGTGGCCGAACGGGCTCAGGAAGGCGGACGATGCGCCGACCGCCACGACCATGATCAGGGCCTGCGCGGAGAGCCCGAGCTCGGTGGCCGCGCCGAGCGCGATCGGGGCCATGAGGGCGGCCACGACCACGGTGGGGATGAACTGCGCCGCGAGCCCGGATATCAGGAAGAGCGTGACGATCGTCGCGCGCGGTCCGTACGCGGCCGCGCGGCCCAGCACATCGCTCGCGATCCACGCCGCAGTCCCCGACTCCTGCATGGCGAGCCCCAGGGCGAGCATCCCCCCGATGAGGACGACCACCTTCCACTGGACCAGGGAGTAGACCTCGTCCGCGGTCACGCAGCCCGTCCCCACCATGAGGAGGGCCCCGCACAGGGCCGCGAGGAAGAGCGGCGCGAGCTCGAGCGCCGCGACCACGATCACGGCGGCCATGATCGCGGCCGCCAGCGGGGCGCGCGAGGCCCGGAACACCTCGCGGAGCTCGGCCGCGAGGACGAGGAAATCGGGATCCTGCGCCAGACGCCGGATCCCCTCCCGGTCGCCGTACACGAGGAGGGCGTCGCCGAAACGGAGCGGCATCGAGCGCAGCCGCACGTTCGAATGGTACGCGCGCCCCTCGCGCCACACCGAGAGGAGGCTCAGGCCGAACCGCTCGCGGAAGAACACCTTCTCGAGCGTCTTGCCCACCAGCGACGCGTTGGGGGCCAGCGTGACCTCCGCGAACCCGACCTTCTCGGACTCGAGGTCCCGCATGGGCGGCGTGTGGTCGAGGATGTCGAGCTGCTGGAGCGCCGCGAACACGCGCAGGTCCTCGCGCCGGCACTCGAGGATGAGCCGGTCGCCCGCCTCGAGCCCCGTGTCGGAGGCGGGGAGGAAGACGCGACCCCCCCGCTCGATCTGGAGGGCCGTCAGGTCGAACGAGCTGCGGAGCCGCATCGATTCGAGCGTCCGCCCGGCGAGCGCCGATTCGTCGGGAACCACGGCCTCGACCAGCCGATCGCCGAGCTCGTACGCGCGCGTCGCCGCGTCGGGCTCGATCGGCTCTACCGCGGAGAACTCGCTGGCGTAGCGGAGCTGGTCGAGCTCGGCTTCCCGGCCGAGGACGAGCAGCCGGTCGCCGGTCTCGAGAATGCGCTCGTCGGGGTCGATGCGGAGGGGGTCCTCCCCCTTGCGGACCGCGATCGCCTGCACGCGGTACCGGTTGCGGAAGTCGCTCCGACCGAGCGTGTGCCCGTGGAGGGTGGAGCCCGACGCCACGGTGAGCTCCGCCAGACGGAACCCCGTGCGCGCGAGACGGCGGGCGGGGACGCTCCCGTCGGGGAACAGGCGCCAGCGTCCCAGGCTCGTGACCGCGTCCCGCCGTCCCTGGACGATGATCTCGTCGCCCCCCGTGAGGACGTGGTCCGGCCCCGGCGCCCGCACCAGCCGGGTGCCGTCCTGGACGGCGAGGACCTTGAGCCCCAGCGCGCGCCCGATGCGGCTCTCGGCCAGGCGGCGTCCGGCGAGCCCCGACTCCGCCGGCACGCGGATCGCGAACAGCGTCTCGGCGAGCTGGTAGCGCGCGGCCACCTCGTCCGTGGCGCGCATGGCCCCGGGCGTCGATCGGTCGGGCAGCAGACGGCGCCCCACCAGCACCATGTAGAGGATGCCGACGAGGAGCGCGGCCCCGCCCACGGGGGTGAAGTCGAACATGTGGAGCGGCGGGTGGCCGCTCGCGGCGACGACCTCGGACAGGATGATGTTGGGGGCCGGCACGAGGGTCGTCATACCGCCGAGGAGCGCGCCGAAGGAGAGCGGGATCAGGAGCCGCGACGGCGTCAGATGGAGGCGGCGGGCGACCTCGAGCACGACCGGCAGGAGGAGCGCGGTCGTCGCGACGACCGTCATCACGCCCGACAGCACCCCGGCCGTGAGCATCGTCAGACCGGTGGCCCGGACGGGAGAGCCCCCGGCCAGGCGGAGCACGTGGCGCCCCACGACGTCCGCCACCCCCGTGCGATAGAGCCCGCCGGTCAGCACGAGCACCGACGCGATCGTGACCACTGCGGGGCTCCCGAACCCCTCGAGCGCCCGGGAGGCCGGGATGGCGCCCGTGATGGCGAGGGCGGCCACGACGATGAGCGCCACGCCGTCGTAGCGCACCCACTCCGTCACCAGCAGCACGACCGCCACACCCAGGATGGCCAGGACGACGATGATGTCGGCGGTCACGACCGCGGCGCTCTCCCCCGGATCGACTCCGGAACCATGCCCACGACCCGGCCTCCCGTGCGGGGGGCCTACGCGGCGCATAATGTGGAGCCTTCCATGCCGAATCCGGAAGGGACGGGATCCGAGATGCCGCGATCCAGGCGAGACGGACGCGCCGCGTGACGTCGCCCGCGGTCCTCGCGGTGCTCGTCGGCTATCTCCTCCTCCTGCTCGTCATCGGTCTGTGGGGCGGGAGGGAGTCGCACGACGTCGCGGGCTACTACGCGGCCGGGAAGAAGCTCCCCGCGTGGGTGATCGCGTTCTCCTCGAACGCCACCGGCGAGAGCGCGTGGCTCCTCCTCGGGCTCACCGGGATGGGCTACGCCGTCGGCGTGCACGCCCTGTGGATCGTGCTCGGCGAGGTGCTGGGCGTGGCGCTCGCGTGGGCGTTCGTCGCCCGCCCGTTCAAGGCGTACACGGACCGCTACGACTCGATCACCGTCCCCGACTACCTCGAGGACCGCTTCCACGACACGAGGCACCTGTTCCGCATCGTGGGGGCCGTGATCATCCTCTCGATGGTCGCCGCCTACACGGCCGCCCAGCTCACGGCCACGGGAAAGGCGTTCGACTCCTTCCTCGGCACCGGCTACGAGGCCGGCGTCTACATCGGGCTCGCGGTGATCCTGTTCTACACCTCCGTGGGCGGGTTCAAGGCGGTCGCGTACAGCGACGTCGTCCAGGGCGTCCTGATGTTCCTGTGTCTCCTCGTCCTCCCGTTCGTGGGAGTGGCGGCCGCCGGCGGCTGGGGCGCCCTCATGGATGCCCTCCGGGCCGCCGATCCGGACCTGCTCCTCCCCGGCGGCGGCATGGGGCTCTCCCCGGCCGGGATCGCCCGCGCCACCGGGTTCGTGGGCATCGGGCTCGCGTTTCTCGGCGCGCCGCAGCTCCTCGGCCGCTTCATCGCGGCGCGCGACCAGCGGCAGATCGCCCGCGCCGGCCCCATCGCGGTCGGGTGCATCATCGTGTTCGACCTGGGCGCCGTGTTCGCCGGCATGGCCGGCCGCGCGCTCTTCCCCGGGCTGGCCGATCCCGAGACCGTCCTTCCCGTGATGACGGGCGAGCTCTTCCCCGCCGTGTTCACCGGGCTGTTCCTCGTCGTCGTGCTCGCCGCGATCATGTCCACGGTGGACTCGCTCCTCATCCTGGCGTCATCCGCGGTGGTGCGGGATCTCGTCCAGAAGATCTTCCGCCCCGAGGCGTCGCAGCGGACGCTCTCCCTGCTCGGGAAAGCCGTGACGGTGGCGCTGGGCGTGACGGGTCTCGTGCTCGCGCTCGGCGAGGTCAGGCTCATCTTCTGGTTCGTGCTGTTCGCGTGGTCGGGGCTCGCGTGCGCGTTCACGCCCGTCGTCCTGTGCTCGCTCTTCTGGCCGCGTACCACGCGCGCCGGCGCGATCGCCGGCATGATCGGCGGGTTCCTCGTGTGCGTCCTGTGGGTCGTGTTCTGGAAGACGGACTTCTACGACCTGTACGAGATGCTCCCCGGGTTCGCGGCCGGGTTCGCGCTCACGATCGGCGTGAGCCTGCTCACACGGCCGCCGGAGGGCGCCGAGGCCGAGATGGAGGAGATCCGCGGGGTGGCGCGCTCGGGGCGTTGATCGCCCCGGCCTCACGCCGAGACGCGAGGGGAGATTCGTCCCTGCTCTCCCCCATCTCACACTTCTTCGGATCGCAGAGTCGCGGGCGGCCGGAATGGCCCGTGGACCATGGCTTCCCGCGATGCCGACTCTTCGAATCGAACATTCGAATCGCAGAAGAGTGATACGGTGGCGTGGGGAGGTGCCAACCCGCGAGCTCGTGACGCCGGTCCGTCTGGCCCTCGCCGCCGCTCCGGGCTAGCCTTCCCGCATCTCGATGACACGCGAGGAGGACCGGATGGGTGACGTCGACCGACGCGACTTCCTGGCACTCTCGGCGCTCGCCGGCGGCGCCGCGGTGTGGAGCGGCTGCGTCCCGCAGGAAGCGGTCGAGGGCACGACCCGCGGTCGCTCGGGCTCGCGCATCGCGGACGGCGTCGCCGATCTCGTCGTCACGAACGGGACCGCGTACACCATCGACGAGGACATGCCCCGCGCGGAGGCGCTCGCGGTCAAGGCGGGCCGCTTCATCGCCGTGGGCTCGACCGACGACGTGTCGAACCTCGCCGGCCCCGACACGCAGGTCATCGACGCGTCCGGCCTCACGGTCCTCCCCGGGTTCATCGACGCCCACAACCACCCCTCCTACGCGGGAATCCGGCACCTGAAGGACGTGGAGGTCAACCACACCACGATCGACGGGATCCAGCGCGCCCTCCGCGAGCGCGCCTCGGAGACGCCGGCGGGCGAATGGATCAGCGGGTTCCTGTACGACGACACGAAGCTCGAGGACGGGCGCCCCCTTCTCCGAACCGATCTCGACGAGGCGGTCCCGGATCACCCGGTCAGGGTCGTCCACCGCGGTGGCCACACCGCCGTCTACAACTCGAAGGCCTTCGAGCTCGCGGAGATCACCGCCGACACGCCGGACCCGGAAGGCGGGAGGTTCTACCGCGAGGACGGCGAGCTCACCGGCAAGGTCGCGGAGCACGCCACCGGGATGATCGACCGGCTCATCCCCACCGGCTCGACGCGCGCGGAGCGGGCCGAGTCGATCGCGCTCATCGGACGCCTGATGAGCGAGGCGGGGCTCACCTCGGTGCACGAGACGGGGGGCGGCACGGATGGTCTCGTCGCGTACCGCGACGCCTACGCGTCGGGCGAGCTCCGCTTCCGCATGTACTTCTTCCCGGCCGGCGGCGGCGGGCTCGGGGGTCCGGGGCTGTTCGAGTCGCTCAAGACCGCGGGGATCGCGACCGGGTTCGGGGACGAGTGGCTCCGGCTCGGAGCAGTGAAGTACGGCGCGGACGGATCGGCGTCGGAGCGCACCATGGCGATGAGCGCGCCGTACGTGGGCCGGCCCGACGACTTCGGCATCCTCACCATGACGCAGGAGGAGATCCACGAGGCCGTCGACGACGCGGTCACGCACGGCTTCCAGATCGGGATCCACGCGAACGGGGACCGCGCGATCGACATGGTCCTCACCGCGTACGAGCGGGCGCAGGGGGAGTGGCCGCAGGAGGACCCGCGGTTCCGGGTGGAGCACTGCTCGCTCGTGAACGACGACCTCCTGCGACGCATCAGGGCGATCGGCGCAATCCCTACTCCGTTCTACACTTACGTATACTTCCACGGGAACAAGTGGGGGGAGTACGGGGCGGACAGGATGGAGTGGATGTTCGCCCACCGCCGGTTCCTGGATGCCGGCATTCCCGTGGCGGGCGCATCGGATTATCCGCCCGGTCCGTTCCAGCCGCTGATGGCGATCCAGAGCATGGTGACGCGCACCGACATGCAGGGCCGCGAGTGGGGGCCGAGTCAACGTGTCACGGTTCCCGAGGCGCTCCGCGTCTGCACGATCAACGGGGCGCACGCCTCCTTCGAGGAGGACATCAAGGGCTCGATCACGGCCGGCAAGCTCGCCGACTTCGTCGTGCTCGGGGCGGACCCGCACGAGACGGATCCGTCGGAGATCATCGACATCCCCGTCGTGCGGACCGTGGTGGGAGGCCGAACCACCCACGAGGCCTGAACGATGTGACGTTTCGAATACTCGTGTCGTCTTCGGACCGAGTCTTCACCGGCCCCTCGGTCCAGGAGGCCGCCTTGGAGAACCGCGCGGACAGCCGAGCATCGGTCCCCGCGTCACGACGCGCGTGGGGGTCGCTCGCCCGCACGCTGCTCGTCGCCTCGCTCGCCGCACCCCTCCCCCTCTCCGTCACCGCCCAGCAGGACGCGCTCGACCCCGGGCAGATGGGTCGGATCATCGTCCGTCTCGTGGACGCGGAGACGAGCGCCCCCGTCCCGGGAGCGGTCGTTCACCTGACGACGCTCGCGTGGCGAGCGCTGTCCGATTCCGCCGGAACCGCCGTGTTCCTCGACGTGATTCCCGGCGCGCACGAGCTCACCATCCGTCGCATCGGCTATGCGGAGCGTGCCGTGCAGGTCACGGTGGCAAGTGCCGCCACGGCGGTGATCGCGGTTCCGCTCGCCGCTGAGGCGGTGGCCGTGGCCCCGATCGAGGTCGAGATCGAGCAGCGCCCCCGCTATCTGGAGGAGAACGGGTTCTACGACCGCCGGGCGGAGGCGCACGGGTCGTTCTTCGATCCGATGTTCGTGGACCGCTGGGGCGTGGGCGACCGGGGGATCCGCGCCGACCGGTTCATCGACCTGCTCGTGGACATGACGCCCCAGCTTTCGAGCATGGCCAGCGTTCCCGCCAGCCGCGGCTCGTGGGAAGCGAGCATGGGGAACGGATTCGAAGGCCAGTGCCCGGCGATCTACGTGGATGGACAGCGCGCGTTCAACGACCCCGGAACGCGGGGCCACGGGCGCCCGAGCCGCGAGCTCGAGATGATGTCCGGCTTCATGATCGGCGCCGTCGAGATCTACCCGAGCTCGCACGGGCTCCCGTACTTCGCGCTCGAGCCCACGGCCGGCTGCGGGGCGATCGTCGTATGGACGGACCGGTGGCGGGGCGGCGAGCGAGAGCTCGGCGGGGGCGATGTCGAGCTGTGCGCCCCGGCCGACTCCTCGGGAGCGACCGTCGAGGGGGAGATCCGGGACGAGTTCACGGGCGTGCTCCTCCCCGGCGCGCACGTGCTGGCCAGGACGTACCACATGGGCCGTGCGGCGGGCACGGACGAGCGCACCGTCGTCGCCGACGCGCGGGGCCGCTATCGGGTGTGCGATGTCCCGTCCGACCACTCCCTGACGCTCGCGGTGACCGTGGCCGAGCACGCGGGCCCCGAGATGCAGGTCCCGATCGAGGAGGGTACCGTCACGCGCGACCTGTCGATCCGGCTCGCCGGCCCCGGCGACCTCGTGGGCCGCGTCGTCGATCGCTCCACGGGGCGTCCGGTCGCCACGGCGGAGGTCGCGGTGGCCGGCACGTCGTCGCGCGGTCGGACCGACGAGCTCGGCTACTTCCGGCTGGACGACGTCCAGCCCGGCGACCGCATCGTCGAGGTCTCTCACTTCGGGTTCGAGCCCGTCGCCGAGCAGGTCTCGATCGTCGCCGACCGCACGGTCGATCTTCGCGTGGAGCTCTCGGCCGACCCGATCGCGCTCGAGCCGCTGGTCGTGACCGCCCTCCGCGACCGGCGGCTGGAGCTTCGCGGGTTCTACGACCGGCGCACCCTCGGCGAGCGGCTCGGACAGGGCGTCTTCTACGAACGGGAGGATCTCGAGGCACGGGCGCTCGGGAGCGTGTCGAGCGTCTTCCGCGAGGTCCCCGGGCTCGAGGTCACGTGCTCCGGGGCGCGGAACTGCCAGGTGAGCCCCTCGCGCCGGGAGTGCGAGCGCATGAGCGTGTTCATCAACGGGACGCTCGCGTTGGGAGAGACGAAGGCCGACGACGTCGGAATCGACGAGCTCGTGCGGCCCGCGGAGATCGCGGCCATGGAGGTCTACACCAGCGCCGCCACGGTGCCGGCCGACTTCACGGGCATGTCGGGCCGCTGCGGCGCGATCGTGATCTGGACGGGGTGATAGTGAGCGCGCCCCCGATGGCTCGCTTCGACCGGTGCTCCCCGCGCGTCCTCGCGTTCGCCGGCGCGGCGGCGACCCTCCTGAGCGCGGCGAGTCCTGCCGCGGCCCAGGTGCCCCCCGAGACCACCACGGACCCCGTGCGCACGGGCCGCATCGTCGCGCGGCTCGTGGACGGCGAGACCGGCGCCCCGGTGGGCGGCGCGCTCGTCATCCTGAGCACGGCCCGGCTCCGGAGCGTATCGGACTCGGCGGGGACGGCCGTGTTCCTCGACGTGCCGCCCGGCGCCCACGACGTGACCGTGCGCCGGATCGGGTACGGAGACCAGACCCTGCGCGTGGATGTGGCGAGCTTCAGCACCGCGGTGGTGGCGGTCGAGCTCGCCCCGCAGGCCGTGGCCGTCGCGCCTCTCGACGTGGTCGTCGAGAACCGACCCCGCCGCCTCGAGGATGTCGGGTTCTACGACCGCCGCGCGCAGGGGCTGGGGGAGTTCTTCGATCCGCAGTTCGTGGAGCGCTGGGGCGTCGGCATGTGGGCGGACGCGGGGAGCTTCCTCCGGCTGCTGTACGACCTGACGCAACGGTTCCGGTGCGACCCGGCGATCCTCATCGACGGCCGGCCGGCGATGCCGGGCGACATCGTGCTGCCGAGCGCCCGGGGACGCGGGGGGTCGATGAGCGCCCTCCGCACCTGGGACGTGGGAGCGGTCGAGCTGTACCCGGACGGGATCGGCGCACCGTGGGAGGCAATGGGCGGGTCGCTGTGCGGAGCGGCGGTCGTGATCTGGACCAACCGCTGGCGCGGGCGCGGGGAGCGCTCGCTCGGGGGCGCGGAGGTCGAGCTCTGCGAGCCCTCGGATCCGGCCGCCACGACCGTGGAAGGCGAGATCCGCGACGAGTACACGGGCGTGCTCCTCCCCGGCGCCCACGTGATCGCGACCACCCATCCCTCCGGACGTCCCCGCGCCGCCACGACCGACGACATCGTGTCCGATGCGGACGCTCGCTACCGGGTGTGCGACCTGCCGGACGGCCACGCGCTCACGCTCCGCGTGGCGACCGCCCGGCGTACCGGCAGCGAGCAGCAGGTCGCGCTCGAGGGGCCGCTCGTCACGCGCGACCTCTCGATCCGGCTCGCCGGCCCGGGCGACGTGGCGGGCCGCGTGGTCGATCGCTCCACGGGCGAGCCGGTGGCCACCGCGGACATCTTCGTCACCGGCACGTCCTCCCGCGCCCGGACCGACGAGCTGGGCTACTTCCGGCTGGACGACGTCCTCCCCGGCGACCACGTCGTCGAGATCACACACCTCGGCTTCGCGCCCGTGGCCGAGATGGTATCGGTGGTCGCCGATCGCACCGTGGATCTGCGGGTGGCGCTCTCCGCCGATCCGATCGCGCTCGAGCCGCTCGTGGTCACGGCGCTCCGCGATCGGCGGCTCGAGCTGCGCGGGTTCTACGACCGGCGCACGTCCGGCGAGCGGCTCGGTCAGGGCTTCTTCTTCGAGCGCGTCGAGCTGGAGAAGCGCACGCTCGCCGACGTCACGAGCCTCTTCCGCGAGCTCCCCGGCGTGGAGGTGCGCTGCTCGGGATCACGGAACTGCCGCGTGGGCTCGACGCGCCGCACGGGCTGCACTCAGATGGACGTGTACGTCAACGGCTCGCTCGTCATCGGAGACTCGCGCATGGACCCGGTGGGGATCGACGAGCTCGTGCGGCCGGCCGACATCGCCGCCATGGAGGTGTACACGAGCGCCGCCTCGGTGCCGGCCGACTTCTCCGGCATGACCGGCCGCTGCGGGGCGATCGTGATCTGGACCGGCTGAGCCGGCGCCCGGCGTGGCCGCCTCCGCGCGGCCGTGATACCCTTTCCTGACCGCCGACGGCAGCCGACGCACCGCCCGCTCCGGGCCGGCGCTCCGACCGAC
>Ga0299907_10001878_pt1 | contig 12499 bp, 12 predicted proteins | sample RVTome_16_FD_198680 | JGI IMG/M metagenome (GOLD analysis project Ga0299907, IMG submission 198680) | Soil microbial communities from uranium-contaminated site in the Upper Colorado River Basin, Wyoming, United States - RVT152D67 (version 2) ...
GCGGGCCACTCCTCTGCGGTCGGCAGCACCCGCTCGCTGGCCGCCAGGAAGGGCGTGAGAGCGAGCGTGACGACCACGTAGTTCCAGAAGGCGAGCGTGAAGGGCGAGAGCACCCGGACGACGGACTTCGTCCCGATGATGAGCAGCGCGTACGTCAGGGCGGCTCCGAGCCCGGTGGCGACGGCCACGGCCGAGGCGCGCGAGTCGCTCTCGCCCGCGAGCGCGATGAGCGCGATCCCCGGCCCGGAGATCCCGAGCGCGCCGAGCGCGACGCGGCTTCTGCGCTCGGGAAGGAGGAGCGGCGCGAGTATCGCCAGGAAGACCGGCGCCGTGTAGACGAGCAGGATGGCGACGGCGACCGAGGCGCGCTTGATCGTCTCGAAGAAGAGCACCCAGTGGAGCGCGAGCAGGAGGCCCAGGCCGAGGACCTGGAGGCGCCGCCGCCGCAGGGCCAGCGCGTCGAGCCGCCCGAGGACGAGCAGGACAGCCGGCAGCGTCAGCGCCGCGAGCAGGCACCGCCAGAAGACGAGCGCCTCCCCGCCGAGCTCCACGCCCGCGACGATGACGGAGACGAAGCCCCAGCTCGCCGCGATCGCGGCGACACCTGCGTTCCAGGGGTTGACGCGCACAGCCTCTAGGATCTTCGCACCCCGCCCCCGAGAGGAGCCCGCTTGACGCTCAGCCAGCTGGCGGTCACGGTCACCGTCCTCGGTCTGCTCGGCCTCGTGGCCAGCCGCTTCGGGCTTTCTGCGATTCCGGCCTACCTCTTCGCCGGACTCCTCCTCGGCCCCAACTGGCCTGAGCAGCTGAGCGTCATCCGGCCGTCGGAGGTCACCGAGTTCGTAGCCGAGCTCGGCGTCATCTTCCTTCTCTTCTTCCTCGGCCTCGAGTTCACGCTGGAGCGCCTCCGGCGGAGCGGCATGCACCTCGGCTTCGGGGGCTCGATCGACCTGCTGGTCAACGCCGGGCTCGGCCTCCTCGTCGGCGTCGCCGCGTTCGGCTTCTCCATCGCTGCCGTCATCCTCGCAGGCGCGATCTACGTCTCCTCCTCGGCCGTCGCCGTCAAGGGCCTGATCGACTTCCGCCGGCTCGCGGACGACGAGACCGATCTCATCCTCGCCATCCTCATCGTGGAGGACATCGCCATCGCGTTCGTCCTCGCCTTCGCCGCCGGCGGGGGCGGCGAGCTTGGCGAGACGCTTCTGCTCGTGGCCAAAGCGATCGGCTTCATCGCCGCGTCACTCGCCGCGTCACGCTGGCTCGCCCGCCCCATCGACCGGATGCTCGACGCGCTACCGCGCGAGTTCTTCCTCCTCTTCACGTTCGCCCTTCTGATCGGGATGAGCGCCCTCGCCAAGGAGCTCGGGCTCTCGGAGGCGATCGGCGCCCTCATGGCCGGCGTCGTCCTCTCGGAGACGTCCGTGCGCGGGGAGATCGAAGAGCGCTTCCTCAGCTTCCGCGACGTCTTTGCCGCCCTCTTCTTCTTCGTCTTCGGTCTCTCGATCGACGTCGAGGCGCTGAGCTCGCTCGGCTGGCTTATCGCGCTCGCGGTCGTCGTCAGCGTGGTCGGCAAGCTCGGGAGCACGTACGCAGCCGGGCGCGCGGGCGGCTTCACGCCCCGTCAGAGCCTCAACGCCGGCTCGGCGCTCGTGGCGCGAGGGGAGTTCACCGTGATCCTCGCCCAAGTGGCGGCGATGAACGAGGCCTTGTCGGCGTCGACGCGCCGAGACCTCGTCGCCTTCGCCGGGCTCTACGTCCTCGTCACGGCGATCGTCGGAGTCGTGCTCATGAAGGAGTCGAAACGGATCGGGCGCCGACTGTTCCCGGGCCCGCCTAAACTGGCGACGGAAGGAGGAACGCATGCCGACAGAGCTCCGTGAGACGCGCCTGCCCGGCGTCGGGGTCAAGTACACGTTCCTGACGGCGCATGGCGGACGCCTGACTGTAATCCTCCACAACGAGGGGCTGCGCGAGATCTACTGGTTCCGCCGCCCGGACGACGAGGAGCCGCAGGCGGTGATCCAGCTCGAGGACGACGAGGCGCGTCAGCTGGGCGCGGTCATCGGCGGCGCCTACGAGCGCCCCAAGATCGTCGAGGAGCTCGAGATGGCCTTCGGTGAGCTGTCGATCGAGTGGGTAGCCGTTCCCGAGACGAGCCCGGCGATCGGGAAGACGCTCGCGGAGTGCGCCTTCCGTGCGCGTACCGGGATCACGATCATCGCCATCCTCCGCGAGCCGGAAGTGGTCGCCGGCGCGCAGCCGACAGACGTCGTTCAACGAGGCGACACGCTCGTCACCGTCGGCAAGCTGGGTCAGTACTCCGCCTTCCGCAGGCTGCTCGCGGAAGGCCCGTTCGAGTAGTCGCGCCCGCAAGTCGTGTGCTGCGGGGGCACGGCCTTCGGGAGGGCCGCTTTGGCACTTCCGTCCTTCTCCGACGCACCACCTGCGCATATTTCCCCATTAGGCTGGAAGCGGAGGGAGGCCCGCGGCGGCCCCGGGAACGGACGGATGCGAACGTCTACATCCGCTCGGGCGCCTCGACGCCGACGAGGTCGAGGCAGCGCGCGATCACCGAGCGCGTGGCGTGGCAGAGCGCGAGGCGAAAGGCCTGGGCGTCGCTCTCCAGCACCCGGTGGTGGTGGTAGAAGCGGTGGAAGTCGTCCGCGACCCGGATCGCGTAGGTGGGGAGCGCGTGCGGGCCGCGGCGCTCGGTGGCCTCGGCGACGAGGGCGGGGAACTCGGCGAGGCGCTTGACGAGGTCGCGCTCCTCCTGGGCGAGCTCGCCCGGCGGCTCCGCGGAGGCCTCCGCGGCCCCGGCGTTCCGGAGGATGCCGGCGATCCGCGCGTGCGCGTACTGGACGTAGTAGACGGGGTTCTTCTCGCTCCGCTCCCGCGCGAGGTCGACGTCGATGTCGAGCGTCTGCTCGTGCCCGCTCTTGACGAGGTACCAGCGCGCCGCGTCGACCCCGACCTCGTTCATGAGCTCCTCCAGCAGGACGACGTCGCCCCGCCGCTTCGAGACCTTCCGCGCCTCGCCGCCCTCCGTGAGGTGGACGAGCTGGTAGAGGAGGACCTCGACGGAGCCCAGATCGTGGCCGCACGCCGCTGCGAGGGCCCTGAGGCGGACGACGTATCCGTGGTGATCAGCGCCCAGCACGTAGATGAGCCTGTCGAAGCCGCGCGCGTACTTCCAGCGCGTGTGCGCGGCATCGCGGGCCAGGTACGTCGGGCGGCCGTCTGCGCGAAGCAGGACACGGTCCTTGTCGTCTCCGAAAGTCGTCGTGCGCAGCCACAGAGCGCCGTCCGCCTCGAACGTGTGCGCGTCGAGCTCGGCGAGAGCCTTCCCGATCTCACTCTCCAGCTCGCTCTCCCGCACCCAGTCGTCCACCTGAACACGGAAGCGCTCCAGCGTCTGCTGGATGCGCACGAGCATGTGCTCGACCGGGTCCCCGCCCTCGTCGGCGAGCTCCTGGACATAGGCTCCGAGATAGCCGTCTTCGGGCGGATCCTCCCCCCGGCCGCGTGCCGCCACCGACGCCCTGAAGAGGTCCGTTTGGCCGCCGGAGTCGTTGACGTAGTGCTCGCGCGAGACGTCGTGACCCGCGAACTCGAGCAGGCGGGCGACGGCGTCCCCGTAGGCGCCGTTCCGCCCCGAGCCGACCGTGAGCGGGCCGGTCGGGTTGGCCGAGACGAGTTCGACCTGCACTCGCTCGGGCGTCATCGCCGAGCCGGCGCCGTAGTCGTGCCCGATCTCGCCCAGCACCTCCGCGAGCCAGGCGGAGCTCAGGCGCAGGTTGAGGACGCCGGGCGGCGCGGCGGCGGCGTCCTCCACCCCCGGGAGGGCCGCCGCAGCGTCGCGAAGCTCAGCGGCGATCTCCATCGGCGGACGCCGCCGGACGCCGGCGATCTGGAGAGCGATGTTCGTCGCGTAGTCGCCGTGCTCCGGCTTGCCGGGACGCTCGAGACGAACCCCGGCGCCCGCGGCGCGGGACAGCGCCTCCTCGAGCCGCCCCAGCGCAGTCCCCGTTCGGTCGCGCACGCCCATGCGGGTATATCGTAGGGCCGTGGAAGAGGAGTCCCGCGAGCGCCAGCTCAACATCCACCTGGATCCGGACAACCTCGCCGGCGTCTACGCGAACTTCGCCAACGTCTCCTTCTCCGACTACGAGTTCACGCTGACCTTCGCGCGCATCGACCACGAGGTCGAGGAGGGGGACGTGCCCGGGGTCGTCGTCGCGCGCGTGAACATGTCTCCGCGCTTCATGCGGGAGCTCCTCGACGCGATGAACGACAGCTGGTCGAAGTGGTCGACGCGCGAGGGGATCAGGAACCTGCCTGAGCAGGGCGAAGGTCGCTGAACGCCTCCGCCATGGCGATCCGCTCAAGCGGGGGCGGGTGCGTGCCGAGCCAGGACGTGACCCAGGCCGGCGGGTCGGGATCGCTCAGTGAGGTCAGGACGAAGCGGCGGTCGAGGCCGATCGCGCTCTCGGGGTCCCGGGTGGCCGTGAGCGCGAGCCAGTCTGCCTCGGCCTCATAACGACGGGAGAGCAGGTTCTGGAACGGCTGGGTGACGAGGACGAAACCGAAGGCGACCGCGAGGCCAAGGGGGACGACGCGCGCCTCCGCGAGGCCGCCGTAGCGCTCGGTCGCCCAGGCGAGGAGGAACACCCCGGGCACGGCGAGCAGCGCGAACCAGGCGAGACCCTTCCAGAGGTGGCTCCGCTCGACGTGCGCGAGCTCGTGCGCCGAGACGGAGACGATCTCGTCCTCCGTGAAGCGCCCGTCGAGCATCGTGTCGTAGAGGACGACCCGCTTGGTCGGGCCGATGCCGGCCACGTAGGCGTTCGCCGTCGTGGTGCGGCGGCTCGCGTCCGCCACGAGTACCTTGTCCACCTCGACGCCCTGCATCTCGGCGAGGCCGGTGATGCGGGCGGCGAGCTCGCGGTCGGCGAGCGGCTCGAAGCGGTTGAAGAGTGGCTGCACGACGAGCGGCTGCGCCAGGACGAAGAGCACTGCGAGGGCGGCCAGGGCCGGAGCGCCTGCGAGCCACCAGTGCGCGCCGAGCCTCCCCGCGAGCCACATCGCTCCGGCGACCGCGACCGCCACGAGCACGACCTGCAGGCCGAGCCCGACGGCCCCGTCGCGGAGCCAGCCGTCGTAACCCTGCTCGGAGAGCCCGTGCCGGCGCCGCCACCAGTGCGAGACGCCGGCGAGCGGGAGCGCGGCGAGCCAGAGGGCGAGCACGACCGAGATGCCCACGAGCACACCCGTGCGGATGCGTCCCCGGCCCACGTCGGCCAGCCGGTCGGCCAGCCAGCCTGCCTTCCAGACGAGCACCGCCAGGACCGCGACCTCGAGGGCGAGCGAGGCGAGGAATAGGATCCGCGCGACTCGGCGGAAGTCGGCGATCCGCTCGAGCGCGTCCGCGGGGAAGTAGTCGCGTGCGTCGATGCTCGGGAGCTGGAGGCCGCGCGGCACCTCCGTCCTCCAGAGGAGCGCCCCCGAGACGATCCAGACGGCCCCGAGGGCGAGGATCGCAGCGCCCTTCGCTAACGTTGCCCGACTGCGGTGCGCGTCGCCGTCCTCTCTGACATTCACGGAAACCTTCCTGCGTTGGAAGCGGTGCTGGACGCCGTCGCGCGCGACGCGCCCGACGAGATCTGGTGCCTCGGCGACCTGGTCGGCTACGGGCCGCGCCCGAACGAGTGCTGCTCTCTCGTCCGCGAGCGGGCGGACGTCTGCCTGATAGGAAACCACGACCTCGGCGTCCTCGGTCGCATCGACCTCGACGTGTTCTCCCCGGACGCGGCCGTGAGCGCGCGCTGGACGGCCGGAGTGCTCGAGCCGCAAGCCCGGACGTATCTCGATTCGCTCCCGTCGAACGCCGTCCGCGAAGGCGTGGGGCTTTTCCACGGGAGCCCGCGCGACCCCGTCTGGGAATATGTCCTCTCCCCCGCGGTCGCGCTCGCCGCGCTCGCCGGAACCGAGGAGGAGGTCGTCCTCGTCGGGCACAGCCACGTGGCGCTCTCCTTCGGCTGGGAGAAGCGGTTCCTCGGCCTCGCGCCGGAGGGAACCGAGCTCGGCCTCGCGGGCGAGCGCCGGCTCCTGAACCCCGGCTCGGTGGGGCAGCCGCGCGACGGGGATCCACGCGCGGCCTGGCTCCTCCTCGATCTCTCGGCCGGCCGCGCGGTCTTCCGGCGGGCGCCCTACGACGTCGCCCGGACGCAGGAGGAGATTCGCGAGGCGGGACTACCGAAGGCCCTCGCCGAGCGGCTTGGGCACGGCGTGTAGGCCTAGGCTTTCGGGGCGGCTGCGGCCTGCCGCGCGGGCTCGATCTCGATGCCCTCGCGCTCGAGCGCGAGCTGCACCTCTTCCCGGGCCTTGAAGATGCGCCACTTGACCGTGGCGAGCGTGATCTCGAGCGAGTCCGCGATCTCCGTGTAGGAGAGCCCGACGACGTCCCGGAGGAGCAGGGCCATCTTCAGATCGGGGTTGAGGAGCGCGACAGCGCGCCAGACTGCGTCGATGGCCTCCACGCGCTCGGGCGGCGCGTCGACGACCTCGAGCGGAGGAAGCTCGTCGAGCGTGACGACGCTCTGCGGCTTGCGCTCGCGCGCGCGCAGCTCGTCCAGCACCCGGTTCTTGGCCACCTGGAAGAGCCAGGTCGTGAAGCGGCAGCGCAGGGAGAAGCCCGCGAGCCCCTGGTAGATCCGCAGGAAGATCTCCTGCGTGAGGTCCTCGGCGAGCGCGCGGTCGCCGACCATGCGCAAGACATAGTTGTAAACCGGACCCTGATAGGTCTCGAGCAGGGTCTGGAAGGCGCGCTCGTCTCCCTTTTGCGCTTTGCGAAGGAGGAAGTGATCGGGTTGTGGGAGTGGCACGCTGGTGGCCGGCCGCCGTTGCGGCAGTATAGCCCTACGATCAGAACCTCCGGATCAGGTTCCGTCCCGTCATCCCTTCGGCCGGAGGGATTCCGAGCAGCGCTAGGCAGGTGGGGACCAGGTCCGACAGCGAGCCGCCCTCCACGAGCTTTCCGCCCTCGATGGTGACCACGAGCGGCACCGGATTCGTTGTGTGAGCGGTATGCGGGCTCCGGCCGTCGTCCTCGAGCAGCTGCTCGGCGTTGCCGTGGTCCGCGGTCACGAGGCAGACGCCGTCGCGGGCTCGGACGGCATCGACGGCGCGGCCCAGGCAGGCGTCGACGCTCTCGACTGCCGCGACGACGGCCGGGATGACGCCCGTGTGGCCGACCATGTCGGGGTTCGCGAAGTTGACGATGGAGAAGCCGTAGCCGTCGCCGATCTCGGCGGCGAAGCGGGCGGCGACCTCGGCGGCGGACATCTCCGGCTTCTGGTCGTAGGTGGCGACGTCCCGCGGCGATGGGACGAGAATGCGCTTCTCCCCCCTCCACTCGCCCTCGCGACCACCGTTGAAGAAGTAGGTGACGTGGGCGTACTTCTCCGTCTCGGCAACGTGGAGCTGGCGGACGTCGTGCTCGGCGAGCACCTCCGCCATCGTCTCCCGGACGTGCTGCTCCGGAAAGGCGACGGGGAAGGGAAAGTCGTCGCGGTAGCGGGTCATCGTGGTCAGGTCGATGCCCGCCTCGAGGAGCTTCTGGGAGAGCTGGCGGGCACGATCGGGCCGGAAGTTGAAGAAGATCGCCGCATCGCGGGTCGTCAGGCGCGGCCCGGGCAGGGGGACGGGCTCGATGAACTCGTCCGTGACACCCCGGTCGTAGCTTTGCTGCACTTCCGTGACGGGGTCTGACCCCGGCGACGAAGCGTCGCGCGTGACGGCCGCGAGGGCGCGCTCGGTGCGCTCCCAGCGCCCGTCCCGGTCCATGGCGTAGTAGCGGCCGGCGACCGTGACGATGCGCGCGCCCTCGGCGACGAGCTCGGCGAGGTCGCCCTTCGCGGCGGTCGGGGAGACGTCGCGCCCGTCGGTGAACGCATGCAGGACCGCGCGCTCGGCCATGCCCTCCCGGCGGGCGAGCTCGAGCAGCGCCCGCACGTGGTCGACGTGGGAGTGGACGCCGCCGGAGGAGACGAGGCCGAGCAGGTGGACGTGGCCGCCGCTCTCCCGCGCTCGCGCGAAGGCGCCGCGGAGAGCCTCGTTGGTGAAGAAGTCGCCGCTCTCGATCGCCCGGTTGATGCGCATCAGATCCTGGTCGACGATGCGCCCGGCGCCGATGGTCAGGTGGCCGACCTCAGAGTTCCCCATCTGGCCGGGCGGCAGCCCGACGTCTTCGCCCGACGCCGAGAGCGTCGTGTGCGGGTAGCGCGCCCAGAGGTCGTCGAACACCGGCGTGGCGGCGAGCTCGACCGCGTTTCCCGGCCCGGGAGGCGCGCAGCCCCAGCCGTCGAGCACGATGAGCGCTACGAGCGGGTGCGGGCCGCCGTCTCGCAAATCGCCGTGAAGGACTCGATCTCGAGTGAGGCACCGCCGACGAGCGCACCGTCGACATCGGGCTGGGCGAGGAGCTCCTCCGCGTTCTCGGGTTTGACGGAGCCGCCGTAGAGGACGTCGACGCCGGGCCACATCTCCTTGATGAACGCGTGGGCCCCCTGCGCGAGTTCGGGCGTCGCCGTCCTCCCCGTGCCGATCGCCCATACCGGCTCGTACGCGACGACGAGCGCGTCGCCGGGATCCCCGACGACCTCGACCAACGACTCCACCTGCCGGCGGAGAACCGCCTCAGTCTCGCCCCGCTCGCGCTCCTCCTCCGTCTCGCCGACGCACGCGATCACGTCGAGGCTCCCCTCCAAAGCCGCCGCAGCCCTGCGCGCGACGTCGCCGTCGCTCTCGCCGAAGAGCTGCCGTCGCTCCGAGTGCCCGACGATCGCCGTCGTGACGCCGATCTCCACGAGCATCGACGCAGAGACCTCGCCCGTGAAGCCCCCCTCGGATTCCCAGTGGACGTTCTGCGCTCCCACTCGAATCGGCGAGGGCGCGAGGGCCTCCAACGCGGCTGCCAGAGACACGAAGGGCGGGTACACCGCGATGCCGATCGAAGGGATGTCCCCGACGCGCTCGCGCAGGGCACTGCAGAACTCGGCCGCCTCCGCAGGCCCCTTGAACATCTTCCAGTTGCCGGCGATCAGCACATGTGCCCCCGGGGCCACCGCGAGCCTCCCTCCAGCTCCAGCCTATAGTCGAAAGGCGCGCGCGTGGCGCGCGGAAGCGAGCCGAGTGCGTGCATTCTCACGACTCCGGGATGGCCGCCACGCCCGGCAGCTCCTTGCCTTCCAGGAGCTCGAGCGAGGCGCCGCCGCCCGTCGAGACCCAGTCGATCCGCGCCGCGAGCCCCAGCTCTTCGATTGCGCGCACGGAGTCGCCGCCCCCCACGACGGTATGCGCGTCCGCGAGCGCCACAGCCTCCGCCACGGCAGCCGTTCCCGCCGCGAAGCGCTCCCACTCGAAGACGCCCATCGGTCCATTCCAGAACACGGTCCGCGCCTCGCCGATCCGGGCCGCGAACGCCTCCCGCGTCTCCGGCCCGATGTCGAGGCCGAGCCAGCCGTCCGGCACATCGTCCCACGCCACGACTCTCGCCTCCGCATCGGGCTCGAACGCCTCGGCTGCGACGACGTCCGTGGGCAGAACGGCGTCCACGGAAGATCGCGCAGGGACCTCCTCGGCCATCTTGCCGCCGACCAGCACGGCGTCCGCCCTCTCTCCGAGCGAGCGCAGCACGCCGATCTTGTCCTCGACCTTGGCGCCTCCGAGCACGGCGACGAACGGCCGCTCCGGCTCGTCGAGCAGCGACCCGAGCTCCTCGAGCTCCCGCTCGAGCAGGAGCCCGGCGTAGGCGGGCAGCAGAAGGGCGACGCCCTCCGTCGAGGCGTGCGCCCGGTGCGCCGACCCGAACGCGTCGTTCACGTAGATATCCGCCTGCGCGGCCAGCTCGCGAGCGAACTCGGGATCGTTCGCCGTCTCACCCGGATGGAAGCGCGTGTTCTCGAGCAGCCGCACGCGCTCGTCTGGAAGGAGCTCCGCGAGCCTCTCGCGCACGGGCTGCATGGTGAACGCGGGATCCTTCCCCTCCGGTCGTCCGAGGTGGGAGCAGAGCACCAGCTCCTCGGCCCGCCGCTCGAGCAGCAGCTCGAGAGTCGGGAGGGCGGCACGGATGCGCGTGTCGTCCGCGACCTGCCCGTCCTCGAGCGGGACGTTGAAGTCGACGCGCACGAGGACGCGTTTGCCGGCAACATCCGCGTCGCGGACGGAGCGGGGTCGGCGCACGCTATAGAAGCCGCTCGACGAGATCCACCAGCCGGCACGAGTAGCCCCACTCGTTGTCGTACCAGCCGAAGACCTTGACCTCGTTGCCCTTCACCATCGTCAGCTCGCTGTCGAAGGTGCACGAGTACGCGCTGCCGATGATGTCCGTGGAGACGATCGGCTCGTCCGAGTAGCGCAGGATCCCCTCCAGGGCTCCGTCGTCCGCGACCTCCCTGAACTTCGCATTCACCTCGTCGACGTCGACTTCGCTTCCGAGGTGCACGACGAGATCGACGACCGACCCGTCCGGCACCGGCGCGCGGATGGAGATGCCGTCCACCTTCCCCTGGAGCTCAGGGATGACGAGCCCGATCGCACGTGCGGCTCCCGTCGAGGTCGGGATGAGGTTGATCCCGGCCGCCCGCGCCCGTCGCAGGTCCTTGTGCGGGAGGTCGAGGATCTGCTGGTCGTTCGTGTACGCGTGGATCGTCGTCATGAACCCCGACTCGATCCCCCAGGAGTCGTTCAGGACCTTGGCGAGCGGCGCGACGCAGTTGGTCGTGCACGACGCGTTGGAGATGATCCGGTGCTTCTCCTTGTCGTAGACGTCGTCGTTGACGCCGAGGACGATGGTCACGTCCGGATCCGTGGCCGGTGCCGAGATGACCACCTTCTGGGCGCCCGCGTCGAGGTGCATCTGCGCCTGGTCGCGCTTCGTGAAGAGGCCGGTCGATTCGAGGACGACGTCCACCTCGAGATCTCGCCAGGGAAGCGCGGACGGATCTCGCTCGTTCAGGAGCCGAAGCTCGACGTCGCCCACCCGGATGCCGCCGTCGACGGCCTCGACGTCGTCCTCGAGGGGGCCGAGCACCGAGTCGTACTTGAGCAGGTGCGCCATCGTCTTGGCGTCGCCGAGATCGTTCACGGCCACGAACTCGAGGTCCGCGCCCCGCTTACGGGCGGCGCGGAAGAAGTTGCGGCCGATGCGACCGAACCCGTTGATGCCGACGCGTACGCTCATGCGACCTCCGCTGTCGTGTTGTCCCGGCGCGCGATTCTACCCCCCGCGCCCGACTGGTAAATCCTGCCTTATGCCCCTTGCACGCCTGCGGAGCGGCGGATACGCTGGCCGTGAGCGGGTCCACGCTCGTCGGGCGTCGGATTCAGACCCCGTCCGGCGCCACGGTCCGGAGCGTGGTTCAACCGGAGGGGGAGGTCGTCCTCGGAGCTTCCCCTCCGACCCGCTCGTTCTCTGCGCGGGATCAGCGCTCGGCCAGACGCCGGAGCTTCGCCAGCCGCCGCTGTGCGGACGCCTTCGTGGCCGGCGGGCGACAGCGCCCGGCCAGCTCGCGGAGCGAGAGCGTCGGATGGCGCCGGCGCAGGTGCGCGATCTCCCGCAGGTGAGGCCCCAGCTGCTGGAGGCGTCCGTCGGCCTCGAGGCGGCGGATGGCGCGCAGCTGGGCGTCGGCGGTGCGGCTGACTCGGCCGATGTTCGCATGGTCGGCGTTCGCGAGGCGGTTCGCGCGGGCGCGCGTCGAGGCGACGACCGCCTGCTCGCCGAAGCGCAGCGCCGCCTCCTGTGCGCCGAGAAAGGCGAGCAGCTCGGCGATCGTCTCGACTCCCTTGACGTACGCGACGGCGTGGCGGGCACGCTCGTAGGCGCCGAGGGGGAACCCGTCCTCGCGCGCGAGAGCCGCGAGGAACCCGGCCCCCTCGCGGCCCGCAGCTCGTAGCTCGAGGTGGGCGTTGCGAGGCCCGCTGGCCGAGCCCGCGGCGAGAAATGCGCCGCGAAGGTAGGCGGCACGGCAGCACGTGCGCGCGACGACGCGGCGCGGCGGGCGCTCGAGCGGCGTCAGGCGCGCATCGAGGACGCCCGCCTCGTGCAGGGCTTGTACGGCGCGGGCGTCGTCCTCCAGGTGGATCTGGAAGCGCCTCGCCCGCTCGAACGCTTGGCGCCGATAGGTGCGGATCTCGCAGGGGACGCCGTACGAACGGAGGAGCGAGAAGGCGCGCCGGGCGACGGCCGAGCTCGACACCTCGAGGTGGAGCGCGATCCGTCCTGCGCCCCGGAAGTGGACGCTTCCCGCCGTCCGGACGAGCGCGGAGAGCTCGGCCAGCCGGCAGCAGGGCCGATGAGGGTCGATAGCCGCGAGCTCGGCACGAACCTCGTCCGACAGGCTCACGCCGCCACGCCCTCGAGCGCCAGAAGGCGGCGCTTGTACTCCGTCCCCAGGGAGCCGTACGAGCCGAGCCCGCCGGCGGCGACCACGCGGTGGCAGGG
>Ga0299907_10001879_pt1 | contig 12497 bp, 9 predicted proteins | sample RVTome_16_FD_198680 | JGI IMG/M metagenome (GOLD analysis project Ga0299907, IMG submission 198680) | Soil microbial communities from uranium-contaminated site in the Upper Colorado River Basin, Wyoming, United States - RVT152D67 (version 2) ...
GCAGCCGACGGAGGTGCAGGAGCGCATGCGCAACGACACGACGATCCGCGCCGTCGAGTCGATCGCGGCCTACATGGGCGGGCTGCGGGAAGGCCGCAAGTCGCTGCTGTTCATCAGCGAGGGCCTCAGCGGCACGCTGCCGCCGGGCGTCAACACCTCCGGTGCGATGCCGTTCGCGCCCATCGGGCAAGGCACCGCCGGCGCGCTCGACGAGCGGAGCGCCTTCTTCAATTCCGTCGAGGTGATGAACCAGCTCCGGTACGCCTTTGCCGCCGCCAACCGCTCGAATACGTCGGTCTACACCCTCGACCCGCGCGGCCTGGCGGCCTCGGAGTTCGACGTCGCCGACAACGTGTCGAGCGGCATCGACCGGCAGGTGCTCGCCGAGTCGCTCGACACGCTCCGCACGCTCGCCGCCGAAACGGGCGGCCGCGCCATCGTCAATCGCAACGACCCGCTGCCGGACCTCTACCAGATGGTCGAGGACAACAGCGCGTACTACCTGATCGGCTACACCACGAGCGAAGCGCCGCGCGACGGCAAGTTCCACGAGATCCAGGTGCGCGTGAATCGGCCGGGCGTCCAGGTGCGCGCCCGCAAGGGCTACTGGGCCTACACCGAGGAGGAGGCCGAGCGCGCCACCGCGCCCGCGAAGCCCGAGGCGCCGCCCGACGTCGATCGCGCGCTCGAGATGCTGGCGACCACCGCCGGCCCCACCGGCTACCGCGCCGTGCGAGCCTGGCTGGGCGCCACGCCCCGGGTGGGCGGCGGTCCGGTGGACGTGACGTTCGCCTGGGAGTCCACGCCGGAGACCGCCGCGGGGCGTCCGGCCGGCCGCGTCGACCGCGTGTCGATCGTCGCCGAAGGCGACGGCGGCCGCGTGGTGTTCCGGGGCGTCGCCCCGCACACCGAGGATCGGCTGGTCCCGGCCGGCCGCGTGTCGTTCCCGGCGCCGGCCGGCCCCCTGCGCGTGAAGGTGGTTGCCGAGGACGCCGCCGGCGAGCCCATCGACGTGGACGATCTGGTGTTCGACGTCGCGGACTACGGCGAGGGGCCGCTCACCGTGGCGCCGCCGATGGTCTTCCGCGGGCGCACCGCGCGCGACATCCAGAGCATTCGCTCGTCCGAGCTGCCCGTCCCGACGCCCTCGCGGGAGTTCTCGCGGACCGAGCGCCTGCTGCTGCGCTTCGGCGTGTTCGGCGACGGCTCCGACGGGTCCGAGCTCGCCATGCGCCTGCTCAACAGCCAGGGCGAGACGATGGCGCCGCTCGCCGCGCCAACCCGCAACCCGCAGGGCCAGTTCGAGGCCGTCGTCCCCCTCTCGCCGTTCCCGCCCGGGGACTTCCTGATCGAGATCGCCGCGACCTCCGGCGACGCCACCGCGCGCGCCCTGATCGCCGTTCGCGTCACCGGCTGACACGCCGGCGCTCATCCGGGCGCGCCGTCGTGCCGTGATAGGCTTCCGGCGGGTTCACCCGACGCGAGTCACGCATCTTCATGGCGACGACGGCCGAGACGTTCTCGTCCCGGTGGGGCATCATCCTCGCCGGCCTGGGCATGGCCGTGGGCACCGGCAACATGTGGCGGTTCCCGCGGGTCGCCGCCGAGCACGGCGGCGCGGCCTTCCTGATTCCCTGGATCATCTTCCTGTTCATCTGGTCGATTCCGCTGCTGGTCGCCGAGTTCGCGATCGGCCGCGCGACGCGCCGCGGCGCGATCGGCGCGTTCGCCACGCTCACCGGCGGGCGCTTCGCGTGGATGGGCGGCTTCGTCGCGGTCGTCACGGTGATGATCGGGTTCTACTACTCGGTGGTCACCGGGTGGACGCTGCGCTATGTGCTGGCGGCTGCCACCGGGGAGCTCGGCGGCCTGCCCGGCGCCTACTGGGAGACCACCGCGTCCGGTGTGCCGGCCGCCCTGTTTCACGTCGTGGCCGCGCTCGTCGGCGCGCTGATCATCCAGCGCGGCGTGGTCAGGGGGCTCGAGCGGGCCAACCGGGTCCTCGTTCCCGTGCTGTTCGTCGTGCTGGCGATCGCGGTGCTCCGATCGCTCACGCTGCCGAACGCCACGCTCGGCCTGACGTTCCTGTTCGACCCCGACCTGTCGGAACTGCTGCACTACGAGACGTGGCTGCAGGCGCTGTCGCAGTCGGCCTGGTCCACCGGCGCGGGCTTCGGCCTCATCCTGACGTTCGGCATCTACCTGCGTCGGTCCGACGACGTGGCGCTCAACGCGACGACGATCGGGTTCGGCGACAACTCGGCCTCGCTGCTGGCGGGTCTGGCGATCGTGCCTGCCGTGTTCGCGGTGCTCTCGCTCCAGGACGCGCAGGCGGCCCTCGGTGCCGGCAACGAGGGCCTGATGTTCATCTGGATCCCGCAGTTGTTCGCCCGCATGGCCGGCGGGGCCGTCGTGATGCCGCTCTTCTTCCTGGCCCTGGCCTGCGCCGCGCTCTCGTCGCTGATCGCGATGATCGAGCTGGCTACGCGCATCCTCATGGACGGCGGCATGCCCCGCCGCCGGGCGGTCTGGGTCGTCACGAGCGGCATCGTCCTGTTCGGGCTGCCGTCGGCGGGCAGCCTCACGGTGCTCCAGAATCAGGACTGGGTGTGGGGCGTGGGCCTGATGATCAGCGGACTGTTCATCTCGCTGCTGGTGACCATGTACGGCGCCTCGCGCTTCGTGGCTGACCACGTCAACGTCACCCCCGGCGGGTTCCGCGTGGGCCCGGTCTTCGTGTTCGTGCTGAAGTACCTCGTGCCGGCGCAGTTCGTCGTGATGTTCGGCTGGTGGATGTACCAGGCCGCGGCCGGCGATCCGGCCTGGTGGGACCCGCGGCACACGTTCAGCGTCGGCACGTGCGTCGTCCAGTGGGGCGCGGCGCTCGCGCTGCTCGTCGTCTTCAACCGCCGGCTGGCGCGCGCCAGCACCCGGGCGGTCGTCGAGGAGCCGATGGCATGAGCGGGCGGACCCTGCTGATGATGACGCTGGTGCTGGCGCTCAACTGGGGTGGCTTCGCGGTGTGCCTCTGGCTGAGCGTGCGCCGGCGCGGCCGCTGAGGCGCCGGAGGCCGGCGAAGGAGGCAGGCAGATGCCGACAATCGTGACGCTCGCGGCGCTCGTGGGTCTCGGACTGACCGCGGCATGCGGCAGCGGGCCCGTCCACGGGCTGCCCGACCTCGTGCTGCTCAACGGCCGCGTGTTCACGGCCGACGCCGCTGCGCCGTGGGCCGAGGCCGTCGCGATCCGCGGCGATCGGATCGAGGCGGTCGGCACGACGGCCGACATCCGCGCGATGGCGACCGACGACACGCGGGTCATCGACCTCCAGGGCGCCTTCGTCACACCCGGCTTCAACGACGGACACGTCCATGCCGACTCGACCGGCGCGCTCATCACGGGCGCCAACCTGCTCGAGGTACACGAGGCGGGGCGGTTCCGGGAGGTGATTGCCGACGCCGCCGCCCGGCTGCCCGAGGGCAGTTGGATCACGCGCGGCGACTGGGGCGCGTACGAGCAGTGGGAACGGGGGAGTGCGGGAGGTGCGGGAGGTGCGGGAGGTGTGGGAGGTGCGGCCGGCCCGTTCATGCCCGATCGCGCGCTGATTGACGACGTCACGCCGAATCACCCGGTGTTCGTCAACCGCTTCGATCGCTCGGTCTACCTCGCCAACGCGAAGGCGCTGGAGCTGGCCGGCGTGACGGCCGACACGCCCGATCCGCAGGGCGGGGCGTTCGTGCGCGATGCGGACGGGCGGCTGACCGGGCTGCTGCGCGGGGAGGCGGCGGGCGTGGTCCGTCGCGCCGTGACGCCAATCACGTTCGAGCAGCGGCTGGTGCAGGTGCGCGCCGTCATGCAGGAGGCGCGCGAGGGCGGCGTGACGACCATTCAGGACCTCACGTCGGCCGAGCAGCTGCGCGCCTACCAGGAACTGGCCGCCCGCGGCGAGCTGACCGTTCGCCTCATGCTGCGCCCGACGCTCGACCACGCGCCCCGTATGGAGGCGCTCGGCATCACGCGCGGCTTCGGCGACCACTGGCTCAAGTACATCGGCTTCAAGGCGTGGGTGGACGGCATCATGGGCGGCAGCTCCGCGATGTTCTTCCGGCCCTACGACCACGATCCGGGCAACAAGGGCGCACTGCGCGCGATCATGTCGCCCGAGGGGCGGCCCGGCTTCGCCGACGCGATGACCGAGGATCAGCACTACACCGACGCGCCGCCAGGGAACCTGGAGCACCTGCTCCGCGTGGCGGCGCGCACGGGGCTCACCCCGCACGTGCACGCCATCGGCGACAAGGGCAACCGCATCCTGCTCGACGTCTACGAGCGGGTGCTGCGGGAGGAGGGTCTGCTCGGCACCGACCACCGCTGGCGGGTGATCCACGCGCAGGTCGTCCATCCGGACGACTTCGCCCGCTTCGGCCGGCTCGGGCTGGTCGCGGAGGTCAATCCGTATCATGTCTCCGATGACATGCGCTGGATGGAGGAGCGGATCGGCGCCGAGCGCTCGCGCGGCGCCTACGCCTTCAGGACGCTCGTCGAATCGGGTGCGCCGCTCGTCTTCGGCAGCGATAGCCCCGGCACGAACGCCGCGCGGTACTTCCTCAACCCGGTCTACGGACTCTACGCGGCCGTTTCGCGGCAGACGCTGGCCGGCGAGCCTGCCGGGGGCTGGTTCCCCGACCAGCGGCTCACCATCGAGGAAGCGATTCTCGCCGCCACACGCACGCCGGCCTGGGCGTCGTTCGAAGAAGGCCTCAAGGGCATGGTCGTGCCTGGCCTGCTGGCCGACCTCGCGGTGTTCGACACCGATCTGGTCGAGGTGGGGCAGACCGACCCGAAACGCCTGCTCGACGCGCGCGTGCTCTACACGATCGTTGGCGGCCGCATCGTGCACGAGGCCCGCTGAGGGGAGGCGTCAGAGGTCGGACGGCGCCATCTCACCCTGCCGGCCGCTGCGGGCGCTGCCGGCCCGAAAGGCCGCAGCAGCCCGGTATAATCGGGGGTCATGAAGACCGCGACACCCGAGCGTCCCGTCGAGAAGCCGAAGGATCGCCGCGATTCGTTCACGACGATTTCCGGGCGCCCGATCGAGCGGCTTTACGCGGCCGGTGACCTGGAGGGCTGGGACTACGCCCGGGACGCCGGCGACCCCGGACAGTTTCCGTACACGCGCGGCATCCACCAGAGCGGCTACCGCGGCAAGCTCTGGACGATGCGCCAGTTCGCCGGGTTCGGCACGCCCGAGGAGACGAACAAGCGCTACACGCAGCTGCTCGCGGCCGGCGGCACCGGGCTATCGGTCGCCTTCGACCTGCCGACGCTGATGGGCCGCGATCCGGACCATCCGCTGTCGCTTGGCGAGGTGGGCAAGTGCGGCGTGTCGGTCGTGACGCTGGCCGACATGGAGCGGCTGTTCGACGGCATCGCCCTGGGCGACATCACGACATCGATGACCATCAACTCGCCGGCGCCGATGATCTTCGCCATGTACCTGGTCGTGGCCGAGCAGCAGGGCGCCGACTGGGCGTCGCTCTCGGGCACGATCCAGAACGACATCCTCAAGGAGTTCATCGCCCAGAAGGAGTACATCTTTCCGCCCCGGCCCTCGATGCGGCTCATCACCGACGTGTTCGAGTTCTGCACGAAGGAGGTGCCGAAGTGGAACACGATCTCGGTGAGCGGGTACCACATCCGCGAGGCCGGGGCCACCGCGCTGCAGGAACTGGCATTCACGCTGCGCGACGGCATCGAGTACGTGCAGTGGGGCGTGGACGCGGGGCTCGACGTGGACGAGTTCGTCCCGCGCATTTCGTTCTTCTTCAACGCGCACAGCGACTTCTTCGAGGAGATCGCCAAGTACAGGGCCGCCCGCAAGATCTGGGCGCGGGTGATGCGCGAGCGGTTCGGCGCGAAGGACGAGCGCTCGTGGAAGCTCCGCTTCCACACGCAGACCGCCGGCGTCTCCCTCACCGCGCAGCAGCCCTACAACAACGTCGTCCGGACCGCCCTGCAGGCGCTCTCCGCCGTGCTCGGCGGCACGAACTCGCTGCATACCAACTCGCTCGACGAGGCGCTCGCGCTGCCGACGGCCGAGGCCGCGACCCTCGCGCTGCGCACCCAGCAGGTCATCGCGCACGAAAGCGGCGTGGCCAACGTCGCCGATCCGCTCGGCGGCTCCTACTTCGTCGAGCGGCTGACGCTCGACATGGAACAGGGCTGCCACCGCTACTTCGACCAGATCGATCGGATGGGCGGCATGGTCGCCGCCGTCGAGCAGGGCTTCCCGCAGCGCGAGATCGCCGAGTCGGCCTACCGGTTCCAGCAGGCCGTCGAGCAGAAGGACCAGATCATCGTCGGCGTCAACGGCTACGTGGACGAGGACGAGGTCCCGGTGCCGATCCTGTACATCGACGAGTCGGCGGGCGGGACCCAGCTCGCGCGCCTGGCGGAGATCAAGAGGACGCGCGACGCGTCGCGCGTCGCCGCGGCGCTCGACGCCCTGCGGGCGGCCGCCCGCGGGTCCGAGAATACGATGTACCCGATGCTCGAGTGCGTGCGGGCGTATGCCACGGTTGGCGAGATGTGCGACGCTTTGCGCGAGGTCTGGGGAGAGTACGAGGAAGTACCGTCAATCTAGTAATCGGGAATCGCCCGGTTCGGGGCGCGGCCCTGAATTTTCGGCGGTTCTGGCCGCCCCGCTGGCGGTACGACCCTTGCACCCGCTTACGAGGCCCGTATGTCAGGATCGGATACCAGCCGTCCCGCCACCCACAGGATTCGCGTGCTGATCGCGAAACCGGGCCTCGATGGCCACGACCGCGGGGCCAAGGTCATCGCGCGCGCGCTCCGCGACGCGGGCATGGAGGTGATCTACACCGGCCTGCGCCAGACGCCCGAGCAGGTCGCCGCCTCGGCGCTCCAGGAGGACGTGGACGTTATCGGCCTCTCGATCCTGAGCGGGGCCCACATGCACATTTGCCCGCGCCTCATGGCGCTGCTCGAGGAGAAGGGCCTTCAGCACGTCACCGTGCTCGTCGGCGGTATCATCCCGGACGTGGACATCCCGAAGCTGAAGGCCATGGGCGTGACCGGCATCTTCCTGCCCGGCAGTCCGATGCAGGAGATCATCGACTTCATCACCTCGCGCGTCGGGCCGCGGGCGGAGGCCGTGTAGGCCGATGTCCAAGACCCTGCTTCTCGCCGACGACAGCGTCACGATCCAGCGCGTGGTAGAGCTGACCTTTGCGCACGAGGACGTGCGCATCGTGTCGCTGAGCGACGGCGAGCGTACCATGCAGTGGCTCGACTCGGGCAGACCCGACCTCGTGTTGGTGGACGTGGGCATTCCCGAGGTGGACGGCTACACCATCGCCGAGCACGTGAAGACATCGAAGAAGTTCAAAGGCGTGCCCGTACTGCTCATGGCCGGCGCCTTCGAGCCGGTCGACGAGGACCGCTCGCGCCAGATCGGCTGCGACGGCGTCATCGTCAAGCCATTCGAGCCGCAGCACCTCGTCGAGCGCGTCAAGGAGCTCCTCTCGCTGAACGGCGACCACGCCGGCCCGAAGCCGGCGCCCGAGCCGGAGCGGCCCGAGGTCGATCGCCGGAAGAACCCGGCGGCGCCAGAGGGCATCCGCAAGGTGATGACGATGCCGGCGGCGCCCGGCCCGTCCATCGAGGAGCTGCAGCACGAGACGCGCCCGCGGACGACCGAGCTGCCGCGCGCGGCCGACCCGACGCCGGCGCCCGCGCCGGCCGCCGCGGCGCCGACGCAGGTGAGCGACGGCGGGCTGCCGTCGCTCGAAGCGCTGCACGCGCGCAAGGTCCAGTCGACGGTGCACGCCAGGATCGAGACGGAGTGGTCCGGCGCGTCGGCCGCCAGGCCCATCGAGCTGGAGCTGCCAGAGCGGCCGCCGTGGGAGACGGACGCGTCCGGCTCGGGGGCCCCGGCGAAGGACGAGGCGCCGAGCGCGACGCCGGCCGCGCCGCCGTCGCCGGCCGCGCCGAAGGTCACGCTCGTCAACGCGTTCACGGCGCTGCTCGCCGCCGAGAAGTCCAGTCAGCCGGCCAAGGCCGAGGCGGCGCCTGCGGCGGCGGCCGTGTCCGACGCGGCGATCGAGGAGGCCGTGCGCCGCGCGCTCGTCCGCATGACCGACGAGCTCGTCCGCCGCATCGTGCTCGAGACGGCGGAGCGTCTGATCAAGGAAGAGATCGAGAAGATCAAGACCGATCCGGAGTAGAGTGATCGGCTGATGCCGAGCACCCCGAAGGTCCCCGAGAAGCCCGCGCTCGAAGGTCTCGAAGACACCTGGAAGGCCCGCTGGGACGACGACGGCGTCTACCGGTTCGACCGCACGGCGCCGCGCGAGGCGATCTACGCGATCGACACGCCGCCGCCCACCGTGAGCGGCTCGCTGCACGTCGGGCACGTCTTCTCCTACACGCACACCGACATCGTGGCGCGGTTCCAGCGCATGAACGGCCGCGCCGTCTTCTATCCAATGGGCTGGGACGACAACGGGCTGCCCACCGAACGCCGCGTGCAGAACTACTACGGCGTGCGGTGCGACCCGTCGCTGCCGTACGATCCGGCATTCGAGCCGCCAGCCGTGCCGGGCCGGCAGCCGGTGTCGATCTCGCGGCCCAACTTCGTCGAGCTGTGCGCCCGGCTCACGGTGGAGGACGAGCGCGTGTTCGAGGCGCTCTGGCGCCACCTCGGCCTGTCGGTGGACTGGTCGCTGACCTACGCGACGATCAGCCGCGACGCCCAGCGCGTCTCGCAGTTGGCGTTTCTGCGGCTGCTGGCGCGTGACCAGGCCTATCAGCTCGACGCGCCGACGCTCTGGGACGTGGACTTCCGCACGGCGGTCGCCCAGGCGGAGCTCGAGGACCGCGAGGTGCCTGGCGCGTATCACCGCATCCGGTTCGGCAAGCCTCACGGCGGCGGCGTCGAGATCGAGACGACCCGGCCGGAGCTGATTCCGGCCTGCGTGGCGCTCGTCGCGCACCCGGACGACGAGCGGTACCGACCGCTGTTCGGCACGACGGTCCAGACGCCGCTGTTCGGGGCGCCGGTGCCCGTACGCGCGCATCCGCTGGCCGATCCCGAGAAGGGCACCGGCATCGCGATGATCTGCACGTTCGGCGACGTCACCGACGTCGTCTGGTGGCGCGAGCTCTTGCTGCCGGTGCGCGCGGTGATCCAGCCGAACGGCACGTTCCGGCCGGTGGCGTGGGGCGAGCCCGGATGGGAGACCGCCGACGCCGGCGCGGCGCAGGCGCGCTACGACGTCCTTGCCGGCCTGTCCGCAACGAAGGCCCGGGCGCGCGTCGTCGAGCAGCTCCGCGAGAGCGGCGATCTGGTCGGCGATCCGAAGCCGATTACGCACCACGTGAAGTTCTACGAGAAGGGCGACAGGCCGCTCGAGATCGTGACCAGCCGCCAGTGGTTCGTCCGGTCGATGGACGCGCGTGAGGCGCTGCTCGCACGCGGTCGCGAGCTGCGGTGGCACCCCGGGCACATGCGCGCCCGGTACGAGAACTGGGTCCTCGGCCTCAACAGCGACTGGTGCGTGAGCCGGCAGCGCTTCTTCGGCGTGCCGTTCCCCGTGTGGTACCGCGTCGGGCCCGACGGCGCGGTGGACTACGAGGCTCGACTCCTGCCGGATGAGCGCGAGCTGCCGATCGACCCGTCCACCGACGTGCCGGCCGGCTACTCGGCCGACCAGCGCGGCGCGCCGGGCGGCTTCGCTGGCGATCCGGACGTCATGGACACCTGGGCGACGTCGTCGCTCACGCCGTTCCTTGTGTGCGGCTGGGAGCGCGACCCGGCGCTGTGGGCGAAGACCTTCCCGATGGCGCTCCGCCCGCAGGCGCACGACATCATCCGCACCTGGCTGTTCTCGACCGTCCTGCGATCGCACCTCGAAGAGGACCGGCTCCCGTGGGCCCACGCGGCGATCTCCGGCTGGGTGCTCGATCCCGACCGTAAGAAGATGTCCAAGTCGAAGGGCAACGTCGTCACGCCGATGGCGCTGCTCGAGGAGCACGGATCCGACGCGGTCCGTTACTGGGCCGCCCGGGGCGGGCCCGGCGTGGACACGGCCTTCGATCCCGGCCAGATGAAGGTCGGCCGGCGCCTGGCCATCAAGCTGCTCAACGCGTCGAAGTTCGTGCTCGCCAGGCCGGAGCCGCGCGGGCCGGTCACCGAGCCGCTCGACCTGGCCATGCTCGGGCAACTGCGCGACGCGCTTCAGGCCGCCACCGCCGATCTCGAGGGCTACGACTACGCCGCGGCCCTGCGTCGCGTCGAGACGTTCTTCTGGTCCTTTTGCGACAACTACATCGAGCTGGTCAAGAAGCGGCGCGCCGGCGACGACGCGTCCGCCGCGTCGGCCAACACCGCGGCCCAGGCCGCGCTGTCGGTCATGCTCCGCCTGTTCGCGCCGTATCTGCCGTTCGTGACCGAGGAGGTCTGGTCGTGGTGGCGGGCGGGCTCGGTGCACCGCGCCCACTGGCCGGCGGTGGCCGAGCTCGCCGCGCTCGGCGCGGGCGCCGGAGCCGACGGCCGGACGTACGACGCGGCGGTCGAGATCGCCGCGGCGCTCCGCCAGCTCCGATCGGAGCAGAAGTGGAGGTTCCGGACGCCCATTGTCAACCTGCGCCTGACGCTGCCCGACGCCGACCGGGCCGTCTGGCCCGTCGTCCGCGACGACGTGCTGGCCGGCTGCAACGTCGATCCGACTTCGGCCTCCGTGTCCTTCGTGTCCTCCGGCTCGCTCTCGGCGACGGGCGAGCCCGCCGCCGACGATGCCTGAGACCGTCACGATCGATCCGGCGGCCTACCGCGGCCTCGTCCGCCGCGCGCTCCACGAGGACATCGGCACGGGCGACGTGACGACGATGGCCACGGTGTCCCCGGGCGAGACGGCCACAGGCACGCTGCTCGCGAAGTCGCCCTGTGTGCTGGCGGGCCTGCCGGTGGCGCGCGAGGTCTTCCGCCAGATGGACCCCGCCATCCGCTTCGACGCGCGGATGGCCGACGGCGACCGGTGCGCGCCGGGCGACGTCATCGCGGCGCTGGCCGGACCGGCCGCCGCGCTGCTCACCGGCGAGCGCACGGCGCTCAACTTCCTGCAGCATCTGTCGGGCATCGCCACGCTGACACGGCGGTTCGTGGACGCGGCCGGCGGCCGCCTGGACGTGCTCGACACGCGCAAGACCGTCCCGACGTTCCGGGCGCTGGCGAAGTACGCCGTCCGTTGCGGCGGCGGCCGGAACCACCGCGCCGGCCTGTTCGACGCCGTGCTCATCAAGGACAACCACGTTCGGCTCGCGGGCGGAATTGGTCCGGCCGTCGAGAAGGCGCGGGCCGCGGCGCCCGGCCTGACCGTGGAGGTCGAAGCGCAGAGCTTGGGCGACGTGGATGCCGCGGTCGCCGCCGGCGCCGACATCATCATGCTCGACAACCTGTCCGGCGCCGAGATGCGGACGGCCGTGGATCGCATCGGCGGCCGCGCGCGGGTGGAGCTGTCCGGCGGCGTGACGCTGGATCGGATGGCGCAGCTCGCGGGCCTCGGCGCCGACTCGGTGTCTGTCGGCGCGCTGACGCACTCGGCGCCCGCCGCCGATATCAGCCTGGAGCTGCGCCTTGGCTGAGCCATGGCCGTCAGACGTAGCCGAGGCGCTGACCGGGCGGCAGGACCTCGACGCGTTCACGCGGCTCGAGTACTACGCCGACGTCGCCTCGACCAACGACATCGCGCTGGCGCGCGCGAATGCCGGGGCGCCCGAAGGACTGTCGGTGCTGGCCGACCTGCAGCGGGCCGGACGCGGCCGCCGCGGGCGCTCGTGGTTTTCCCCGCCCGGGGCGGGGCTGTACCTGTCGATCGTCACGCAGCCGCCCCGCGAACGTCTGCCGGTGGTCACGCTGGTGGCCGGCCTCGCGGGCGCCCGGGCGGTGACCGCCGTGACGGGCCTGCCGGTCCGGCTCAAGTGGCCCAACGACCTCGTCGTCGGCACGCGGTGGCAGAAGCTGGGCGGCGTACTGTGCGAGGGCGCCGCCTCGGGCGCCGTGGTGATGGGCATCGGGATCAACCTGCGGCCAGCCGCGTACCCGCCCGACGTGGCCGACCGGGCGACGTCGATCGAAGGAGAGCTGGGCCGGCCGGCGGAGCGCGGCGCGCTCGTGGTCGCGCTGCTCGCCGCCGTGCGCGCGGGGGTGTCGCGGCTCCGGGACGAGCCCGGGCACGCCTGGGTGCGTGACGCGTGGCGCGAGCTCGCCGCGCCCGGGTCGCTCGGCGCGCGGGTCCGCTGGACGGACGCGGCCGGCGACCGTCGAGGGCTGGCGCGCGACATCGACGTGGACGGCGCGCTGCTCGTGGACGCCGACGGGCGCCGGGAGCGGATCATCGCCGGCGAGGTCACGTGGGAGCGCCGGCCGTGACCGACGCGGGCGCGCGCCCGGCCCCCACCGTAGCCGAGATCGGCGAG
>Ga0299907_10001880_pt1 | contig 12494 bp, 8 predicted proteins | sample RVTome_16_FD_198680 | JGI IMG/M metagenome (GOLD analysis project Ga0299907, IMG submission 198680) | Soil microbial communities from uranium-contaminated site in the Upper Colorado River Basin, Wyoming, United States - RVT152D67 (version 2) ...
CCGTGGCGAGAAGCCGCGATAGGCGTCGAGCACGATGACCTTGGCGTCCGACCAGGCGACCCTCTTGTCGCCGTCCTCGGGCAGCGGCGCGTTGCGATCCCAATGCTCGAGGTGGTCGAGCCCGAGCCAGCGCGCCTTCAGCCGGTAGTAGCGGTGCGACAGGCGGGGATAGGCGTCGCGGACTGCGGCGATCAAGGCGTCGACCACCTCGTCCTCGACGTGATTGGCGAGGTTGCGGCTCGAGATCGGCTGCGCGAAACGCCGCCAGCCGTCCTCGATCTGCTTGTCCTTGGCGAGCGTGTTGGTGATCAGCGCGAACAGCCGGGTGTTGGGCGTCAGCACTGAGGCGATCGAGCTCGCGGCCGCCTGCCGCTTGGCGCGGTCCCGGTCCGAGAGCAGGTCGAACACCTCGCTGCTGGTGAGCTCCTTGCCGTCGAGCGGAAACCGGAGGCTCGCCATGGTCTCGTCGAACAGCCGGACCCAGGCGCTGCGGCCGGTGACCGACTTCTCGTGCAGCACCCGCTCGATCTCGTCGTCGAGCTGATGCGGCAGGAAGGCGCGCACGTCGCGGATCCAGGGTCGGTAGCGCGCGAGGCGCGCCGACTGCTCGAGCTTCTCGGCAAGGGCAGGGTCCTCGATCCGGTTCAGCTCCAGGGTCAGGAACAGGAGCCTGGTGCCGACCTTGGTGACCCGCTCGTGGATCGTCTGGTAGAAGCGCCCGATCTGCGGATCGTCGGCCTTGGCGGCGTGCAGCAGCTGGGCGTAGCTCATCAGGCGGCCGAGCTGCTCCTCGATCCGCTCGTAGCGCTCGATCACCGCGCCGAGTGCTTCGCCATCGAGATCGGCGAGCCGCCCCTTTGCCTCTGCCTCGAGCGCCGTGGCGTCGCTCAGCGCGCGCTCCAGATCGGCCTCGATCTCGGGCGCCTCGGGCGAGACGTAGAGGTCGCCGAGATCCCATTCCGGCGGCGCTTCCGCCGTCGCTTCTCCGGACGCTGGGGCGGCTGCGAGCCCGGCGGGCTCACGCGCGATCGACATGCATAAGGCTCCTTTCTCGCGGCACCCCCCAGATCCATGGGGCTGATGCATGGGGTGATATATGGACGCGAGTCTGGTCAATCCAGGCAAATCCCATTATCTGTGCGCCAGTCGGCCACCGTCGCCGCAAGCATTAGCAACGTTCTGGGAGCACGACGCTTGGTCCCGGACCTCGGGCCGAACCTGTTCGCGCTGTTCGAGCGCGCCGCCAGGCAAGGAGCGGACGAGCCGTTCCTTTGGGCCAAGCGCGAGGGCGCGTGGCGGCCCTGGTCGTGGCGCGAGGTCGAGCGGCAGGTGCACGCCCTGCGCCGGGCGCTTCTCGCCCTGGGCCTGGCCAGAGGCGATCGGGTCCTGCTGGTCGCCGAGAACCGCCCCGAATGGCCGATCGCCGACCTTGCCATCATGGCTGCGGGCGGAATCACCGTGCCGGCCTATACTACCAACACCGCAGCCGATCACCGCTATCTCCTCGAGCACAGCGGCGCGCGTGCGGCGGTGGTCTCGACCGCGGCCCTGGCCGCCCGGCTCGTGCCGGCGATCGCCGAAGCCGGCGCGGTCGATCTGGTGATCAGCATCGAGCCGCTGCCGGACGCCGATCAGCTCCGGGCCACGGTGCTGACCTGGACCGAGGCCCTGGCCCTGGGCGAGCGCCAGCCCGATCCGGCGCCGGACCCCGCCAACATGCTCTCGCGCGACGACGCCGCCTGCTTCATCTACACCTCGGGCACTGGCGGCAATCCCAAGGGCGTGATTCTCAGCCAGGGCAACCTTCTCGCCAACGTCGCCGGCGCCTACACCGTGGTCGAGAAGCTGGGGCTCGGCGAGGAGGTCTTCCTGTCGTTCCTGCCGCTCTCACACGCCTATGAGCACACCGTGGGGCAGTTCCTGCCGATCGCGGTCGGCGGCGAGATCTACTATGCCGAGGGCACCGAGAGCCTGACCGGCAACCTGCTCGAGGTGCGCCCCACCATCATGACCTGCGTGCCCAGGCTGTACGAGGTGATGCGGCAGCGGATCCTGAATTCCCTGTCGCGACGCGGCGGCCTGGGGCCGAAGCTGTTCGCCAAGGCGATCGAGCTCGGATCCAGGAGGGTCGAGCAGCCGGGCTCGCTCGGCCCGGTCGAGCGCCTGCTCGATCGCGCCCTCGACCGGCTGGTGCGCGAGAAGGTCAAAAGCCGCTTCGGCGGCCGGATCAAGGCGCTGGTGTCGGGCGGCGCGCCCCTGAACTACGACGTCGGCCTGTTCTTCGCGGCGCTCGGCCTGCCGGTATTCCAGGGCTATGGCCTGACCGAGTGCTCGCCGATCATCAGCGTCAACCTGCCGGGCGACGTGAGGCTGCGCACGGTCGGGCCGCCGATCCCGGGGCTCGACGTCAAGATCGCCGGCGACGGCGAGATCCTGGTGCGCGGCCCATCCGTGATGCAGGGCTACTGGCGCGACGAGGCGGCGACCGCCCAGGCGCTGCAGGACGGCTGGCTGCACACCGGCGACGTCGGCCTGATCGATGGCGCCGGCTGCATCCAGATCACCGATCGCAAACGCGACCTGATCGTGTTCTCCGGCGGCGACAACTGCTCGCCGCAGCGGGTCGAGGGCATCCTGTCGCTCGAGCCCGAGCTTGCCCAGGTGATGGTCTACGGCGATCGGCGACCGCACCTGGTGGCCCTGATCGTGCCCGACGCCGACTTCGCCCGCAGCTACGCCAGGAAGCACGGTCTGTCGCCCGACCTTGCCAGCCTGGCGGACGATGCAGGCTTTCAGCGTGCCATCGGCGAGGCGGTCAGTCGCGCCAACCAGAGCCTCTCGGTGATCGAGCGGGTCCGGCAGTTCCGGCTGATGGCCGAGCCGTTCACGATCGAGAACGGCCTGATGACCCCGACCCTCAAGCTCAAGCGGCAACGGATCTCCGGGCTGCACCGGGAGTTGATCGAGAAGCTGTACGAGAGCCGGCAGCGGGCTTAGCAGGCTGTTGAAGAAGTCATTCGTTCGGCTTTTAGGACGGCCTCGTCGCCGCGGTGGTAGGCGAACGCGATTTCGAGCGAGCCGTCGTCTTGCAGTTCGGCCGCTCCGGAGCCGCTGACGTCGTCCATTTCGTCGAAGCCGGCCCAGGTGAAGAAGACCGTCGAGCGGCTGTATTCGAGATCGAGCCGGCCTGCATGGCGCCGTAGGCGATCTCGCCATGGCCGTCCGCGCCGATGGTCATGGCGGCGGGGGCGACCAGGTCGAGGTCGTCGCGATCCCACAGGTCGGCCTCGACGATCCGCCAGCGGCCGACGAGCCGGCAGTCGATCGGCGCCGTCACGATGGGGCTCCGGCCAACAGCCTGGGCAGCCGCACCAGATGGTAGGCGGCGGCTACGAAGGTGAAGGCGAGGTCGACGCGTGCCAGCCCGCAAAACCGGGTCTTCTTCAGGCCGGCCACCGTCTTGATCCAGCCGAACGCCTCCTCGATCCGCTTGCGGATGCGCTGGCTCATGGCATAGCCGGGATGCCGGGTGGTGCGCCGGTCGATCGCCGAGCGCCGGCCCGAGCTGTTCTGGGCGACGTGCCGGCGCACGTTGCGCTCGCGCAGCTCCATCACGAAGTCCTCGGCGTCGTAGCCCTTGTCGGCCCCGAGCGTCACCGCCCGCGGCCGCTCGCCATGGGGCGCGATCAGGTCGAGGGCGGCCAGCCGTTCGGCGTGGCCCGACACCCGTGTCAGCCGGGTGCCGACGATCAGGCCGTTGCTCGCTCGGTTGGGGAGCGGGGCCCCAACCCCGCTCTGAGCGAGCAACCGGTTCTCCATCAGGCCGTGGCCGATGAAGCACAGCCTGGCCTCCATGCCCGGTCCCTTGCGATACAACATGGCATCGGGGTCGGTGGTCGACGCGTGCGTGGCGTTCGAGCGCTTCTCGCCCTTGAAGTCGGCCGCCGCGTTGCGGCCCCCATCCCTGCGGTCATCGCCGCCGTCATCACCGCCCGGTGCCTGCCTGGGCTTGAAGCTCTTCAGCGACGCCCGTCGGCTGGCTCCCAGGGCGACCTCGGTGGTCGCCCCGGAGCGCCGACCGATCAAGGTCCCGTCGACCGAGAAGTGCTCGCTCGACAACAGCCGCTTCACCCGCGGCTGGGCCAGCACCGCGGCCAGGAACTTGGCCGCGATGTCGCCATCCAGCAGCCGGTCGCGGTTCTTCGAGAAGCTCGAATGATCCCACACCGGCTCATCGAGCCCGAGCCCGGAGCCTGTCCTCGGGCGGCCTCCGGGCCGACCCGGGGGAACCAGCGGAACAGCAGGTCGAACTCCAGCCGCTCCATCAGCTGGCGCTCCGAGCGGATCGAATAGAAGGCCCTGCAGCAGCATCGCCCGCAGCAGCATCTCCGGCGCGATCGATGGCCGTCCCGTCCCCGAATAGAGCCCGGCGAAGTCACCCGACAACGCCGCCAGCGCCGTGCTCACCACCTCGCGGATCGCCCGCAGCGGATGGCCCGCCCGCACCCGCTGCTCCAGATCCACATACGAGAACAGCTCGCCCGCCCGCTTGTCCGTCCCGCGCATCATCACCCCTCGACAAATCACCATGGCCGAGAGTGAATCACGCAACCGCCACACAGGCCATCCCCTTTTTTCAACAGCCTGTTAGTGCCGCTCGCCCGTCACGCGCCAGATCACATCGCCCACGTCGTCCGCCACCAGCAGCGAGCGGTCGGGGCCGATCGCCACTCCCACTGGCCGTCCATAGGACACCCGCTCATCTGGCGCGAGGAAGCCCGTCAGAATGTCGCGCGGCGGCCCGGCCGGGTGCCCGTCCGCGAACGGTACGAAGACGACCTTGTAGCCGCTCAGCGTGCTGCGGTTCCAGGAGCCGTGCTGCCCTATGGCCATGCCCTCGGGAAAGCCGGGCAGGGTTCCGGCGGGCAGCCAGCAGAGGCCGAGCGACGCGGTGTGCCCGCCCAGCGCGTAATCCGGCGTGATCGCCCTTGCGACCGCGGCCGGATCCTGCGGCACCCGGTCGTCCACCGTCTGCCCCCAGTAGCAGTAGGGCCAGCCGTAGAAGCCCCCGTCGCGGACCGAGGTCAGATAGTCGGGCGGCGTCTCGTCGCCCAGGCCGTCGCGCTCGTTGACCACCGTCCAGAGCACGCCGGTGCGGGGCTCCCAGGCGAGGCCCACGGGGTTGCGCAGGCCGGCGGCGAAGATGCGGCTCCCGCCGCTCGCCAGGTCGATTTCGTAGATCGCCGCGCGTCCCTCCTCCGCGGCCATGTCGCTCTCGCCGATGTTGCTGAGCGAGCCGACCCCGGCATAGAGCTTCCGCCCGTCGGGACTCGCTAGCAGGCTGCGCGTCCAGTGTCCGCCGGGCTTGAACGCGGCCAGTCTCCGCCCCCGCGCGGTGATGCGGCCGGCCCCCGCCGCGTAGGGGAACGCCACCACGCCGTCGGTGTTGCCGACGTAGAACGTGTCGCCCAGCAGCGCCATGCCGAACGGCTGGCTCAGCCCGTCCAGAAAGACCTCGCGGCTCTCGGCCACGCCGTCGTCGTCCGCATCGCGCAAGCGGGTGATGCGGTTCGGGCTGGTCCCCATGGCGGCGGCGCGCTGCATCGTGCTGAACATGGCGTAGTCGAAGAGGGACCGGGCGGGCCCGGCCACGGTCAGCGCCTCGGCGACCAGCACGTCGCCATCGGGCAGGACGTGGATCCAGCGGGGATGCCGGAGACCGGTCGCGAACGCGTTCACGCGGAGCCCTCGCGCCGCAACCGGAGTCTGTCCTTCGGTCCACCCCCGGGCGGTCGGCATCTTGAGGGTCGGGATGCCCTGCGGCCTTGCCGCCGGGATCACCGGCGCGCTGCCCAAGGCGGGTGCGTGGGCGCGACCCTCCCGCTGCCGCAACAGGACCGTGATGGCGCCGATCAACGCGACGATGCGCCCGAAGATGCCGGACAGGCTCACCGCGATCTCCCTCCGATCGTGCGCACGCTAGCCGAGGCAGGCCGCGCTGCAAAACAGGATGTGGCCCTAGGACGCCCAGAAGCGGACGCCGGGTGGAGCCGGCAGCGCGCCTGACCTGCACCGGACGAACTCACTGCGCATTCACCGTCAACTGCGGCGGCACCCGCGCCCGACGCAGCGCGCTGCCGCGCCCGGACAGGCTGGGATTGGTCATGAAGTAGGCGTGCGCGCTGAAGGCCTCCTCGTGCGCCGCCTCGCGCTCGTAGCTGCCGTCCGGGCGAAGCTCCCAGCTGCTCGTATCGTCCTTCAGGTTCGCGATCATGATCTGATCGAGCACCTGCCGGTGCACGGTCGGGTTCTCGATCGGCACCAGGGTCTCGATCCGCCAGTCGAGATTGCGCGGCATCCAGTCGGCCGAGGAGATGAACACCTTGGCCTCGCTGGAAGGCAGGCCGTGGCCAGCGCCGAAGCAGGCGATCCGGCTATGCTCCAGGAACCGGCCGACGATGCTCTTGACCCAGATGCGCTCGGACAGGCCCGGCACCCCCGGGCGCAGGCAGCAGATGCCGCGCACGATCAGGTCGACCTCCACGCCGGCCTGCGAGGCCCGGTAGAGCGCATCGATGATCTCGCTGTCGACCAGCGCGTTCATCTTGGCCCAGATCGCCGCCGGGCGGCCCGCCCGGGCATGCTCAATCTCGTCGTCGATCAGCGCCAGCAGCGTGCTGCGCAAGGTGGTCGGCGCGAGCGCCAGCTGCTCGAGGCGGTCCGGCGAGGCGTAACCGGTCATGAAGTTGAAGGCGCAGGCCGCATCGCGGCACAGGTTGGGGTTGCAGGTGAAGAACGACAGATCCGTGTAGACCTTGGCGGTCACGGGGTGGTAGTTGCCCGTGCCGAAGTGGACATAGGACTGCAGGCCGCGGCCTTCTCGGCGCACGACCAGCGAGATCTTGGCGTGGGTCTTGAGATCGAGAAATCCGTAAGCGACCTGCACGCCGGCGCGCTCGAGATCGCGCGCCCAGCGCAGGTTGGCCTCCTCGTCGAAGCGCGCCTTGATCTCGACCAGGGCAGTCACCGACTTGCCGGCCTCGGCGGCCTCGACCAGCGCCTGCACGATCGGCGAGTCGTTGCTGGTGCGGTACAGCGTCTGCTTGATCGCGATCACGGCGTCGTCCTGCGCCGCCTGGCGCAGGAACTGCACGACGATGTCGAAGCTCTCGTAGGGGTGATGAACGACGATGTCCTTGCGCCGGATCGCGGCGAAGCAGTCGCCGCCGAAGTCGCGGATCCGTTCCGGAAAGCGCACGGTGTACTGCGAGAACAGGAGATCCGGGCGGTCGTTGCTGATCAGGCTGGTGGTGTCGGCGAGGCCGATCAGGCACGGCAGGCGGAACACGTTCTCGGGCTCGACCACCAGCTGGCGCATCAGGAAGTCCTTGAGCTCGTCGGGCATGTCGCCGTCGATCGTCAGGCGCACCACCTGGCCTCGGCGGCGACGCCTGATCGCCGATTCGAACAGCCGGACCAGATCCTCCGCCTCCTCCTCGATCTCGAGATCGCTGTCGCGGATCACGCGGAACACCCCGTGTCCGGCGACCTCGAAGCCCGGGAACAGGCGATCGAAGAACATCGCCACGACCTGCTCGATCGGCAGGTAGCGCTGCCGCGGCCCCGGCAACCGCAGGAACCGGTTGATCGGCCCGGTGATCGGGACCAGCCCGTGGATGTGCTTGTCGTCCGTCGGCCGCCACAGATCGACGATCATGCTGATGCCGCGATTGGCGATGAACGGGAACGGATTGGGCGGATCGACCGCGATCGGCGTGAGCACCGGAAACAGTCGCGTCATGAAATGGCGGTCGAGCCAATGCCGCTCCTTGGCGGTCAGCTCGGCCGGATCGAGCACGCTGATGTCCTCGGCGCGCAGCGCGGCGCGCAGCTCCTTCCAGCGGCGTTGCTGGCGATCGAGCAGCGAAGCCATGCCGTGGTCGACCACCTCGAGCTGCTCGGCCGGACTGCGGCCGTCGGGACTGAGCGTGCGCACGCCGGCCTGCACCTGGCCCTGCAGGCCGGCGACCCGCACCATGGTGAACTCGTCCAGGATGTCGGCGGAGATCGCCAGGAAACGCAGGCGCTCGAGCAATGGATAGGCGCTGTTCGCGGCCTCCTCGAAGACGCGCTCGTTGAAGGCCAGCCACGACAGCTCGCGATTGAAGAACCGATCGGGCGACTGCATCAGCGCGGACGGCTGGGCCGCGATCCCTCCGTCGTCGCCCCGCTGCACGGTCGCCTTGGCAGCAGTCGAGGCGGCTGAGTCTGCCGCAAGAGCTTCGGTCACTTCGGTCTCCGTACGCCAAGCCACGGGCGGACAACAGCCGTTCCGATCGGACCGGAACATGCTATGAAGGCTTGGTCAAGCCTACCCTGGTCAAACCTGCGGCGTAAGGGATTGGTCAAGGCCACAGTGTCAACGTAACCGCCTGCGGAACGGACGATGCGGCGACTCCTTTTGCTTCGGCACGCCAAATCGAGCTGGGACACGCCGGGACTGGCGGATCTCGAGCGGCCACTCGCGCCGCGTGGGCGCCAGACCGCGCCCCTGATGGCGCAGCTGATGGCCAAGCGCCGGTGGGTCCCCGACCTCGTGCTCTGCTCGCAGGCCGAAAGGGTGCGCGAGACCTGGCAGCTGATGGCGCCGCTGCTCGGCGCGCAGATCCCGTCCAGGACGCTGCGCACGATCTATCCCGGCGCGCCGAGCCGGCTCCTGATGACCCTGCGCCGGGCGCCCGACGAGGCCAGGACGCTTCTGCTCATCGGCCACAACCCGGGCCTCGGCTCATTCGCCACGAGCCTGTGCGGAGCCGGCTCGAGAAAGGCGATCGAGAGGTTGAGCACCAAGTTCCCGACTGCGGGATTGGCCGTGATCGACTTCGATGCCGAGCACTGGTCGGAGGTCGCCGGTGGCGCTGGCCGGCTCGAGGCGTTCGTTCGACCGAAGGATCTCGACTGAGCGTGGCGGTGGGCGCGATCCGATGACGAGGAGCTTGCCGTGATCAAGCTTCTCGTGACGCTGCTGGTGGCCTACGCCGGCGTCGTGGCTCTCCTGTATGTTGCCCAGCGCTCGCTGATCTTTCGCGGCGCGCACATGCAGAGCCAGCGCCTCGACCACCCGCGCGCGCCCGAGCGCCTGGAGCTGGCGACGCCCGGCGGTGAGGTCCTGCGCGGCATGCTGTTTCGCGCGTCGCCCGGCAGCACCGATCTGGTGATCGGTTTCGGCGGCAACACCCAGGACGCCGAGGTTCTCGGCCAGGATCTCGCCGCAAGGCTGCCGCACGCCGATCTCGTGGTGTTCCACTACCGCGGTTACGGACCGAGCACGGGCCGGCCGAGCGAGGCGGCGGTGTACGCCGATGCGCTCGCGATCTACGACGCCATGGCCCTGCGGCTGCGGCCGGCGCGGACCTTCGCGGTGGGAATCTCGCTGGGCTCGAGCGTCGCGAGCTATCTCTCGAAGCATCGATTGCTGGCCGGCATGGTTCTGGTCACGCCGTTCGACTCGATCGCGGCGATCGCGAAGGAGCAGTATTTCTGGGTGCCGGTAGGACTCCTGCTGCATCAACGCTTTGAGAGCGTCGAGCACATGGGGGCGAACCAGACCCCCGTGGCCATGATCGCCGCCGAGGACGATCGCGTGGTCAGGCCACAGCGTACGGCCGCGCTGCGCAAGCAGATCGCGAACCTGGTATTCGATCGGACGCTGGCCGGCGCCTCGCACGCTACGATCAACAATCTGCCGGCATACGGGATCACGTTCAAGGAGGCGTTCGAGGCGCTGGACCGGGCAGCGCCAAGTCTGCGTCCCGCTGCCCGATGAGCGTGATCCATGGGCCCCCGATGTGCGAATCGAAGTTGAGCCAATCCGTTTCCGACGACCGTGCCGGATCGCTGGGTCGCAACAAGCGAAACCCCGCCACATCGCAGGTTGTTGGCGGGGTTTCTTGCGGGAAGATCTCAAGTCTTCCCTGTCCGACACTCGTGCCGGACTCGATTTTGCGCAAATACTCAGGTTTTCGAACACTTAGGCATTGTCGGGCGGAGTCATGCTGTTTGGGCACCCTCCTGGCCAGATGTTGCGACGAAACCAGAAGAACGACGTCCTAGCTCCCAGCTTCGTTTCAGACCAACTGATTCTGAACCTGCAATCCATGCCGGTCAAGCGCTTTCGGGCCCTATCGATCAACCTGGCCCGACGGCCTCGATGATCACTTGGGAGGGCATCATTGCGGCACCCTCGACGACGTCGACCGCGGCCGCGATCGCGTGCGCGGCAGCTTCAAGCTCGGCTTCGGTGCGGGCGTGCACGATGGCGAAAGGCCGGTCGGCGGCGACCCGATCGCCAAGCCCCAGAACCTCGCTCAGACCCACCGCGTGGTCGATCGCATCGGCCGGATTGGTCCGGCCGCCGCCCAGAGCGATGATGGCCAGGCCGAGCGCACGAGCGTCGATGCGGGCGATCGTGCCGGCGCTCGGCAGATATACGGGACGCTGCACGGCGCATGCGGGCAGATGCCGTGCTGGTCGCTCCAGGAGATCGTGCGGGCCGCCGAGCGCGCCGACCATGCGCGCGAAGCGCTCGGCCGCGGCGCCGCCGTCCAGCGCCCGCTCGGCGCGCTGCCGCGCCTCGCCGGCATCGGCGGCGAGGCCGCCCATCAGCAACAGCTCGGCCGACAGCGCCAGGGTCACCTCGTGCAGCCGCGGGTCCTTGCGCGCCCCTGTCAGCAGGCCGATCGCCTCGTGCACCTCGAGCGCGTTGCCGGCGCTGTGGCCGAGGCACTGGTCCATGTCGGTCAGCAGGGCCCGGCATGGCAGCCCGGCCTCATTGGCGACCGCGACCAGGTTGCGGGCGAGGTCCCGGGCGGCATCGCGCGAAGGCAGGAACGCGCCGGAGCCGACCTTGACGTCCATGACCAGGGCATCGAGCCCGGCGGCGAGCTTCTTCGACAGGATCGAGGCGACGATCAGCGGCACGCTCTCGACCGTCGCCGTGACGTCGCGGATCGCGTACAGGCGCCGATCGGCCGGCGCCAGCTCCGCCGTCTGGCCGATGATCGCGCAGCCTGCCGTGCGCACCGCGGCGCGCAGGCGCTCGAGGTCGGGTGCCGTGGCGTAGCCCGGAATGCTGTCGAGCTTGTCGAGCGTGCCGCCGGTGTGGCCGAGGCCGCGCCCGGAGATCATCGGCACATACGCGCCGCAGGCTGCCAGGATCGGCGCCAGGATCAGGCTGACCTTGTCGCCGATGCCACCGGTGGAGTGCTTGTCGACCACCGGCCCGAGATCGTCCCAGCGCAGCCGGGCGCCCGATGCCGCCTTGGCCAGGGTCAACGCCACGGTCTCGGCGCGGGTCATGCCGTGGAAGTACACCGCCATGGCGAACGCCGCGGCCTGGCCTTCCGAGATCCGCCCGGCGCTGATGCCCTCGACGAGGAACTCGATCTCCTCGGCATCGAGCACGCCACCGTCGCGCTTCTTGCGGATGATCTCCTGGGGCAGCATGCGACGATCCTAGCCAATTCCGACATTGACGTCAGCCCGACGCGGGAGCAGACGGATCGACATGCTCGATGTCGCGCTGCACGCGTTCACGACGCTGTTCGTCGTCATCGACCCGCTCGGCCTGGTGCCGGTCCTGCTGGCGCTGACAATCGGCGTCGCGGCGGCCGAGCGGCGGCGGATGGCGCTCAAGGGTACGCTGATCGCGGCCGTCATCCTGCTCGGCTTCGCGCTGTTCGGCGAGCCGCTGCTGCGCCTGCTCGGCATCGGCCTGCCCGCCTTCCGGACGGCCGGCGGCGTGATGCTGCTGCTGATCGCGCTCGAGATGGTGTTCGAGCGCCGCACCGACCGCCGCTCGCGCTCGGCGGACGAGCTCAAAAGCGTCGGCGGCCCCGACGACATCTCGGTGTTCCCATTGGCGATCCCGCTGCTGTCCGGCCCCGGCGCGATCACGTCCATCATGCTGCTGATGGCGCGCCACGAGGGCGACGTCGCGGCGCAGGCGGTCGTAATCGCCGTGCTGCTCTTGGTGATGGCCCTTTGCGTCCTGATCTTCATGTTCGTCGAGCCGCTCGAGCGCCTGCTCGGCCCGACGCTCGCCCATGTGATCTCGCGCCTGCTCGGCATCCTGCTGGCGGCGCTCGCCGTGCAGTACGTCTTCGACGGGCTGCGCAACGCCTTCGGCATCGGCGCCGGCTGAACGCTACGTCTCGTCTTCCGCGGATCCCGGCGGCAGGGCGCGCAGCAGATCGTCCAGCAGCGCCGACGCGCCGAACCGGAAGGTTTTCGGGGCGGCCCATGACGGATCGATCAGCTGCTCTGCCAGAAACAGGTAGGACGCGGCCTGCCGGGCGGTCCTGATGCCGCCCGCGGCCTTGAAGCCGACTTTTCCGTCAGCCTCCTCGATCACCGCGAGCAGCACTGCCGCCGCCTCCAGGGTGGCGCCGACCTCGGCCTTGCCGGTCGAGGTCTTGAGAAAGTCGCAGCCGGCC
>Ga0299907_10001881_pt1 | contig 12492 bp, 12 predicted proteins | sample RVTome_16_FD_198680 | JGI IMG/M metagenome (GOLD analysis project Ga0299907, IMG submission 198680) | Soil microbial communities from uranium-contaminated site in the Upper Colorado River Basin, Wyoming, United States - RVT152D67 (version 2) ...
GCGAGAGACCCTCGAGGTCATCGGTGAACTCGAAGCGCTTGGAGGTTCCCGGATCGCGGAGAAGCTCCGAGAGGTCTACGGAGAGTTGGCGTGCTTCGCCCAGTGTGTTCAGCCCCTTGGATGTCATTCGCGCGAAGGATAGCACAGCGCGGTTTAGGGGGTCTGACCTGCGGAAACGTCCTTTCGAGACCTAGCCGTTCGGCTTGTCGGCGTCGCCTTCGTCGGTGGACAGCTCGTCGGCCTCGAGACGCCCGGCGAGCCGCTGCCGGCCTCGCTCCACGGCCTGCAGCGTCTTCTGGAGGACGACCTCGAAGTTGGCCAGCTTCGACTCGACGTAGGCCTCCGACTCGGCCCGGATCCGCTTCGACGTGGACTCGGCCTCGGCCACCAGGCGGTCGGCCTCGCGGGCCGCCGCTTGGACGATCTCGGTCTTCGAGAGCAGCCGCTCCCGTTCCTGGCGGGCACGCTCGAGGACCCGCTGGGCCTCATGACCCGCCCGCTCGAGCACCTCCTCGCCGTCCTTCAGGATGGAGCGAGCCCGGGTGATCTCCTCGGGCAGCGACCCGCGCAGCAGCTCGATCAGGTCGAGAACCTCCTGGCGGTTAACCAACGCCGAGGAGGAGAGCGGCATCGACCGTGCCTCGGCCACCAGCTCGTACAGCTTCTCGATCAACGCCGCGGAACCGCTCGACGGCGGCGGAGCGGCCGCCTCGGGAGCGACCGAGGTCGCCGGTTCGCTGGTCCGGATCACGACCGGGCCGGAGGAGGCCGGCGCCTCGTCAGCCTTGGCCACTGATCCGCTCCTTCAGCCGGCGCGCGACCTCGGCCGGCACGAGCCCCTCGACCGATCCGCCGAACCGCGCGACCTCCTTGACCAGACTGGACGAGAGGAAGCTGTAGATCGGGGTCGCGACCATGAACAGCGTGTCCACGCCGGCAAGGCGGTGGTTCATCTGCGCCATCTGCATCTCGTACTCGAAGTCGCTCACCGCGCGGAGCCCCTTCACGACGAGCCTGGCGCCGCGGCGCTGCGCGAAGTCGACGAGCAGACCGTCGAACGTGTCGACCTCGATCCCCTCAGTCCCGTTCAAGACTTCCTTCACGGTCGCGATCCGCTCCTCGAGGGTGAACATGGGGCTCTTCCCCGGGTTCTGCGAGACGGCCACGATCAGCGTGTCGACGTGTTGATGTGCGCGCTCGATGATGTCGAGATGTCCGTTGGTGATCGGGTCGAAGGTTCCCGGATAGACGGCGATATCAGGCATCGTCGCGCACCGCCATCGATACCTGGGTTCGCCCGAAGCGCTTGACCCGGGTTTCGCGGAACCCTTCCGGCCAGTCCACGGATCCTGAGGCTGCTTCCACGACGATCGTTCCCCCCGTCCGGATCCACCCTCCGGACCCGAGTTTCCCCAGGATTTGAGCGACGAATCGTAGTCCGCGGCCGTAAGGAGGGTCAAGGAAAGCCAGGTCGAAGGCCTCGGAGGCCTTGCGGGCGAGGAAGCGCCCGGCGTCGCCCCGCCGGACGATCCCTTTCGGCCGCATCCCCGACGCCTGGAGGTTGGTGAGGACCACGCCGCAGGCCTCGCGGGAGGAGTCGACGAAAACTGCCTCGGTGGCGCCGCGCGATAGCGCCTCGATCCCGAGCGCGCCGGTCCCGGCGAAGAGGTCGAGGACCCGCGCGCCTTCGACCGACGGGCCGAGGATGTCGAAGATCGCCTTGCGGGCCATGTCGGTGGTCGGGCGCGTGTCGCCGCCGGGGAGCGATCGCAAACGGGCGCCCTTGGCTTCACCTCCGGTGATGCGCATCAGCCCGCGAACAGCCAGTCGAGCCGCTCCCCGAACCGCCGCCTGACCTCTTCGCGTAACGCCGCGTGCTCCGGGGTCTTCAACCGCGGATCCTTCTCGACGAGCGCGAAGGCTTCCTTCCGCGCATCGGCGAGCAGCTCGACGTTGCGGACGAGGGGGCTGGCGAATCGGAGATCGCTCTGCCCCGCCTGCGCGGGGGCTCCCGTCCCGTCCTCCGCCGTCACGGCGCCGCGGCCGAAGAGCTGACCCTCGCCGCGGATCTCGAGGTCCTTCTCGGCGAGCAGGAACCCGTCGGTCGTCTCCGACATCGCCTTCAGCCGCTCGCGTGCCGCCTGCCGCTGTTCGGTGTCGGCCTCGTCGAGCGAGGTGAGCAGGAAGCACGTGGCGGGATGCTCGCTGCGGCCGATCCGGCCGCGCAGCTGGTGGAGCTGCGAGAGACCGAAGCGATCGGCGTCCTCCACCACCATGACCGTCGCGTCCGGGAAGTCGACCCCGACCTCGATCACCGTCGTCGCCACGAGCACGTCGATCTCCCCGTCGCGCATCGCCTGCATTACGCGCTCCTTGTCGGACGAGCGGAGCCGGCCGTGGATGAGACCCACGCGCAGATCCGGGAAGACGTCCTTGGAGATGCGTTCGTGCTCGGTCGTGGCCGCTTTCGCCTCGAGCGCCTCGGAGTCCGACACGAGCGGGCAGACGATGAAGGCTTGCCGGCCGGCGGCTACCTCCGAGCGGATCAGGTCGTACGCCTGATCCCGGTCGCCGGGACCGAGCACCTTCGTCCTGACCTTGATGCGGCCCGCCGGCATCTCGTCGAGCACCCCGACGTCGAGGTCGCCGTACAGCGTCATCGCGAGCGTCCGCGGGATCGGCGTGGCGGTCATGATCAATAGATCGGGATCCGCGCCGTCCGCGCCCTTCGCTCGAAGCGCGATCCGTTGATGAACGCCGAACCGGTGCTGTTCGTCGACGACGGCGAGTCCGAGCCGTTGGAACGCGACGCCTTCCTGGATGAGCGCGTGCGTCCCGATGAGAAGCGTCGCGCGTCCGCTCGCCGCCTCCTCAAGCGCGCGCTCGCGCGCCTTCCCAGTCACCGCCGACGTGAGCAGCTCGACACCGAAGCCTTCGCCGAAGAGCCGCCCGTCTTCGGACGGCGCCGCGTCGGCAAGCGGATCCAGGAGACGCCGCACGGTCAGGAAATGTTGTTCCGCAAGGACTTCCGTGGGCGCCATGAACGCGGTTTGGGCGCCGGAGCCGGCGGCGACGAGCGCGGCGGCCACCGCGACCACCGTCTTGCCGCTTCCGACCTCACCCTGGAGGAGCCGGTGCATGGGACGCGGCTCGGCCATGTCGGCGGCGATCTCCTCGATGGCCCGACGCTGGGCGCCGGTCGGCTTGAACGGCAGGGATCCGAGGAAGCGCTCGACGAGCTCCGCTCCCCCGGCCTGCGCGAGCCCGCGGACCTCCTGTTCGAAGCGATGCTTCCGGACCGCGAGACCCGCCTCGAGCACGAACAGCTCCTCGAAGGCCAGCCGGCGCTTCGCGTGGACGTAGGTGTCGTGGCCGGTCGGGAAGTGCAGCTCGCCGATCGCTTCCGCGCGCGGCGGGAGCTTCCGGCGCCGCACGAGCTCGGGCGGGAGCGGCTCCTCGATGTCCTTGGCGTACCGCTTGAGCGCCGAGTGGACGTAGCGCCGGATCATCATCGGCGAGACGCCTTCGGTCGCCGGATGGATCGGGATGATGCGGCCGGTGTGCACGCCGTCGTCGTCGCCGCGGATCGTCTCGACGATCACGTTGCCCGACACCTGCAGCTTGCCCGCCCGGCGCTCGAAGCGCCCCGCCACCGCGACGACGCGCCCTTGCGAGAAGTTCTTCGCGCGGAACGGCTGGTTCCAGTACACGACCTCGACGTACCCGGTACCGTCGCCGACTTTTACGCTCAGCATGTGCTTCCGACCGCGGAGGTACCGGCCGTCGACCTTGTGCACCGTGCCGAGCACCGTCGCCTGCTCGCCGATCTTGAGATCGCGGATCTTGACCGTCTTCGAGATATCCATGTACGTGCGCGGCACGTACTCGAGGAGATCCCGGACCGTCCGCACGCCTTTCTTCGCGAGCTTGGACGCCGGTGCCGCCTGCAAGCCCGCGATCCCGGCGCGGGCGAGTAAGACATCGAGCGGCGAGCTCACTCGGGAGCCATCACTCCAGTGCGAAGAGGTAACGGTGGACGGGCTGGCCGCCGTAGCGGGCTTCGACCTCGACGCCGGGCAGACGCTGGGCGAGCTCGTGCTGGAGACGTTCGACCTCGGCGGGCGCGGCGTCGACGCCGGCGAGGATCGTCAGCGCTTCCCCTTCGCCGAGCGCCTCGACGACCGCGAGCGCGACCGCGAGCGGGTCGGATCCGGTTGCGACGACGGTTCCACCGGCGAAACCGATCGACTCTCCCGCGCGCACGGATCCGGCCGGCGTGACGCCGTCGCGGATCGCGAGGGTCACGTACCCGGTCCGCGTTCGTGCGAGCGCGTCCGCTATGTCGGCGACGTTGTCCTCGAAGGTCCTCCCGTCTGAGAAGGCAACCGCCGCGGCGAAGGCCTGCGCGAGGTCCCCCGCATCGATCAGCTCGACGCGCTTGCCGGCTACCTGCTCGATCGCGGCGCGCGCGGCCGGGAACGCGTCGTCGTTCCCGACGAGGAGGATCACGTCGCGAGCGGGCGCACGCTCGAGCGCCGCCGCGAGCTCACCGACCGAAGGGTTCATCGTCCGACCCCCATCGACCAGCACTCCGGCGCCGAGCTCGGCGAAGAGGTCGCGGATCCCGTCTCCGGAGACGACCGCGACCATCGTGACCGCGGCCTCCGGCATCGCGACCGCGAGCGACCGCGCGCCGGTCACGCCGGCGATCTGATCGGCGAACGCGACCACCGAGATGTCGTGCGGGCGTCCGGCGGCCATGCCCATCTCGATCGCCCGGCCGACCTCGTTCGTGTGCACGTGGACGTTCCAGAGCCCGACACCGCCGATAACGGCAACCGAATCCCCGATCCCGCCGAGCCGCTGACGGAGCGCGAGCGCCTGCTCGTCGTCGGACCCCTCAAGCAGGTATTGGACCTCGTAGGCGAAGGCGCTCGAGCCCGCCTCTCGCTGGCGAACGACCGGCCGCAACGTCCGAACCGCGACCGGCAGCGGACGCCCGGCGACCGACGCCGCGAAAGCATCGAGCACGACGCAGAGGCCCATCCCCCCGGCGTCCACGACGCCGGACTGTTTCAGGAGCGGCAGAAGCTCCGGGGTTCGTTCGAGAGCCTCGTGTGCGGCTTGCGCGGCCGCGTCGAGGAGCTTCGAGCAGTCTTCATCGCGGACGTCCGCGACCGCATCGGCGCTCGCTCGCGCGACGGTCAGCATCGTGCCCTCGACCGGCGTGAGCATCGCTTCGTACGCGAGCTCTGCGCCGCGCGCCAGCCCCTTGGCGAGCCCTCGCGCGTCAAGGCCGCGATCGTCGACGACGTCGCAGATGCCGCGCAGTGTCTGGGCGAGGATCACGCCGGAGTTCCCCCGGGCCCCCATCAGCGAGCCACGGGCGATGGCGCCCGCGAGGGCGCGGGGCTCGTCGGGAGCCCCCGTCAGGGCTTCGGCGACGGCCGTCATCGTCAGCGTCAGGTTCGTCCCGGTATCCCCGTCGGGAACGGGGTAGATGTTCGCGGCGTCGATCTCGTCCTGACGGGCTCGGAGCGCCTCGAGAGCCGCGAGGCAGGCGCGCCGCAGCTCGGACGCGCCGAGGAGGGTGATCACGTGGTCATCCTAGCAACGCGTTGCTCGCCCTCCGGGCGGCCGGTACCATGACCCGGCCATGGCTGCGGTATGCGAGGTCTGCGGGCGGAAGCCCAGCTTCGGCATGCAGGTTTCCCACTCCCACCGCCGCTCCCCGCGGCGCTGGAACCCGAACATCCAGCGGGTCCGTGCCCTGGTGAAGGGGTCCGCGAAGCGCATGAACGTATGCACCCGCTGCATCAAAGCCGGCAAGATACAGCGCGCCGGCTGAACCACTCCTAACCGCCCGCGTCGAGCCGCCAGGAAGGGTTCACCGGGCCGATCCCTTTCCCGATCGCGAGCGAATGCTCGATCGCGCCCGTAACGAACTCCTTCGCATCGCCGACCGCGGTATCGAGGTCCAGCCCTTTCGCCAGGCCCGCCGTGATCGACGCCGACAGCATGCACCCCGTGCCGTGTGTGTTCGGCGTGTCGAGCCTCGGCGACCCGAACTCGCGCACCGCGCCGGACGTCACGAGCACATCGACCGCGTCCGTGCCTTCGACGTGTCCGCCCTTCACGAGCACCGCGCGCGCGCCGAGCGCGAGGATCTTCTCCCCTGCCTGAATCTGGTCTGCGTGCGTTCGGACCTCGGCCATCCCGGCGAGCCCGGCGGCTTCGTGCGCGTTCGGCGTCACCACCATCGCGAGCGGAACGATCGAACGGCGCAGCGCTTCGACGGCGTCGGCGTGCAGCAGCGGGTCGCCGTGCTTCGAGATGAACACCGGATCGACCACGAGGCGGTCGAGCTCCGCATCGCGCACCGCTTCCGCCACGGCTTCGATGATCGCGGCGCCGGCGAGCATCCCGGTCTTGGCCGCGTCCACGCCGATGTCGGACGCTACCGCGGCGATCTGCTCGGCGACGGTCTCCGGCGGAAGCTCCACGAAGCCGCTCACGCCGAGGGTGTTCTGCACCGTGACTGCGGTGATCGCGGTCATCCCCCACACGCCGTGCGCCTGGAACGTCTTGAGGTCCTGCTGGATCCCGGCGCCCCCGCCGGAGTCCGAACCCGCGATCGTGAGCGCCTTGTAGATCACGCGTCGCTCCCGAAGTGGTCCCAGCCGAGCCCGGCGAGCGGCCGCCGGTCCCCCCCGCTTCCGACGACGACACGCTCGGCCCCACCGAGCTCGCCGATCGGGGTCACCGTGGTCGGCGCGATCGCGTCGGCGAGCGCTTTCACTTGGGCGGCGGGGATCGCCATCAGGAGCTCGTAGTCGTCGCCGCCGCCGAGCGCGAGCGCCTCCGGCTCGAGGCCGGCCCAACGCGCGGCTTCATCGACGCCCTCGGCCCGCGGCACGGACGCGGCTCGTAACTCGACGCCCAGCCGCGAGCGTTCGCAGATGTGTCCCAGGTCGGCGCCCAGACCGTCCGACACGTCGACCATCGCGGTCGCTCCGACCGAGGCGGCTGCCTGCCCCTCCCGGACGCGCGGCGTGGGGCGGCGATGCAGCGACGCCAGCTCCGGATACTTCTCCAACAGACGCGAAGCCTCGGGATCCGTCCCGGCTTCGCGAAGCAGCTTCAGGCCCGCGGCCGCTCCACCGACGCTCCCCGTCACACACACGACGTCGCCGGCGCGCGCCCCGGATCGCGTGACCACCCCGGCCGGCCCGGCATCCCCCAGCACGGCGACCGAAACGACCAGCGCCTCCGAGCCGACCGTGTCCCCGCCGACCACCGAGACCCCGAACGTCCGCGCGCACTCCGCGAGACCGTCGTAAAGGGCCTCGAGCGTCGCCACCGGCGTGGAAGCGGGCGCGCCCAGCGACACCAGCGCATACCGAGGGACGCCTCCCATCGCCGCGATGTCCGAAACGTTCGCCGCCAGCGCTTTCCATCCGACGTCGCCGGGAGACGAGAACGCGAAGTCGAAATGCCGGCCTTCCAGGAGAAGGTCGGCGGCGGCGAGCACCGTCCCCCTCGGACGGACCGCGGCGGCGTCGTCTCCGGGACCGACGAGCACCCCGTCCCCCGTCCCGCCGAGCCGGGCCACGAGCCGCTCGATCAAGCCGAATTCGCCGAGGTCTCGCGCGTCCTCGCCCACCCGGCCAGCATAGCGGCGCCCCAGATGGGGCTTGCCCGCCGCCGCCCGGCCGCGGGAGAATCCCCCTCCAGCCATAGACGGACGCGGGAGGACGGGATGGGCGTCATCAACACGATCGAGCTCGAGGGCGTTTCGAACGAGTCGTGGGGGGCCGCGGCGCGCGAGGCCCTGCGCGAGGCCGCCAAGACGATCCGCCACATCCAGAAGATGGACGTCCTTTCGACGGCCTGCTCGGTGAAAGAGAACAAGCTGACCGAATATCGGACCTCGGTCCGGCTCTACTTCGAGGTCGAGCCCAGCCGCTGAACCAAGGCCCTCAGAACACTTCCGAAACGTCCAGTTCTTCGTTTTGTCTGCTCAGCGGACCGCCCGGTATCATTTGTGAACGCTTTCACAACGCGGTGGGCGCGCGCATCCGGCGCCTGCCGGTGACGCAAGGAGCCCCGCAGTGACTCAGAAGAAGCTCGAAGGTCCTTCCTATCTCCTCGAGGCGAAGTCGTTCCTCGTCGACCCGACCCAGGACGAGCTCATCGAACTGACGGCGAAGATGCCGAACGCCCGCTGGACGAGCTACGAGAACCTCAACGTGACGACGCGCGTCGACTCGCGCAGTGCCGCGTCGACGTTCATCGCGACCGACTCGCCGGACGACCACCGCGGCCACAAGACGATCTCCCGCGAGGAGTACGGGCGGGTCGCCGAGGTGCAGGAGGCGTACATCCGCGACCAGGACATGGTCGTGATCAACGGCTACATCGGCAACGACGCTTCCTTCCGGCTCCCGGCCCGCCTCGTGATCGAAGCGCGCAACGCGAACGTCGCCGGCTCGCAGGACCTCCTCTACTTCCACGAGAACCAGTTGCCCGAGCACGAGCCCGCGGTCACCGTGATCTACACGCCGAACCTACCCGCCGAGGGCTACCCGAACGAACGGCTGATCGCGGTCGACCTCGAGAACGGCGTCACCCGCGTCCTAAACTCGGACTACTTCGGCGAGTCGAAGAAGGGCGGCCTGCGGATGTGGAACAAGGTCGTCTTCGACCGCGGGGGCCTCGGCCTGCACGCCGGCGGCAAGGTCATCCCGACCCCCGACGGCGACAAGACCTTCCTCATCATCGGGTTGTCGGGGACCGGCAAGACGACGACCACGTTCACGCGTCAGAACGACTCCAAGCCGGTCCAGGACGACTTCATCGCGCTGATGCCCGGCGGCAAGATCTACGGCACGGAGAACGGCTGCTTCGCCAAGACCTACGCGCTTTCGCCCGAGTACGAGCCGACGATCCATTCGGCGGTGACCTCGCCGGGTTCGTACCTCGAGAACGTCTCGCAGAAGGACGGCGACCTCGATTTCTTCGACGAGTCCTTCACGGCGAACGGCCGCGCCGTCTTCGCGATGGAGAAACTCGGCTGGTTCAAGGATGCGCGCGAGGCCGGCAAGGTCGACTACCTCCTGATCTTGAATCGCAACACGAGCATCATCCCGGCGGTCGCGAAGCTGAAGCCCGAGCAGGCCGCGGCGTACTTCATGCTCGGCGAGACGCAGGGCACGAGCGCCGGCGGCAAGGACGAGGCCGGCAAGTCGCTCCGCGTTCCCGGCACGAACCCGTTCTTCCCGCTCCCCCACGAGTTCCAGGGCAACCGCTTCCTCGAGCTGCTCGGCACGCACGCGGTGGAGGTTTTCTTGCTCAACACCGGCTGGATCGGCGGGGACGACGTCGCCGAGCGCGAAGGCCGCGCGAAGAAGGTCAAGATCCCGATCTCATCCGCCGTCGTCAAAGCCGTCGCGGAAGGCACGATGACGTTCGAGGAGGATCCCGACTTCGGATACGGGCTCGCGACCACGGTGCCCGGCATCGACGATCCCGAGTTCCTCAAGCCGGTGCTGCTCTACGAGCGCCAGGGCCGCGGCGAGGAGTACCGCCAGTGGGTCGCGCGCTTGAAGAAGGAGCGCGCGGAGTTCCTCGGCGGCTTCCCCGGCCTGTCGTCGTCGATCAGCTCAGCCGTTTCGTAGCGCCTCGAGCACTTCCTCGTCGGTCACCTGCGGGAAGCTCCCGTACCACTGACCGACCGCCGAGAACGGCTCCGGCGTGTCGAGGCACACCACCTCGTCGGCCACCGATCCGAGCCGTGCGAGCGACTCTCGCGGCGCGACCGGCACGGCCAGAACGACCGACCGCGCGCCCTGTCGTTTGAGCGAACGCAGCGCGACCTCCGCGGTGCCGCCGGTCGCGACGCCGTCGTCCACGACGATGCACTCCTTGCCCGACACCTCGAGCGGCGGACGGCCGGCCCGGTACATCTCATCGCGGCGTCTGATCTCCGCGACCTGGCGGGCGACCTCGGCGGCGATGTACTCATCGCTCACGCCGAGCGTGCGTACGAGCCGCTCGTCGAGCACCGTGGTCCCGTCCGACGCGACGGCGCCGAGGCCGAGCTCCGGATTGACCGGCGCTCCGAGCTTGCGCGGAACGACGACGTCGAGCGTTCCTTGAACGCGGGGGGCCGCTTCCGCGGCGACGATGACGCCGCCGCGCGGTATCCCGAGCACGAGCGATCCCGGCCGCGCGCCGAGCGCCTCGCCGAGCTTCCGGCCGGCCTCCCGCCGATCCGAGAAGATCACGTTCGGAGTCTAACGCCGCGGTGGACTTGTCCCGGCCGCAGACGCCCCGTATAGAATCCCGGCTCTCATGCCTACAGCTAAGCGTCGCGAGGAGGTGAGGTCAGTGGTGAACGCGTACATCCTCATCCAGACCGAGGTCGGCCGCGCCGCGCAGGTCGCCAAGGAGGTCGCGAGGATCAAGGGCGTCAAGTCGGCCGAGGACGTGACCGGGCCCTACGACGTCATCGTTCGCGCCGAGGCGAAGAGTGTGGACGACCTGGGCAAGCTCGTGGTCGCGAAGATCCAAGGCGTCGAGGGGATCACGCGTACCCTCACCTGCCCGGTGGTGCACCTCTAAGCCAAGCTTCTCGAACGACGAGCGGGCCACGAGCCCGCTCGTTCTCTTTCACGCGTGACGTTCGAGCGCGAGCTCGATCAGGCGGTCGATCAGCTTCGCGTAGGGCACGCCGCTCGCCTCCCAGAGTTTCGGATACATCGAGATCGGCGTGAACCCCGGGATCGTGTTGATCTCGTTCAGGAAGAGCATCCCCGCCGTCTGTTCGTAGAAGAAGTCGACGCGGGCCATCCCGGCGCAGTCGATCGCCCGGAACGCCTCGAGCGCGACCCGCCGGACCTCCTCGGCGACCTCGTCGGGGATCGGCGCGGGGATGCGAAGCTCGCTCCCCTCCTCCAGGTACTTGGCTCCGAAGTCGTAGAACTCGTGATGCGGGACGACCTCGCCGACGATCGACGCTTCGGGCTCATCGTTCCCGATCACACCACATTCGAGCTCGCGGGCGGCGATGGCTCGCTCCACCAGCGCCTTGCGGTCGAACGACAGGGCGACGTTCAGCCCGTCGCGGAGCTCGTCGATGTTCCGGCACTTCGAGATGCCGACGCTCGAGCCGAGGTTCGCCGGCTTCGTGAAGCACGGGAATCCGATCTCGCCCTCGGCGAGATCGAGCAGACTGTCCGGGCTGCGGCGCCAGTCCTCGACGTGGACGTGGATGTACGGCACGACACGCAGATCGCGCGAGGCGAAGAGCTGCTTCTGCATCTCCTTGTCCATCCCGAGCGCCGACGCGAGCACGCCGGCGCCGACGTACGGCACCCCGGCGAGCTCGAGCATGCCCTGGACGGTGCCGTCCTCGCCGTACGGCCCGTGGAGGACCGGGAAGACGACGTCCACCGAGCCGAACCCTTCACCGCCATCGAGGGGCCGGAGCGCGGTCTCTTCGCCTTCGCGGACGATCGCGACCCCGGTGCCTTCCTCCCCGGTTCCCGGTAGCGAACCCGGGCGCACCTCGAGCTGCTCGGGCGTGTTCGTGGGGAGCAGCCAGCGCCCTTCCTTGGTGATCGCGATCGGAACCACGTCGTACTTCGTCCGGTCGATCGCCGCCATCACCGAGCGGGCGCTCACGACCGAGACCTCGTGCTCGGCGGAGCGGCCGCCGTACAGGATCGCGACCCGGGCCCTCTGTCCCGTCACGACAGCGCCTCAACGAAGTCGGCGATCAGATCTTCCTGGTCCTCGATCCCGATGCTGATGCGCAGCAAACCATCCGTTATCCCGATGGCTTCCCGAGCCTCCCGAGGCACCTGCGTGTGCGTGATGCTCGCCGGGTGCAGGATCAGCGTCTTGGTACCGCCGAGCGATGCCGCGGCCGATGCGACGCGGACCCGTTCGAGGACCCGGCGCCCGGCCGGGATCCCGCCGGCGACCTCGATCGTGAGCATCCCGCCGGCGCCGCGGGGGAACTGTCGCTTCGCGAGCTCGTGTTGCGGATGCGACGGCAGGCCCGGGTACCGCACGCGCTCGACGCTGGAGTGTTGCTCGAGCGCCGTTGCGACCGCGAGCGCGTTCAGGCAGATCCGCTCCATGCGCAGCGACAGCGTCTGTACGCCACGCTGGGTCAGCCATGCCTCGAACGGCGCCAGGGTGCCGCCGTAGTCGATCCCGAGGTGACGGATCCTCCCGATCGCCTCCGCCGTGCCCGATACCACTCCGGCGGTCACGTCCGAATGCCCGCCGAGGTACTTCGTCGCCGAGTGCACGGTGAGGTCGACGCCGTGCTCGAGCGCCGTGAACAGGTAGGGCGTGGTGAAGGTCGCGTCGACGATCACGGTCGCGCCGTGCTCGTGCGCGATCGCCGCCAAGGCCTCGACGTCGGCGACCGGCAGCGTTGGATTCCCGATCGTCTCGAAGTAGAGCACGCGTGTCGTGTCG
>Ga0299907_10001882_pt1 | contig 12492 bp, 14 predicted proteins | sample RVTome_16_FD_198680 | JGI IMG/M metagenome (GOLD analysis project Ga0299907, IMG submission 198680) | Soil microbial communities from uranium-contaminated site in the Upper Colorado River Basin, Wyoming, United States - RVT152D67 (version 2) ...
CGCCGGGGCCTTACGAGCGCGCCAGCCTCATCGCGCACTACCTGAAGACCCGCAAGCCGCGCTCCAAGCTCATCGTGCTGGATGCCAAGGACCGCTTCTCCAAGCAGCCGCTCTTCGAGGCGGCCTGGCAGGCGCTCTATCCCGGCCTAGTGGAGTGGGTGTCGCTGTCGTTCGGCGGCCAGGTCACCGAGGTCGACGCGGCGGCCATGACCCTGGTCACCGACTTCGACCGCCACCGCGCCGACGTTGCCAACGTCATCCCGCCGCAGCGTGCCGGCGCCATCGCCGCCACGGCCGGCGTCGCCGACCAGACCGGCTGGTGCCCGATCGACCCGGTCAGCTTCGAATCGCGCCTGCAGCCGGGCATCCACGTGATCGGCGACGCCGCCATCGCCGGCGCCATGCCGAAGTCGGCCTTCGCCGCTGACAGCCAGGCCAAGGTCTGCGCCGCCGCGGTGGCAAGCCTGCTGCGCGGCGAGGCGCCGGCCGCGCAGAAACTGGTGAACACCTGCTACAGCCTGGTGGCGCCGGACTACGGCATCTCGGTCGCCGGAGTCTATCATCCGAGCGGCGGCCTGCTGGCAGAGGTCGAGGGCGCGGGCGGCACCAGCCCGCGGGAGGCGCCGGCGTCCTTCCGCCAGGCGGAGGCGCGCTTCGCCGAGGCGTGGTTCCAGACCATCACCGCCGCGGTGTTCGGATGAGATGGAAGGGAGTTCTGCTGGTGGCCGTGATGACGACTGCGACGCCCGCCGCCGCCGAGAGCGCGCTGCTGCCCTATGAGGTGAGCGGCGACGCCATCGAGCGATCGCTGACCGGCCGGCCCGGCGACGCGGCGCGCGGCGAGGCCCTCGTCGCCGACCGGCGGCGCAGCCTCTGCCTGCTCTGCCACGCCGGGCCCTTCCCGGAGTCCTATGCCCAGGGCACCCTGGCACCGGACCTGCGCGCTGTCGGCGCCCGCCTGACGGAAGGCCAGCTGCGGCTGCGCGTGGTCGACATGCGGCGGGTCGTCCCGGGCAGCATCATGCCGTCCTACTACCGCGTCGACGGCCTCACGCGGGTCGCCGCCCCCTGGCAGGGCAGGCCGGTGCTGACGGCCGAGGAGATCGAAGACGCCGTTGCCTTCCTGATCACGCTGAAGGAGTGAGAGATGGGCGCCGAGCGAGCCGCAGAACACGATCCGGCACTGAGCGGCCGGCTGGGCCGGCGCGATCTCCTGGCCGGAGTCGTCGGCGTCGCCACCCTCGTTTTGGTGCGTCCGGCGCTGGCGCGTCCCACGCTCGACGCGGCGGTGGCGCGCTTCGCCGGCGGCAACGAAGTGCGGCCGGGCCGCATCCACTTCCAGATCCCGCCCCTGGTGGAGAACGGCAACGCCGTCGGCGTGACGGTCAGCGTGGACAGCCCGATGACGCAAGCTGACCACGTGCGGCGGATCGCGCTCTTCAACGAGAAGAACCCGCAGGCCGACATGGCCGTCTTCCATCTCGGGCCGCGGGCCGGCGAGGCGAGGGTGTCGACGCGCCTGCGGCTCGCCACCTCGCAGACCGTGGTGGCGGTCGCGGAAATGAGCGACGGCAGTTTCTGGTCGAGCCAGGCCAACGTGGTGGTGACCCTCGCGGCCTGCATCGAGGATCTGCTGTGATGCGCAGCATGATCAATGCGCCGAAGACCGCCCGGCGCGGCGAGGTCATCGAGATCAAGACGATGATCTCGCACCCCATGGAGACCGGCTACCGCCGCGATTCCAGCGGCGTCGCGATCCCGCGCAACATCATAAACCGCTTCGTCTGCACTTACGACGGCGAGCAGGTGTTCTCGGCGGAGCTGTTTCCGGCGGTCGCCGCCAACCCGCTGATCGCCTTCACCACCGTCGCCCTTCGCAGCGGCACGCTCTCCTTCGCCTGGACCGACGACCTCGGTCACACCGAGACGGCCACCATCGAGATCACCGTGACATGAGGCTGTGGCTGCGCTGCTGCCTCGTCGTCTACTGCCTGGAGGTCGCCGCAGTCGTCGTGGCGGCGGCGGCCGGGGAGATTTCGCCTGCCGACAAGCGCTCCGGGCTCGACTTCGTCTCGCCGGAGACGCGGCGCCTCCAGGAGGACGACACCAGCAACCCCGGCATGCTGTGGGTGCTCGACGGCGAGCGGCTGTGGCGCGAGCCTGCCGGTGCGGCGGGCGCCGCCTGCGCCGGGTGCCACGGCGAGGCCGCGGCGAGCATGCGCGGCGTCGCCGCGCGCTACCCCGCGTTCGACCCTGCGGCGGGCCGCCCCATCGATCTTCAGGGGCGCGTCAACGAGTGCCGTTCGCAGCGGCAGGGCGCGCAGCCCTTTGCGTTCGAGAGCCAGGAGCTGCTCGCGCTCACCGCCTTCATCGCGCAGCAGTCGCGCGGCCTGCCGGTCGCCGAGCCGCGCGACGCGCGCCTCAGGCCCTTCATCGACAACGGGCGCCGGCTGTTCCGGCAGCGCCTGGGGCAGCTCGACATCGCCTGCGCCGACTGCCACGACGACCGCTGGGGCGAGCGTCTCAGCGGCAGCCTCATCCCGCAGGCGCATCCGACTGCCTATCCGCTCTACCGCCTGGAATGGCAGGCGCTGGGATCGCTGCAGCGGCGCCTGCGCAACTGCATGATCGGTGTCCGCGCGGAGCCCTTCGCCTTCGGAGCGCCCGAGCTGGTCGACCTGGAGCTCTTCCTCATGCAGCGGGCCGCCGGCCTGCCGATGGAGACGCCGGGCGTGCGGCCGTAGTTTCTACGTCCCCTCCACCAGCCGCGGCCGGCCGTCTTCAGCGCACCAGGATGTTGCGGAACTGCCAGGGGTCTGAGGGGTCGGTGTCCTCGGGGAAGAAGGGCACGCGCTGCTGCAGCGGCGTCCAGTCGGTGTAGACGCCGGTGACGGGTCCGAGGTAGGGCCGCTGCACCTTCAGGCAGCGCGCGTGATCCATCTCGTCGGTCTCGACGATGCCGGCCGCGGGGTTTTCCAGCGCCCAGACCATGCCCGCCAGCACCGCCGAGGTGACCTGCAAGCCGGTGGCGTTCTGGTGCGGCGCCAGGTTGCGGGTCTCCTTGATCGACAGCTGCGAGCCGTACCAGTAGGCGTTCCTGGCGTGGCCGAACAGCAGCACGCCCAGCTCGTCGGTGCCGTCGATGATATCGTTCTCGTCGAGGATCTTGTGCACCTCCGGCGCCTCGCCGCCGCGGCCGAACATCTCGTGCAGGCTCAGCACTGCGACCGCGGCAGGGTGATAGGCGTAGTGGCAAGTCGGGCGGTAGACCACCTTGCCGCCCTCGCGCAGGGTGTAGTAGTCGGCGATGGAGATCGCCTCGTTGTGGGTGACGAGGAAGCCGTACTGCGCCTGCGCCGTCGGCGTCCAGGAGCGCACCCGCGTGTTGGCGCCGGGCTGCAGCAGGTAGATCGCCGGGCGCTCCGGGTCGTCCTGGCCGCGCGCGTTCTCGGGCACCCACCTTTCATGCGTGCCCCAGCCCAGTTCGGCCGGCTGCATCCCCTCGGAGAGGAAGCCCTCGACCGACCAGGTGTTCCAGAACTGGTTCATCGGCTTGGGCTCGCGGGCGCGCTGGGTGTCGCGCTCGGCGATGTGGATGCCCTTCACGCCGAGGCCGCGCATCAGCGTCGCCCAGTCTTCTCGGCTCTGCGGCGTGCCGGCATCGACACCCGTGTCGGCGGCGATGTTCAGGAGGGCCTGCTTCACGAACCAGGACACCATGCCCGGGTTGGCGCCGCAGCAGGAGACCGCGGTGGGGCCGCCGGGGTTGCGCGCCTTCTCCTGGCGCACCGCCTCGCGCAGCGCGTAGTTGGTGCGCTTGCCGGCGTCGGCGCTCGCATCGAAGTAGAAGCCGGGCCAGGGCTCGACCACGGTATCGATGTAGAGCACGCCGAGCTCGCGGCACAGCTTCATGACGTCGAGCGAGGAGACGTCGACCGAGAGGTTCACGCAGAAGCCCTGGCCCTCGCCGGCGGTCAACAGCGGCGTCAGCAGCTCGCGGTAATTGGCCGGTGTCAGGCCGGCGTGGATGAAGCGGATGCCGCGCTCGTCGAGCAGCGCCTTGTCGGTGTCGTCGGGCGCGATGACCACGAAGCGGCTGCTGTCGAAGTCGAAGTGCCGCTCGATCAGCGGCAGGGTGCCGCGGCCGATGGAGCCGAAGCCGATCATCACGATGGGGCCGCTGACGGCGCCATAGTCGGGCCAGGGGGTGGTCATTGGGGTGTCTCCCTTGCTTCGGTTCGGGGCGCTTGAACTCCGGCCCTTCGGTCTTGGAAGCGATCCGGCGCGTCGGTCGGCAGTCTGCGCAATCCGCGCGTCAAATCAAGGGCGGTCGAACGACGTCAGGGTTGCCGTCCGCGCGCGGCCTGCCACGCGCAAGCTCGAGAGCGCCGGCCGGGCGCAGCAGGCCGCTGGCGCCGGCAAGCGCGCTGGCCCTGAGCTCGAGCCCGAGGAAGCGGTGGCGCTCGACCGGGCCAGGCATGTCCAGGTCTTGGGTGAGCTCGGCCGAGAAGCCGAAGCGGCCGTAGTAGGGCGCGTCGCCGACCAGCAGCACCGCGCCGTGGCCGGCCGCCGCCGCGCGGTTGAGGGCGCGGCGCATCAGCGCCGCGCCGACGCCGCAGCCCTGGTGCTCCGGCGCCACCGCCAGGGGCCCGAGCAGCAGCGCGCGGCAGTCGCCCGGACCAAGACTGGCGCCGGCCGTCACCGCCCACAGCCGGGCGGTGCCGATGAGCAGGCCGCCGCGGCGGGCCGCGAGGGCCAGCACCGGCAGGCGCCCCTCGCGCAGCCGCTCGGAGGTCTTGGCGAAGCGCGCCGGCCCGAAGGCGCGGTCGAGCAGGGCCTCGCGGGCGCCGGTGTCACCCGGCACCTCCTCGTCGATGGTCAGCATCGACGGTCTCCGCCCGCGCCGCTAGATGACGATGGACTTCAGCGGCGCGAAGCCGTTGAAGCCGACCGAGGCGTAGGTAGTGGTGTAGGCGCCGGTGCCCTCGATGAGCAGCTCGTCGCCGATCTCCAGCGACAGCGGCAGCATATAGGGCGTCTTCTCGTAGAGCACGTCGGCCGAATCGCAGGTCGGGCCGGCCAGCACGCAGGGGCCGGCCTCGCTGCCGTCGCGCAGGCTGCGGATCGGATAGCGGATCGCCTCGTCCATCGTCTCGGCGAGGCCGCCGAACTTGCCGATGTCGAGGTAGACCCAGCGGGTGCCCTCGCTGGGGTCCTTCTTCGAGATCAGCACCACCTCGGTCTTCAGGATGCCGGCGGAGCCGACCATGCCGCGGCCGGGCTCGATGATGGTCTCGGGCACGCGGTTGCCGAAGTGGCGCAGGATCGACTCGCGGATCGCCAGGCCGTAGCGCTGGGCCTCCGGCTCGTCGCCGCGATAGCGCGCCGGAAAGCCGCCGCCGAGGTTCACCAGGGTGAGGCGGATGCCGCGCTGGGCCATGATGTGGAAGATGTCGCTGGCGCTGGCCACCGCCGCGTCCCACGCCTCGGTGTTGCGCTGCTGCGAGCCGACGTGGAAGGAGATGCCGGCGGCCACCAGGCCGGCGCGGTGCGCCGCCTCGAGCACCTCGGGCGCGTGGCCGGGGGTGCAGCCGAACTTGCGCGACAGCGGCCAGTCGGCGCCGGCGCCGTCGCAGAGGATGCGGCAGAACACGCGTGCGCCGGGGGCGGCGCGGGCGATCTTCTCGACCTCGGCGATGCAGTCGACGGCGAAGAGGCCGACGCCGAGCTGGTGCGCGGCGGCGACGTCGCGCTCCTTCTTGATGGTGTTGCCGTAGGAGATGCGCTCCGGCGTGGCGCCGGCGGCCAGCGCCGCCTCGATCTCGGGGATCGAGGCGCAGTCGAAGCAGGAGCCGAGCGCGGCGAGGCCGGCGAGGATCTCCGGCGCCGGGTTCGCCTTCACGGCATAGAAGATGCGGCTGTCGGGCAGCGCGCGCTCGAAGGCGAGATAGTTCTGCCGCACCTCTTCGAGGTCGACGACGAGGCAGGGCCCCTCGGGGCGGACGGTGCGCAGAAAGTCGCGAACGCGGTCGGTCATCGGGTTCTCCCGTAGGAAACGACGTTCAAGTTGCGCCTTCCCTGACCGGGAGCTCCGCCGCTATGGAGACGGCGGCCCGATGCGGGTCGGCCATCGCGCGAACACGCCAACACGGGCATGGTCGTCGCGACCCTGATGTGCTGCCTTTGCTTGGAACGGGAGTCCCGCTCCGCACGACCGGCAAGGATGTAGCTGCCTCTTCAGTAACCCCGGCCTTTGGAAAGCCGGCAGAGACCAAAAAAGCCCTCTACGTCGTTGCTTTAAGCCGCTCGGCCCTCCGAAGCCTTGGAGAGCCCCGCCATCCCGACCTTGAGAGCCGTTGGGCGTCGTGGGAGCGACCACGGGCACGTGCGAATTTGGGCAGGGCGTAGATATGCCCATCGCCCCCTCGATGCAAGGGAAAATTTTGTCTTTTTTCGCTGGCGGATTAGAGGTTTGTTCAGCTTTGCCTGCCGGGGCTGCGGCGCGCGGCAGGGGGGTCGGACGCGGCCCGTATCCGTTATTGCCGCCGCGTACCTCTTTGCCGTCCTTCAGCGGCGGCGGGACTCCCGATAGCTTCTGACTCGCCGGCCGCGCCTTCGCGGGACACGCGAGAGAGCGGACGGCAGGTTGGGGCGACGGGCATGGGCCGGCCCCGGAAAAGAATCGACCAGCGGTTTCGGCTTTAGCCGTTCTGTCGTGACACCTACCACTTTTTGTCACAACAGAACGATTAAACTAGGCGCAGGATGCGATCGGCCCGACGCCTGGGCCGCAGGGGACGAGCAAGTAGTACGCCTTCGGATTTTTCCAACCTGATCAAGATGTTCTTGGTCCGGGCGTGAGGCTGCTCGTCCGCGCAGGCAGCGCATTCGCTGGTTCACCGTTGAGCGGGATGCGTGTTTGGCCATGATTCACGAGGCGCTCGCCTATATCCGCCGTGAGCTGCGCGATCGACTGCCGGTTGCGGATGCCGAGGTCATGATCGAGAGCGCGCGGGTGCTCTCCGGCCAGAACAACAACCTCGGCGCCTACATCACACTGGTGAACGTCGAGGAGGAGCCGACGCTGCGCAACCTGCCGGCGGTCGAGCGGATCGGCGGCGCGCTGCAGCGGCAGGAGCCGCCCGTGCACCTGAACCTCTACCTGCTGTTCTCCTTCGAGTTCCAGACCTACGAGGCGAGCCTGCTGCAGCTCTCCAACACCATCGGGCTGTTCCAGGAAAAGCGCGTCTACACCGCCGCCAGCGCCAGCGCCGGCAATCCTTTCCCCGCCGGGCTCGAGAAGCTGATCTTCGAGCTGCACAACATGAACTTCGAGGCGCTGAACAATCTCTGGGGCGTCATGGGCGGCGCCTACTTCCCCTCGGTCATCTACAAGGTGCGCATGGTGCGCATCCAGGCGGCCGAGCAGGGCCCGGCCGACGAGATCACCACCATCGCGCTCACCACGGCGCTGAAGTCGGCGGGAGGCGGCGGGGCATGAGCCGCGTCATCGGCTGGCGCCGCTTCATCGAGGTGCGGCTGGAGGACGACGCCGGGCGTCCCGTGGAGGCCTTCGATCTGCGCATCCCCGCGGCGACACGCCGCTGCCTCGCCCGGCACCGCCTGCTGGCGCGGCCGGGCCGTGACGGCCTCGCGCTGTTCTACCAGGTGAACCCGCAGGCCGTGCCGCCGCTGCTCGGCGCCATCGACCAGCGCCAGCGCTTCAGCTTCACCCTCCACCTGCGCGAGCCGGACTTCTTCAGCCGCCACTTCCCCGACTTCACCGCCGCCGGCGGCGCCGGGCTGCAGCTCGACAACCTCGATGCCGCCGGCGCCGTCCTGCCGGACGGCGCGCGGCTCTCCGCCGGGGCCCAGGTCGCCGCGGCCGATGCGGTGGAGATCGGGCGGCGGCTCTTTGCGGTCGACCTCGACCTGACCGCCTCGCTGCCGGGCAGCGTCGAGGCGCGCGATCCGGTGAGCGCCGCGGTCGTCGCCTCGGCGGCGGTGGTCGCGCCGCCGGGTGCCGGCGCCGCCTCGGTGGCCCTCGACCTCACGGGCAGCGACGGCGTGCTGTTCCGCCTCGCCCAGGTGCCGGCCGGCCCGCTCGACCGCCGCGCCTATGCCGACGACGCGGTGGCCGCCGCCGGCGCCGCCGGCGTCATCGACCTTTACTGGGAGACGGCGCAGAGCGCCGTTCCCGCCCCTGCCGGCGTGGTCTACCGCGCCGTGTTCCAGCGGCGCTGAGGCGCCGACCCGCCGGTCCCGGTGGCCCGGCGGAACGTGTGCGAAACGGAGAGGCCCCATGAATATCTACAGAACGCCGGGCGTATACATCGAGGAGGTGCAGACCATTCCGCCGGCGGTGGCCGCGGTGGCGACCGCCGTGCCGGCCTTCCTCGGCTACACCGAGGACGACACCCTGGCCGGCCAGCCGACGCGGATCACCTCGCTGCTTGAGTTCGAGCAGCTGTTCGGCGCCTCGCCGCTGACGCAGATCGATCTCGACATCACCAAGCGCACCACCGAGGGTGGCGCGCTGCTCGGCGTCGACGTCGCGCTGGACGGCTCCAGCCTCGCCGACCCGGTGCCGGGCGAACTGCTGCACTACGCGGTGAAGCACTACTTCGGCAACGGCGGCGGTCCATGCTGGATCCACTCGCTGGGCGCCCACGGCACCAACACCGCCGGCGACTACAACGACGGCATCGCGGCGCTGGAGGCGGTCGACGAGCCGACCCTGCTGGTGTTCCCGGGGGCGACGCGGCTGACCACCGCGGGCCAGCACGAGTCGGTGGTGCAGACGGCGCTGGAATCCTGTCTGCGCACCCAGGATCGCTTCACCATCGCCGACGTGCGCGACGCCCTGCCGGGCGGCGCCCACGACTCCTCGACCGAGATCGATACTGGCTTCCGCACCGCGGTGTCGCCGACCGATCCCAAGGCGCTGCAGTACGGCGCCGCCTACTGGCCCTACCTGCACACCCGCATCCCCTGGTTCACCAACGACGCCAGCGTGCGCATCGCCAGCTATGCCGCGGTGCAGCTGAACAACGACGGCACCACGACCAACCTGACGACGCCGCTGGTGACCGCCGTCGGCGGCGGCCCGGTGGCGATCTCCGACACCGGCGTGCGCGATGCCGAGACGGCGGTCTACAACGCCGCCAAGGCCTTCGCCGGCAACCAGTTCATCACCCTGCCGCCCTCGGCGGCGGTGGCCGGCGCCTACGCCACCACCGACCGCAACCGCGGCGTCTGGAAGGCGCCGGCCAATGTCGGCCTCGCCATGGTCTCGGCCCCGGCGATCGCCGCCACCAACGACCTCAATGACGCCCTCAACGTCGACCCGACCTCCGGCAAGTCGGTGAACGTGATCCGCAGCTTCACCGGCCGCGGCATCAGGGTGTGGGGCGCGCGCACCCTGGCCGGCAACGACAACGAGTTCCGCTACGTGCCGGTCCGCCGGCTCACCATCATGATCGAGGAGTCGATCGAGAAGGCCATCGCCACCTTCGTGTTCGAGAGCAACGACGCGAACACCTGGGTGAAGGTGCGCACGATGATTGAGAACTTCCTGCTGGTGCAGTGGCGCGCCGGCGCGCTGCAGGGCGAGAAGCCGAAGCACGCCTTCGACGTGCAGGTCGGGCTCGGCGTCACCATGACCGCCGACGATATCCTCAACGGCTATCTCAGGGTCCGCGTCGCCATCGCGCCGGTGCGCCCGGCGGAATTCATCGTGCTGACCTTCGAGCAGAAGCTGCCGAGCTCCTGAGCCCTGGCCGACCCGCAACCACGGCCCCTTCGCACTCCAGGTTCCATGAGGTGACGCCATGCCATATCCCCTTCCCAAGTTCCACTTCACCGTCGACTGGGGCGGTCCGTCCGTCAGCTTCACCGAGGTCTCCGGCCTCGACGTGGAGACCGAGATCATCGAGTACCGCGACGGCGCCAACCGCAGCTACTCCAAGCAGAAGATCCCCGGCATGCAGAAGTACGCCAACGTCGTGCTGAAGCGCGGCATCATGCCGGCCGACAACGGCTTCTTCGCTTGGTGGGAGACCGTCTCGCTGAACCAGGTGGAGCGGCGCAACGTGACGGTCAGCCTGCTGAACGAGTCGCACGAGCCGGTCATGGTGTGGAAGATCGTCGAGGCCTGGCCGGCCAAGGTGACCGGCACCGACCTCAAGGCCGACGGCAACGAGATCGCCATCGAGACCATCGAGCTGGCCCACGAGGGCATCACCATTCAGAACGGCTAGGCGCGAAGCGTCAGGTCAGAGCGGACTAAGCCATGCCCCTCTACACGCCGCCGGTGGGCTTCCACTTCCTGGTCGAGTTCGACCTTGCGGGTGCGGGCGACGCGGACATCCGCTTCCGCGAGGTTTCCGGTCTCACCATGGAGCTGGAGGAGGAGACCTTCAATGAGGGGGGCGAGAACCGCTTCTCCCACAAGCTGCCGGTGCGCGGGCGCTATTCCGATCTGGTGCTGAAGCGCGGCCTCCTGACCAGCACCGGCGTGCGGGCCTGGATCGAGGATGCGGTGCAGAACCTCGTCATCGCGCCGACCACGCTGTGGGTGACGCTGCTGAACGACGCCCACGAGCCGCTGCAGACCTACACGGTGACCGGCGCCTGGCCGAAGAAGTGGTCGATCTCCGACCTCTCGGCGGAGAACTCTGACATCGTGGTGGAGACGCTCGAGCTCGCCTACCAGACCTTCAGGGTGGATTGAAATGCCGGTGGTGATCACAGAGCTTGTCGTCCGCGCCCGCGCCGGGGCGCCCGAGCCGGCCCTGCGCGAGCGCACGGCCGCCGAGCGGCAGGAGGAGCGCGCGCGCCTGGTCGAGGACACCGTCGCCGAGGTCATGCGCATCCTGCGCCGGGCGGGGGAGCCGTAAGCCATGCTGATCAAGCTCACCATCCTGCCGTTCGACGACAGCGCGACGGTGCAGTCCGGGCCGCCGTCCGGGCCGCCCTTCATCGCCCAGTTCAACCCGGAGACCTATACCGACACCACCGAGATCGAGCTGGCGCCGACCGAGCCGGCGCACGGCGACGCCGGGCAGGAGGCGAAGTTCAAGGCGATCAAGCCGAAGACCTTCACCATGGACCTGCTGCTCGACGGCACCGGCTACTCGCCGGCGCCGCCGCCGGCCGGCGCCCTCGACACGCTGCTGCCGAGCAGCGGCCTCTCGGTGGTGGCGCAGATCGAGCTGTTCAAGGCGGTCACCGGCTTTTCCGGCAACGTGCACCGGCCGCGCTACCTGATGCTGGTGTGGGGCAAGCTGATCGTCACCTGCGTGCTGGAGAGCTTCGCCATCGCCTACAAGCTGTTCACGCCGGAAGGCCTGCCGCTGCGCTGCACCATCTCGGCCACTTTCAAGGAGCACAAGGACAACGTCCAGGCGGAGCTGGAGAAGAACCTCGCCTCGCCCGACATCTCGCACGCCCACGTGGTGCTCGACGGCGAGCAGCTGCCGACCGTGGTGCACGGCGTCTACAAGACGCCGGACCACTACCTCGCCATCGCCGAGGCCAACGGCCTCGACACCGTGCGACGCATCGAGGCCGGCCGCACCCTCGTGCTGCCGCCTTTGAGGTAAGACGATGGACGCGCTGCCCCGTTCCTCCGCGCTGACCACCTTCACCGTGAAGGCCGGCGGCAGCCCGCTGCCCGGCAGCTTCCGCATCGTCGCGATCGACATCCAGCGTGAGCTCGACCGTGTCACCTCCGCCCGCCTGGTGCTGCAGGACGGCAACGCGGCCGAGCAGAGCTTCGCGGCCAGCGAGGCGGCCGAGCTGGTGCCCGGCGCCGAGATCGAGATCGACGGCGGCTACGACCGCACGGAGACGCGGCTCTTCAAGGGCGTGGTCACCCGCCAGCGCATCGAGGTCGGCCGGCGCGGCGATTCCTTCCTGCACGTCGAGGCCAAGGACCCGGTGTTCCGCGCCACCCTGGCGCGCCGTTCGCGCACGTTCACCGAGCTCTCCGACGCCGACGTCATCGCCCAGGTGCTGGCCGTCGAGGGGGTCAGCGTCGAGATCGAGGCTGGCGAGACCGAACCGCAGCTGGTGCAGCACCAGGTGAGCGACTGGGACTTCGCCCTGCAGCGCGCCGGCGCGCTCGGCCTCGTCTGCGACTGCGACGGCGGCCAGCTGCGCTTCTTCACGCCGGACCTCGGCCAGCAGGCGGCGGCGGCCTTCGAGTTCGGCCGCGACCTCCATCGCATCGACCTGGAGCTCGACGCCGAGAGCCAGTTCGCCGCCGTCGAGGCGGGCGCCTGGAGCCCGGCCGACCAGGAGCTGCTGCTCGGCGAGGCGGAGGAGGCGGCCTCGCCGGCCGACGCCGGAACGCCGGACCTTGCCGCGGTCGGCGGCGCCAGGGACGCGCCGCGCCACGCCGGCGCGCGCGGGCAGGCGGCGCTCGACGGCTGGGCGGCGGCGCGCCTCGTGCGCAGCCGGCTCGCCGCCATCCGCGGCATCGTCGAGGTG
>Ga0299907_10001883_pt1 | contig 12491 bp, 11 predicted proteins | sample RVTome_16_FD_198680 | JGI IMG/M metagenome (GOLD analysis project Ga0299907, IMG submission 198680) | Soil microbial communities from uranium-contaminated site in the Upper Colorado River Basin, Wyoming, United States - RVT152D67 (version 2) ...
AGCGCCATGGAGCCGGAGTTTACCGGGGAAGCTCCCGGCCGACCGTCTAGTTACGGCTTGCGGCCGATCTGCAACGTCGGCTGCGCCGCGACCCGGGCGATCGTCGGCGATCCGCCCTCGACGCCTTGGGCCCGCAGCTCGGCGGCGAGCTTCTCGACCTCTTTCGCGATCTCTTCGACGATCGTGTCCTCGGGGACCGTGCGGACGATCTCGCCGCGGACGAAGATCTGGCCCTTCTCCTTGCCGGCGGCCACGCCGACGTCGGCCTCGCGCGCCTCGCCGGGGCCGTTCACGATGCATCCCATGACGGCGACGCGCATCGGCACGTCGATGTGCGCGAGGCGCTGCTCGACCGCCGAGGCGAGTGCGAACACGTCGACCTCGGCGCGTCCGCACGACGGGCACGCCACGAGGTCGAAGCCCCTCTCGCGCAGGTTCAAGGACTCGAGGATCGCGATCCCCGCCTTGACCTCCTCGACGGGGTCGGCGGTGAGCGAGACGCGGATCGTGTCTCCGATCCCGCCGGCGAGCAGCGCACCGATCCCGACCGAGGACTTGATGACTCCCTTGGCCGGCGTCCCCGCCTCGGTCACGCCGAGATGGAGCGGGTAGTCGCACCGGGCGGCGATGGCGCGGTACGCGGCGATCATCGTCCACGGATCCGTGTGCTTGACCGAGATCTTGATGTCTCTGAAGTCCGCATCCTCGAGCAGCTTCACCTCGAACATCGCCTGCTCGACGAGCGCCTCCGCCGTCGGGCCGCCGTGACGCTCCATGACTTCCTTCTCGAGCGACCCGGCGTTGGCGCCGACGCGGATCGGCACGCCCCGCGCAGCGGCCTCGCGCGCGATGACGGCGACCTTGTCGTGCTTGCGGATGTTCCCGGGATTGATGCGGATCCCTTGACAGCCGGCCTCGAGCGCTGCGAGCGCGTACTTCCACTGGAAATGGATGTCGGCGATGACCGGGATCGTCGAATGCGACGCGATCGCGCCGAGCGCCTCGACGTCGTCGGTGTCGGGGACGGCGACCCGCACGATGTCGCACCCGGACGCGGCGAGCGTGGCGATCTGCTGGAGCGTCGCATTCACGTCGGCCGTTTTCGTGATGCACATCGACTGGACGCTGATCGGAGCGTCGCCGCCGATGGGAACGGTTCCGACACGGATCTGCCGGGTCTTGCGGCGCTCGGGCATACCCCGAGTCTAGCCGGGAAGCTTGAGCGGGTTGAACAGATCCGCCGATAGGACCAGCACGAACAGTAACCCGAACGCGGTAAGCACCATCGCGGTGATCGGGATCAGCCGTCGCATGTCGACGTCCCGCCCGGTGAGCTTCTCGAACCCCAGGACCGCAAGATGGCCGCCGTCGAGCGGCGGCAGCGGGAGCAGGTTGGCCATCCCGATGAAAACGTTGAACCCGGCGATCATGAAGAACAGTTGCGCGAAGTCGCGTTCCCCGGCCAGGTCGCCGGCCGAGCGGCCGATACCGACGATCGACGCCGGGTCCTCGGGGCGGCGTTCCTCCTGACCCGTCGCGACCTGGAACAGCCGGGAGAGCGTCGACGGGGTGAAGATCTTGCCGAACGCGAGGAAGCTCTCCTTGATCCCGACGCCGACATCCTTGGTGGCTTCGACCACGGCCTCGCCGGGCGAGCGGTCGATCTGCGCGAACTCCGGTGAGACGCCGAGGAAGCCGTTGCTACGATCTCGCGGACTCCTCCCGAGCGTCGCGCGAAGCGTCAATCGTTGCCCATTCCGGTCGACGACGATCTCAATAGGCTGGTCGGGTCTCGTGCGGATCGCCTGCTGCACTTCGCTCCACTCGTCGACAGGTTGACCCGCGATCGCGATCACACGGTCGCCCGGCTTGATCCCTGCTTTCTCGGCCGGAGCCGGTTCGTTGGAATCGATCGAGCCTACCTCCGCGATCTCCAGAGTGGGCGTGTCGATGTCGGTCTCGCCGACGAGGGTGAAGATGCACGTCAGGATGATGATCGCGACGATGAAGTGGGTGACCGACCCGGCCACGAGCACGATCGCTCGCTGCCACGCGGGCTTGGACTTGAACGTGCGAGGCTGGTCCTCCGGCGGGACCTCCTCGAGCGGGTTCATCCCGGCGATCTTCACGTAGCCGCCGATCGGGAACGCGGACAGGCCGTATTCGGTCTCGCCGCGCTTCGTCGACCACAGCCTCGGCCCGAAGCCGATGAAGAACTTGTCGACCTTGATCTTGAACCACTTCGCCGTCGCGAAATGTCCCAGCTCGTGGATCCCGATCGCGAGCAGGACGGAGGCGATGAAGATGAGGATCCCGATGCCCTTCACGCGAGCTCCTCGATCTTGCGCCGGGCCTCGGCGCGGGCCCAGGTTTCGGCCTCGAGCACGTCGTCCAGCTCCGGATCGGCGACTCCGTCGTGCCGCTCGAGCACCCGCTCGACGACCGTCGGGATCGCGCCGAACCGCATCCGCTCCGCGAGGAAAGCTTCGACGGCTTCCTCGTTCGCAGCGTTCAGGACGCAGGGATACGTTCCGCCCTTGTGCGCGGCGGCGTAAGCGAGCCCCGGGCAAGGGAAGGTCGCAGCGTCGAGCGGCTCGAACGCGAGCGCGCCGATCGTTTGCCAGTCGAGCGGCTCCGCACCCTCCGGCAGCCGTTCCGGCCACGCCAGCGCGATCTGCAACGGCAGCCGCATGTCGGGGGTCGAAAGCTGCGCGATGCACGAACCGTCGAGATACTCGACGATCCCGTGGACGAGTGAGCGCGGGTGAACGACGAGCTCGACGCGGTCGATCGAGATGCGGAACAGGTGGTGCGCCTCGATCGCCTCGAAGCCCTTGTTCATCAGCGTCGCCGAGTCGACCGTGATCTTGCGCCCCATACGCCAGGTCGGATGGGCGAGCGCCTGCCCGACCGTCACGTCCTCGAGCTCGGCGCGGGTCCGGCCGCGGAACGGTCCGCCCGACGCGGTCAGGATCACGCGCCGCACGTCGTCGAGCCGGTTCCCGGCGAGGCACTGGAGCACCCCGGAATGCTCGCTGTCGACGGGGAGCAGCCGTTCGGGCGCGTCGAGCACGCGACGGGTCACGAGGGACCCACCGGCGATCAACGACTCCTTGTTCGCGAGCGCGACGGTCTTGCCGGCGTCGAGGGCGGTCAGCGTCGGCAGCAACCCGGCGCTCCCGACGAGCGCGTTGACGACGACGTCCGCGTCGGCGTGGGCGGCGGCCTCGAGAAGCGCCTCGCGCCCGGTCGCGAACCGGGTCCCGGCCGGCACGTCCGCCGTCCCGGAATCGAGCACGGCGAGCTCGGGCCGGAACTCGTCTGTTTGCGCGGCGAGCAGCTCGGCGTTCGACCCGGCCGTGAGCGCCACCACCCGGAACCGGTCCGGGTGCTTGCGGGCGACGTCGAGCGTCTGGGTGCCGATCGATCCCGTCGAGCCGAGCAGAGAGATCCGCTTCACGCAATCATCCTGCCATCCAACCTGAGGCAGTGCTGAGGACCCCTAGCCGTCATCGCTTTTCGCAGCTCGGGTGGGTGCGGCTCGGAGCTCAGCCAGCATCCGACGGTCGATATCTGCGGCGACCGTGTCGCCCTTCGCTTCGTATACCGCGATCGCACGCTCGAGGGCGTCCGCGGCTTCCTGGACGCGGTCGGTCCGCTCGAGAACCTCCGCGAGGGCATCGAGCGAGATCCCCCGAAGCTCCGGATAGTCGGTTTTCCAGGCTCTGTCCACCGCGTCGCGCGCGAACACTTCCGCTTCCTCGTAACTCCCCTTCCGACAGAGGAACCTCGCTCTCACAGCGCGCAAGCGGACCTGTGCATCGACGTCGTCGTCGATCGACACGGCCTCGCCGCGCTTAAGGGTCTCGATCACGTCGGCGTCGCGCCCGGGTATGGCCAGCAGCACGCGGGCGAGATCGGGCGCGACACTGGCCAGGTGACCCTTGTCACCGATCCGATCCAAGGTCTCGACGGCTCGCCGAAGGTCGGCCTCGGCGCGCTCCAGGTCGCCCGACCGGTACGCCTCCTCTCCCGACGCTCTCAGAAGGCCGCCGGCGAGGTCGACCTCGAGGCCCATCTCGGTCGCGATCGCGCTTGCTTCCTCGATGATCGCCCGGGACTGCTCGAACCGCCCCTTCATCGCGTGGAGTTCCGCCAGGAAGCGATGGGTTTGCCACCAGAACATCCTGTCGCTCTCGTTGCCTCTCAGGAGCGCCTCGATCCGCTCGATCGCTTCGTCGGCCGGCGTCGGACCCTGGGTCAACGCGAGGCACATCCAGCGGCGAACGGAGAACGCGAGCCGTCGATCACCGGCCCGCGTCGCGGCCGCAAGCGCTTCTTCGAAGCGTTGCAGGGCCGCTTCGCACCGACCCGCCCAGATGTCGACGACCCCTCGGTAACGGAACGTATCCGACAGACCTGGGTCGTCGCCCACCTCTTGGAAGAACGCGTGCACCGGCGCGATGAGCTCTTCGAAATCTCCGTGCGATGTCTCCCCGCTTCGCAGCAGGCGCAGGAACTGCAGGCTCCCCTCGGCGCGCATCTCGGCGCGGCGGTCGCCCTGCGCGCGTGCAACCGCGCGCATCTGCACGTACGCGTCGTCGGACTCGTCCAAACGGCCGTTATCAGTCAGCGCCGCCGCCAGCACGAAGAGAACTCGAACGAGGCGCGGATCCTGCTCGTCGAGCAGCGCCGCCGCACGAGACAGGAGACTCACCGCCGCAGGAACGTCACCGCTCTCGAAGCTGCGGTGGCCCGCGGAAGAGAGATGTTCCCCCGCAGCGGCCGCAAGCTCTCTCGCATGGTCGTCGGCGGGCGCGAGCTCGGTGACGTAGCGGTACGCCTGCTCGGTGTGATACCCGATGATCTCCGCGTATTCAGCGGTTCGTTGCGCGGCCCGATCCTCCACCCAGCGCGCGAAACGCTCGTGCAGATGCGCCCGAGCTTTCTTCGGCAACGACTCGTACGCGACGTCCCGGATCAGGAGATGCCCGAAGCGGAAGGCGTCTTCGCTGAAGAACGTCGACGGATCGGGTCGGATCAGGTCCTTGCGCACGAGCGCCTGGAGTCTCCGTGCCACCTCGATCGGGGCGCCGTCGTCAATGAGGTCCGAGACCGCGTTCCACCAGAAGACCTCGCCGATGACCGCTGCCGTCTGCAGAACGGTGCGTTCGCCCCCCACGAGTCCGTCCAGCCGGGCGGCGATGACCGCATGCACCGTCTCCGGACGTCCGACCTTCGCCAGATCGCCGGCCACCGACCAGGCGCCGTTCTCGCGAACGAGGACGCCCTGATCGACGAGCATCCGAAGCATCTCCTCGATGAAGAGCGGATTGCCCTCGGCTGCTTGAACGATCGTGGTGCCGATATCGCCCGAGGATCCTTCATCTCCGAGGAGGTTCGTCACCAAGGCGCCGCTGCCGCGAGCATCGAGCGGCTGCAAGCGCACCACCTGTCCGACCTGCGTCCAGTCGGGGTGCGTCTCGAGGAGCTCCGGTCGCGCCAGACATAGGAGGAGAAGGGGCGCGGCCGTGAACGTCGAGAGGTACTGGATCAGATCGACGAACGTATCCTCCCCCCATTGGATGTCGTCGAAGAGGACGACGACTGGGTTGCGCCTGCCCAATTCCTCGAGGATCCGACGCACAGCGAGGAACGTCTCCTGGATCGAGCCGGACACCTCACCGGCGCCGAGCACCGCGCTCAAGCGTTCGCCGAGCGCCTTGTGCTCCTCCGGGAGGAGGGCATCGATCTTGGCGCGCGCCTCGACGGGCGAGTCGTCGGCCAGGATCCCCGCCGCGCCTTCCAGGATCTCCGCGACCGGCCAGAACGTGATTCCTTCGCCGTAGGGCAGGCAGCGTCCGCGCAAGACGCGCGCGCGGTCGCTCAGGCCGGTGAGCAACTCGTGCGCCAGCCGGGACTTCCCCAACCCGGCAGACCCCACAACGGTCACGAGACGGCACGCCTTGGAAGTGACGACCTCATCGAAGCCGACCCTCAGAGCGACGAGCTCTTCATCCCTGCCCACGAGCGGCGCGTCGAGGCGGCGCGGGAGCATCTCGCCGCCGGGATCGACGACCACGAGCCGGTAGGCGACCAGCGGCTCGGACTTCCCCTTGGCCGCGAGCGGGACGAGCGGCTCCCCGATCACCGCCGCGCGCACGAGCCGGTAGGTCGCTTCACCGAGGATCACATCGCCCGGCTCCGCCGACTGCTGAAGCCGCGCCGCGACGTTCACGGCATCTCCCGAAACGAACGAGGAACCTTCGTCGTTCGGGTCGCCCGCGATCACCTCGCCGGTGTTGACGCCGATCCGCGCCTGTATCCGGACGCCGAAGTCATGCTCGAAGCGATCGTTCGCGTCTGCCAGCGCACCCTGCATCTCGGCGGCCGCGCGGACGGCGCGCAGCGCGTCGTCCTCGTGGACCCGCGGGACCCCGAACACCGCCATGACCGCGTCGCCGATGAACTTCTCGATCGTCCCGCCGTGCCGTTCGATCACCGTCCGCATCTCGGCGAAGTACCCCTGGATCACCTCGCGGAGCGACTCGGGATCGAGCTGCTCGCCGAGCGCGGTGGACCCCGTTACATCGCAGAAGAGGACCGAGACCGTCTTCCGCGCGGAGCCTCCCGTCGGGGCCATGCGTTCGAGTCTACGGGCAGCGGCGCCCCGGAACCGTCTAGAGGACGACCATTCGGAGGATCCAATACGCGGCCGGCGCCGTGAACAGCAGGGCGTCGAGGCGGTCGAGCGCCCCGCCGTGGCCCGGCAGGATCGTCCCCATGTCTTTGATGTCGAGGTCCCGCTTGAGCATCGACTCGGCGAGGTCGCCGAGCGGAGCGAGGACCGACGCCGCGAGCGCCAGCAGCGCCGCCGACCCGAGTTCGAGGAACCCCAGATGCGGACCGATCAGGAGCGCGCTCGCGAAAACGAAGGCGGTCGCTCCGGCGGCGCCCTCCCACGTTTTCGACGGGCTCACCGCCGGCGCGATCTTGTGCTTGCCGAAGAAAGACCCCGAGGCGTACGCGCCGATGTCGTAGAACGCGACCGCGCCGATGAACGCGATCTCGTGCGCGATCCCCTGCGGCAGGTCGCGGATCAGGATCGCGTGCGCGCCCATCACCGGGATGTAGACGACGCCGAGCACCGTGACGCCGATGTTGGTCGCGACATTGCTGCGTTCGGGATCGACCAGGAACCAGAGGAACGCACCGACGAGCGTCAGCACGAGCCCGAACGACAGCGCCTGCGGTCCCTTCCAGTACGCGCCGACCAGCACCAGCGCGCCTCCGGTCATCCCGAGCGCCGTCGCCGGCCGGTACCCGCGCGACGACAGCGCCGAATAGAACTCCTGCAGCGCGAGCATGATGACGCTGCCGGCGAGAACGAAGAACGCGGCGGGCTTCCAGAACAGCGTCCCGAACAGCAGCCCGGCCAGCGTCAGGCCGGTGATGATCGCGACCGGAAGGTTGCGCCCGGCGCGCGGCGCCTCGGGGTCGGGCGGGATCCCTTCCGACGACGCCGGCTCCATAGGACCGGCCTAGACCTCCGAGAGCTCGTGCTCTTTGCGCTCGAGCATCTGATCGATCTCGGCAACGAACCTGTCGGTGAGCTTCTGGAGCTCCTTCTCGGCGCGGTGACCGTCGTCCTCGGAGACCTTGCCGTCCTTCATGTCCTTGTCGATCTCTTCCTTGGCGTGCCGGCGGATGTTGCGGATGGAAACGCGTCCGTGCTCGGCGCGGTCGCGCACGAGCTTGACGAGCTCCTTGCGGCGCTCCTCGGTGAGCGCCGGGAAGTTGAGCCGGATGAGCGCTCCGTCGTTCGAGGGGTTGAGTCCGAGGTCCGACGTCTGGATCGCCTTCTCGATCGATGAGATCGCGTTGCGGTCGTACGGGTGAATCACGAGCGTGCGAGGCTCCGGCACCGAGAACGAGGCGAGCTGTTGCATCGGCGTCGGCGCGCCGTAGTAGTCGACCGTGATCTTCTGGAGCAGCTGGGGCGACGCGCGGCCGGTCCGGAAGCCGCCGAACTCCTCACGGGTGACCTCGATGGCCTTCGCCATCTTCCCTTCAGCCTGCTTCAGCGCCTGATCGATCATCTGGAGTCCCTCCCGCGGCTATCCGTGGACGACGGTCCCGATCGGTTCCCCTTCGAGCGCGCGACGGATGTTGCCCGGCACCTGAAGGTTGAAAACGATGATCGGAAGCTTGTTGTCCATGCAGAGCGAGATCGCCGTGTTGTCCATGACGCCGAGCCCCCGCTGGAGGACCTCCAGGTAGGTGAGCGAGTCGAACCGCGTGGCGTTCGGGTTCTTGTGTGGATCGGCGTCGTACACCCCGTCGACCTTCGTCGCCTTCAGGATCGCGTCGGCGCCGATCTCCAGCGCTCGTTGCGCGGCGGTCGTGTCCGTCGAGAAGTAGGGGGTGCCCATCCCGGCGGCGAAGATGACGATCCGGCCCTTCTCGAGATGGCGGACGGCACGGCGCGGGATGTACGGCTCCGCGACCTGGGTCATCTGGATCGCCGACTGCACGCGTGTCTGCACGTCGCGCTTCTCGAGCGCGTCCTGCAGCGAGAGCGAGTTGATGATCGTGGCGAGCATCCCCATGTAGTCGGCGCGGGCTCGGTCCATTCCCTGCGCTTCCGGCGAGTTGCCGCGGAAGATGTTGCCGCCGCCGACGACGACCGCGATCTGCATCTCCAGGTCGCGGACGACCTCGCCCAGCTGATCGGCGAGCGAGTTCACGATCCGCGGGTCGATGCCGAAACCGAGCTCCGGATCGGCGAACGCCTCGCCCGAGAGCTTCAGCAGGACCCGCTTGTACGCTCCCGCCATCTAGTCGACTCCGACGCGGAAGTAGGAGAACCGGCGAACCCGGACGGGCTCCTTCAGCTTCCCCGCCGCCTCGTCGAGCAGCTCCCCTACGGTCTTCTTGTCGTCGCGGATGTACGCCTGGTCCAGTAGCGCTCCACCCGGCGACTGCGCGAAGAAGGCCTTGAGCTTGCCCTCGACCATCTTCTCGACGACGTTCTCCGGCTTGCCCTCCGCCTGCTTGCGGTAGATCTCCTTCTCGCGCTCCAGGACGTCGCCGGGGACGTCCTCGCGCGAGACGTAGGCCGGCTTCGCGAACGAGATGTGGAGCGCGATCTCGCGGGCCAGCTGCTGGAAGTCGTCGGTCTTGGCGACGAAGTCGGTGCTGCAGTTCAGCTCGACGAGCACGCCGAGCTTCGCCGGCATGCCGGGGTCGGGCTTGTGCAGGTACGCCTCGACGACGCCCTCGTTCGCGCCGCGGGTCGCCATCTTGCCCTGCGTCGCCATGCCCTTCGCGCGGAGGAGATCCTTCGCCTTCTCGAGATCGCCGCCCGTCTCTTCGAGGGCGCGCTTGCAGTCCATCATCCCGGCGCCGGTGTCGTCCCGGAGCCGCTTCACATCCTTGGGGTCGATCGCCATCGTTCTCCTTGAACTCGATCGGGTCAGCGCAGCATCCCGCGCTTGCGTTCCTCTTCCTCGATCTCCTTGCGGCGCCGCTCCTCTTCTTCCTCGGCGAGGAGCTGGAGCTCCCACTCGGCGAGCGGCTCACCGGACGGCACGAGCTCGGGCTCGGGTGGCGCGTCGGGACCCCCGTCGAGATCGGCCGGGCGCATGCCGCGTCCGTCGATGACCGCGTCCGAGATGATCCGCGTCAAGAGCGCGATCGCGCGGATCGCGTCGTCGTTGCCGGGCAGCGGATAGTCGACCTCGTCCGGGTCACAGTTCGTGTCGAGCGGGGCGACCACCGGCACGTTCAGCTTCCGCGCTTCCATCACCGCGATGTTCTCCTTCTTCGTGTCGATGACCCACAGCGCCGACGGCAGCTTGGTCATCTCACGGATGCCGGAGAGGTTCTTTTCGAGCCGCTCGCGCTCGGCGCGCAGCTTCAGGACTTCCTTCTTCGGGAGGACGTCGAAGGCACCGGTGGCCTCCATCGCCTCGAGCTCGCGCAGTCGCGCGAGACGCTTCGACATCGTCTGGAAGTTGGTGAGCATCCCGCCGAGCCAGCGCTGGTTCACGTAGGGCATGCCGCAGCGCTTGGCCTCGTCTTCGACGATCTGCTGCGCTTGCTTCTTCGTGCCGACGAACAGGATCGTCCCGCCTCGGCCGACGGTTTCGCGGACGAACGCGTACCCGCGCTCGATCCCGGCGACAGTCTTCTGCAGATCGATGATGTAGATCCCGTTGCGCTCGCCGAAGATGAAGCGGCGCATCTTGGGGTTCCAACGGCGGGTCTGGTGTCCGAAGTGGACGCCCGCTTCCAGCAATTGCTTCATGGTCGTTACGGACATACACGAACCTCCGGTTGTCCCTCCGCTCGCCGTGGCCGGGGCTTCCGCCTCGGACCCTGCTCGGCTGAACCCCGGACGCGCCGGGGACCGGTAGCCGATCGGCGAGCGTGCGTATTTGCTCCCTGATGGGAGCCCGCAGATGGTAGCAGAGGCTACCCGGGCAGGGCGGGGCGGTCCGGGCGGTAAAGCAGCACGTATCGGCGCGCGAACGCGAGCAGGAACCACATCGTGACCAGGGCGGCGACGAACGCGTAGAGGGTCAGCGGGAAGGCCCGTGGCACCGCCTCTCCCGCCGCCGCCAGCCGGAACAGTCCATTGGAGGCGAACCCGTAGAGCAGGACGAGCGCGAGGTGCCCGACCCGCCGGCGGAGGAGCCACACATTGCCGCGGCGGAACGCCTGCCCGGCCGGCAGGCCGTCGGCTGCCGCCAGGAAGGTCCCCGCGAGGATCAGGACGCCGAACAGCAACGCGGTCCCGATCGCGCCGTCGTCGCGGACCGACGCGAGATCGGCTCCCAGGGTGAGGGAGACGCCGAAGATCGCGAAGGACACCAGCTCGAGGAACGCGAACGTCCGCGCTCGTCGCCACAGCGTGTGCGTCGCGGCGCCCAGCGACGGCAGCTCATCGCGCGCCCTCTGGACCGCCAGCGCGACGAGCACGCCGAACACGACAAGGCGCAGCGCGAGGGCGACCGTGCGCAGCGCCCAGATCTCGAGCGCCGCCCGGTCGGCCAGCTCGATGACGCCGACGTCCAGGAACGCATCGAGCGGCGGAAGTGCGATCAGCGGAAGCATCACGTCTGCCCGCGCAGGCGCGCCGACCGCGAAGACCCACATCATCATCACGACGACGCCGAACAGCGGCGCGAGGATCATCAGCGGATCCCCGAACAGGGCGGCCGTCGACCAGGACAGCAGGCGTCCGAGCCGCCACTCCTCCGCCGGACGCCGGCGGCGGATCCGGATGACGACGTCACGTCCGCGTTCGGCGGAAGCTCGTTCCTCGTTCACGGGCGGGGATGCTAGCGCGGCTCGGCGGCGCTCCGGCGGCTTCCGCCTCTTCCGGCTCTTCGGCGATGGGGGCGAGACGGATCGCCTGGGACACGTCGCGACGCAGACCGTCGAGCAGCAGCGGCTCGGGATCGATGTACGTATCCCCGATCCGAGCCCCGAAGTGGAGATGGGGATGGGTCGACCCCGCGTGACCGGGCCCGCTCAGCCCCAGCCGCCGGCCGCGCGCCACCGTGGCGCCACGCGTGACCGAGACGACCGACAGGAACGAATAGGTGGTGCGGATCCCGTCCGCATGATCGATCGAGACGAAGAGCTCTCCCGCGACCGGTCCCGCGAACGTGACGACGCCGTCGTTCGACGCGAGGACGTCCGTTCCGAGCGGGACGGCCATGTCGATCCCGCGATGACCGGCCGAGAACGGGGTCGGCGGCGGCTCGAAGTGCCGGATGATCGGACCCTTGACCGGGCGCAGGTAGCCGGCCGTCACCGCTCCCGCCGAGCCGTTGCCGACGGAGGAGACGACGGCTAATGAGAACGCGACGACGGCGAACCTTGAGCGACGGCGACCCACGGATCGACGGTACGTGGGAGGCGGGTGCCGGTGAAGTTCCTCGAACCGGACGAGCGGTTCAGTCCTGCGTGGACTCCGCCATCTTGTTACGAAGCTGGAGCACGGCCTTCGTGTGCATCTGGCAGACGCGAGACTCGGTCACGCCGAGCACCTGGCCGATCTGTGCGAGCGTCAAGCCCTCGTAGTAATAGAGCGTGATCACGAGCCGCTCACGTTCGGGAAGGATGTTGATCGCTCCGGCGAGGATATGACGCGTCTCCTCCGACTCGAACGACGTCTCCGGGTCGGCGGTCCGCGTGTCGGCGAGCGTGTCGACGAGCGACACCGCTTCACCCTTCTCGCCGCCGACCGAGAGCAACTCGTCGAGCGCGACCACCGAAACCAGGTTGATCTGATTCAGCATCTCCTGGAGGTCGTCCAGCGAGACACCGAGCTCCTCCGCAAGCTCGGCGTCGGACGGGGGACGCTGCAGCCGGCCGCCCAACTCGCTAAGGGCGCGCTCGACCTCGCGAGCCTTGAAGCGCACCGACCGCGGGATCCAGTCGATCGCGCGGAGCTCGTCGATGATCGCGCCGCGGATGCG
>Ga0299907_10001884_pt1 | contig 12489 bp, 15 predicted proteins | sample RVTome_16_FD_198680 | JGI IMG/M metagenome (GOLD analysis project Ga0299907, IMG submission 198680) | Soil microbial communities from uranium-contaminated site in the Upper Colorado River Basin, Wyoming, United States - RVT152D67 (version 2) ...
GGGTCGTCGGCGACCGCCGGATCGAGCCACAGCCCGAAGCCTTCGGCCTCGCCGTGGTCGAAGCTGCCCTCGAGAGGCCCGGCCGCGCGCCGGCCGCGGCCGCGCCGGCCGCGGCGCCGGCGACGCCGCGGCCTGCCCTCTGCCTCGCTGCCGTCCGTCTCCTCGTCGCCCTCGGCCTCGTCTTCCGCCTCCACCTCTTCCTCGGCCTCCTCTTCGCGGCTCGCCTCCTCGGCGGTCGCCGCCTCGATCTCGGCCTCGATCTCGTCGCGCAGATCGACCTCGCCGGCCTCCTCGGCGTCGGCCGAGAGGCCGTGCTGGCGGCGGAATTCGCGCAGCTCCGAGGCGCTGACGTCCAGCTGATGGGCGATCCAGGCATCGGTCCGGCCCTGGCGGACCCAGGCTCGGATCTGGTTCAGCTGCGGGCGCAACGACTTCCTCGCCATCGGCGGGCGAGTCTATTCAAATAGAGGTTCGCGCTCGGCCCAGCGACATCCGGCCGGCGAGGGCGTCAGAATAGGTCGTGAGCACGGACATCTTTCCGAGTCCGTGACAGGGGCAGTTGAATATGCCGGCGCGACGTGGGAAGCTGAGTTTCGCCGGATTGGGTGTTCGGGGCGCATGGGATGCGCGAGGGACGGGAGGCACATCATTGCTGGTACTGACGAGAAGGACCAACCAGAGCATCATGATCGGAGACGACGTCGAGATCTCCGTGCTCGCCGTCTCCGGCGACAAGGTGCGGATCGGGATCGCGGCTCCTGAGTCGATCCCCGTTTTCCGCAAGGAGGTGTATCTGCGGATCCAGGCCGAGCGCGGCGGAGAGTCTCCCCGCCCTAATCTGGCCGCCGCCAAAGCCGGCTGACGGCGCGCGGCCTCCTCGACCGCAGGGGCTCCTTCAACTCAAGCCATCAGCCAGGCGAGCGTTTCGAACATCGCCACGACGACCGTAACCACGGTCAGCGTGAGGGCGCCGACGAGAACGCTGAATCGCACCTTGCCGCGCTGCTCCGTGCGCGAGATGCGCCTGGCGCGGGAGCGATTGGCGGCGCGCCGGCGCAGCTGCTCGCGCCGACGGCGCTCGAGCGCCGTCTCTTGCTCGAACGCGAGCTCAAACTGGGAAATGCTTTGCCGCATCCGCATGGCTGATACCTCGCCCTTACGCCTCCTGGCGGGCCGGCCAGGAACCTAGCAGAGCGGTTCGGGGGCGGCTTGCGGTTCAGCAGGCTCCCCACAGACCACGGCCCGCTCGTCCCGCGGCGCGCTCGAGCCGGGCGAACAGCGGTGCGAACGTGTCGTTGGGCGCAATCGTCAGGGTACGGGCCAGCCCGAGCCGCACCAGCACGGCGTTGATGAAGCGATCGCCCTGATAGACGTAGGCGAGCAGACGGCCGTATACGTCGCGCCGCTCGGCGTCGAAGACGAGGCGCACGCTGCGCCCCCCGACCAGTCGCCGGTTGGCATCGCTGGCGCGAGGACCAAAGCACTGCACCGGCTCCCCCGGAGCGACGCTCTCGGGCGTGTCGACGCCGATATAGCGGACGTCATCCTTGCGTCCCCGGATACGAACTTCGATCGTGTCGCCGTCGACCACGCGAGTGACCAACGCGCGCGCCGTTGCTGTCCGCGATTCGGCCCCCGGATCTGAGGGCTGAGGACTGGGGACTGAGGACTCCTCCCCTGCGTCCCCGAACAGGACCAGCGCCGCCAGCACAATCAGCAGCAGGCTTCCGAGCCCGCCCCCGCGCGCGTAGCGTCTGCGGAAGATGCCCACCTCGTATTGAGTCGGCGGGCGGGGTTCCTATCTGACCTGCCGGGCCTAGGGGATGCGGCGCACGCTTGCGAGCATGATCTCCTTGATCTGCTCGATCATCTCCAGCGCCGCGTTCCACTCGCGCTGCCAGACGTTGCGGCCGTAGATGACGCCCGAGCCGCCGCCCTCCATGACGGCGCGGGTCTGGGCGATCACCGCCTCGTCATCCGCCTTCGAGCCACCGGAGAGGACGACCAGCGAGCGCCCCGCGGACTCGACGCACTGGCGGATGGCCTCCTCCTTGCTCACCTCGAGCTCGTTGTAGGGGGCCGGGGCGTCCTTGTCCTTGTCGGAGAACTTCGGCATGTTGAGCTTGACCACGTCGGCGCCCATCTCCATCGCCATCCGCGCCCCGTAGTCGATCGCGTAGAACGAGTCCCGTCCACCCTTCTTGTCGATCGCCGAACCGCGGGGATAGGCCCAGATCACGAGCGGCATCCCGTACCGGTCGCAGTCCTCGCGCACCCCCTTCAGCTGGTGCAGATCGTCGTCCTGGCGGGGCGAGCCTACGTAGAGCGTGTAGCCGACCGCGTCGGCACCGAGCCTGACGGCGTCCTCGACGCTGGCGTTGGTGGTGGAAAGCGCCTCGTCGGAGGAGGGGACGTCGGTCTTGCCATTGACCTTGAGAATCAGCGGCACCTGCCCGGCGTAGTCGGGGTAGTACTTGCTGGCCAGACCGATCTGGCAGGCGATCGCGGAATACCCGGCCTCGGCGGCGAGCCGGAACTGGTACTCGGGATCCTTGGAAGCCGGGTTCGGGAAGAAATCCCTGGGCCCGTGCTCGATTCCCTGGTCGATGGGTAGTAGGAGGAGGGTTCCGTTGCCCGGCCCGAACTCGAACAGGAGGCGCCGCAGACGTGTGCGCTTGCCCGGCGACAGCGTCGCAAGCAGGGACTTCTGCTCGGTCAGGCTCTTGATCTCCATCTGGGCTCAATCCTCCTCTGGGTCTACGCTTGCCTCGATCTCGTCGTCCAAGCAGTATCCCATTCGTACTAGCCGATGAACCACAACTTCGGGGGTGACCCGTTCACGATCGGCATCGAGGAGGAGCTGATGCTGGTCGACCGGGAGACCCTTGACCTCGCCCAGGGCGTCGAGGCGGTCCTCGCCGATGTCGGAGACGCGGCCGACGGCGACGTGAAGCCCGAGCTGATGCAGTCGGTGCTCGAGATCGCGACCGAGCCCTGCCCCAACGTGGGCGCGGCGGGGGTCCAACTGGGGGGCCTGCGGTCTGCGGTCCGGGCGGCTGCCGAGCGCGCGGGGATGCTGGTCGGGGCCTCGGGCACCCATCCCTCGGCGCTATGGGAGGAGCAGCGGATCGTCGATCGGCCGCGCTACCGCGCTCTCACCGCCGAGCTGGGGTACATCGCCCGCCAGGAACTGATCTTCGGCACTCACGTCCACGTCGGTGTCGACGGCCCCGACAAGGCCGTCTACATCGCCGACGGCCTCCGTCGCGACCTGCCTCTGCTGTTGGGGCTCTCCGCCAACTCGCCGCTGTGGCGGGGTCGGGTGACGGGAATGATGTCCTCGCGCACTCCGGTCTTCCGCGCCTTTCCTCGCGTCGGCGTCCCGCCTCATTACGGTAGCTGGGAGATCTACGAGCGGCGGGTCGAACGGATGGTGAGCAGCGGCGCGATCAGCGACTACACCTACCTGTGGTGGGACGTGCGCCCTCACCCGAACCTGGGGACGGTCGAGGTACGGGTGTTCGACCAGCAGACCCGGCTGGAGCACACCATCGCCCTTGCCGCGGTGGTCGTCACCCTCGTTCACCGCTACGCCTCCGGCTTCGTCGAAGGGCAGGCGTTGATCGAGGTCCCGGGCGAGCTGATCGACGACAACAAGGTGCGTGCCGCACTGCACGGCCTCGAGGGCGAGTTGGTGGACTATCGGCGCGGCCGAAACGTGGCCACCCGTGAGCTCGTCGCGCGGCTCCTGGACGAGCTCGCACCCCACGCCGACGAGCTCGGATGCGCATCCGAGCTGGGTGCCATTCGGGAGCTGATCGACGCCGGGACGGGTGCCCGCCACCAGCTGGATCTGCTCGAGCGCGATGGAGACCTGGCCGCTCTGACCCGCCACCTGTGCAAGGAGACGGCTGGCGCTCCCTAGTCTGGGGTTATTCTCGGTCCGTGAGTCCGAGCGAGCGAGCCGAGCTCAGCGTCGTCTGCAAGCGGTGTGGCTCCGAGGTGAGCCCCTACGTCACCGAATGCCCATACTGCGGCGCCCGCCTGCGCAAGCGGGCTCCCAAGCTCGAGCTCGGTGAGGAAGGCCTGGAGCCGCGACGGCAGCGCCGCCGCCGACGGCGCCTGCGGTTCGGTCGCAGTCGCGTCGACTCGTTCGCGGAAACGCGGCCCTGGGCGACCCTTGGCCTGATTCTCGCCTCGGCCGTGCTCCTCCTGGCGCAGCGCGCCAGCGAACAGCCTCTGACCGACTTCGGGGCGATCGCCGGGCCGGTTGAGTCCGAGTGGTGGCGATATCTCGCCGCACCGCTTCCCTACCAGGAGATCGGCTACCTGTTCGTGGTCGCGCTGGCGCTGGCGATCTTCGCGCCGGGTCTCGAGCGGCGCATCGGGAGCGCCCAGACGCTGATCCTGCTGATCGCCTGCGGGGCCCTCGGGATGCTCGCCGCCGACGGCATCGAGACGGCCACGGGCGAGTTCCTGGTCGCGGCGGGCGGCAACGGCATCGCCCTCGGAGCCCTCGCAGCCTGGCTCGCGCTGCGCCGGGCCGAGGCGAGGACAGCAATTGACGACGACTTCGATCTGATCGGCGTCGCCGTTGCGGCCGGGGTCCTGATCGCGCTGCCCCTGGTCGTCGATGCCGCCAACGTCTATGCCGGCCTGGCCGGCGGCATCATCGGAGGCCTGGCGGGCCTCGCGGCGGCGGCGTTGCGCCCGGATTGACCGAGCAGAGCACGCGGGCGTAGATCCGATGCCCGACAAGTTCACCCAGATGACGGCGGAGCTCCACCGCTACGCGGCCGATCACTCGGCCCATCAGGACGATCTGTTGCGCCGCCTCGCAGAGGAGACCGAGAGCGTGGCCGGTGAAATGTCGATCATGCAGGTTGCCGCCGACCAGGCGGCTCTGATCACCGTGCTGGTGCGGGCGATCGGGACCCGCCGAGCGCTGGAGGTCGGAACCTTCACCGGCTACGGCGCGATCTCGATCGCGCGCGGGCTGGCCGACGACGGCAGGCTCGTGACCTGCGAGCTGAACGAGGAGTACGCCGGGATCGCGCGCCGTTATTTCGAGCAGGCTGGGCTGGCCGGGCGGATCGAGCTGCGCCTCGGGCCGGCGCTCGAGACCCTGCGGGAGATCCGGGCGGACGGCTCCTTCGACTTCGCCTTCATCGACGCCAACAAGCCCGACTACCCCGCCTACTACGAGGAATGCCTGCGACTGCTCCGCCCCGGGGGGCTGGCGATGATCGACAACGTCTTCTTCGGCGGGCGGGTGCTCGACACGGTTGAGGCCGAGGCGGAGAGGGAGGAGTCGACCGCCGCGATCAGCGAGCTCAACGATCGGATCGCCACCGACGACAGGGTCGACAAGGCAATGGTCGGAGTGGGAGACGGGATCACGCTGGCGCTGAAGCGATGAAGGCGGCGGATTCGGCGGAATGGCTGCGGCGCAACCTCGACGGGATCGAGGCGTGGCTGCGGCTGATCGCCAGCTCGTCCCCGGACGCTGAGCTGATCGAGCGCGACGGCGTCACCGCCCTGCTCAACCGGGCCGCCCCGGAGAGAAGCGTCTTCAACAGCGTCGTTGCGCGCCGGGCCGAGGCGCTGACCGGCAATCGCGACGAACTGGCCCGGATCTACGCGGAGAAGGGCTGCGCGTGGACGGTATGGATCCCGGAGGGAGACCGCGACGCGGCAGCGCTGCTCGCCGCTGCCGGGCACACGCTCGACGCCGAGCCGCGGGCAATGGGAATGGACCTTGCCGCGGTCGAAGCCCCCGACTTCGGGGACTTCGAGTGGACGACCGCCGGCAGCACCGAGCTGATGTGCTCGATCAACGATCGCGCCTACGGCTACGACGATGGGACCTGGCTACGCGGGATGGGAACCGGTGACGTCGGGCGGACCTATTTCGCGACCTTCGATGGCCAATCACTCTCGACCGCGACGGCGGTCGACGCGGACGGCGACTGCCTGATCACCTGCGTAGCGACCGTCCCCGAGTCGCGTGGCCAGGGCCTGGCCGGCAGGCTGATCCAGCGGGCGCTCGTCGACGCTCGGGAGCGGGGCTGCACGACAACCACGCTGCAGGCGACGAAGGCCGGCGCCCCGGTCTACGAGCGAATCGGCTACCGCGACTTCGGCGTCCTGCAGATGTGGGAGCTGCGGCCGCGCGAGCTCGCGGGCGCATAGGCTTGGGCGGCGTGACGCCCAGCTACAGCGAGCAGCAGCTCGACGCCGCGATCGACGCGCTGGCGGGAGCCGAGCGCTTCCGCGAGGCGGAACGCCTCGTCGCCGGCGCCGCTCCGAAGCTCCAGAAGGTGCTCGCGTCGGCGCTTGCCTCAGGCGGCTGGTTCGGCGAGTCGCACGAAGCCGAGGTCCTGAAGGCGGCGACGACCCCGGACGAGGACGATCGGCTGACCGCCGTGCGCACCCTTCTCGCCGAGGAGACGCGTATGGGGATGATGATCGGAGTGGTGGTGGGCTGGGCGCTGCGGGAAGAGCTTTCAAGCCAAGACGAATCCCAAGGAGAGGCCTAGAGATGGAGATCCGCTACCACGGTCATTCGTGCTTCGAGCTCAGCGATGGTGAGACTACCGTCCTGGTCGATCCCTTCCTGAAGCCGAACAACCCGAAGGCGGAGGCGACCGCCGCCGACGTCGAGCCGACCCACATCGCGATCTCGCACGGCCACGTCGACCACATGGCCGACGCCCTGCCGGTCGCCGAGCGAACCGGCGCCCACTGCGTCGCGATCGGCGAAGTCGTCAACTGGCTGGTCGAGCGTGGGATCGAGAACACGAGCGACCCCAACCTCGGCGGCACGGTCGAGTTCGACTGGGGCTACATCGCCATGGTCCCGGCCTGGCACACCAGCACCATCGCCGGCTCCGAGGAGGCCCCCTTCAGCGCCGAGCACGGCACGCCGACGGGCACGGCGGCCGGGGTGCTGGTCAAGCTCGGCGGCGTGCACGTCTATCACGCCGGCGACACCTGCCTGTTCAGCGACATGAAGCTGATCGCCGAACGCAGCCCAGTCGACGTCGCCCTGCTGCCGATCGGCGGCCACTACACGATGGATCGGCGCGACGCGGTGGTCGCCGCGGACTTCGTCGGCGCCGCGACGGTGATCCCGATGCACTACGACACCTTCCCGCCGATCGAGACCGATGCCGAGGCGTTCAAGCAGGAGGTCGAGTCGAAGACCTCCTCCCAGGTCGTGATCCTGGGGCCGGGGGAGACCCACAGCACCTAGCCGCCTCGGACTCCGGTCTGACTGGCCGGACAGCCAGTTTGAGTGTAGGGTGAGCACGTGGAGGCTGGAGAGGCCACGCGGGCCGCACCGCCGCGGACGGAGCGCGATGACTTCATCGCGACCTCCGACCCGGCTCTTCAGGAGTCGGCGGACCGCGGTCAGATCACGCTCCTCGACTACCGCGAGCTCTACCTGCTCTGGGAGCGCCAGCAGTGGCGTACCCAGGACCTCGACTTCAGTCAGGACCGGATCGACTGGCACGAGCGATTCGACGAGGAGGAGCGCTTCCAGCGTATGTATGGACTGGCCTCGTTCTTCATCGGCGAGCAGCGGGTGACCGAGGAGCTGGGACCGATCATGAGGGCGGCCCCGACCGAGGAGCAGCGGATCTTCCTCTCCACCCAGATCGCCGACGAAGCCCGCCACGTGCGCTTCTTCGAGCGCTTCTACCAGGAGGTCGGCGTGTCCGCGGCAGACGCGCTACCCGATCTGCTCGAGGAGAACACCAAGCACCTGAACGAGAACTTCGGCGTCCTCTTCGACCAGCTGCTGAGCAGCCGCGTCGATCGCCTCGCCGCCGAGCCCGAGGACACGGAGACCCTGGTGGAGGCGGTGACGCTCTACCACATGGTGATCGAGGGGATGCTCGCCCTGACCGGACAGCACTTCATCATCGACTACAACGAGCAGCAGGGAACGCTGCCCGGGTTCGTCGAGGGGTTCAACAACGTCGCCCGCGACGAGCATCGCCACGTCGCCTTCGGCTCGGTCTTCCTGCGCGAGAAGGCGAGCGAGGACGATCGCTACAAGGCGGCGATCCAGCGCACGCTCGAGGAGTCCCTGCCGATTGCCGACGGGGTGCTTTCCCCGCCCTGGGTCGATGACCCGGAGAACTGGGAGCTCTTCGGCGTCAGCGCCGTCGAGACCCGCGAGTTCGCGGGCAGGGCCCTGATGCGCCGCTTGAAGGCGATCGGTCTCGCTCCCGCGAGCTGAGCTGCCCAAGCCTTCCTCCCGATCAACCCCAGATGGCCGGCAAGGATGCCGGCTGCCGTAGGGTGCGGAACCTGCTCGATGAAGGTCCGCGACCTCAGCCACGGCGCCACGGATAGCCGCTTCGGGCCCTCTCTGCCGGCGCTGCTGGGAGGACTGTGGCGTCGCTCCGGCCCCTTCGTTCGTCTGACCATAGTGGCCGCCGCGGGGCTCGCGGCCGCCGCGCTCGCCTTCGCCGTCGCGAGCCGGCTCGAGCGCTCGAGCTTCGACTACGACGGCCCGCGCGCGCCGGCGTTCAGCATCGGCCACGACGGGCTCGAGCGGGTCGAGCCCAGACCGCGGGAGATCGCGCGCTTCGAACACCGGGAGGGAGGCAGGTTGTGGGAGTCGCTGACGATCTCGCCGCTTCGTTTCCGCTCCAGCCGCAACCCGGTATCGACGGGGCTCGCGCTCGCGGCCTCCCGGCTGGCCGAGAGCCGCCGGGCGCAGCTGCCCGGCTACCGCGAGGCGCTGGAAGGGCGCACGAAGCTCGGGATCATGGAAGGGCTCGACGCCTACATGGTCGCCTTCACGGCCCGCTCGCCACTCGGGGGCCCGGCGCCGGAGCGGCTACTCGGCAAGCTGCTCCTGGTTCCGGCCGACGCGGAGCGCTCCGCTGCGGGAGTGGCGATCGAGCTGTTGCAGGTCAGCGACGACGACCGTGTGCTCGCAGCGGCCCGCGACTACCCGGCGGCGTTCTTCCTCAACTGGCCGGTGAACTTCTGGCTCGACCTCGCGGTCTCGGTCCGGGTGCCGGACCGCCTCGAACAGGCCTTGGAGAGCTTCGAGTTCGGCTAGGGGGCGGGCGGGAGACCGGCTCCGGACGTGCCGGTGCCCGTGGTCGGGGTGGTGGGCGGCGCGATCGTGGAGCCGCTGGCGGTGGTCGTTGTCGGTGTCGTCGGCGTTGTCGTTGATGTCGAGCCGGAGGCGGTTGTGGTGGCCGGGGACGTCGCGGTGGGCGTGGTTGGAGTCGTGCTCGTCGTCGGGGCCGCCGTCGTGGTGGTGGTCGTCGGCGTCGTCGTAGCGGTGGATTGGGTTGTCGTGCTCGTCGATGCCTCGGGGGTCGTCGGCGCGGCGACGGGCGCCGCCGGAGCGCGAATCCCACCGCTGGCCGCCGGCGGGCTCGCCACGATCCTCTCCTGGGCCTGTGGGGCCGGTGGAGGATCGCTGGTGACCTTGTTGACCTCGACCGCGGCGCCGGCGGTGATCAGGGCGGCTGTGACGACGCCGGCCGCCGCCTTGGATCCGGCGGCGGCGCCGACGATCCCGGCGCCGATCCCGGCGCTGCCGATGCCCCCCGCGGCGCCCGCCGCACCGGCCGCACCGGCCGCACCCGCGCCGGCGCCGCCCAGCGCCGCCCCGCCGCCGACCGCGCCGGCGCCACCGGTGGCGCCGCCACCGAGGGCGCCGCCACCGAGGCCCAGCTTGGCGAGGATCGATCCTTTGACCACCGCCAGGATGCCGACCGGGAACATCGCCGCCAGCACCTTCTCGTTCGACCGCAGCTGGTCCCGGAAGGCGCCGCATTCCTCACAGTCACGGACGTGGCGCCGGACCGGGCCGGACGCCTTGCCAAGGCCCTCGGCGGCTTCGGCGAGCTCGAGCCTGACCTCGCCGCAGGTGAGCAGCCGCGCCTGGCTGGCCTCGGCGAGCCCGATTCGAGCCCGTACCAGCAGCGACTTGACCGACGGGACAGTGGTCTCCATCGTCTGCGCGATCTCCTCGTAGGCCATCGCGTCCATCTCGCGCAGCAGCAGCGCCGTGCGCTGGGTCTCCGGAAGCTTGGCGACGTCCGAGAGGAGCTGGCGGAACTCCTCGCGATTCTGGACCCGCTCATGGGTCGAGGCGGCCTCGGCGGCGGGGTGGCCCTCCATCGAGTCCTGGCCGTCGGCGGTCGGGCGGCGGAGGTGGTTGAGGCAACGATTGCGGGCGATGCGGTAGAGCCAGGGGCGCAGCTTGATCTCGTTGTTGTCGGCCAGCAGCGCCCTGTAGGCATTGACGAAGACCTCCTGCAGGACATCCTCGGCGTCCTCGGTGGAGCGGAGCATCTGCCTGCAGAAGCCGAGCAGCCGCGCCTGGTAGCGGCTGACGATCGCCTCGAAGGCGCCGTCGTTCCCTTCGCGGACGAGGGCGATCAGGCGGCCGTCGTCGAGCAGGCGCAACAGCGGCGAGCGCCGGGCGAGAAGCCCGCGACGACTGGCGTGTGTGAGTGAGGAGGCCTCCACAGGGCGTGCCTAGGCGGCTCAGCCGATCCCTGGCTTGTCAACACGGTAGCAGCGCGGAAGTCGCGCGACACGACCACGATGCCCGGCGGCGAAGCCGTCCCGCTAGCGTTGTGGGGCCCGGGTGGTGGAACTGGCGATACACGGCCGATTTAAGCTCGGCTGCCCTTCGGGGCTTGCGGGTTCGAATCCCGCCCCGGGCATCATCAGTCGCCGGGCGGATAGTCGCGGCCCGCCGGGCGATCATCCCGCAGCCGCTCCTCGACCGAGCTCACCTTGTCCTCCAGGGTCTGCTCGCGGTCGGTTCGCTGATCGAGCATCGCTCCCATCCGGAAGCGGACCCGATCCTGGGCGTTGAGGCGCCGCCTGAACTCGGCGATAAGGTCGCCCGCCGAGGCCCCCTCGCGGCCGAGCGGGATCACGGTCAGCTCGGCGGTCGCCACCTGGCCGCCCGCACTAGAGCTTGGTCCAGACCATCTTTACCTCGAGATACGCGTCGAGGTTGTGATGGCCCTTCTCGCGGCCGATGCCGGAGGCCTTGTATCCGCCGAACGGCGCCGCCGGGTCGCCTCCGCCCCAGGTGTTGATGTAGACGTTGCCAGCCTCCAGCATCGCGGCGAGCCTGTGCGCCTGCGAGATGTCGCGGGTCCAGAGGCCGGCCGCGAGCCCGTACTCGGTGTCGTTGGCCCGCCGCGCCACCTCCTCGAGGTCCTCGAAGGGCATCGCCACCAGCACCGGGCCGAAGATCTCCTCGCGGGCGATCCTCATCCCGTCCTCGACCCCGGTGAACAGGGTCGGCTCGATGAAGTAGCCGCCACCGTCGGCGCCGTTGCCCCCGCCGACCACCAGCTCGGCGCCCTCGTCTCGTCCGGAGTCGATGTAGCCGGTCACCCGATCGAGCTGCTCGGCCGAGACCAGGGGGCCGAACTGGCTCTCCGGGTCGAGGCCGGGCCCGACCTTGGCCTCACGCGCGAAGGCGGCGAGCCGCTCGACCACGTCGTCGAACATCTCGCTCTGCACGAACAGGCGCGAGCCCGCGTTGCATGCCTGCCCCGAGTTGAAGTAGATGCCGGCGAAGGAGCCCTTGACGGCGGCATCGAGATCGGCATCCGGGAGGATGATGTTGGGGCTCTTGCCGCCCAGCTCGAGCGTTACCCGCTTCAGCGCTCGACCGCACTTCTCGCCGATCTCGCGGCCGACCGCGGTCGAGCCGGTGAAGGCGATCTTGTCCACCCCGGGGTGATCGACGAGGGCGGCACCGGTCTCGCCGTCACCGGTGAGCACGTTGAGTGCACCCTCGGGGAAGCCGGCCTCGAGCGCGAGCTCGCCGAGCCGTAGCGCCGTCAGCGGCGTCTGCTCGGCCGGCTTCAGGATGGTGGTGCAGCCGGCCGCGAGGGCGGGAGCGATCTTCCAGACCGCCATCAACAGGGGGAAGTTCCAGGGGATGATCTGGCCGCAGACCCCGACCGGCTCCCGCCGCGTGTAACAGAAGACGTCCGGCGCCGAGACCGGGATCGTCTCACCCTCGATCTTGGTCGGCCAGCCGGCGAAGTACCGGAGGTGGTTGACGGCGGCGGCAACGTCGCCGCCGGCCATCGCCAGCGGCTTGCCGTTGTCGAGACACTCGAGCTCGGCGAGCTCGCTGCCGTTGGCCTTGATCAGCTCCGCGAGGCCCCAGATCAGCGAGCTTCGCTTCGACGGCGAGACCTTGGCGTAGGCGGCGAGGCCCTGCCGCGCGGCGCCAACGGCGCGATCGACGTCGGCGGCTCCGGCCTGGGCGACCAGGCAGATCTCTCCCCCGGTCGCCGGGTCGACGGTCGCGAAGCTTCGTCCGTCCGCGGCCTCCGGGCGCTCGGAGCCGATCAACAGTCGCTTCGGGCCGTCCTCGACGAAGCCGCGGGCGGCCGCTGAGAGGCGCTCCGCTTGCTCGGTGGCCGGCATGGGCCCATCCTAGTCACTGGCCGCCCAGCCAACCGCCCGCCG
>Ga0299907_10001885_pt1 | contig 12485 bp, 12 predicted proteins | sample RVTome_16_FD_198680 | JGI IMG/M metagenome (GOLD analysis project Ga0299907, IMG submission 198680) | Soil microbial communities from uranium-contaminated site in the Upper Colorado River Basin, Wyoming, United States - RVT152D67 (version 2) ...
GCCGGCACGGATCGGTACGCTGGTCGTTCCCAGGCCCCCATGGCGCTGGCCCGGGGACGTAGCTCAGTTGGCTAGAGCACCTGCTTTGCAAGCAGGGGGTCGTGGGTTCGAGTCCCATCGTCTCCACAACTTGCCATCTGACTAGGTACTTCTTGGGCTAGCGAGAACGAGTGCGGCGAGTATAGCGCTCGAACAACTGATAAGTTCGGGTAGCGTATAAGTCCATGGGCCTGGCCGTTGGCCAGCTCGTTGCCTCGTGGCGCCGATCGCTCAGGCAGCGAAACCTGGCCGCTCGCACGATCGAGACTTACGTCGAATCGGCGACCCAGCTGTCCGGCTGGCTCGCCGATCGGGGCATAACTGACGTCGACGCCGTGACCCGCGACCACGTGGCCGACTTCATCACCCACCTGATCGAGACGCGTTCGCCGTCGACGGCGTCGGTGCGGTTCCGGTCGCTGCAGCAGTTCTTCGGCTGGTTGGCCGAGGAAGGCGAGCTGCCGGGTCTCAACCCCATGGAGAAGATGCGCCCGCCGATGGTCCCCGAGCGCCCGGTGCCGGTGCTGACGGTCGACCAGTTGCGGAGGCTGTTCGCCTCGTGCTCGGGCAAGGGCTTCATCGACCGGCGCGACGAGGCGATCCTGCGGCTCTTCACCGACACCGGGCTGCGTCTGTCCGAGCTGGCCCATCTGACGGTCGCGGACGTCGACCTCGACGAGCAGGTGGCCGTCGTCATGGGCAAGGGCCGGCGTCCCCGGGCGGTGCCGTTCGGCGCGAAGACCACGGCGGCGCTCGACCGGTACCTGCGCGTGCGGGGTCGGCACAAGCTCGCAGCCGAGCCCGCGCTGTGGCTTGGCCCCAACAACCGGCAGGCGATGACGGTGAACGGCCTCGGCCAGATGGTCCGCCGGCGCGGCGCCGAGGCCGGCATCCCCGAACTGCACCCCCACATGCTGCGCCACACGTTCGCCCACTCCTGGCTGGCGGAGGGCGGCAACGAGGGCGACCTGATGCGGATCACCGGCTGGAAGAGCCGGGCCATGGTGAATCGCTACGGCGCCTCGGCCGCCGATCAACGGGCCCGGGACGCACACCGGCGACTGGGCCTCGGCGACCGGCTCTGAACCCGTACCGGCGGGAGTCGCCGTCACGACGCTTTTCTCCGACGCCGGGCCTGTGCGGATCGCAGTGCCAGACGGGCCATGTGGGCGCGCATCGCCTGCTCGGCCCGACGCGTGCGCTCAGCCGGCTTGAGCGCGCCGTCGGGGTCCACCTGACGTTTGAAGCGCTCGAGCGCGGCGCGGCGAGCCGGAGCGGTTCGGGCGGAGCGGTCGCTGGTCTGGGCCCACGACACGTGGACCGCCATCCGGGCCCGCAGCGACCGCTCGGCCGGCGTGAGCGGTTCGCCGCACCGCCGCTTGGTCATGCCGCACCCTTGCCGGTGCCACGTCCCCTAGGGCGCCCCGTGTCTCGCAACCACCACGCAGCCCAGCGGGATTCGGCTCGCCGGCGTCGTTTCTTGGCAGCCTCGTAGCGAAGGCCCAGCTGGCGGGCGACGTGGGGCAGGCTGTGACCGGCGATGCGGGTGTCGAGGATCAACCGGACCTCCTGCTCGGAGAGCACGCCGACCTCGACGGCGGACCCTAAGAGCGCGTCGGGCGACAGGTCGGGCGCCGCGGCGTGGTGCACAACGTCGCTGTTGCGCACGTGAACATCCCACGCCCGGTTGACGGCGACAACGCGCCGAAGTCTCCGCGTCGGGAGGGCGAGAAGCTTCTCGGCGACGAACCGCGGGTGCGCCTCCACGTCGTAGCGGGTGGCGATCTCAAACAGGCCCGCCATGACGACCGCCAGCGCTTCCTGGCGGTCCAGCGACGGCGCGTACCGGGCGACCCGGTGGCGCAGTCCGGGGAGCAGGCAGGCGGCCAGGACACCGAACGATCCGGTGTCGGCCTGGACCAGGCGGACGAGAGCACCGAGCAACTTGTCCTTACGCGTCTGGCTCGCCGTCCGCAGTTCCCGACGGAGGTCCTGGTAGGCGAGGTCGGCGAGCGCTGGGGCCTGCCGGGTCCAGACGTCCCATTGGGCCCGGGTCGGTTTGGTTCGTTCGAGGGTGGTTTCGAGGTTCACGGGGTTCGTCCTTCTCGGTGCGGGGCCTGTACTTGTCCTCCCACCCCCCTCTAGGCCCCTCCGCACCCCGAAATCTCACACGGATCTTCAAAGAATCTCGGTCGACGGCGGCGGCCCGGCGGGACTCCGGGGTGGTCACGGCCTACTAAGGCGTCGGAACCGACCGTTCTTCTCACCCCCACGGCAAGAAATCGCGCTGCCGGTCCCGAGGTACCTCCCGACCTTCATCCCTGCCGCAGCCCACACCGCGTCCCGACCAGAACGCCCTCTCGGACCCAACCGACGAGCACGAGCCACGCGCCGACACGCGATCGACACGAATCACGTGTCCCGATCCGCGGCGCGCCCGCGCCGATATCCCCCTGACCGACACCGACAACGTGATTTCAACCCTGCGGGTTGGGAAGGGAGCGCGGCGGCGTGGCGTGGTTCCGGAGGATGGGCGTGGAGCAGGTCGCCTATCACGAGGCGACCGTTGTGGGTCGGGAGGATGATCATCCCGGCCAGGCGCTGGACTACTACGGGTCGCGGGGCGAGACCCCGCTGCGCTGGGGTGGCGCCGGCGCCGCCCGCCTCGGCCTCGAGGGTGAGGTGACCCGGGACGTCTACCGGCTGGCGTTCGGGCCTGGCGGGTTTCGGGATCCGCTCACCGGCCAGCAGCTGGTCCGCACGAAGCGGCCGGGTTTCGAGTTAGTGGTGGCGGCCCACAAGTCGCTGTCGCTGCTGGGGGTGGTGGGCCGCGCCGATGACATGCACGCCATCCTCGACGCCCAGACCGCCGCCACCATGGGCTACCTGGAGGGCTGGGTGCAGAGCCGGGGTGGGCGGCGGGGCCGCGCCACGGTGGCGACCCCGACGTCGGGGTTGGTGTATGCCGTGACACGGCACGGCACCTCCCGGGAGGGCGACCCGCACGCCCATGATCACGTGCTGATCGCCAACGTGTGCGAGATGCGCGACACCACCGGCGGCTACAAGGCCCTGAACTCGGCCCAGCTCCGGGACCGGGACGAGGCGGCGACCATGGTCGGTCGGCTCCACTCCGCTGCCAAGGCCATCGAGCTCGGCTATGCGATCGAGACCGACGGGGGGCGGTCGGGTCGAGCGCGGGACTGGCGGATCGTGGGCATCCCCGCCGAGGTGTGCCAGGTCTTTTCCAAGCGCTCGGACCAGATCGCCGACTACCTCGAAGAGATGGGCTACACGAGCTACCGGGCCCGCAACGTCGCCGCCCGCCGCAACCGGCCGGTCAAGCGCGGGACCGGCACCGACCAGCTCATGCCCCGTTGGGTCGCCGAGCTCGAAGCCCACGGCTGGACCCTCAAGCCGTTGGCCGCCTCGCTGGATCGGGCTCGCCGCGAATGCCGCAGCGTGGCCCCGCCGTTGACCGACACGGAGATCGACAGGCTGGCAGCAGAGCTGTTGGATCCGGAGAGCGAGTTCCTGGCCCGCTGGAAGGTGTTCTACCGGCCCCCGCTGGTGGCCGAGATCGCCCCGCTGCTCTATGGGCATGACCCCGCCGAGCTGGACCGGGTGGTCGACCGTGTCCTCGCCTCGGAGTTGGTGGTGCCACTCATCGGCATCGCCGGTGCCAGTGACCAGCCGTATACCGCCACCGGCGTGCTCGCTACCGAGCACACCATCACGTACGCGTTGGAACGCTTCACCCGCCGACGGGCCCAAGTCGTCGCGCAGGATGTGGTCGGACAGGTCACGGCCGCGAAGCAAACCGAGTTCGGCTACGAGCTCAGTGTGGGTCAGCGGCGGGCGGTGGAGCGCATCTGTTCGGCGGGTCGGGCGATCGATGTCATCGTCGGGGTGGCCGGCGCTGGCAAGACCACCGCCCTCGACGTGGCCGCCCGGGCACTGGAGGCCGCCGGTTATCAGGTGCTGGGCACCGCCACCAGCGGCCAGGCCGCCCGCACCCTCCACAACCACGCTCGCATCCCCTCGGGGACGGTGCGGTCCCTGCTATGGCGCCTCGACCACGGGCAGGTCACGCTGGACCAGCGGTCGGTGCTGGTGCTCGACGAAGCCAGCCTCACCGCCGATGTGGACCTGGCCCGGCTACTGCTGGCCGTCAACCGTGCCCGCGGCAAGCTCGTGATCGTCGGCGACCCCCGCCAACTGGCCCCGGTGGGACCCGGCGGCGCCCTCCAAGCCCTGGTGGACCGGCACCCCGACATCGTCACCGTCCTCAACCAGAACCTGCGCCAACGCGACCTCGCCGAACGCGCCGCCCTCCACTACCTGCGAGCCGGCAACATGCAGGCCGCGGTCGGCTTCTACGCCACCCATGGATGCATCCGCATCGCCCCCACCCGCACCGAGACCCTGGCGGCGATGGTCGACGCCTGGGCCGCCGACACCACCGCCAGTCACGACACGCTCATGCTCGCGTGGCGGCGCAGCAGTGTCGCCGACCTCAACCGCCTCGCCCGCGTCCGCGCCGAACAACGCGGCTGGCTCAGCGGCCCCGACCTCGACACCCCGGACGGCCGCAGCTATGCCGTCGGCGACCCCGTGGTGACCCTCGCCCCCAACTACGACGGCCAACTGATCACCAGCCAACGCGGCCGCGTCGCGGCCATCGACCAGCGGACCCAGACGTTAACGATGGCGACCGACGACGGTCGTCGCGTTGTCCTGAAGGGCGAGGCCCTCGACCAGGTCCACCTCGACTACGGCTACGCCCTCACCGTGCACCGCGAGCAAGGCGCCACAGCCGATCGCACCCACTACCTGGCCGAGGGCGGTGGCCGCGAACTGGCCTACGTCGCCATGTCCCGCGCCCGAGGGCCCAGCATCGTCTACGCCGTCGCCGATGACCTCGGCCAGGCCATCGAGGACATCGCACATGACTGGTCGCTCGACCGCAACCAGCAATGGATCACCCGCACCGCCACTGCCGTCGGCGTCGATCCCGCCATCCGAACCCTGTCCGAGGACCCCGACGCCCGCCGCGCACGGTTGCTCGCCGAGCTGCAGGCGCTCGAACGTCATGCGCCACCCGACGTCACCGCCGAGGTCGCCGCCGCACACGCCACTCTCGATCGCATTCGCCGGAGCCGCGACAACCTCGTCTGCGGCACCGGTCGCTGGCAGCAGACCCCCGCTGGCCGTGCTGCGCGCGATCTCGAGCAAGCGCGCCGCCAACGCCAGCACGCCGAGCACTGGTTGGACCTCCCCGACATCGCGCGGCGCGAGCGACACCGGTGGCGCCGCGTCGCCCAGTCGGCCGCGCGGAGTGCGGCTCGGGCCCAGCGCGGCTGGGACGCCCACGGGCAGCCGGCCGTCGAGCAGCTCGACAGCAGGATCACCAGAGCCGACCACCGCGTCACGGAACTCGAGACCGGTGCCCGGTTCCGTCAGCGATGGCTAGCTGAGCACCCGGACGTCGACCGGCGCCTCCAACACGCCCAACGGGAGCTGCGGCGTCTCGACGACCCGATCGGCGTCGAACTCGACGAGCATCTCGAGGCGTTTCTCCTCCCGAGTCCCGACCGCGTCACGCAGGGTGTCGAGAGAGCCGGCATCACGCGGATCCGTCAGCACCTGGACGGCATGCAACACAACCGAGAGATCGAGCCACCGGGCCTGTCCCTCTGACATGCGCTACCCCTACGGCGTTCTGCCGCGCTTGGCGGGCACCGAGCCGCGGTTGCGCGTCATCGTGGCCGGCGACAGATGCGTAGATCGGTGCGACGCATGGCGGTGGCCTCTCCGTGTTGGAGGCCGCCGCCACGCTCCAATATTTGTCGGTGGCGTCGACTAGGACGGCGCCGCCATCATCGTCGTAATCGGCGAATTCGACATGACCGGCACGGCGCGGTTCTGGGCAAGCGTTAGCGAAGCCCTCGCGACGCAGCCGCCATCAATGATCGTCGAGGCCCGCGGCCTGACGTTCATTGACTCGCCTGGGCTGCAGGCATTGCTGCGTGCCCGTGACGCGGCCGCCGCAGCCGGCGTCGCGTTCGGCGTCAAAGAGCCGTCACCAGGGCTTCGGCGGATCGCCGAAATTTGCGGAGTCGAGGACCTTCTGTCCGACCCGTAACCCCAGCGCCGCCCTCCGGGCGGAGAGGAGTGCCACAGGGGCCGGCGGGATACGGCCAGCAGATTCCCGACCTCAGTGGTCCCAACCGACTGTCGCCCCTAGCGCGCAACCGCCACCCCACCCGTGAAGAGCGTTGGGCGGAACGGCGATCGGAACCCGATGTCTCGAATCCTGATGAGCCCGGACGCCGAATGGCGGCGACTCGCCTGCAGCGCCCGCGCCCGTCCGTGACCGACCCGTCGCTGGTCGCGGCGTCGTGGGCGACGTCATGCTCGCCTGCAGCGCCCGCCAGCCACGCCCGCCCCGCCTTCCCTTCGTTACGAGAGACCCCACACCGGTATACGGTAAGACGTGCTAGCGCGGTGCCAGCCGATGCCCGGAGAAGCCGGAGAGGTCGATGAGCACGAACCTTTTCTTCATGGAGGACGCGGTGCGCGGGTACACGATGAACAAGGACGACTATCTCAAGCGGCTGCGTCGCATCGAGGGTCAGGTGCGTGGGTTGCAGCGGATGATCGACGGGGACACTTACTGCATTGACGTCCTTACGCAGGTCAGTGCCGTCACCAGCGCGCTCCAGAGCGTTGCCGTCGGCCTGCTCGACGAGCACATCCGCCACTGCGTGAGCGACGCCGCCAAGGACGACGACGCCGATCGTGCCGAGACGATGGTGACCGAGGCGACCCGGGCCATCGAGCGACTGATCAAGGCCTAACGTCTGGCGGGTTGTCACCTGCCATATACCCCTATAGGGTATAGGGCAAGGAGGGTAGCCATGCCGAGCTCCATGAAGCAGGGCGGTAGCGACCCCGGCCAGCACGGCGATCACAGCGACCACGCAGGCGATCATGCCGTCTCCATTGCTGACGCCCGGCCGGAGCACGTGGTGCGGCCGGCAAGCGGCGCGCATGCCGGGCACGATCCTCATGGCGGGCACGACAAGCACGCTGGGCATGACCCGGAGAGGTTCCGGCGGCGGTTCTGGCTGAGCCTGTTGGCGACGATCCCGCTGGTGGTGACCAGCGAGATGGTCATGGATTGGTTCGGCTATTCGCTCGACTTCTGGGGCATGGACCTGCTGGGTCCCGTGCTGGGGTCGTTCGTGTTCTGGTGGGGTGGTTGGCCTTTCCTGGCTGGTGGTGTCGCCGAAGTCCGCGACCGCCAGCCGGGGATGATGCTGCTGATCTCGATGGCGATCACCGTGGCCTACGCCGCCTCGATGGCCACCAGCTTGGACTGGCTCGACCTTGAGTTCTGGTGGGAGCTGGCGGCGCTGGTGACGATCATGCTGCTGGGCCACTGGCAGGAGATGAAGGCCATCGGCCAGGCCCGGGGCGCGCTGGCTGCGTTGGCCGAGCTGCTGCCCGACGAGGCCGAACGGGTCGGCGATGACGGGGCGATCGAGAATGTGTCGTTGGCCGACCTGCGGCTCGGCGACGTCGTCCTGGTGCGCTCGGGCGCCCGGGTGCCGGCCGACGGGGAGATCGTCGACGGCGAGGCCGAGCTCGACGAGTCGATGATCACCGGTGAATCCCGCCCGGTCCCCAAGGCTAAGGGCGACAAGGTGGTGGCCGGCACCGTGTCGACCGACTCGGCCATCCGGGTGCGGATCGACGCCGTGGGCGAGGACACGGCCCTGGCCGGCATACAGCGTCTTGTGGCCGAGGCCCAGGCCAGCAGCAGCCGGGCCCAGGTGCTGGCCGACCGGTTCGCCGCCCTGCTGTTCTATATCGCTACCGCCGCCGGGCTGGTCACGTTTGTGGCCTGGTGGGGCCTCGGCCAGGTCGACAACGCCGTCGTCCGCACTGTGACCGTACTGGTCATCGCCTGCCCCCACGCTCTCGGGCTGGCGATCCCGCTGGTGATCTCCTTGTCCACCGCGGTGTCGGCCAGGGCGGGGATCCTCGTCAAGGACCGTCTGGCCCTCGAGCGCATGCGCACCATCGATGCCGTGCTGTTCGACAAGACCGGCACACTCACCCGGGGCGCCCACGTTGTCACCGGCGTGGCTGCTGCCGACGGTGCCACCGAGGCCGCGGTGTTGCGCCTGGCGGGCGGGGTCGAGTCCGACAGCGAGCACCCGCTGGCGCGGGCCATTGTCAGCGCCGCTCGGGCCGACGGCGGGATCGCTCCCGCCCGCGACTTCCGGTCGATCACCGGGCGGGGCGTCGAGGCCACGATCGACCGCGACGCCTACGCGGTCGGCGGTCCGGCCCTGCTGCGCGAGCGCGGTCTCGAGGTCCCCGCGGGCCTCGATGACACCATCCAGGCCTGGCGGCGTCGGGGCGCCGCCGTGCTCCACCTGGTACGCGGCGACGAGATCATTGGGGCATTCGCCCTCGAGGACGAGATCCGTCCCGAGGCCCGACAGGCCGTGGCCGACCTGCAGGCCATGGGGATCAGGGTCACGATGATCACCGGCGACGCCCGCCAGGTGGCCGACGCCGTCGGCGCCGAGCTCGGCATCGACGAGGTCTTCGCCGAAGTCCTGCCCGAGGACAAGGACAAGGCCGTGGTCGAGCTGCAGCGCCGGGGCCTGTCCGTCGCCATGGTCGGCGACGGCGTCAACGACGCCCCTGCCCTGGCCCGAGCCGACGTCGGCATTGCCATCGGCGCCGGCACCGACGTCGCTATCGAGTCTGCCGGTGTGGTGCTTGCCTCGAGTGACCCCCGGGGCGTCACCGGCGTCACCCGCCTGTCCCGGGCCAGCTACCGCAAGATGCTCCAGAACCTGGGCTGGGCCGCCGGCTATAACGTGGTCGCCATCCCCCTGGCCGCCGGCGTGCTCGCCTGGGCCGGGTTCACCCTCTCGCCCGCGGTCGGCGCCATCCTCATGAGCGCCTCCACCATCGTCGTCGCCCTCAACGCCCAGACCCTCCGCCGGGTCGACCTCACCCCCCAACCACTGGCTGCCTGACCGTGGGTCAGTGTGGGCCTGGGATGTAGCGGTCGCGTGCGATGACGAACCGGGCGAGGCGATCGTCGGAGCAGAACGGAAGCTCCGCAGCGGTACTGGCCCACCTTGCCGTTGCCCAACGACCTCGACACCAAGAGTTGCCGAGGGCGACGGCGTAGCCGACGTACCAGCCCGGTGCGCGTCGGACCGCGGGCGTGGCTCGTGGCGCCGGGCGGGGGGTCAGCCGGACCGACTCGGTGTTGCGGGTGCGCCGACCTGAGGACCACGTGCCTCGTCCCCGTCAAACGCCAGCGCTGCTGCGGGGGATGGAGCCGGCGAGCTGGGCAATCAGCTCGTCGCCTGTGACCGGCCGGTTGACCGCTGCCGCGAAAGCTGCGACAGCCAATCGTCCCAAACAGTCGGTCACCGTGGCGGCGGGGTGGCGTCAGCGCCGGGCGCGGTGATGCCGGACCAGCGATGGATCCGTTGTAGCCGAGCGTGCGAACCGCCGCGTCGCCGATCTGCTTGGCCACCGGAGCAATGCGCAGGTCGACCACGTCGCCGTCGGCTAGTTCGATGACCTCATGGGGACGGATTCGGCCAGGCCGTTGGTGTCCGTCGGGAACTGGTCGCTCGTCGGGGCCACGTCATCCTCAGCGGGCTTCGGCATCGGTCACCCTCTTTCCCGACCACCCGCGCCACGAACGCGAGTGTGGCCACCCGGCGCTGGGTAGGCGTGACGCCCTGGGACGAGGTCAGTCGATCACTCGCTCGACCAGACCTGGGCGGTCGGGCGTCGGCCGGAAACGGTGTCCGGGCGGACCACAGCCCTACTCTGGCCGACCGTGGACCGAGGTCACTGGGATCCCCGCCAGGCGTAGGCGAGGACGATGCCCATCACGTCGGCGTGGGGCTGGGAGTTGTCGTAGCGAGAGGTCACCGTGAACGTTTGGCCCGTCCCGATCTGCTCGTGGGTGGGGCAGGTACTGATGGACGTCGGCGCGCCGTGGGGATGCGCATGCTCGTACTTCGCGGTCATCTTGCACTGCAGCCCATCGGCGTCGTCGCGGATGGCGATGTCGATACCGCCTCCGTGGAGGTGCCCGCCCGCCGTGACCATGTACCCGTCCCACGGGGCCGACCACGTGCGGGTGCGGGTGTGGACACTGCCAGGCCCGCCGTTGCCGGGCACGTCGTAGGTCGAGTTTCCGCACCCCGTGACGTCGAGGAAGAACGGCGTGACGGCCCGGCTGTTCTGCGCCGTGGCGCCGGGCTGGTAGCCGACCGTGTACTGGATGTACACGTCGCGCGCGGTATCGCTCGTGTTCATCAGGTGCCACAGGGCGTTCCAGCGCTCATTGCTCCCCACCATGTAGGCGTAGGGATCGGGCAGGCTCATCGGCGTGCGCTCGCTCCCGGCGCCGGCAATGCGCTCGGGCCAGTTGCTGCAGTACGGCGACGTGCGCGCCGGGTTCATGAGCAACACGTGATGGAGGTGCACGGCGCTGTGAGGTACTGGGTTGCCGGCGGCGTCGACCACGTCGAAGCTGATCGACTTCATGCCGAATCCGCCGGGTGGCCGCGGCACGTTCGTCCGGCTGGCCTCGCTCTCCGAGCTCGGCTGACCTTCGGGGGCGAGCGTGAACGGCCCGATCCGGAACGTGCCCACAACCACCTCGCCGCCCCCCGGCGGCGCGTTGACGATCGGATCGCATGCCGCCGCGAACAGCACCCCGACTCCGGCGACCGCAACCTTCATCAGCCAGTGACGTCGCATCGCTTCCCCCTGACGTCGACGGGCCGCCCACCCACTCCGAGCGAGCGGAGCCAACAGCACCGTACCCCTCCCGTTGCGCAGCGCGCTTCCGCCAATGCGACTGGTGCCGCTCCGCTGTTAACGCGGTGGCGTGAGGTGCCCTCAGTCCCAGCCGAGCTTCTCGATGGGTAGGTGTTCGAGGCGGTCGGGCATCCCCAGTCCTACGGCGTCGAGGTGCGGCTGCATCCGGTGGGTGAAGGCTTTGTGGTCAGCTTCGGTCGCCCACGCGGTGACTACGACAATGCCCGTGCCCGTCTGATGTGCGCGCGGGCCTCCCCGCAGGTGTTGGCGCAGTGTGCACGCGGCGTAGAACACGGGCGGGCTGGTGTCGTCGCTCTTCGCGTCGATCCAGCGACGGCGTGCCCGCTCGAAGCGGTCGATGAGATCGCCGGGATCACCGTCGAAACGGATCATCACCACGATCGGATTTGACATCTGTCCTCCCATCGTCCCCCGGTCAGGGCGCCCCGCCACGTGGAGAGACCCAAAGCACGTCTGGAGCACCTGCGGGGGCACCGAGTGGACGTCGTCGGGCTCGACGTCGAATCCCTCGTCGGCCAGGCATTCCAGGAACTCGGGTGGCAACGCGGCGGGGGTGGTCGGGCGGGTGTCGCCGTCGGGCGCCTCGCTGTCGTCGCCGCCGCCGCACGCGGTGAGCGCAGAGGCGAGCGTCACCATTGCCGCCGCACCTGCGATGACCCCTGGATGGCGTCTCATCGGGCCGCCTCCTCGGCCAGGGACGTCGCCCCGCCGCTGAGGAGCCGGCCGTCGGCCAACCGGAGCACGCGGCCGGCGCGCCCGGCGATCCCTTCGTCGTGGGTGACGAGCACCAGCGTGATCCGGAGCTCGCGGTGCAACCGGGCGAGGAACTCGATCACCATCTCGCCGTTGCGGGTGTCGAGGTTGCCGGTGGGCTCGTCGGCCAGCACCACCCGTGGCGCACGGGCCAGGGCGCGGGCGATCGCGACCCGCTGCTGCTCGCCACCGGAAAGCTGGCCGGGCAGGTGAAGCGCGCGCGGCGCCAGGCCGACGGCGGCGAGCTGCCCGTCGACGGCCTGCCGGCGCTCGGCTCCGGACATGCCGAGCGGCGCGAGCGCGGCCTCGACGTTCTCGGCTGCGGTCAGCGTGGGGATCAGGTTGAACTGCTGGAACACGAAGCCCAGCGCCCGCAGTCGCAGCTCGGCCAGCGCCCGGTCACCGAGGTGCTCCAGCGGCTGACCCTCGAACCGGATCGACCCACCCGTTGGCCGGTCGAGTGCGCCCAGGAGCTGGAGGAGCGTGGTCTTGCCGGATCCCGATGGCCCGACGACGGCCACGAACTCGCCCCGCTCGATGGTCAGCGTGACCGCGTCCAGGGCCACAACTCGTGTCGAGCCCTCACCGAACGACCGGGAGGCGTGGTCCAGCTCGTAGCTCGGGGCGGCGTCGCGTTCGGTGGTCATGGCCTCCGTGTCCGTGCTCGGATGGCGGTCGGTCACTCGGCGCTCCGGAGGGCCTCGGCCGGGCGGAGTCGCGCCGCGCGCAGCCCGCCCGCCGCACCCGCGACCAGCCCGCCGACCAGCGCAAGGCCTATCGCGACGACGAGCAGA
>Ga0299907_10001886_pt1 | contig 12485 bp, 4 predicted proteins | sample RVTome_16_FD_198680 | JGI IMG/M metagenome (GOLD analysis project Ga0299907, IMG submission 198680) | Soil microbial communities from uranium-contaminated site in the Upper Colorado River Basin, Wyoming, United States - RVT152D67 (version 2) ...
GTAGCGCCAGATCTCGTACTGGCGCTCTGCCCTCCGACGCTCGTTCCCCCGCCGCCCCGGCTCGTCCTCGGGATTGGTCGTCCGCTGCAGCCGCTCGAACGGTGGACCACGCAGGATCCAGACGCGGCCGCGCGCGCTCGACCAACCCTCCCCCGGGTTGCCTGCGAAGTCGAATTCGCGGTTGGCGTACTCGACCCGCTCGGTGAACTCCTGGTACGCCTCGTTCGGATCGCCCGGGATCGGGTCCCTGCGCGCCCAGAAATCCTCCAGGAAATTCCGCTTGCCCTCGGCGGAGAGGCCGCGGTACAACCTGCGCTCGCGCGGCGTGGCCAGCATGTCCGCCTTCTGGTACACGGAGTCCAGTTGTGCATCCGACAGGCTGGGGAACAGCTCCATCGTGGACGCCGTCCGCGTGGGCGTAGCGACCGCGGGAGCGCTCAGCTCGAACCGCTCCAGGGTGGTGACCGCGGTGTCCGGGAAGGAGACGCGAATGCCGACGCTGTAGGGCCCCGGCGCGAGGCCGGCGACGGGAAGTTGGAGCAGTTCCAGCCCTCCGTCGGCGGGGTATCTCTTCTGGATCGCGGGCGCCTCCTGCCGGGCCTCCGGGTTGCCCTCCGGCGCGAGCACGACCTGCACGCTCGCGACCTCGGACGCTCCACCTTCGCCCGCCGGTGGATACACCTCCGTGTAAAGCCGAATGGTCGCGTCCTCGGCGCTCACCGACCCTTGCAGATTCGGCGCGATCGCGAGCCCGTTGCGCAACAGCGATCCGGCGGGCGCCTGCTCTCCCTCCTCGAGCCGGTCGATCGAGTGCGCCAGCATCAACGATCCCAGCAGGGGCCGGTGGCCGCTCGCGGCGAGGCTCTCCTCCACGCGCGTGGACTCGCCGGAGATCGAGTCCCGCACCTCGACGGCGATGCCGTAGTCGCCGGGCTTGAGGTCGAAACTGACGTTCTCCACGGCGCGTGACGTGGGCGGTATGGCGGCCATCCCGACCCGGACCCGGTTGCCCCAGTCCTGCCGCAGGAGGACGTTTCCGTCGGCGTCGATGATCGTCATGTCGATGTCGTATCGCGCCACGCGGCTGCGGCCGTCCGCGTCGTCCGCGTACGTGAGGCCCGCCAGGGGGACGGACACGAACCCCACGACGTTCGTGATGTCGGGCGCGCGCCAGTATCGGTACAGATGCAGTTGCGCGGTCGTGTCGGCCTGGACCGTGAGCAACAGCGCGGACAACAAGGCGATCATGAATCCTCCATACGTTTTGCTTCGCCCGTGTCGAGGGGCGCAAGCGCGAGCGGCCCGTTCCCCGGGGAACGGGCCGCCGCCCTGAAGCACGGGTCCTGCCTGGGCCGTGGGGCGCGCGCCCCACCAGCGAGCGCTCCTAGAAGTTAACGGAAACGCTGAACATGCTGGTTCCGTTCAGCAGACCGAGGTGCCTGTAGGCGTAGTCGAGCGAGAAGCCGAACGCCTCCGGATCCGAAGGCCGCCACGCGATCCCGCCACCGGCGGCGAGCCCATCCGCACCCTCGTCATCGAACGACACGCTCGACCCGACCGCCTCCTCGTCGAAGCTGCGGTCCGGCTCGTAGGTGTACCCGCCGCGGAGCGACGCCGAGAAGCCGGGTACAGCCTCCGGCATGATCGTGTACTCCCCGCCGAAGGCGGCCGACGTGTTGTTCTGCTGCGGCTGCCAGAACTCACCCGCCAGCATCAGCCGGTTCGTCGCCGTCGCGACGGCGTCGTACGCGAGCCCGATCTTGAACATCACCGGCAGCGGGAAGGGCTGCGTGCGCAGCTCGCCCCGGTCCACGCGGTCCGGGGTATCCGGGTTCGGGTTCGGGACGTTGACTTCCAGGTCGGACCCGGACTGCTGGATCTCGCCGCCCAGGTTCAGGATCGCGAAGCTGGCGCGCAGCGTACGGTCCGCCACCGTGGTATGGAAGTTCGTGCCCAGGTCGACCGCGAAGGTCGTACCTTCGGTGTCCGCCAGGCTCTCCTGGACGAACTTGCCGGTGGCGCCGAACGAGAACCGGTCGGTCACGTTGAAGGCCGCCGTGAGCCCGCCCACGAACATGCTGTTCGAGAACGTGGAACCGGTGCCGTTGGGCTCCTCGACGGTGGTCTCCTCCTCGTTATCGAAGCTGAAGCCCCCGACCTGGAGCCCCACCACCCAGTCGCCGCCGCTCAACGGGAAGGTCACGCCACCCCACGAATAGCTCGTGTCGAGCACGTAGTCGTAGTACGAGAAGTGGGCGTTGACCCGATCGGAGTTGAACCCCGCGTTCGCCGGGTTCCAGTACAGCGACGTCGCGTCGTCCGTGAAAGCCGAAGCGGCCTGGCCCATGGCCGAGGCGCGTGCTCCCACGGGGATGAGCAGGAACTCGCCGGCGCGAGTCCCGAAGGCGATATTGTCCACACTCTGGTTCGGGTCCGTGTCCTGGCCGACCACCTCCCCGCCCGTGAGGACGAGGAGGCCGGCCACCGTGAACGCCGAAGTCAGAAACTTTCCTCTAAGCATTATTCGTCTCCCGGCGTCAATTGTTGGGCGCCTGAATGATCGTCATGCGACCGATCTTCTCGGCCCCGGTCGGCGTGCTGACGTGGTAGAAGTACACGCCGCTCGCGACGAACTGGTTGTTCCGATTCCGGAGATCCCATTCCGCCGAGCCGCCCCCGCCCGCGTCATCGTGTTCGATCGCGTCGACCAGCACGCCCGAAAGCGTGAAGATCCGGATGGTCGCCTGCGTGGGCAGGTTCACGAACAGGATCTTCCGGTCGGACGAAGTCGTCTGCAGCGCCGACGTACCGCGGAACGGGTTCGGCACCGTGTGTACGTCCTCCAGATTCGCGCCCGCCACGTCGAACGTCTCGGGCGACAGGACTTCGATCTCCACCGTCAGCCCGGGCACGGAGGGTGGGCGCCTGGGGCGCGGGTCGAACGTGTAGTCGTTGCTGTCCGGGTCCCTCTCGACCGCACCCGCGTAGCTGCGCAGGATCCAGACGGTCCCCGCCGCCGGCAGCGTGCTGGTCTCGAACAGGTACATCTCCCCGGCGATGTAGAGCCCGAAGCCCTGACCATCGGCCGTGGCTACCGCAGAGGCGAACGAGCTCGACGACGGTGGCTCCGACGACATCGGCTGGATCACCGCCGTCTGCTCCAGCCCTTCGTGGCAGCCGACGACCTCGCAGTACCACTCGGCCACCGGCGTAACGAACCAGAAGTCCCCGAACGAGAGGATGTCGTCCCCGTCCACGTCGGTGGGCGTCTCGTTCCGGATCCCCCAGGTGCCGCCGTAGTTCTCCGAGAACGCTACGGGCAGGTCGTGGGTCAGGTCGTGGACCGACTCGATGGTGCCGTTGGCACCCCAGGTCACCTGATAGTCCGCCGCGCGCATGTTCGGCGAGCTCAGGTACGCGAACCAGCGCATGCCCGGATCCACCCCGCCCGCCTCCTGCCGGACGTAGGCGTGCGCGAGGTTGTAGATCGCGGCGATTCCGGGGAGCTGCCCGGCGCCCGTGCCCACCGTCGGGTCGGGCGTGGGACCGCTGCTGGCGTCGAACCAGCGTGAGCCGCCGTCCTCGCCCAGCACGTGGCTGCGGAACACGGGCACCGCCTCGGCACCCGAGGTGAAGTAGTCCGCTCCCCACGTGATGGTCCCGGACGCCGCGCCCGCGAGCACGTCACCGGAGAGGCCGAACTCCGCGAGCAGGGCCGGATCCGCCGGGAACCCGGCGGCCGGCAGCTCGATGGTGATCTCGGTCTCGCAGCCGAACAGGCCGAACGGCGCGTTCTGCTGCAGCACGGATTCCGTCACGGTGCCGTCGGGCGCCGTGAGCGTGACGAACAGCGCCGTGGTGACACCGAGGCAGTTGGAGGTGCTTTGCGCCGGCAGGAAGTTCAGGTCCTCGAACCCGTTCAGCCCGTAGACCGAGTCGATGCGAACCGCGTACTTGCCGGGCTGCAGCAACTGGCTCTGGCCGATGCTGGCTACCAGTTCGATCGCGTTGGTCGGCGGCGCCGGTCCGTCGAACGTCCCGGTGGCCGGGTCGATCGTCGGGTTGGGAGCGTCGGCGTCCAGCTCGCCGCTGCCGCCGATCACGCGCGTATCGGAAATCATCGCGGCGACTCGACCCGACGCCGTGCTGCGTGGGGTCGCCGCCGCGCCGCCCGCGCTTTGCGAGGCCGCCGAAAGGCGCCGCCCCGACTCGAGCGAGCTGCCGCCCGGCGCGAACGGCGTGTTGATGTCGAACGACGTGACGGCGTAGAAGTAGGTCACCCCGTTCAGCAGCCCCGGCCCGTTGCTGGGATCCGGGAACCGGCCGCCACGGTCCGTCAGGGTGAACTGGAGTCCGGTATCGGTCGCGCACGCCGCGGCCTCCTGGCCCACGAGCTCGGGCTGGATCGGCACGCAGAAGTCGGCGGTGTCGACCGCGACCGCGAGGAAGGAGCTGTCGACGACCTGGACGCTGTCCGTCGTCACGATGTCGGCGCCGCGCCCGTCGCTGAGGTCGAACTGCGCGATCAGCGTCCAGGGATCCGCCGCCCGCACCTTGCGGTATACGCGAAATCCCTGGAAGTCGAATTCCTCGAACACGTCCCCGAGGCCGAAGTTCACGGCGATGTCCGCGAACGGATCGCGCGCTTCGACGGGGTCGGCGCTCCAGGTGAGGAAGTTCTGCATGTCGCCGGGGATCGCCGTGACCGTCGGGGCCGGCGGCGGGCTGGGCAGCAGGAAGTTGTTGTCGAACAGGTTGCGCGCGTCCAGCACCTGCTTGAAGAGCGACGGGTAGGCCGTCCCCTGCACGCCGCGCCCCATGATCTTCTCGATGATCCGGGCGGTGTCTCCGGGGATCCCGTGGGACACCTGGTTGCCCGGAGTGAATCCCGGCACGTTGAGCACGGGGGCGCCGCCCACCAGTCCGACGACGACCTCGACGCTGTCTCCCGGCGCCAGGTCGAACGGTCCCGTCGCGTGGAAGTAGCGGGTGTCCGCGGGGGACGGCTGGTCCACGAACCCGAAGCCCGGCGGCGCGCCCGCGACCTGGGACTGCTCCGCGGCGTTCAGGTTCCCCGAGAAGTAGCGCCAGGACTGTGACGCATCCGTCGGGTCCGGGAACACGCCTCCGCGGGTCGTGAGGGAGCCGAAGCTCTGGCCGATCTCGTGGGCCCGCAGGCTGTCCTGCGCGGCGAGGTCGCCGAAAGCGGCCAGCTCGCGCAGCTCCGCGAGCGTCTCCTGCTCGATCGGCGGCACCACGCGGACGACCCCCGCGGTGTTGGTGACGATCGTGTCGCCCGTGTTGTTGTGGGGCGACCGCAGGAACGTCGAACCGACGAAGCCCGGCACCGAGCAGAACCCGCACTGGGAGTAGGGCTGGAAGTCGCCGGCCTCGAAGTCCGACTGCCAGATCGAGGCGATGAACAACGGCGTGCTGTCGTTCAGGAACGGCACGAAAGTCCCGAAGTTCTCGTCGAACTCGTTGCCGGAAACGTCCGCGTCGTGGCCGACGGCCACGAACACGTCTTCCAGGGTCCAACCGCCCGCCGGCACGGTGAGTGACGGATTGGCGCCCCGGAACAGGTCCGAATCGGAGATGTTCTTCACCTTCAGGATGAAGAAGATCATGTCCTTGAAGCCTTCGAGGGTGAAGGTCAAGGTGTGCTGCACGACCTCGACGCCCATCGGGTGTCCGCCCGGCACCGTGAAGGACGGGTTGCCGTCCCAGTACCGCGCGCACGTGTCCAGCTGCGAGAGCGTCTTCACGAGCTCACCCGTCTGCGGGTTGGCCAGCAAGCACGTGTCCGGCCAGTTGTCCACGTCCGCGGGCACATCCGAGTGGAAGACGCCGTCCAGGGCTCCGCACTGGGCGTTCGTGGCGCTCACGTTGAAGCAGTGCGCGGACACGAAGCCGGACGGATTGAGCGGATCGCGGGCCGCGATCTGCAGCCCCGCCAGGAACACGTACTGGTTCGTGGTGCCGATCGGCCAGAAGCCGCCGCCCCCGGTCGTGCTCCCGAACGTGTTCACGCAGATGCCGCCCGAGTCGTCCAGGCCGCACAGCCAGTTGTTGACGTTCAACGTGAAATCCGAGTCATCCGACCCGGACAGGTTCACCCGGTTCACGTCGAACGCGCTCCGGCGCTGTTCCAGCTCCTGGTACTTCTGGAGGCTGGTCTGGGCCTGAAGCGCGCCGGCCCAGAGCGCGGCCACTCCCAGGGTCGCCGCGACCCGGCCGAATCGGTTCCGGCGCAAAGATCTCTTCAACGGATTCCTCCCGCTAAGGCTCGGGGTGGGCGCGAAGTCTTCGCGCCCACCCGTCCGATCGAAATGCTTCAAGGTTAGAACTCCCACTCGATGCCGAGGCGAATCTCGCGCGGCGTGCCGAAGAACTGGCCCGGCGGCACGACGATCAGGTTCCCCCAGCCGCTGTACAGGAAGGACAGGGCGGAAGTGAGCTCCTGCTCGTCGACGCTCAGCACGCCGTCCCCGTTGCCGAAGAAGACGTCACGGCGACGGAACTGCTCCCGCTGGACGTCGCTCAACGCCGAACCGGCGGCGGTGGCGTCCGGATCGGTGTAGGCGATGTCCGCGTCGAACACGCGCGGCGTGCCGCTCGTGTTGTTCCGGAGGAAATTGACGCCGGCGCTCAGCGGGTCACCGGTCCTGCTGAATACCGTCGCCACGTTCTTGAAGTTGGCGAGGTTGCGGACGTCTATGTAGGCGCGCATCCGCATCTCGCCCGGCAACGTGAACGCCTTGCCCAGGCTCGCGTTCAGCAGGTACGTCCAGGGCAGGCGCGATCCGTTCACCTCCTCGTCGAAAACGGGGTCCGGCCCGAGGATGTTGGAGGTCGCCCCGTCGATCGTCGTCTTCGTGTAGGGCACGCCGGAGCGGGCCGAGAAGGCGACGTCCATGGTCATGTTACGCAGGACCGTGTTGAGCGTCCGGTTGTCCTCGAGGAAGTCGGCCGGGGCGGTGAACACCGCGGTGCCGGTCAACGTGTGCGTCTGATCGAAGTCCGCCGGCAACGCCGCCTGCGGAGGCGTGAACGGCTGGCCGGTGACCGGGTCCGTCTGGCGGCCGATCGTCTGCAGGAAGTTTGTCGGATCGGAGCCCGTCGTGCGGGAGGTCAGGTAGCTGTAGTTGACCTGGCCGAACAGCAGATCCGTCCAGCGCCGGCTGAGGCGCGCGTCGAAGCCGCGCACGTAGCCGAAGTCGGCGTTGGTCAGGAAGCGGACCGTCTTCAGGCCCTGGCCGGGAATGTCCAGGTTGGCCTGGCGGAAGGCGATGTCGCCCTGTTTCTCCCGGGTGTACCCGGACATGTCGAGCACCGTCTGCGGGTCGAACGAGTGCGTGAACCCGAACTCGTAACCGATCGTCCGGCCGAAGTCGATCGGCCGGCCGAAGATGTTGTTCGGGTTCGTCTTCGACAGGTCGTTCGTGACGCCGCCGAACAGGAAGTTGAGCGGGGGCGCCTGGGTGAAGTGCCCATAGCTCAAGCGGAACTGCGTGTTCTCGGTGACCGGGAAGCCGACGCCCAGGCGCGGGCTGAACTGCCACACGGTCTCCTGCTCGATGAAGCTTGGTTCGACGGTTTCACCCGTCTGCGCGATCGTCACCGGGATCGCGAACCCGGGGATCTCCGGGTACATGACGTCGCTGTCGAACATGTCGACGCGCCCGCCGATCTCCAGCACGATCTCGCCGATGTCGATGCGGTCCTTGGCGAAGAAGCCCGCGATCACGGGCGACGCCGTATAGACGTTCTGGAAGGTCGGGCTCGTGTTGCTGACGCCGCTCTGAGCGGTGCCGAACGCGCTGCCCGAACCGATGTTTTCGATGTCCTTCCAGTAGACCTCACCGCCGATTCCGATGCGGTTGTAGCGGTTGTACTGCCAGTCCAGGTCCGCGCGCACCGAGAACGTCTCCTCCGAGCGGGCGCCGTAGCCGTAGAAGCCGCCGCCCGCGTAGTCCTGCAGGCCGAGCGGGTTGTCCGTGCCCGTGCCGCGGAACTGGAAGAGCGTGTTGGCCTCGTCGATCGTGTAGCGCTCGCCGGTCTCCGGATTGATCAGGGTCTCGAACGGAACCAGGAACCCGAGCGACGGGTTGGTCTGGATCGAGTCGAACCGGGCGAACCACGCGTCCACGGTGTAGGTGTCCTCGAACGGGAACTTGAAGTCCTCGAAGGTGAAGCCGAGGAAGTCGCCATCCATCGGGTATTTGTCGCCCTGGAGGATCGCCAGCGTGTCGGCGAACGTCTCGCCCAGAGGCCCGCGCGTGAACTCGTCCCTCCCGTAACCGACGTTGACCCGCACGGTGGCGCTGCTCTCCGATCTCTGGAACAGCAGGTGCTCGATGCCGCCGCGCAGGAGATAGTTCTTGTCCCGGCGGGCGAGCAGCCCGTGCGGACGGAACTGCATGTCCGGGAGGAAGAACCGCTGCTGGATCCGGCCGAGCGTGAGTCCCGCGTTGTAGCGCGTGCCCGCCCCTGTGCCGCCGCGCAGGGTCAGGTTCATGTTGTACTCGTCCCCGTTGTTCCAGGGCAGCTTGTCGCCGAGGTCGGTCATCTCCTCGAAATTGTTGACGACGGTGCCATCGTCGAGCGTCGTCTGCGTCCCGGTCGGCCGGAAGAAGCGGTCCGGCTGCGCCGGCACGGTGAGGCCGCCCAGGTTGTCGAACCGGATCGCGCCGGCGTCATCGCCCAGGAACGTCGGGGTCATGTCCTCGCGGCCGACCGCCACGCCCGAAAGCGAGAAGCCGAGGTACTCGGCGAAGATCGGCCCGGAGACGCTCGCCTCGAGGCGGCTGACTCCGTAGCTGTTCCCGATCGCGATCTGGTCGGTCTCGAAGTTCAACGCTCCGCTGAAGGAGGTGCCGCCGCCCTTCGAGACGAGGTTGATCACGCCGGACTGCGCCTGGCCGAACTCGGGGCCGAAGCCGCCGAGGAGCACGTCGATCTCCTCGACCGCGTTGGTCTGAAGCGTGATCTCGCTCTGGGCGCCGGAGTTGAAGTTCCGGACGAGCACACCGTCGATGAACACCGCCGCCTCGCCGGGACGGCCGCCGCGGATCACCTGACCCAGGCGGCTGCCCGTGTCGACGACGCCGGGCTGCAGCGCCACCACCGCGCGCACGTTGTCGAGCGGAACGGCGTCGAGCACCTCGGACGTGATGATCGCCTTGGACAGGACCTGGTCGCGCGGGACGAGCGGATTCGTCTCGCCCTGCACCGTGATCCCCTCGATCTGGACGGCCTGTTGCGACAGTTCGAAGTCCACGGTAGCGGACTGGCCGGCCAGCACGCGCTGACCCGTCACCGTCACGGTCCCGTAGCCGATGAACTGCGCCCGGATGTCGTGCACGCCCGCCGGTACGTTGTTGACGAAGTAGTAGCCCTCCGAGTTGGCGATGTTGCCCAGCGTGGTGCCGATCACGGTGATCTGGGCACCCGCCAACGGTGCGCCGGTCTCCGCGTCCCGGACGTGACCCTCGACCTTCCCCTGCGTCGCCTGGGCGAACAGGGAGGTCGAGAGCGCCGCGAACGCGACTCCGACGAGGAAAGCCGATAGACCGGCGCGCCTCACGGAAACGTGCATAGCATGCCTCCTGCGGGGTGGATGCAGGCGCGCGCCCACGCGTAGGCGGGTGCGGGCCCGTTGAATCGAACGGCCAGCGTCATGGACCGTGTGATCGTCGGCTGTGGATGTGCCGCGGCCGGGTCGGCCGCATGTGGATTCGACAGCCTACGGTTGTGCCAGTTTCGTGTCAAGAGAGTGTGACCGTGCAACTTAACTGCTACTTCCCCGAGTGCTGACACCCGACTAGGCGGGTCGTGTTCACGCGCGTTCGGGGCCGTCTCCGAACACTCATGGAACGGCTGAACGAACCGACTCGTGACGGCCGGCGGTCAGGGACTTGTCAGGGAGTTTTCCGCCGGGTCGGGCGCGTTCAGGCTCGCCGCGACGCGCAGCAGGGCCCTCGCCTTCGCGAGCGTCTCCTGGAACTCGCGCTCCGGATCCGAGTCGATGACGATGCCCGCGCCCGCCTGGACCGCGGCGCGACCGCCGGCGACCGTCATTGTGCGGATCGCGATGGCGGTGTCCATGACCCGGCCGCCGTGGCCGATGTAGCCGACGGCGCCGGCGTAGGGTCCGCGCCGGGTGGGCTCGAGCTCGTCGATGATCTCCATGGCGCGCACCTTGGGAGCCCCCGAGACGGTGCCCGCGGGGAAGCACGCGCGCAGGACGTCCACCGCCTCCAGCCCCGGACGCAGCGTTCCCTGGACCTGGCTTACGAGGTGGAGCACGTGGCTGTAGCGCTCGACGTCCCGCAGGCGGGTCACCTCCACCGATCCGTGCCGTGCGACGCGGCCCACGTCGTTCCGGCCGAGGTCCACCAGCATCAGGTGCTCGGCCAGTTCCTTGGGATCGGTCAGCAGGTCATCGGCGAGCGCCGCGTCCTCGGCGGCCGAGGCGCCCCGCGGCCGCGTGCCCGCGATGGGCCGGACCGTGACCACTCCGCCATCGAGGCGTACCATCACCTCCGGGGACGAGCCGACCAGCGTGAGCCCGTCGAGGTCCAGATAGTACAGGTAGGGGGAGGGGTTCGTCGTGCGGAGCAGACGATACAGGTCCAGCGGTTCCCCCTCGAGCGGCACCGTCAGCCGTTGCGAGAGCACCACCTGATACGCATCTCCCTTCGCGATGTACGCGCGGATCCGCTGCACGGCTTCGTGGAACCGCTCGCGCGTGAAGGTCGATTCGAACGCGCCGTCGCCGCCCGGGGCCGGGACGCGCAGGGGGGCGAGCGCCGGGCCGGTGTCGAGGCGCGCGACGGTGCTTTCGATCGCGCGCACCGCGTCGTCGTAACGGCGGCGGAGCTCGAGCGCGTCGACGTCGCTCGGAGCGTCCACGAGGCGAATCGCGCGCGCGCGCCCGAAGAGGTTGTCGATGGCCACGACGACATCGGTTACCATGAACAGGCCGTCGGGGAGCGCCGCGTCATCGGCCGGCGGGTCGGGGAGCCGCTCCACGTAGCGCACCGCGTCGTAAGCCAGGAAGCCGACCAGTCCGCCGAGGAAGCGCGGCAGTCCCTCGACCTCCACCGGGAATCGTCGGCCGACCCGGGAGCGCAGGGCCTCGAACGGGTCCGTGTGACGCGTCGCCTCGCCCCATCCGGCCGGGGTCCATTCCCGGACCAGGCCGCCCGGGTCCACGCGCCAGGCCGCGCGCGGGTCCGTGCCCAGGTAGGTGTAGCGCGCCCAGGTCTCTCCTCCGACCACGGACTCGAGGAGGAATCCGAACGGCGGCCGCGCCAGGCGCCGGTAGGCGCCCACCGCGGTATCGCGGTCGAAAAGGAATTCGCGCCAGACGGGAACCAGGTTTCCGCGCGCGCGTAGGGCGAGAAAGTCGTCGAAGCTCGGGCCGATCACGGGAGGCGAATGTCCCGACCTCAGCATGAGGTGTCAATCATCGGCGTCGATACCGGAGGCACGTTCACCGACCTCGTCGGGTGGGTGGACGGCGTCTGGCGTCGGTTGAAGATCCCCTCGACGCCCGACGACCCTGCGCGCGCCGTAATCGCCGGCGTGCGGACCCTGCTGGCGGGCGAAGCCGAATCGTCGACGCTCGCGACCGGGCAGCGCGTGGTCCACGGCACGACGGTGGCCACCAACGCGCTTCTGGAGCGGACCGGTGCGCGCCTCGCCCTGGTCACGAATCGGGGCTTCGAGGACCTCCTCGTGATCGGCCGCCAGGACCGGCCAGGACTGTACGCGCTCGAGAACCGGCGGCCGGAGCCTCTGGTCCGGCGCGCCGACAGGGTGGGCGTGCGCGGCCGCATCGGGCCCACCGGCGAGGTCGAGGAGCCGCTATCGGAGCGGGAGCTCGCCGCGCTCCCCGCGCGGCTGCAAGGCTTCGAGTCGGTGGTCGTGTGCCTTCTGCACGGATACGCGAACCGGTCCCAGGAACGCCGCATCGGCGAAGCGCTGCAACCGCTCGGATGCGCGGTGACCCTGGCGGCCGAGCTCGTGCCGGAGTTCCGCGAGTACGAGCGACTCTCGACCGCGGTCGTCAACGGCTACGTCCTGCCCCTCGTGTCCCGCTATCTCGCGTCTCTCGGCGCGGGCATCGGATCCGGGTCGGTGAGCGTGATGGGCTCGGGCGGAGGGTGGCTGAGCGTGGAGCGGGCTTCGGCCGAGCCGGTCCGGACCGTCCTTTCGGGGCCGGCGGGAGGCGTCCTGGGCGCGCGGGCCGTCGCCGCGGAGGCCGGGACGCAGCGGATCCTGACCCTGGACATGGGAGGGACGTCCACCGACGTGTCTCTCTGCCCGGGCGAGCCGTTGCGGACGCGCGCGCTCCGCCTCGGCGGGCAGCCGCTGGCCATCGACGTCCTGGACGTGCACACGGTCGGCTCCGGCGGCGGCTCGATCGCGTGGGTCGATCCCGCGGGCGCGTTGCGCGTCGGCCCGCGCAGCGCGGGTGC
>Ga0299907_10001887_pt1 | contig 12484 bp, 14 predicted proteins | sample RVTome_16_FD_198680 | JGI IMG/M metagenome (GOLD analysis project Ga0299907, IMG submission 198680) | Soil microbial communities from uranium-contaminated site in the Upper Colorado River Basin, Wyoming, United States - RVT152D67 (version 2) ...
TGTTTCCGCCCTGCATGAAGACCTGCGCGACCTTCCACCCATCCTTCCATCGGTCGTTCAGCTCGTCCTTGAAAGACCGCATGTTCAGGTCTCCTTTGTTCACCGAAGTGTCGTAGTGATCGTCCGCCATCGCTACCACCTCCTGGGAAAAGGCTACACGCTGATAGCATCGCGAACGTGAGCGACCAGATCGATCCGAGCGCACCGAAGGGCTCGTCCGAGAACCCATCCGACGCGATCCTCACCGCCCCCAACATCGTCACGTTCGCTCGCCTGTTGCTCATCCCGGTTTTCTTGTGGCTCGCGCTCGGGCCCGAGAACATCGCAGCGGCGTTCGTGGTCGGGTTCTTCTGCTTCTCGACCGATTGGATCGACGGCCGCCTTGCGCGGAAGTACAACCAGGTGTCGAAGCTCGGCGCTGCGATCGACCCGTTGTTCGACCGGCTCGCGGTCGCGGCGGGGGCAACCGTCATCATCATGCTCGACCTCGCGCCGATCTGGACCGTGGTCGTGGTGCTGGCGCGCGACGGCTTGCTGCTCGCGATGATCCCGTTCCTGACCGCGAAAGGGGTCCCGCGCCCGGAGGTCACCTGGAACGGAAAGGCCGGCTCCTTCGGCACCATGTTCGCCTTCGGGTTCTGGCTGGGCGCCGCGATCACCGATCCGCCGATGAAGTGGGTTCAGATCATCGCTTGGCTCTGTTACGTGCCGGGCGTGCTGTTCTCCTATATGGCGGCCGTCGAATACGGCCGATCCGCGCTTGCTTCGCTTCGGGCCGGACGAGCCTCCGCAAGCCCCGGATAGAATCCCTGGGATATGCCCGCCTCCCAACCGAATGGGCCGATGAAAGCCGTCATCATGGCCGGCGGCGAGGGCTCGCGCCTGCGGCCGCTGACCTCGAACCAGCCGAAGCCGATGGTTCCGATGGTCAATCGTCCGCTCATGGAGCACATCGTCCTCCTGCTGAAGAAGCATGGGCTCACCGACGTGATCGTCACGGTCCAGTTCCTCGCGAGCCTCGTGCGCACCTACTTCGGCGACGGAGAGGATCTCGGCGTGTCGCTCGCGTACGCGACCGAGGAGACGCCGCTCGGGACGGCCGGCAGCGTGAAGAACGCGGAAGGCGCGCTCGACGACACGTTCCTCGTGATCTCGGGCGACGCGCTCACCGACATCGACCTGGAGAAAGTCGCCGCGTTCCATCGTGAGAAGGGCGCCATGGCGACCGTCGTGCTCTCGCGCCAGCCTAACCCGCTCGACTACGGCATCGTCATCGCTGACGAGGAAGGCCGCATCGAACGGTTCCTCGAGAAGCCCGGCTGGGGGCAGGTGTTCAGCGACACGGTGAACACCGGCATCTACGTCCTGGAGCCGGAGATCTTCAAGCACATCCCGGCCGACACGCCGTTCGATTTCTCGAAGGACCTCTTCCCGATGCTGCTCGAGCAGGGCGCGCCGGTCTACGGCTACGTCGCCGAGGGCTACTGGTGCGACGTCGGAACGATCGAGGCGTACATGCGCGCCCACAAGGACGTGCTCGAGCGCCGAGTCGACACCGAGATCGCCGGCTTCGAGATCGCCGACGGCGTCTGGATCGACGACGGCGCGATCGTGGACCCCGACGCGAGGATCGACGGGCCCGTGGTTCTGGGTCAGCACGCCAAGGTCGAAGCCGGCGCGCACATCCGAGAGTTCACGGTGATCGGCAACAACAGCGTCGTGAAGTCCGGAGCATTCCTGCACCGCGCGATCGTTCACGACAACGCCTACGTCGGCGAAGGCGTCAACCTCCGCGGCTGCATCCTCGGGCGCAACGCCGACGTGCGGCGCGGTGCGCGGCTGGAGGAAGGGGTCGTCCTCGGCGACGAGGGGTTCGTCGGCGAGAACGCGGTGCTCCAGCCCAACGTCAAGGTGTATCCGTTCAAGTCGGTCGAGGCGGGCGCGGTCATCGGCCGGAGCATCATCTGGGAGGCCCGCGGTACGCGGACGCTCTTCGGTCACCGTGGAGTCTCGGGTCTTATCAACATCGACATCACGCCCGAGCTCGCCGTCCGCCTCGGCGGCGCGTATGCCGCGACCCTGAAACGAGGCTCGACGGTGGTCACCTGCCGAGATCAATCCCGCGCCGCGAGGACCATCAAGCGCGCATTCATCGCCGGCTTGAACGGATCCGGGATCCACGTGCATGACCTCGAGGTCGCGCCAGTACCCGTCGCGCGGTTCAACCTCCGCACCGCGCGCGCGACCGGTGGGGTCTCCGTCGAGACGGTTCCCGGCGACGCCCAGTCCATCGAGATCCGGTTCTTCGACTCATCGGGCGCCGACATCGACGAGGGGGCCGAGCGAGCCATCGAGCGCGTCTATTTCCGCGAGGACGCGCGCCGCGCCTTCCCCGACGAGATCGGCGAGCTGCGGTTCCCGCCGCGGGCGCTGGAGTTCTACCAGGCGGGTCTGCTCTCCACGCTCGACGTGGAAGCGATCCGCCGCGCGAACGTCAAAGCCGTGGTCGATTGCGCGTTCGGGGCGACGGCACTCGTGCTTCCCGGCATCCTCGGCAGGCTGGGCACCGACATCCTCACCGTGAACTCCTACGTCGACGAGAACCGCACGACGATGTCGGACGAAGAGCGTCGGTACCGGCTCGACGATCTGGCTTCTCTGGTGCGGGCGTCGCGAGCGCGCTTCGGCGCGCTGTTCGACACGCTGGGGGAGCGGATCCAGCTCGTGCTGGAGGGCGGCATCGAGGTTCCGACCGAACGCGCCCTTCTCTTCCTCCTCGATCTGGTGTGCGAGCGTCGCGGCCCCGGCGTCGTCGTGCTACCGGTCTCGGCGCCGGCCGTCGCGGAGAAGATCGCCGCCAAGCACGGCTGCACGGTGCGTCGGACGCCCCACGCGGCGAGTGCGCTGACGGCGGCCGCCGCCGACGAGCAGGCCATCTTCGCCGGAGGCCTCGACGGCGCATACGTCTTCCCGGACTTCACACCCGCGTTCGACGCCCTGGCATCTTTCTGCCGGTTCTTGGAGATCCTGGCTACATCCGATGGCTCGCTGATCGAGCGGCTCGAAGGGATCCCCAATACCCACATCCGTCACGCCACGGTCGTGACCCCCTGGGAGAAGAAGGGGGCGATCATGCGGTACGTGGCCACGGCGGCCCGCGGCGACCGTACCGAGGACATCGAGGGCTTGAAGGTCTTCCACGGCCAGGATTGGGCGCTCGTCCTTCCCGACCCGGAGGACCCCATCACCCACGTTTGGGCCGAGGGGGCTACGTCGGACGCGGCGGAGGGCTGGCTCGAACGGTACGTGGCGATGGTCCGCGCCGGACTCGTCTAAAGCGGCGTCGTGCCGGCAGCCCGTCCGCCTTGCGTCCGCGACCTTCCTTTCCCTACGCTACGCGCTCCACGGAGGTGAGCATGTATCCCGAGGGTCTGAGCTACACGAAAGAGCACGAGTGGGCGAAGAAGGAGAACGGCGTCGTCCGGGTCGGGATCACCCATTACGCTCAGGACGCGCTGGGCGACATCGTCTACGTCGACTTGCCGGGCCCGGGCACCGAAGTGGCCGCGGGTCAACCGTTCGGTGAGGTCGAGTCGACGAAATCCGTCTCGGACATCTACGCTCCGGTCACGGGCACGATCACGGAGCGCAACGCTCGCCTCGAGGAGTCGCCCGACCTCGTGAACCAGGATCCGTACGGCGAAGGCTGGATGGTCCGTATCGAGTCGAAGACCCCCACCGAGCTCGACGGCCTCCTTTCGGCGACGCAATACCAGGACTTCATCGCCTCCGAACAGGCATCTTCCTAAGCACGGACCGTTCCGGCGCCGCGAGTCTCCACTTCGGCTTCACGCTTGCCGGCTCCAACTTTTTGGGTGTCCTCACCCTGTGCTATAAGGTCAGGGCTCTCAGGGGGGACGCGCGATGTATTGCACGAGATGTGGACACGGCAATCCGGACGGCGCGAATTTCTGCGGCCGTTGCGGTGCGCCGCTCACCGCGGCCACGGACGACACGACCCTCACGCTGCACGTCGGCTCGGCCGAGGAGCCCGACGCCACCGAATCGGAAGAGGTCGCCGTCTCGCTCGACGAGCTGAAGGCAGACGAGGGCGTGCTGGTCGTGAAGCGTGGCGACAATGCCGGGAGCACCTTCCTGCTCGACAAGGATCTGACCGCTGCGGGGCGACACCCCTCCAGCGACATCTTCCTGGACGACATCACCGTGTCGCGGCGTCACGCCGAGGTCCTGCGCGAGGGCGCGAGGTTCCTCGTGAAGGACGTCGGCAGCCTCAACGGCACCTACGTCAACCGCGAGCGCGTGGACGTTGCCGAGCTCGCCTCGGGGGACGAGCTCCAGATCGGGAAGTTCAAGCTCATGTTCTACGCGGCGTCGAAGGCGGGCGCGTGAAGACCGGCCGGCCCTACATGAGCATCGGGGAGGTCCTCGGGGGCCTCAAGCCCGACTTCCCGGAAATCACGATCTCGAAGATCCGGTTCCTGGAGACCGAAGGGCTGATCGACCCCGAGCGGACACCCTCGGGATATCGCAAGTTCTACCAGAAGGACATGGACCGGCTGCGGTTCATCCTGTCCCTTCAGCGGGATTCCTACCTGCCGCTCAAGGTCATCCGCGAGCGCCTGGCCGCCTACGACGCCGGCCTTGTGACCGGCGGGAACGGTGGGATGCCGGACCCATCCGTCGCGATGGCCGCCGAGGTCCAGCCGGTCGCGAAGGCACCGCGTCCGGAGGTCGAGGCAGACGAGGACATCGCCGAGCCGGCCACGGCCCTCCACCTGTCCGAGAGCGACCTCGCCGCCGCCACCGGCCTCGAGCTCAACGAGGTGCAGTCGCTCCAGTCGTTCGGCGTGATCTGCCGGCACACGATGAACGGCGGCACCTACTACGACCAGGACGATCTGCTCGTCGGCCGGATCGCTCGCGACTTCCTGCAGTTCGGGGTGGAGGCGCGGCACTTGAAGATGTTCCGCCAGTTCGCCGAGCGCGAAGCCGCCTTGTTCGAGCAGGTCGTGCTTCCGGCGTTCCGCAACCGCAGCCCCGAGACCCGCAAGCAGGCGACCCAGTCGCTGTCGGAGCTGACGCGTCTCTCGCGGAAACTCCGCCACGCCTTCCTGCGACAGAACCTGCGCGCCTACCTGTCGGGGGATCGCTAGTTGGCAGAAGGTGCAACGAGCCCCGTCGGGCTCGTACTTGAACCGGACCAGATCCACAAGCGCGTCGCCGAGATGGGCGCCGAGATCACGCGCGATCACGCAGGCCGCTCGCCGATCCTGGTCGCCGTTCTCAAGGGGTCGGTGCTCTTCCTCGCGGACCTCGTCCGGAGCATCGACCTGCCGGTGCGCGTGGACTTCATGGCCATCTCCTCCTACGGGGACGGCGGCCGCTCCGGGGTGGTCCGGATCCTGAAGGACCTCTCCGATGCGATCGAGGGGGAGGACGTCATCCTGGTGGAAGACATCATCGACACCGGCCTCACGGTGACGTATCTCCTCACCAACCTGCGCGCGCGCAAGCCGCGTTCGCTCGAGGTCTGCGCGCTGCTCGACAAGAGCGTGCGCCGCATCATCGAGGTACCGATCCGATACAAAGGCTTCGATATCCCCGACGAGTTCGTGATCGGATACGGCCTCGACCATAACGGCCGGTACCGCAACCTTCGCTCGATCATCGGCGTCCGCGACATCGACGCTCTCGACACCGATCCTGAGCGCATCGTCTCGCCCTACGTGTAAGCCCTGCAGGACCGCGCCCGGGCGCGCTTTCACCGATAGGGTGGCTGTCGTAGTCTGTACGGCCAGGACGCCGCCGAGGAGGCTTGACGACGTGATCGAACTTCAGTTGGTCGGCGTCCGGGTCGAGTTGCCGACCAACCAACCGATCGTGCTCCTCCGAGAGCGCGAGGGGGAGCGCTTCCTCCCGATCTGGATCGGCGCCGTCGAAGCCACCGCCATCGCGTTCGCCCTGCAAGGGATCGTGACCCCCCGGCCGATGACGCACGATCTGCTCAAGAACGTGATCGAGCAGCTCAACGTCCGGGTCGACAAGATCGTCATAACCGAGCTCAAGGACTCCACCTTTTATGCGACCATCGAGCTGGAGCACAACGGGTCCCGGATCGAGGTGTCGAGCAGGCCGAGCGATGCAATCGCGCTCGCCGTTCGGACGAATGTGCCGATCTTCGGCAGCGAGGAAGTCCTGAACGAAGCCTCGATCCTGATCCGCGACGACGAGGAGCAAGAGGTCGAGAAGTTCCGCGAGTTCCTCGAACAGGTGAACCCGGACGACTTCGCGGGCGCCTGACCAGCGGGAACACACAGCGCAAACCCTCAACTCGGCATCGAAGGTTCGCCGACCCTCGAGAAATCATTGACAGACGAATCGCCACCGCCGTAGTCTTGCATCCGCGTAATTACCCCCTTGTCAGGGAGCCGGTGGCCATGGCTGCAACGGTGGTGGAAGAGGGCTTTCGCGGACCTCAGGTCTGCAAGATCGTCGGGATCACCTACCGGCAGCTCGACTACTGGGCACGCACCAAGCTCGTCGAGCCGAGCATCAAGCCGGCCGTCGGATCCGGGAGCCAGCGCATGTACGGCTTCACGGACATCGTCCATCTCAAGATCATCAAGAACCTGCTCAACGCCGGCGTCAGCCTCCAGCAGACCCGCCGCGCCGTCGACTACCTCCGGACCGAGCTGAAGCAGCCGCTCGAGGAGGTCACGATCATCTCGGACGGGAGTTCCATCTACGCTTGTAAGTCCAAAGACGAGGTGATCGATCTGCTGGGGCGCGGCCAGGGCGTTTTCGGCATCGCCGTCGGCAAGGTCTACGAGGAGCTGCAGGGGAGCGTTGCCGACCTCAACGTCCGACGGGAAACGGCGGAAGAGACGGGCGTCCGCAAAGCTCGCGGCGTCTAGTCCGCGACAGCCATCGCCCGACGATCTTCCGAGCGACCGCACCGACTTCGCGCACATCAGCGAGCGTCAATACGCTCGCCTTCTCGACTTCTACGAGATCGTCTGGGAGTACGAGCCGCGCTCGTTCGACGTCGAATGGGATGAGGAAGGCAACGTCACCAAGCGCTTCACCCCAGATTTCTATCTCCCGGACTTCGACATGTACATCGAGGTCACGACGATGAGCCAGAAGCTCGTGACGCGAAAGAACCGCAAGGTCCGGCGGCTCCGCGAGCTGTACCCAAACGTCAACGTCAAGATCTTCTACCAGCGCGACTACGTGCAACTCGTAGCGAAGTACGGCCTCGACGGGCGGGGATCGCTGAGCAAGTAGCCGAAACGAAGCCCGCCCGCCCTCGGTCGGTAGAATGCGCCGAAGCCAAGGGGGTCCTTCCTGGAATTCGCGCCGCATACCGACGCCGACGTCCGAGCCATGCTCGACGTGCTCGGGCTGGCGTCCGTCGACGACCTGTTCACCATGATCCCGCCGTCGCTGCGCTACGAGCAGCCGCTGGACATGCCCGAAGGCCACACCGAGATCGAAGTCCTTCGCGAGCTCGGCGTGCTTGCGGCGCGGAATCGCTCGGTCGACGAGCTGGTCTGCTTCCTCGGCGGGGGAGCGTACGATCACCACGTCCCCTCGATGGTCTGGCCGTTGCTCGGTCGCGGCGAGTTCGCGACCTCGTACACGCCGTACCAGCCCGAGGTCTCGCAGGGGGTCCTTCAGGCCCTGTTCGAGTATCAGACGATGATCTCCGAGCTGACCGGGCTGGAGATCTCCAACGCCTCCTTGTACGACGGGGGCAGCGCGCTCGGTGAAGCCGTCCATATGGCCTCGAGCGCCACCGGACGCAAAGCCGTGGTACTCGCCGGCTGCGTCAACCCGCTCTACGTCGACGTGCTTCGCACGGCCGCCCGCGGGCCCGGCCTCGAGATACGGGAAGCGGGGTGGGCGAGCGACGGGACTGCCGACCTCGAGGCGACCCGGCGGCTCGCCGACGGCGCGGCCGCGATCGCGGTTCAGCACCCGAGCTTCCTCGGAAGCCTCGAAGACGTCTCGACTCTCGCCGAGATCGCGCACGAGCAGGGCGCGAAGCTCATCGTCCACTTCGACCTCACGTCGGCCGGTGTTCTTGAAGCGCCGGGTGCGCTCGGAGCCGACATCGTGGTGGCGGAGGGACAGCCGTTCGGGAACCACCTGAACTTCGGCGGACCGTACGTCGGGGTGATCGCGTGCCGCCGCGAGGACGCGCGCCGGCTCCCCGGCCGTCTGGTGGGGGAGACCGTGGACCGTGAGGGACGCCGCTCATTCGTGCTCACGCTGCAGGCTCGCGAGCAACACATCCGCCGCGAGAAGGCCACGTCGAACATCTGCACCAACCAGACGCTGAACGCCCTCGGCACCTCGGTCGCGCTCGCATGGCTGGGACCGCAGGGGTTGAAGGAGCTCGGCGACACGTGCCTCGCCAAGGCGCGCTACTGCCGTGATCGCCTGATCGAAGTCGCCGGCGCGCGACCCGTCTTCGACGCGCCGATCTTCAAGGAGTTCGCCGTTCGCCTCCCCGCAGACCCCGTCCGCGTGTGCGAGCGCGCCGCCGCGGACGGCTACCTCGCCGGCGTGCCGCTGGCGCGCTACCTCCCGGGTCGAGACTTGGACGACGCGTTGCTGGTCGCCGTGACCGAGCGGCGCACCCGCGAGGAGATCGACGGCCTCGCCGAAGCCGTCGCCCGCGCCTGTAAGGAGGAGGCATGACCGCGCGTCCGTCCCCTCCCAAGCTCGCGCTCGCCGAGGAGCAGGTCGTCTTCGAGCGGTCGCGCCCGGGGCGCCGCGCCGGCCGGATGCCCGCGCTCGACGTCCCCGCCGCGCCGGCCGATGCTATCCCCGAGGCGATGCGGCGTCGCAACGCGCCCCTACTGCCCGAGGTCTCCGAGAACGAGCTCGTGCGCCATTACACGCGGCTGTCGCAGCGGAACTGGGGGATCGACACCGGCTTCTATCCGCTCGGCTCGTGTTCGATGAAGTACAACCCCAAGCTTGCGGAGGACGCGGCGGCCATGGCCGGGTTCCGGCGCCTCCACCCGCTCCAGCCCGAATCGCAGACCCAAGGCGCTCTTCAGCTCCTCGTTGAGCTCGAGCGTGCGCTGTGTGCCATAACCGGGATGGCCGGAGTGACGTTCCAGCCGGCTGCGGGCGCCCACGGCGAGCTCACCGGCTTGCTGCTCATGAAGGCCTTCCACGAGAACAACGGTCAGCAGCGGCGTCGCGTGATCATCCCCGACTCGGCGCACGGCACCAACCCCGCCTCGGTCACCCTCGCCGGCTACGAGACGCAGGAGGTTCCGTCCGACTCGCGCGGGCTGGTCGACGTCGAAGCGCTGGAGCGGATGGTCGGCGACGACGTCGCCGGGTTCATGATCACGAATCCGAACACGCTCGGCCTCTTCGAGGAGAACATCGAGCGCATCGCTGCCGCGATCCATTCGGTCGGCGGGCTCCTCTACTACGACGGGGCCAACCTCAACGCGATCCTCGGCCGCACCCGGCCCGGAGACATGGGCTTCGACATCGTCCACATGAACCTGCACAAGACCTTCGCCACGCCGCACGGCGGAGGCGGGCCCGGCGCGGGCCCGGTCGCCGTCTCCGAGCGGCTCCTGCCGTTCTTGCCCGGTCCGCGGCCCATCTACGATGACGCTTCGAAGAGGTACCGGTGGGACGACGTCGACGAACGCTCGATCGGGCGGATGCACACCTTCTGGGGGAACTTCGGGATCCTGGTACGCGCCTCGTCGTATGCGCGGGCGCTCGGATCCGACGGGCTGCGCCACGTGGCCGAGCGGGCCGTGCTCAACGCGAACTACCTCGCGCATCGTCTGCGCGGAACCTACGACCTCGCATTCCCGGCGCAGCCGATGCACGAGTTCGTGCTGAGCGCGCGCAAGCAGAAGGCCCGGGGAGCCAAGGCGATGGACGTCGCGAAGCGCGTGCTCGACTACGGGTTCCACGCACCGACCGTGTATTTCCCGCTGATCGTCGACGAGGCGATGATGGTCGAGCCGACCGAGACCGAAGCCGTCGAGACCCTCGACGCGTTCGCCGAGGCGTTCATCGCCATCGACCGCGAGATCGACACCGACCTCGAGACGCTGAAGACGGCGCCGCACACGGCTCCGATCAGCCGGCCGGACGAAGCGCGCGCCGCGCGGAACCTCGTGCCGCGCTGGTATCCGAGGCCGACGGAGCCGGCGCACGATCCCGAGGACGCCGGGCCCGAAGAGAAGCCTTCCATCTAGGCAGCGTGGACCGCGAGCTTCTCATCGAACGCCGCTTCCGCGGCCCGCCGGATTCCGGCAACGGCGGCTATTCATGCGGGCTGCTCGGCGCACTGATGCCCGGCGCGTCGGAGGTCACGCTGCGCCTCCCGCCTCCGCTCGACACGCCCATGAAGGTAGAAAAGAGGCCCGGCGGCGGCCTCGCCGCGATCAACGCCGGCGCCTTCGTGATGGAGGCCGTCCCGTCCGAGCTCGACGCGTCGATCCCCGGCACCCGTGTCGCTCACGGCAGCCCAGGAAGCTTCATCCCACTTCGAAGGCTTCCACAATCACGCATTCCCCGCGTGCTTCGTCTGCGGGCCCGAACGGGAGGAAGGCGATGGCCTGCGCATCTTCCCGGGCGATCTCGAAAGCGGCGTCTCGGCGGCACCGTGGAGTCCGCATCCAGACTTCGCCGACTCGAGCGGGCTCGTGCGTCCGGAGATCGTGTGGGCGGCGCTCGACTGTCCGACGGGGTGGGCGACCTTCTCCGCGGCCCCAGACGCGGGGCTCATGCTGCTCGGGCGGCTCGCCGCACGGATCCTGCGCCCGGTGTCGGCCGAGCAAACCTATGTGGCGGTCGCTTGGCCGACCGGACGTGGCGGGCGAAAGCACTACGCGACCGGCGCGATCCTATCAGCGGAGGGCGAGCCCGTCGCCGTCTCTCGAGCGACGTGGATCGAGCTGAAGAGCTGAGCCTGGGTCAGCGCTCGGGCGCGCCCATGATCCAGTAGAGCGGGACGCCGATGATCGGGACGAGGATGACCACGATCAGCCACACGATCTGATTGCCGACACGGAAGCGGTAGTCCTGGCCCTTGATGATGTCGATGATCGTGCGCACCCACAGCCCGATCAGGAAGATCACCAGCAACGGGATCAGCAGCCGGAACATCATGGCGCGGACCCTCCCGATGGGGGAGCGGGGCGGTCGCCCGTGCGGAACCGCTCGAGCCCCGCGACCATGTCGAGGTCCGCCAGCGTCGCCTCGCCACGCTTCGCTTCCGCCTCGATCCCGTCGGCTGCGAGGGCAGACGTGCGGTCGGCGGCGAGCGACGCCTGCGGGTACGCTGCGAGGTGCGTCGCAAGCTCCAGCGCTCGTTCGACATGGTTCCCGGCCGGCACGACCTCTTGGACGAGCCCCATGCGCAGCGCGGTCGCCACGTCGATCCGCACGCCGGTCTCGATGAGATACAAGGCGTTCCCCAGACCGACGATCCGCGGCAGGCGCTGCGTCCCGCCGTCGATGAGCGGCACGCCCCACCGGCGGTTGAGAACGCCGAACGTCGACGTCTCGTCGGCGATCCGGAAGTCGCACCAGCACGCGAGCTCGAGCCCGCCGGCGTAGCAGTAGCCGCCGATCGCGGCGATCGTGGGCTTGGAGACCTCGAGGCGCGAGATCCCCATCGGGCCGGCTTCTTCTGCGCCGGGGCGAGCCATCAAGTTCAGTGCCTTGAGATCCGCGCCCGCGCAGAACGCCTTGCCGCCCGCGCCGGTGAGCACCAGGGCGCGAGCCGCGTCGTCGGCATCGAAGGTGCGGACCGCGTCTTCCAGTGCCTGCGCGGTCGCGGCGTCCACCGCGTTCATCGCCTCCGGCCGGTCGATGGTTACGACGGTGGTGGCGTCGACCTTCTCGATGCGTACGGCCATGGCGCGCTCACTGTACCGTCCCGCGGGACGCATCCACGTGCCCGCGCGTGCGCCCGAGCAGAGACGGGAACCAGACCAGGACCAAGCCGACCGCAAGCGCGACGGCGAGGTTGGACGTCCACAGACCGATCCCTCCCATGGCGACCGCCACGCCGAGCTCGTAACGCCGGAGATCCGCGACGAGCAGCGCGTGCATCACACCCGTGAACGCGAGTAACCCCACGAGCACGGCAACGGGGATGAGCGCGAGCGCCGAGAATGCCGTCGCGCCGAAGACCAGACCCAGAATCAAGAGGGGCACCCCGATGAGAAGGTTCATCCGGTACGACCGTGCACCGGCTCGATAGTGGGCGCTTAGACCGCCGGATCCGTGGCACATGGGCATCCCTCCGAGGCCGCCGGCGACCACGTTCGCCAGTCCGCACGACAGCCCCACGCGGACGGGCGTAACCCGGTGGGCCCGCGTGGAAAAGAATCGGTGCTCCAGATCCGAGAGCGCGACGACGGCGTTGCCGAACGTGAGCGGGATCTGCGGGATGACGAGCACG
>Ga0299907_10001888_pt1 | contig 12483 bp, 14 predicted proteins | sample RVTome_16_FD_198680 | JGI IMG/M metagenome (GOLD analysis project Ga0299907, IMG submission 198680) | Soil microbial communities from uranium-contaminated site in the Upper Colorado River Basin, Wyoming, United States - RVT152D67 (version 2) ...
AAGCAACTTCCCGATTCGCTCGTCGTTCTCGAGATCGGTCATCACCGTGTTGGCGGTGATCGCGAGGAGGCCATCGGCCATCTCGATTGAAGGGGCCAATTCGGGGATCGCCTTGAGGTCGACAATAAGACCCGGCTTGACTCGCCCGTATCTCATCGCCACGGCGAGATCGGTCCCGCCCGAGAGGGGATGGGTGTTGTCCGATCCCGCCAGCAACGTCACCGCCTCCGAGAGGCTGGCCGGTCTTTCGTATCTCGACCCGCTCATGCTCGCGGGATCACTCCGGCCCGGATTCTTCCTCTTGAAGCTCCGGGTGCTCGAACTTCTCGAGCATCTCTTTCACTTCCTCGGCGTGCACCCTCGCTCTTTCCGCGGCGAGTTCTGGGTCCTGAGCCTTGATGGCATCGAGGACACCTCGGTGACGCTCCCCGAGCCAGTGCAGATCGATCCCTTCTGCCGACGCAGTGATATAGGTGCGGGCGAACGGCTCCAACATCGACCAGTGCCGCTTGAGCGTCTCGTTGTCCGCGGCCTCGACTACGCGGGCGTGGAACTGGGTGTTTTTGATCGACTGCTCATGCGGGTCGTTCATCTCGGCCGCCTCCGCCATCGCGGCGAACAGTTCCTCGAGGTCCTTGATGCATTTCTCGCTCCGGCGCGCAGCGGCGAGCCTGGCGGCCAGACTCTCCAATTCCGCCCGGACTTCGATGGCGTCGATCAGCGCTCGCTTCGAGGGCTTGCGAACCCACGAGCCCTTGTACGGCCGGGTCTCTATGAACCCGAGCGAAGCGAGATCGCGAAGGGCCTCACGGATCGGCGCCTGGCTGGTTCCCAGCTGGCGAGCCAACTTGGTCTCGACGAGACGCGACCCGGGTGCTAGGTCTCCCCGAAGGATCCAGGTGAGAATCCGGTCCTTCACCTGCGTAGAGAGGACTTCCCTTTCGACGGGGTCGTGGGCTAACTCTATTTCGCTTGTCACAGCACCTCGACAACTCCGCTCGAGCCATCGACCCGCAGTCGGTCCCCGGACTTGATCCTGGTCGTGCCCACCGAGCACCCGATGACGGCAGGAATGCCGAACTCGCGAGCCATGACGGCTGGATGGGAAACAGTACCGCCGGCGTCGGTGACTATGGCTCGAATCATGGCGAATAGCGGCGTCCAGGCAGGGTTCGTCATCTGACACACGAGTATGTCGCCTTTTTTGACCTGGTCGAACTCGTCGATGGAGGAGACCACCTTGGCAACTCCTTCCACGACTCCCGGAGAGCCGCCGATCCCGGTGATGATCTCGCCATCCGACTGTTCGATGTCGAGGCGATCCGGGAATCCCCAGAGGCTGAGATAGGGGAACGCCAGATGTGTCTCGGTGGCTGTTCCGATCCAGTCCTTGGGCTTGATCGTCTCAGCCTCGGCCCGCTCGGCTTTGCGCTGCTTCACGATGCTGCGGGCGTTATATCCCTCGACGTCCCCGATCAAATAGCGGAGCTCGTTGTATTTGAGGAACACGATGTCCTCAGCCTCGTCCAGCGCTCCGGCTTCGACCAGCTTCTTCCCGATGCAGACGAGAACCACCCTGAGATGGGCGTTGGTTCCCTGGTCGATGTAGAAATGATGGTCGGGGGTGAGGGGAGCCATCTTGAGATTGATCTCGTTGGCCGCCCTCATCTTTTCGAGATCCTCACTTTCGAGCCCTTCCAGCAGCTGCTCGGAAGCGGCTTTGATGTCGTCGGCGAGGTCCTTGACCGCGGACGGGTAGTCATAGTCGGAGTCGAGATAACCCTTGACGACATCCAGTACGGGGGAGGGATCCTCGAAGCGGGAGGGGAAGATGAACTCATGGCTCCACACTGCGTGCCACCCGAACTCGCGCTGATAAGGCACGAGGTGCTCTTCGATGAACTTCCGACCCTCTTCTGTGCCCTGAAGGGCCTCGTAGATCTCATCGCCTTCCCCGCTGGAGAATGCCTTACCGATCTCCTCGTCCTTCTTCGCGATCTCCTTCATCTCCCAGAGTCGCTCGATGGCGTCCCAGTTGCGGTCATCTGCCGAGTTCTGCAACCGGCCCAATAGCTCGCCATCCACGTCGCCGCGGACTTCGCGCATCACTGCCTCGAGATTCAGGGTGGCGGACAGTTGGGAGAAGTTGAGCATCCAATGGATCTTCCAGTGACGATCATGGATGTCGATGGCGTCCTCGAGGATGACAGCCCATTCCATGAGGTCTATATCGTCAACTTGGTCGATCTTCGATTCCAGATACTCGAGATTCCGCTTCATCTCGGGCACGAGACGGTTCTTCCACCAGTCGGCAAAGTTGAGCCCGTAGGTAGGCAGGACGGCGTTGAGATAGTTGCCGATCTTGGCGGCGTACTCGGGATCATCTTTGGGGACCCGCGATACGTAGAGACTGTTGTATTCCTTCGAGCGAACGTTGAAGTCGGGGTCCGCCGGGATCGCGGCAGTGTAGAGGTAGCCGTTGACGTTCTTGGCGATCCAGTCGGAGGCGAATGGGGTTCCGAATCTCCGGAACATGTGGTCACAGGTCAACCACCAGCCTCCGATATCGAAATACATGGGGGAGAGGGGTCTCGGGCAATGCAGGTCGTCGTAGACCCAGAACAAACCCTTCTCCTCGTCGGTTTCCCAGTCGATCGGAAACTCATCATCACCAAGGAACTGCTTGACGACCTTGCTCGTGTCGGCCATCGGCGACTCTCCTTTCCTCCTCGCGGCACACCTCGAGCTGAGGCGCAGCCGTCATGCCGGGAACATCATCGAGATCGAGATCAGTGAACCCCGAACGGCCGATTCTCGATAATCGATAATCTCCAAGCCTACGGAAAAGAGGGCCTCCTCGTCAACCGCTTCTTGGGCGAGATCTATGCGTCGAAAAGCCCTCCTGCGATATCAAGCCCGACCTGCTTCGGTCTCTTGCTCTCTCGTCCTGCCGGCCAGTTGGATCAGATCCTCGTGTAGCTCGAACCACACGTTGTGGTAGCTGTCGATTCGAGGTGATGCGATATGGGCATGATCTCCGCTCCGCACTGCAGCGGCGGCACGGTCGAGGCGTGCGAGGTAGATGCGGAGTCTTCCCAACTCCCCAGTCAAGGGTTCTAGCCAGGCACGGGCGTCGTCGTGGAGGTCGTAGAAGTCCTCCAACACGGCCTGGTCATACTCCTCGTCTGAATGGTCGTTGAGTTCCTGCTCGCCGTCCACCTCCCTCATCTGCCAGGCGGTGACGACCTCCTTCATCCGGGCGTCGAAGGCAAGGAAGCCATCCAGGGCATGATTTGCGTTCCCCTCGGACCATTCTCGACGGTCTCGGCTCATGAGCGACTCACCTTGCTCTCTGCCCACCGGGGTGAGCTGGTACATCCCGCCCATCTGCTTCATCACGCCGTCGCTCTCCAGGGTTTCGAGCACCCGCTCAACGTTGGCTTGCGACGACATGACGACTGGAGCGAGCCCTTCGGCGGTCAGGAATCCCTTGATGTGTAGGGCGCGGATGACGTTCTCGGGCGAGACGTCCCGATCTTCATCGCCTACTGCTGACGTTTCGGTCTGATTCGGTTCGAGAAGCGAGGCGATGTCGATCTCGAGCTCCTCGGCCCACCCCAGGAGTCGCTGCCCGGCGGGAGAGACGACCATTTCGGTCTCGATCACGCCGACGAAAATCTCTCCAGTTGCGCCGTTGATGGTTATCACATCACCCTCACCGAAGGTTCTCCCTGCCATGACCACTTTGCCGTCCTTGACCGCTACGGTCTCCGCGCCTACGACGGCTGGAGTTCCCCAGCCCCTCGCCACCACGGCAGCATGGCTGGCGAGGCCGCCGCGACTGGTGAGAATTCCCTTGGCTCTAGCCATCCCGTGAACATCGTGCGGAGACGTCTCCGGTCGAACCAGGATCACGTCGCTTCCTTCGTCCGCCATCGAGACTGCCGAGTCGGCGGTGGTGGCGATCCGACCGCTGGCGATGCCGGGCGAGGCGGGGAGCCCGCTAGCCAACGGCTCGACGTCGGGGCGCACCTGAGTCACCGATACCGGCGGATCGGCCAGGTAGCGGGCCACGCGTTCGATCGCCTCCTCCCGGGTGAGCGGGAAGTCATCCTCTTCCGCCATGTCCACCGCGAATCGCAGAGCCGCTTGCGGGCTTCGTTTCCCGACTCGAACCTGGAGCAACCACAGCGTTGCCCGCTCGATAGTGAACTCGATGTCGCAGACGTCGCGGAAGTGGCGCTCCAGTGTGTCCGCGTGATTCCTCAGCTCCTGCGCTACCTGCGGGAGGTGACGCCCCAGTTGCTCGATTGACTCGGTGCTGTGAGTACCAGCGACGACGTCTTCGCCCTGGGCGCGGAAGAGTACGTCCCCGTACGGCGTGGGCTCTCCTGTCGCCGGGTTTCTGGTGAACAGGACCCCTGTCCCCGAGTTCTCATCGAGGTTGCCGAAGACCATTGCCTGGACGGTCACTGCGGTCCCCAGATCGTGGGAGATGCCCTCTCGCTCCCTATAGGCCCTTGCCCGGGGTGTGTTCCACGACTCGAACACCGCCCGGATAGCACCCCTGAGTTGCTCCCAAGGGTCGTCCGGGACCCGGTCCACGCCCACGATCTCGCAATACATCTTCTCCAACCGTTGTCGGGACTCGTTGGCGAAGTCAGGATCACCACAAGCCGTGGCAAGTGCGGCTTGGGTGTGCTCGCTGAGACCGAGGTTGAGGATGGTGTCCATCATTCCAGGCATAGAGACCGCCGCCCCGGAGCGGACGCTGACGAGGAGAGGCTCGCCGCCGTCGCCGAATTGCCGCCCCACCTCCTCTTCGATCCGGGCCATCTGATGGCGAAGCTGGTAGTCCAGGTCGTCGGGCCAGCCTCCGCTCATGTAAACCCGACCCGCTTCGGTGGTGATGGTGAATCCCGGTGGGACCGGCAGCCCCAGATCCCTGCGCATCACCGTCAGATTGTGTCCTTTGCCCCCGAGCAGGTGGAGAGAGTCCTCCTCGGGGGCTGCAGGTGGCTCGTCGAAGTTGTAGACGTATGTCATCTCCGTTTCGTGACCTCCTTTGGAGCCAACAAAAGTCGCATCCTATTCGATTTGGACGGATGATCGATTATCGATGGCACTTCCGATAGCATCCGCCGACATGACGACGATGAGATAGGGATGAAGGCTGAATGACTGACTACCGGATCGCCGTTTTCCCCCGCGACGGGGTTGGACCCGAAGTCTCGGCTGAGGCCGCCGCCGTACTCGCAGACGGACGTATCCGCACCCGCGACATAGGCGGAACGAACTCCACCAGTGAGGTTGGGGAGGCGATGAGAGGGCGACTTGGTAGATGAACGATCCCACGCCTTTGGTTCGTGCCTATCTACTCCGTCACGGTGAGGTTTCCTCACATCGCGGGGACGTTCCCATCACCGCTGCCGCCAGGGAGCAAGCCGAGGAGGTTGGATCGCGGATCGCCACCGAGGTGGGTGGACGCAGAATCACCTTGTTGAGCGGGGATACGAGGCGGACCCAGGAGACTGCCGAGCACCTGAGCAAAGGCATCGAGCGTTCCGCTGGTGTGGTCACGGGGCCGACCGTGGCGCACGCACTCCGCAACCCAGACCTGTATCTCGCCGGCCATCGAGTGGACATGGTGAGCAGTCCTGAGGCCCTGGCGGCTCAGGTTCCAGGCTTGAATGCCGACGATGTCGCCGCTCTCGAATTCTTCCCGCAGTTCATCGGCGAGAAGGACCGCATCGGATGGTGGCTACGCCACCCCAATCCACCCGGTGAGGGGGCATCAGCCATAGCCGACCGGATCGACGCCTTCGCCCGCAGCCTGATCAACCCTTACAACGAGGAGCAGATCATCGTGGTCGCCGTCACCCATTCACCGCTGCTGCGGGCAGTCGGCCTGATGAAGCTGCATCGGGACATCGGTGAGCCCCCGTGGACCTCGGGCCTGACGCTCGACATCGATCGGTCCGGTGTGATCACCACTTCCCTCTATCCGGAGAGTGGTTGATGGGCTTCGAGGTGATGGCGATTGGCCGTCTCGGCGTCGATCTCTATCCGCTGCAGTCCGGGGTCGGGCTCGAGGACGTCGAGAGCTTCGGAAAGTTTCTCGGTGGTACGGCTGGCAACGTGGCGGTGGCGACCGCCCGCCACAGCCATCGTGTGGCACTCATCTCGCGAACAGGTGATGACGCATTCGGCCACTACCTCGTCCGTGAGTTGGAGCGTCTTGGAGTCGATAGCCGCTATGTCATGAGCGTGCCCGATTTGCCCACCCCGATCACCTTTTGTGAGATCCATCCGCCCGATCATTTCCCCATAACGTTTTATCGGTATCCAAAAGCGCCTGACATGGAAATACGCTCCGACGAGCTTGACTTCGATGAGATCAGTGCCGCCGAGGTTCTCTGGATCACTGTGTCCGGGCTGTCTGAGGAGCCGAGCCGATCGGCACATCACGCCGCCGTCGAAGCCAAGGGAGACAAGGGCACCATCATCCTCGATCTCGACTATCGGGCGGACTTCTGGGCCAGCCCCGAAGAGGCTCGATCCCATATCGAGCGGATCCTTCCCCATGTCAATGTGGTCGTGGGAAATCAGACGGAGTGCCGGGTCGCCGTTGGAGAGGATGACCCGCTGGCTGCGGCAGAGGCCTTGCTCGAGCGCGGCCCCGAGATGGCTGTGATAAAGCGTGGTCCCGACGGCGTGTTCGCACGACGTGGCTCGGAAACCGTTCTTGAGCCGGCAATGGAGATCGAGATCCTGAACGGGCTTGGAGCCGGTGATGCCTTCGGTGGTGCTTTGTGCCATGGACTTCTCTCCGGGTGGGATCTCGACCGGACGATCCGCTTCGCCAACGTCGCCGGTGCCATAGTGGCTTCCCGTCTCGAGTGCTCGACGGCGATGCCGACCACCGAGGAGGTCGAATCGACCATGGAGGAGATGGTCTCGTGAGCATCGATTTGGACCAGCTCAGGGAGATCCGGATCGAGGATCCTGGGGCCATAGCCCGTGCCGCTGCAGACCGTTCCGGTCGAGTGCCCGGCTCCCGACTTCTGCTGATCGCAGCCGACCACCCTGCACGGGGCTCCCTGGGAGCGCGGGGTCGCCCTGCCGCCATGGCCGACCGGGTTGATCTGCTCAAGCGACTCATCACGGCGTTGGGTCGTAGTGGGGTCGACGGCGTCCTGGCTACCGCCGACGTCCTCGAAGATCTCCTTCTGCTTGGCGCCTTGGAGGATCGTGTCGTCGTGGGCTCGATGAACCGGGGTGGCCTCGTCGGCTCTTCGTTCGAGTTCGACGACCGTTTCACCGCCTGCGACGCGACGACCCTCGCCGCAATGGGATTCGAAGGGGGCAAGATGCTGGTACGTATCGCCTTCGACGATCCCGCCACCGCCCGTACCCTCGAGCAGGCGGGGCATGCAGTCTCCGAACTGGCCGAGCGCGGACTCATAGCAATGTTGGAGCCGTTCATCTCACAATGGAAGGATGGGCGGGCTTCCAACATCCTCACCGCCGAGGCGGTGGTGAAATCTGCGGCAATAGCCGCCGGGCTCGGTGTGACCAGTCGTCATACATGGCTGAAACTCCCGGTGGTAGACGACATGGAGGCCGTGGCCCGTTCGACCACCCTTCCCATCCTGCTCCTCGGAGGGGACCCAACTGGGAGAGACGACGAGGTCTACGAGCGGTGGAGGAAGGCCCTCTCTCTCCCTGGAGTCCGTGGCCTCGTCGTAGGCCGTGCTCTCCTCTACCCAGATGACGACGACGTAGCCTCAGCCGTCGACCTGGCAGCAGATATGGTGCACGGCTAGTGAGCACTCCTGTGATCTTGCAGGCTATCTGGGTTCTCCAGACCGGTCAGATCTCCTGGGTCGTTGCCCAGAGCTGGCTTTGTTGCGGCCGATTGGGCTCCCAAAATTGGGCGATTACAGGCTTGGAGCTGGCCGATAGCGCATCGGACAGGCGGGGGGAAAGGTGATACCGCCCAGCCAACAGAACGCACCCGAACGCTTCCTCGTCACCGGAGCCATGGGCTGTCTAGGTGCCTGGACCATAAGGACCCTGCTGGATCAGGGTGTGAATCCGATCGCCTTCGACATCTCCGCCAACCGGTCTCGTCTGCGCCTCGTCGTCTCCGAGGACGAGCTGGAGACTGTTGAACTCATACGAGGTGACATCACCGATACCGAGTTGGTGGGGCGAACCATTGCCGAACAGGGTGTGACCCACGTGGTCCATCTGGCCGCACTCCAGGTCCCCGGCTGTCGGGCCGATCCGATGCTCGGAGCGCGAGTGAACGTGCTGGGCACAATCAGCATTCTGGAAGCACTGCGCGCCCATCAACCTTCCCGGATTGGACTCTCCTACGCCAGTTCGTACGCCGTGTTCGGTCGATCCGAGCGTTACCCAGATGGAAAAGCGCTGGATGCCTCCCCTCCAGATCCAGGAACTCTCTACGGCATCTACAAGGTGACCGACGAGCACGTTGCCCGCATCTACGCCCAGGACAACCAGCTGGGATCGGTGGGCCTGAGACCGGCCATTGTCTACGGGCCGGGCCGAGATCAGGGCCTCACCTCGGGTGCGACCATGGCCATGCTGGCCGCCGCCGCCGGTGGTTCCTTCCGCATTCCCCACGGGGGACGATCTGTATTCCAGTTCGCCTCGGACGTGGCCAGAACCTTTGTCGAGGCGGCCCGAGCCTGTGGTGAGGAGGCGAAGGTCTTCAACATCGGAGGGGCACACGCATCGGTGCCCGAAGTAATCCAGGCGATCGAGGCCACCGTCCCCGAGTCGACCGGACTGATCAGCTTCGATGACGTCGAGCTTCCCTTTCCTCAGGCGGTAGATGATGGAGGTCTCCAGCGTTTTCTCGGCCCAATCGAGTACATCCCACTAACAGACGGTGTGGCTCGGACCGTGACAGCTTTTCGAGACCTCTTGCAGCGCGGTCTGGTCAGCCCGCAGGCTTTCGGTCTCTGAGTGAGCGCTTGAAGAGTCCCCAATTCCCGAATCCGTGACGCTTCGCGCTGATCCGGAAAGCGCCCAATCGGAACAGATCAATAGCCCTCCGTGCCGCCTGACTGCTTGACTCCGACTGTGAGTTCCCCGGCGGACTCATTCCAGGAGGTCACCGTGCGGGCCGCAGTGATGCATGGCAGGAAGGACATCCGTATCGAAGAGATGCCACGTCCTGTGCCAGGACCTAACGAGTTGCTGCTGGAAGTCCATGCGGCGGGGGTCTGCGGCACCGACCTGGGCGAATACCTAGAGGGTCCCTCGATGTTTCCGATCCCGGGTCCGCATCCCATCACACAGCATGAGGGCCCGATGATCCCAGGCCACGAGTTCGGGGGTCGCATCGTCGAGAAGGGAGCTGATGTCGACGGCTTCGCCGAGGGAGAGCTGGTTGCCAGCGGAGCCGGTATTTCGTGTGGCACCTGCTTTCAGTGCAAGACCGGAGCCACCAATCTATGCGTCGACTATGTCACCGTTGGTCTTCAACGCAACGGGTCCCTTGCCCAATACCTCACCGTGCCGGCGTCAGCCTGTCTTGGAGTCGACCACCTCGGGCTGGCGGACGACGCAGTGGCGCTCGTACAGCCAATGTCCATAGCCGTACATGCCATGCGCCGGGGCCGCCCCGAGGGTGACGAGGACGTCATCGTCATCGGCGCAGGCGGGATCGGGACATTCCTCATCTATGCGCTGAGCAGAGAAAGCAATTCCGTGGTAGCGGTCGATCTTGACGAGAACCGGCTCTCCCTAGCCGAAGCACTCGGGGCCCGCGTCACCGTACAGGCTGACCAGAACGCCCAGGAGAAGCTCGAGGCAGTGAGCCCCCCTCCCAGGGTCGTTTACGAGGCGTCGGGATCGGAGGCAGGGTTCAGGCTTGCACTCAGAGCAACACCACCCGGGAGTCGGATTGTCGTGATCGGGATACAGAAGACCCCTATGACGCTCGACTTGAGCCGAACCACACTCGAAGAGCGCGAGATCATCGGTACCAACGCCCACGTCTTCGCTACCGACTTCCCGCTCGCCGCCGAGCTGGTGGCCGGCCGGGAGGAGGGCTGGTCCGACCTCGCCCCCACAGCACTGCCGTTGGAGGACCTGGTACCCGTGGCATTTGGTGAGATGGAGGACAGGACCTCATCTCGCATCAAGACTTTGCTCGATCCCTGGATCGAGGCCCCTCGGCCCACGCGAATCTAAGTGAGCCGACGATCCCGCTGCCGAGGTCGGCTCTGCTCTGAGGGACGGCATAACCAAGGAAGCGCTTGGCTGCTCGACTTTGCACAGCAACGCGGCCGAGCTGTGCTCGAGCGCAAATTGAAAGATGGCCCCATCCTTTTCAGTGATGCGCTCTACCAGCGTTTGACCCTCGTCCGAATATGGGCCCGGAACGATCTGTACGACATCACCTTGGTTCTCACTCTGCAACGCCGGACAATGGTGTGACCCTTGTTTGATTCCATCAGCCCGACGGCCCCCGATCCCCAATAACTGCAGGTCTCTCCGCTCCAACCGCACCTAGTTCGTTGTCGCGACAGGTTTATTCGATGCGCTCGGCGTTTGCTGATGCTGCCGACATACCGGAGTCGGTGGTGATGATCGTGGCGCCTAGTTGATCCGCCAGTTCGATATAGAGGGCATCGACGAGACGGACATTGGGGTGGCGTGCCCAGGCGCCCTCTAAGAGTGGAGCGAGGAGGTGGCGATGGAAAGGTGCCTGTGCGGTGAGTGTCACACGCACCTCGATCTGGGCTTCGCTGAGTTCGCCTCCGCGCTGCAGACGGCCGAGGGCGGAGAGGACCTCGGCTTCGAAGTGGGCGGGCACGGAGATCTCGTTGTCCGTGATGCGATCAGCAACCCGTGTCGCCAAGGGAGAATCGACGAGATAGTCGACCATCGCCGACGCGTCGATGACCAGCTTCTCAGCCAATCTCGAGTTCGTCCTTGGCCGAATGCACAGCGTCGATCACCTTGGCGTGGCTGACTCCAGGGGAGGGGAGCTCGGAGACCTGCTGTTGCCATCGTTTGAGGGTCTGTGCTGCCAGTGATGAGCGAATTGCTTCCTGGGTGAGGTTCGATATGTTGAGTCCGGCCTTCTTCGCCTCCTCCGCCAGCTCGTCCGGCAGGTATACGTTCACGCGTGACATGCGCATACTATACACACGTTGTGGGATCGCGTGGCCGGGTCAGGCGAGGTTCGCGCAGGCTGCGCGGATGGCTCGTGCTGTGTCGATGGCCCCTTCGACTTCGGCCCTGCCGAAGGTTCGTGACCCGTATTCGGATCGGTTTCGGTTGCGCCTGAGTCGATCGAAACGTTTGAGGGCAGGCTCGTCGACTTGCAGAGTCAAGGATTCGGCGAATTGCGCGAGAGCCTGATGGGATCCCGGGCGGCCGAGGACTCTGTGTCCCGACGTGAGGAGGGCAGCTGCGACGGATTTCCTGGCCGCGTCGTATGCAAGGAGGTACGCGCCTGATGGGTCGAGTTCGGCGATCTTGATGGCAGCCTCGAGATGCCGACCGGCGTCGTACAGCCATCCGGTAGCGGTCGCCTGGTCGGGCTCGACCGCCGCGATCAGTCCTCTGTTCCGCAGATCGTCGAGGGTGTTCATCTCAGGTCGATGCGTGGGCCGGACTTGACTGCTCTCTCAAATGCCCCGTCAGCTTCTACCCATTCGGTGGGGGAGCGGACTGTGACATTGACCGGTCGTCCGACTTCGGCCTCGACGGCGGAGGCTGCGTCGTAGATCTCGCCCACGTCGGGGTCGCCGATGACGAGCAGGTCGATATCGGCAGGAGACCTTTCACCTGGATCGGCCCAGGAGCCATAGATGAAGGCATCTTCGATCGCGCTCACTTCGGCCAAGGCTTCACGAAGCAGGGGTTCGGGTCCCAGTGTCTTAGCCAGCAAGCCCCGCAGCTCGATGTAGACCGGAGAAGATGGGTCGACTTCGATCATGCGGTTCCTGCCGACCGTCGTAGATTTGACCAGGCCGGCGGACTCGAGCCGCTCGACTTCTTTGTGGGCTCCGCCCGCGGAGGTGCCCGCACGTTTGGCTAGCTCGCTGAGCGAGATCGGCTGGTCGGCAAAGACGAAGAGCTCGCCGAGCAACCTCTCCTGTTCGGGAGATCGGAACAGCGGAAGCCGGGTACCTACTTTCACAAGTTATGAAGTTATCTTCACGCAGAGTGAAAGTCAAGCCGGCTCTCTTCGGCCCTCGAGACGCGAACCTGTCTCGCAAATTTCGAAGTAGGCCCTGCCGACCCCGCTGATCCGTGACGGACTTGTCATTGACGGAACTGGTCGCGACCCCTTCCACGCCGACGTCATGGTCAGTGATTTGCGCTCTCTCCAGGCGCGCCGCATCATTGCGGAGCCAGTCCGGAAGGCGTTCATGGAGCATCGGCTCGACGCATCGGTCACGCCGACGCTGTCGGCGACCGCCGTGGTAAAAG
>Ga0299907_10001889_pt1 | contig 12477 bp, 10 predicted proteins | sample RVTome_16_FD_198680 | JGI IMG/M metagenome (GOLD analysis project Ga0299907, IMG submission 198680) | Soil microbial communities from uranium-contaminated site in the Upper Colorado River Basin, Wyoming, United States - RVT152D67 (version 2) ...
GTTCCCTTTCCCGGCTTGGGCGACCCGGGCCTCGGAGGCAGCGTCCGCGCGATCGGGTGGAGACGGCGAGGATCCATTCCAGGATCTTTGACCGGGTTCTGTCGGAGCCCACCGATACGATCGGCCCCATGGTGAAGGGGACACCGCGATGAAGCTGCTGCATACCGCCGACTGGCATGTCGGGCGAAAGATCGGCGGGCGGAGCCGTGCCGACGAGCACCGTGAGGCCCTGGCCGAGATCGCCGGCATCGCATCCTCCGAGGAAGTGGATGTCACCCTGGTCGCGGGGGACCTCTTCGACATGTCGTCGCCGTCGCCAGAAGACGAGCAGATCGTCTTTCGTTCCTTGCTCGATCTCGCCGAGACGGCGCCGGTCATCATCATCGCCGGCAACCACGACGGAGCGCGTCGCATGGAGGCCCTCCGGCCCGTGATGAGACTTGCCGGGATCGACGCCGTAGGGCTTCCCACGCGTCCCGAGGAGGGGGGAGTGGTCACCCGGGAGGATCTCGGGCTCAAGGTCGCGGCGCTCCCCTTCGTCAAGAAGAGCGCCGTCGTCCGGGCCGCGGAGATCATGGAGCTCGACCCCGATCAGCTGCAGCAGGACTTCGAGGGCCGGATGCGCCAGCTGATCGACAGCCTCACCGCCGACATGGGCACCGACACGGTGAACGTCTTCCTGAGCCATCTCACCGCGGTGGGCGGGACGATCGGCAGCGAACGCCACGTCTTCGACTATGCGGTGCCGCAGCAGGCCTTCCCGGGTCACCTCAGCTACGTGGCCCTGGGCCACCTCCACCGGCAGCAGCGGGTCCCGGCGGGCCCACCGGTCTGGTACAGCGGCTCCCCGTTGCAACTCGACTTCGGCGAAGTCGACGATGTCAAGGGCGTCCTCATCGTCGAGGCCGAGCCCGGGAAGCCGGCGCAGGTCACCCCGGTGGCCCTGACATCGGGCGTCCGGCTGATCCAGGTCGAGGGCACTCTGGACCAGATACTGGCCCGCAGTGGCGAACTGGAAGGCTGCTACGTCAAGGTCGTCCTCGACGAAAAGGGCAGGGCCGGGCTCAACGACGAGGTGCGGGCGGCCGTTCCCGGCGCGGTGACCGTGGAGACACGGCCCGTCGCAGCCGCCGAGCGCCGGGAGCCCAAGCAGCGGGTCGGCGCCTCACCGGCGGAGATGTTCGCCGCCTATCTGGCGGCGAAGGACGTCGACGACCCGGCCGTGCTCGAGTTGTTCGGGGAGATCGAGGCCGAGGTCATGTCGGGATGAGACCGGTGCGCATCGAGATGGAGGGCTTCATGGCCTATCGCCGGAAGACCGAGCTCGACCTCAGCGACGCCGAGCTGTTCGTCCTGTCGGGGCCCACGGGATCAGGGAAGTCGAGCGCCATCGACGCGATGATCTTCGCCCTCTACGGGTCCACACCCCGGTTCGGCAAGGGCAGGGTGGAGCCGGTGCTCAACTCGTCGGCCGACTGGGGGCGGGTGCTGTTCGAGTTCACCCTTGGCGACAGCGAATACCGGGTGGCCCGTCGGGTCGAGCGCGGGCGTGGCGTCACCGAGGCCAGTCTCGAGCGGGACGGCACACCCCTGGCGACCGGTTCCCGGGAGGTGGGGGAGAAGGTCCCCGAGGTGCTCGGCCTCGACTATGACCAGTTCACCCGGGCCGTGGTCCTTCCTCAAGGCGCCTTTGCCAGATTCCTCAAGGACACCTCTGGCCAGCGCCAGGACCTGCTGCGCGCTCTTCTCGATCTCCAGCTTTTTGTCCGCATCAAAGAGGTGGCCAACCAGAGGGCCAAGGTGGCCGAGGCCGCCGCAGCGAGTGCGACCGGGCGGCTGGCCGAGATGGAGACGGTGACCTCCGAGACGATTGCCGACGCCGGGACCCGGCTCGAGATGCTGCAGAAGTCTCGGGATGCCCTGCCGGAAAGGCTCCTCGGTTTGAAGCAGGCCGAGTCCGAGGTAGACGCGGCCGAGGGCTCGCTGGCGACCCTCACCGGCCGGATCGCCGTCCTGAGACAGGTCCCCATCCCCCAGGGCCTGGAAGACCTGGCGGCGATGAGCCTCGACGCCGCATCTGATCTGGAGGAGGCGGAGATCGCTCTCAAGAGCGCGGTGGCCGTCAGGGACGAGATCGAGGCCCGCATCGCGGACAAGCCCGACCTTGCCGACCTCAAGTCGTGGGGAGAGCTCCATGACCGTCTCCAGCGGCTTCGCTCGGAGAGGGCCACCCTCGACCTGGAACGGCTCGGGTCGGCTTCGACTGCAGCCGAGGAAGCGCTTGCGAAATCCAGCCGGCTCTATCAGGAGCTGCACAGGGCCAACACCGCCCACTCCCTTCGCAGGGGCCTCGTTCCTGGCGATCCGTGCCCCGTCTGTGCCCGGGAGATCACGGAGTTGCCCGCGGATGCCGACGAGGGCCGGTTGAGCCTGGATGAGGCCGAAGGTGCCATGGAGTCGGCCCGATCGACGGCCGAGGAGGCGAGAAAGGCGCTGAACCGGGCAGAGGGCGAAGCGAAAAGCCTCACCATGCAGATCCAGCGGGTTGAGGCCGACCTCGAGGGAGCCCTCGATACCGGGGTCACGGCGCAGCTGTTTGCCGAGGTGACCGCGTTGGCATCCGACCGTGCCGGGGCGGAGGCAGAGGTCAAAGCGGCAGGCGCAGCTCGGGAGAAGGCCAAGACAGCCGTCGAATCGGTGACTGCACTCGGGGAGAAACTCCGCTCCGAGCTGGCCGCCGCCACCGCCCGGCTCGAGGCCGAAGGCCCACCCGAGCCGGACACCGACCCGGTGTCGGGCTGGCAGGCCCTGGACAAATGGCGCTCCGACCTGCTCGCCGTCGTGGAGACGGAGCACATCGCCGCCAATGAGGCCCTCACCGCCAAGCGTGAGACCAAGGCAGCTTTCGAGAAGGAGTTCGGCGAATGGATGTCCGGGCTCGATCTGGGGGCAGAAGGGGACCCGGCGGCGACCGTCGCAGTCGCCGTGACGCGTCAGGAGCAGCGTGTCGCCGAGCTGGCCAAGATCTCCGAGACGGCAACGGCGTTGGGCGAAGTCGTCCAATCCGAATCGGCCAAGGCAGCCGTCGCCGCGGCTCTGGGGAACCATCTCAAGTCGAACAACTTCGAGGAGTGGGTGATGGAGGAGGCCATGCAGAGCCTGGTCGTGGGGGCCAATGACCTGCTCACCTCGCTTTCGGGGGACAGGTACTCACTCGACTTCGACGACAAGGGGTTCGAGGTGGTGGACCGGTTCAATGCCGGGCAACGAAGGTCCACCGATTCGCTGTCGGGTGGTGAGACTTTCCTCGTGTCGCTCGCCCTATCTCTGGCGATGGCGTCCCAGATCGCCGAGCTGGCCGGGTCGGCATCCCGTCTCGAGTCGATCTTTCTCGACGAGGGCTTCGACACCCTCGACCCGGAGTCGCTGGAGGTCGTGGGCGCGGTCCTCGACGAGCTGGTCAGCCAGGGCCGGACCGTGGGGATCGTCACCCATGTCAAGGAGTTCGCGGAGCGGATCCCTGTGCAGTTTGCCGTGGTGAACGGGCCTGAAGGAGCCACCATCACCCTGAGAGAGCCATGAAGTTCACAGTCGAATCGTGGGATCCCGAGTACGGAGCCTCATCAGGGGCGGAGTTGATCGATTCCACCGCCGATGTCGACGCCACCGTGGAGCTGACGAAGACGGAGTGGCGGCCCTTGGTCCCCGAATGCGAGCCGGCAGACGACATCCTGTTCGTCGACGGTGTGCGCAGGGTCGACGCCAATCTCTGGATAGATCGGGAGGGCCTCTTTCCCGCTTTCGGGCTGGCCGCGACATTCGCCGCGGGCGCGGTCCGTTGCGACGGGGGCGCCCTGATAGTGGCCGCCGAAGTGCGCCGCGGTGTGTTCACCGGCGTCGATGCCACGCCGATCGACACCAAGATGGGCACCTACGAGGTCATGACCACCCGGGGCTCGACATCGGAGGAGCTCTGGCTGGGGATCCAGGAGCGTATGGGAGACCTGGAGGGCCAGGTCGCCTCCCAACACCAGGATGCGGCGCTGGTCGTGGTCGACGGGCCGCTGTCCCACCGCAGGCATGTCGAGGGCGCCATCGGTTACGTCAAGACCCAGCACGTCCAATATCTGCCCGACGAGCTCTGGGCGACCCTCACCGGGCTTCCGGTCGGGGCCCGTTCACCCCTTTTCCTCACCTCGACCTCCTGGCAGCGATTCTCCTGGTATCTCCGTCTTGCCAACGGCGCCGGCCCTGTTGCCGGGCTCGCCCGTTGCGAGGTCAAGGCCGACATGCCCGTCGCCGAGGCCGCACGACTGGCCAACCTGGTGACGGCCTCGCTGCCGCGGTACGCCTCGGCCCGGCACAAGGATCCGAGGGCGCCACAGAACCTCTATCCGATCGGGGGTCTCGAGCGCGAGCTGCGCCGACGGCTCGGGGACCGGGAGATCGCGCTCCGCTCGTTGCGGGTCGCGGCGGCCTAGCGGAGGATCCCGCGCTCCTCTACGGCAAGGATGGTTTCGGAGTTCGGCGCGAACTCGACGTCGCCTGCCTTCATGATCACCATTGCATCGGTCTTGACGGTGGGGGCTGCCAGGATCGTGGTGCTCTCGGTGACGACCGCAGAGTCGAAGGACGGAGCGACGCCGACCGCGACTATCACGGCCACGGCGGTCAGGGCCAGGGTGCCGCCCTGGACGATGGCCAGAGCGCGAACCTTGAGGGCGCGAATCAGACGGTTGAGACGACGGGGCAACGCCGCCCGACGAACGCGAACGACCTCCTGGCGCAGACGCTCATCGAGGGTTTCGACGTAGCGATCGAGATGGATGTGGTGGGGCCGACGCGGCTCAGAATGCATATTCGGCTCCTTCGACGGCTCCGGCCACGGGAGTCGGGGCTATCTGGGATCTGACCGCGCGTCTCGCCCGGGAGAGACGGAGACGGGCGGCGTTGGGAGTGATGTCCAGGGCCGCGGCCGCCTCGGACGGGGTCAACCCGTCGTAGGCAACCAGCTCGAGCACCTCGCGCTCGGCAACGGTGAGAGAGTCCAGCGCCCGCTCCAGTGCCGGAGCCTGACGGGCGGCGTCGATCGCAGAGGCAACCTCGTTGTCCTCGGCAGCGGAGAAGACCGGGAATGCGTTGGATGCCTTGACCTCGAGACGCCGATTCCCGGCGTACTTGCGTCGTTGCTTGGCGAGGAGACGGCGGGAGATCCCGAACAGCCAGGGGAGAGCGGTGTCCGTCTCGGGGACGTAGCGGTGCGCGGCCTGGAGGGCGACGAGGAAGCACTCGGCCACGAGATCGGCAACGTCCTCCGGGTTTGCGCACCGCCGCACCGCATAGCGGGTGATGGGGTCGACGTGGCGGCGGAAGAAGGTCGAGTACGCGTCGGCAGAGCCCGCCGACGCCGCGGTCAGCAATTGCGCGTCTGAGCGTTCCGCCACATAGGGATTATGCACCGAATCGGGGCTTGCGTGTCAATGTTTCGACACCGACACCTGATTCGCGGGCCCAGGTCTTCGCCATTTCGACCTCATGGCTGACGAGTTTCCGATCGACGAGGATTATGTGCCGGCCGTCGAGGGTCACCACGGCGAGGCCCCCTCGCTTGGGGACGACCAGTTTCTCGACGTTCGCCCAGTCGATGGCTGCTCGACGTACCGGGGCGTGCCTGACTATGCCCTCCGGCCCGATGTCGATCGTGGTAGCGAAGTCGACGAGCACGAACACCGTCAGCAGCGCTCCGACCGCGCCGACGACGATCGGTATCCAGATGGCTACGTCACTGGCGAACAGAAGGATCGCCAGGGCGAGGAGCATGGGAGGAGCGGTGAAAGACATCACCAGCCGCAACTTCGACTCGGCGAGCGTGAGGGTTTCGGCAGCCATTTCGAGACATGGTGTCACGCCTCCTTTCGTGACGCCAACAGGGCGCCGAGGATCACCAGTATCGACCCGAGGATCGCCACGGCCGCCACGACCTCATCGCGAAGGACGACACCGAGAATGAGTGCAACCACCGGTATCAGATAGGTGATGAACGAGGACCGGGTCGGCCCCACCCGCCCCGCGAGCGTGCCCATCATCACAAAGGCCAGGCCGGTGCCCAGGACGCCGACTGCGGCGGTGGCGAGCAGGGACGGCCAGGCGAAGCTCGACTGGAAGAGGCCGTAGATCCCAAAGGGCGTCACCAGGAGGAATCCCGTCGTTTGGAGCCTGGTCATGATGGCGAGTGACCCGTAACGCTGTTGCAGCGGCACCACGATGTTGTTCGAGAACCCATAGCCGATGGTGGCGACGAGGATCAGTGCCACTCCGATAGCCGCGGTAGCTCCATCCGAAGACGAGGACAAGGCGATGGCGCTCATCCCGACAAAACCGATGACCAGCCCCGCCATCTGGAGACGGCCGGGAAGCTGTCGCATCAGGATGGTCGCGATTATGGCGGTGAAGATCGGGACGGCGCCGTTGAGCATCCCGGCTACCGACGACGTGACCCATTGCTGTGCGATGGGGAACAACGTGAGCGGCACCGCCACCCAGATGACCGAGAGCAGCCTCACCTGGGGCATGTCCTCTCTTGCGATCGGCGGCGACGGCCGCTTCGGCACCATGAGCAGTACCAATGCTCCGAAGGCGATGCGGAGCCAGGTGATGAGTCCCGGGTGGAAGGCGTCGAGCCCTATGGCCATGAAGAGGAAGGAGGCTCCCCATATCAGGCTCAGACCCATGAACAGGCCCCAGTCGAGCGCCGAGAAGGCGTTGAGGTTGGTGCCGCGGGCGGTCGTCACCAGTCGGTTTGTTGCCATCGTTCTCCTCTGTGCTCTCCGGGAGAACACCGTTCAACCGCCGACGGTTGCGTCTTAATCCAGCAACTCTGGCTCGGCGCGGGCTGTCCGGCTCATGAGCTCGAGAACTGCGTCGCGCGGGTGCACACCGTCGTACAGGACCATGGCGACATGTCGGGCGATGGGCATGTCGACGTCGTGGATGTCGGCGAGGTCGAGAACCGCCCGGGTCGTCTTGACCCCTTCGGCGACCATTCTCATCTCCTCGATCACGGCGTCGAGTGTTTTTCCCTGGGCGAGGCCCACACCGACACGGTGATTCCGGCTCTGGGTGGAGATACACGTCGCGATCAGGTCGCCCATCCCGGCGAGCCCGGAGAAGGTGGCCGACCTCCCTCCCATGGCGACGCCGAGCCGGGTGAGCTCGGCCAATGCCCTGGTGATGAGGCTGGCCCGGGTGTTGTCGCCGAATCCGAGGCCGTCCGACATCCCGGCGGCGATCGCCATGACGTTCTTGAGGGCACCACCCAGCTCGCAGCCGATGACGTCGTCGTGGGTGTACACCCGGAAGGTGGGGCCCATGAAGATCTCCTGCACTGCGAGCGCCGCGTCGCGATCCCGTAGGGCCACCACGGCAGCTGTTGGCTGGCCCGCGATCACCTCCTGCGCCAGGTTCGGACCGGTCAGGACACCTATGGCTGCCTCCTCGAGCTGGGGGCAGACCTCGGCGATGACCCTCGTCATGGTGGCCAGGCTCGACTGCTCGATTCCCTTGGTCAGCGATACGACCGTCGTGGTCTCGGGCAGGCTCGGGCCGAAATCGGCCAAGACCTGGCGGAGGCCATGGGATGGGACCGCCATCACGATGGCGTCGGCGCCGGCCACGCACGTCTCGATGTCGGAGGTGACTCCGAGGTCCTGGGGGAGCTCGTACCCCTGCAGGTACTGGGTGTTCTGACGGGTACGCCGCATCTCGTCGGCGAGAGCTTTTCGCCGGGCCCACAACGTCGTCGGGACGTTGCGAATCAGCAGCGAGGCAGCAGTGGTGCCCCAGGAACCGGCGCCTATCACGGCAACCCTTTGCATGTCGGCACGCTAGCGGGGTATCAACCGACCACACCTAACCTCCTTCGCTCATGAGCCTCGAGATCGGCATCATCGGCCTGCCCAATGTCGGCAAGTCCACCCTCTTCAACGCCCTCACCGGCGCCGGGGCATTGGCGGCGAACTATCCGTTCGCGACGATCGAGCCCAACACCGGGATCGTTCCCATACCCGATCCACGAGTCGAGGCCCTGGGAAGACTGTTCAGGTCGAAGCGCATGGTGCCCGCAACCGTCACGTTCGTGGATATCGCCGGCCTGGTGAAAGGTGCCAGCGAGGGAGAGGGTCTGGGGAACAGGTTCCTCGCCCATATCCGGGAGGTGTCCGCGATCTGTCATGTCGTCAGGGTCTTCGAGTCGCCCAGCGTGGTCCACGTGGACGATGTCATGGACCCGTCAGGCGATATCTCCACCATCGAGACCGAGCTCGCCCTCGCCGATCTGCAGACGATCGACAAGAGCCTTCCCCGTCTCGAGAGGGAAATGACCGTGAACAAGAGCCTGTCCTCGCGTGTCGAGGTCATTCGCGAACTGCGGCAGGTGGTCGCGGGTGGCGACTTGATCTCGCGTTCTCCCGAATTGATGGGCCGGGCACTCGAGTTCGCCGACCTTCACCTGCTCACCGCGAAACCCGTGATCTACCTGTTCAACTGTGGTGAGGCGGTCCTTCGGGACCCGCGCCGGATGGAAGCACTGTCAACATTGGTTTCCCCGGCGGAGGCGGTGTTCGTAGACGCCCAAATCGAATCTGAGCTGGTCGCGCTCGACTACGAGGCGCGGCTCGAGCTTCTCCATTCCGTGGGGCAGGAGGAGCCTGGCCTGCACACGGTGGCTCGAGCCGCCTACCGAGCCCTCGGTCTGCAGAGCTTCCTGACAGTGGGCGAGAAGGAGTCCCGCGCCTGGACGATCAGGAGCGGTGCGACCGCATCGAAGGCTGCCGGCGTCATCCACACCGACTTCGAGAAGGGCTTCATCGCGGCCGAGGTGATCGACTTCGCCGACATGATCGAAGTGGGATCCTGGGTAGCGGCCCGGGCGAAGGGTTTGGTGCGGACGGAGGGCAAGTCCTATGTGATGCGCCCTGACGACGTGGTGGAGTTCAGGTTCAACGTATGAGCCCGGGTTCTGCGACAGAGCACTAGGTTCCCCCCGTGTTCATCTTCGCCGTCGAGGGAGGAGGCTCTCTGGCCTCTCCGCTGAGCGAGCACCAGGTCCTGGTATTCCTCATCCAACTAGCCCTGCTGGTCGGCATTGCCCGTGTCATGGGCTGGGTGATGAAGAGCATCGGCCAGCCACCTGTCGTCGGCGAGCTCCTCGCGGGTGTTGTCCTCGGTCCCACCGTGTTCGGCAGGATCGCCCCCGAGGCCTTCGATTGGGTGTTCGGCGACCTGACGGTCCGGTCTGTGATGTTCGGGCTCGCCTGGCTGGGAGTGATCATGCTGTTGATCGCGATCGGGTTCGAGACCGACCTGGGGATAATCGCCCGATACCGGGGCGCCGCGCTCTGGGTTGCCGCCGGCGCCCTCCTCGTCCCCTTCGCGGCGACGGCGTCGATGGCATTCGCGGTGCCCGAGTCCTTCGTGGGGGAAGGTGTCGAGAGGAGTGTCTTCGCCGGTTTCTTCGCGCTCGCCCTCTCGGTTGCCGCGCTTCCGGTCGTCGCCAAGATCCTCCAGGACCTCGGCTATCTGCGCCGCAACTTCGGGCAGGTGACGATCGCTGCCGGGATGACCATGGACCTGGTCGGATGGCTGGTCCTCGCCGCCCTGTCGGGGATCGCCCTCGATGGATTCGAGCCGGAGCAACTCTTGCGCTCGTTCCTGGGGCTGATCATCTTCGTCGTCCTGGTGGTATCGGTGGGCCGTTGGTTTCTCGACCGGCTCTTTCGTTTCGTCATGGCGAGCGGCTCATCGGCCACGGCCGCGGTCTCCATCACGGTGGTGGCAGCACTGGTCGGGGGGATCGTCACCCAAGCCCTCCATCTGGAGGCGATCCTCGGAGCCTTCGTGATCGGCATCCTCGTCGCCGGCCTCCGTCACCAGCTGCCCCAGGTCAGGTCGCTCATCGACACCATGACCGCGGCCTTCTTCGCACCGATCTTCTTCGCATTCTCGGGGCTGCGGGTCGATATCGGCCTCCTCGACTCGTCGGAGGCCCTCCTGTGGACGGTGAGCCTGATCGTGGTGGCCCTCGTCGCCAAGATCGCCGGGACGTTCCTCGGAGGCTTCTTCGGCGGGGTCCGGGGCCGGGAGGCTTTGGCGCTCGGATCGGGGCTCTCTGCGCTGGGGGCAATGGGGATCGTGGTCGCCATCGTGGGTCTCAACCTGGGGGTGGTGTCCGAGACCGGGTACACCGTCATGGTCCTGGCTGCTCTGGTCACCTCCGTGGTGGCTCCGCAAATGCTCCGCGGCGTGGTCTCGGGTTGGGAGACCCCGCCCGAGGAAGCCGAGCGTCTCCAGGCCGAGGAGCTCAAGGCATCGTCGGAGATCCTCGGGGCGAAGCGCATCCTGCTCCCGACCCGGGGGGGCGCCAACAGCCGGTATGCAGCCCAGTTGGTCGCCGCAGTGGTCCCGGACGCCGAGGTGACGGTCCTCGTCGTTGACCTGGCGCCGAGCCGTCTCTGGTACCGGCTCCTGAGACGGGTCGAGGGCGAGGCCGCCGACGCCACCGATGTGCTGGAGAAGATCGACCGCAATCGGACGATCCGGCGCATTGCCCGCGATCCCGCCGTTGCCATTGCGAGGGAAGCCGCCCTCGGATACGACATGGTCGTCCTCGGGGCGACCGAGACCCGGGAGAGCACCTTCAACTCGGTGATCGACCGGGTGCTGGCCCGCATCGAGCTTCCCGCGATCGTCGTCCGCTTCCCCACCTCGCATCAGGTGGATGACGAGCTTCCTCACGACGTCCTGGTCCCGGTGACGGCCACGAGGTCGACACGCGCCGCCGAGGAGTTCGCCTACTCGGTGAGCCGGGCGGCGGGAGGCCGATCGTTCGCCCTCCACGTGGTCAACCGACCCGAAGGCTCCGGTCTTCTCCTCGACAGCGGCGCGGTCGACGACGGGATCCATGCCGGCCAAGAGATGGTGTCGACCGCAGCCGCGTTCGGGGAGCGACTCGGTGTCTCGGTCGACACCGCGGTGAGGGTGGCCCCGAACGCCGAAGAGGAGATCGTGCGATTCGCCAACTCGGGTGCGTTCGACCTGCTCGTCCTGGGCACCAGCACCAGGGAGCTCACGGGCCGGCCCTTCTACGGCCATCGGGTCTCATACATCCTGGAGAAGGCGGATCTCCCCGTGGCGGTGGTGAGCCTCCCGCCCACGCGCAGCCCGTTTCTCTGAAACGAGGGACCGATGAGGGCTCGCCCACAGACGGGGATGTCTCGACTTTCGTCGTAAGATGGTCGGAGCCGAATATGTCGAGTGCGAGAGTCCCGGCTCAGTAACCGGGCGCCGAAGGGGCAACTCCTCCCGGAATCTCTCAGGCAGTTGGACCACCCGACCAGGCAAGCTGGAGCCGATCGAGTCGACGACAGCTGGGAGGGCAGACGGCCAGCGAGGAGACGATGCCCAATCCCACCGAACGATTCGCCAGGAGGCACATCGGCCCAGGTCCCGAAGACGTGGAGAAGATGCTCGCCGCCGTCGGCGCCGGATCTCTAGACGAGCTCATCGCCGAGACCGTGCCGGCTTCGATCCTCGATACCACCCTCGACCTGCCCGACGGGATTTCGGAGACAGAAGCGGTCGAGGTGCTTGCCGGCTATGCCGACCGCAACCAGGTCGTGCCCTCTCTCATCGGCCTCGGCTATCACGACACGATCACACCCCCGGTGATCCAGCGGAACGTCCTGGAGAACCCGGCCTGGTACACCGCCTACACGCCCTATCAACCCGAGATCTCCCAGGGCCGGCTGGAGGCTCTGCTCAACTTTCAGACCGTCGTCTCGGATCTGACCGGTTTGGAGGTGGCCAACTCGTCACTCCTCGACGAGCCGACCGCGGCCGCCGAGGCGATGGCCATGTGCCGCAGACTCGGCCCGAGCGATCGCAACGTGTTCTACATGGACGACGACTGTCACCGGCCGACCATCGAGGTGGTCCGGACTCGCGCCAGGTCGATCGGTGTCGAGATTCGCATGCTCTCCGACGGGGTCGGGGCCGATGACGCCTTCGGAGTCCTGCTCCAGTATCCGGGGTCCACAGGCCGATTGACCGACCACCGTGGGGTAGTCGAGGAAATGAGGGCTTCCGGGGCGTTGGTGGCGGTCGCCACGGATTTGCTGGCACTGACCCTCCTCGAGCCACCGGGCGAGTGGGGCGCGGACATCGCAGTCGGCTCGACGCAGCGATTCGGTGTCCCTCTGGGGTACGGCGGCCCCCATGCCGGCTTCATCGCCACCAGGGAGACGATGGTGAGAGGCCTGCCCGGCCGGCTCGTCGGCGTTTCCAAGGACAGCGCGGGCAGAATCGCGTATCGGCTGGCCCTTCAAACCCGCGAGCAGCACATCAGGAGGGAGAAGGCGACGTCGAACGTGTGCACGGCACAGGTGCTGCTGGCGGTGATGGCCGGCATGTATGCGTGCTGGC
>Ga0299907_10001890_pt1 | contig 12475 bp, 10 predicted proteins | sample RVTome_16_FD_198680 | JGI IMG/M metagenome (GOLD analysis project Ga0299907, IMG submission 198680) | Soil microbial communities from uranium-contaminated site in the Upper Colorado River Basin, Wyoming, United States - RVT152D67 (version 2) ...
CAACTACGGGTCGAAGACCGTTACGTTCACCGACCACAAGACGCCAGCAGACACCACATGGGGAGATCTCGGCGTCGACATCGTCCTTGACACCACCAGCCGCTACCGGAGCCTGGAGTCACTGAGCGGTCACATCGACAGCGGGGCTAGCCGGGTGGTGCTCACGTCGAGCCCTGAGACGCCTGGCGAGATTCCCTTGCTGCTTCGCGGGATCAACGACGAGATCCTCGACGCTGACCCGGACATCGTCGCCCTCGGCTCCAACACCTCCAACGCGGCAGCTCCGATCCTGCTCACCCTGTCCGAGGCATTCGGTTTGGAACGGGTGTTCATGACGACGGTCAAGGCGATGTCCAATGCGGGCCGGCTCGCCGACGTCCCCACCGACTCCTACCGGACCAGCAGGGCGGCCGGTGAGAACATCATCCCGGCTGACACCAACTCGGCCGAGATCATCACCCAGGCGCTTCCCGAGCTGGAGGGCAGACTGTCGGTGGTGGCGCTGAACGTTCCGGTCCCCGACGGGTCCACGGTCGACATGGTCGCCGAGGTTTCGCGACCGGTGACGGTCGAGGAGGTGAACACCACCGTGGCCAAGTGGGTGGATGAGCGCTTCTCCGATGTCATCGAGTACGTCAACGACCCGATCGTCTCCTCGGACGTGCGACTCAATCCCCACTCTGGCATTTACGACAGCCTGGCAACCATGGTGACCGGGGACACTCTGGTGAAGACCATCACGTGGTTCAACAACGGGTGGGGTTACTCGCACCGGGTCGTCGAGGTCGCCGGCGTGATAGCAGGAAGAGGAGGGTCGCAATGACCAGCATCGCCATCAACGGGTTCGGCCGGATCGGCCGAGCCGTGCTCAGGATCATCGCCGAACGCCCCGACTCCGATATCGAGGTCGTCGCCATCAACGATCTGTCAGACGATGACATCCTCGCCTATCTCCTCGAGTACGACTCGGTCATGGGCAGGTTCGACCAGGAGGTGACGGTCTCGGATGGGATCATGACGGTGGGTGATCACGAGATCCGGATGCTGGTCGAGCGTGATCCCGCCGAGCTGCCTTGGAAGGAGCTCGGTGTGGACGTGGTCGTGGAGGCGACCGGAGTCTTCCGTGACCGCGCCTCTTTGCAGAAGCACCTCGACGCCGGGGCCAAGCGAGTGATACTCACGGTCCCAGCCAAAGACGAGATCGACGAGACCATCGTCCTCGGGGTGAACGACGCCGAGCTGGGCCCGGACGACCTGATCGTCTCGAATGCTTCATGCACCACCAACTCGCTGGCACCGCTGGCCAAGGTGCTCGACGATGCCTTCGGGATCAGAAAGGGCGTGATGACCACCGTCCACGCCTACACCAACGACCAGCGGCTCGCCGACGTCCCACACAAGGACCTGCGAAGGAGCAGGGCTGCCACCGAGAACATCATCCCGACCACGACGGGTGCGGCCAAGGCAGTCGGGAAGGTGTTGCCCAGTCTCGAAGGGAAGCTCGACGGGATGGCGATGCGGGTCCCGGTGCCGGACGGCTCGACCGTCGACTTGGTAGTCGAGCTCGACCGTGATGTGACCGTCGAGGAGGTCAACGCCGCCATCAAGAAGGCCGCCGAGGAGAGCCTGATCGGGATCATGGAGTACACCGAGGACCCGATCGTGTCGACCGACATCATCGGCAACCCCCACTCCTCGATCGTCGATGCCAGCGGCACCCGGGTGCTCGGGGGCAACCTGGTCCGGGTGATGTCCTGGTACGACAACGAGTGGGGCTACTCGAACCGGGTCGTCGACCTCATCGAGAGACTGGGGGAGATCATCGAAGAGACGGCCGGCTGACCCTCTGCCAGACATTGGAGATCGAGAAACTCGGCGACGCGGCTGCTTTCAGAAGGATGGCCGACCCGTTGCTGCTCGAGCAGGAAGCACGCAACAACCTGATCCTCGGTGTGACAAGCACCGTCATCACCACCCCCGGTCGCTTCGACCAGTTCGACGCCTGGCTGGTCTGGAACGAAGGGGATGTAGTCGGGGCCGCCGCCCGGACCCCGCCCCACAACCTGATCCTCGCCGACGCCCGATCCGACGAAGCGGTGAGACACCTGGCCCACCACGTCGGTGTCGTTCCCGGCGTGATCGGAATCGAGCCGTGGGTGAGCATTTTCGTCGGGGAACGACCTGAAGCAGCCGGTTCGATGATGTCCCAGGGCGTCTTCCAACTCGACACCGTGATCCCGCCGTCCCCTTCCGACGGCGTCGCACGACCGGGGCGTAATGAGGAGGAGGACCTGCTTGCCGGTTGGGCCGCGGCCTTCCAGGAGGAAGCCCTCGGCGAGCCCAACGCGGAAGGGGCCCGTCGCATAGTCGAGCGCAACCTGACCGGTCCTCCCAACGACGTGGGCCTATGGGTGTACGAAGTCGGCGGAGAGCCCCGATCGACCAGCAGCTATGGCGGTGCCACCCCCAACGGGATCAGGGTCAACCTCGTCTACACACCGCCTGAACATCGAGGGAAGGGCTACGCCAGCAACCTGGTGGCGGCACAATCGCAGTGGCTCCTCGAAAATGGGCGCCGCTTCTGCTTCCTCTACACCGACCTGGCCAACCCGACGTCCAACGCCATCTACCAACGCATCGGGTACCGGCAGGTGGCGGAGTCCGCCGACTACAGGTTCGCCTGACCCGACGAGCCGTTCAGGATGCCCCAGATCTGCTCGGGATCTGCCGGGACCTGGACGTCGGCGCCGCCCAGGGCGTCGGAGACCGCGTTGACCACCGCCGGGGTGGACCCGATCGCTCCCGCCTCGCCGATCCCCTTGGCGCCCAAGGGGTTGGTCGGGGTGACGGTGACGGTCTGGGCGAGGCCGAACATGGGAAGGGAGACGGCACTCGGGATCAGATAGTCGACCAATGAGCTGGTGACCAGGTTGCCGTCCTCGTCGTAGACGATCTTCTCCCACATGGCCTGACCGATCCCCTGGGCGAGGCCGCCGTGACGCTGACCCTCCGCAAGCATCGGGTTGACGATGTTCCCGGCGTCGTCGACTGCCCACATCCGATCGAGCCTCGGCGAGCCCGATTCAGGGTCGATCTCGACCACTGCGAGGTGCATGCCAAAGGGATAGTTGAGGCCACCCGATCGCAGATGGATCTCTTCGTCGAGCCCCGGGGTCAGCCCCTCCGGCACGTTGCCACGCATCGCTGCCGCGACGATCTCACCCCACGTCACGGATACGTCGGTCCCCACCACTGAGGCCTTGCCGTCGGATAGGACGATGTCGTCCGAGGAAGCTTCGAGGAGATGGCCGGCGATCTTCGCCGCCTTCGCCGCCACCTTGCGCGCCGCCTCGTAGCTGGCCGACCCTCCCTGCGCGATCGAGCGCGAGCCCGAGGTTCCGAACCCGTACGGGGACGTGGCGGTGTCACCTTGCTCGATCCTGACCTGCGACACGTCGAGCCCAAGCGCCCCGGCCACCAACTGGGCGAAGGACGTGCGGTGACCCTGACCCTGATCGAGGGTCTCCACGAAGCAGGTGACCGAGCCATCGGCATGGACTTGGATCCGAGCGGCCCCCCAGCTCTCGAAACCGCATACCTCGACATAGGCCGCCATCCCGATGCCGATCAAGCGGCCTTCGGCCTGGGCCCGAGCCTGCTCCTCCCGCAAACCTCCGTAGTCGGAGACCTCGAGCAGCTTGTCGAGGGCCTTCTCGTAGTCACCGGTGTCGTAGACATAGCCCCCCATCTCCTTGCCCCCGGACGACGCATACGGGAACTGGCCGGGCGTGACGAAGTTGAGCCTGCGCACCTCCGCCGGATCGATACCGGTGGCCGTGGCGACCGCGTCGATGGCACGCTCGATCGTGAGGGTGGCCTCGGGCCGGCCCGCCCCCCGGTAGATCCCCCGTGGGGCGCGATTCGTCCAGACCCCGCGCATCCGCCACCCGTAGACGTCGATGTCATAGGTGCCCGTGCCCATACGTGGCGTGATCTCCATGAAGGACAGGTACCGATGCCGGCACCCGAGATCGACGAGAATGTCGACCCAGAGCCCATTGATCCGGCCGTCTTCGTCTGCCACCACTTCGTAGCGATGACGCTGGGCCCGCCCGTGCCCGATGGTGAGGAGGTGCTCGCGCCTGGTCTCTGCCCACTTGACGGGTCTCCCGGTCATCCTGGCTGCGATCACCGTGAGGTAGTCCTCCTCGGCGAGGTCGAATTTGCAGCCAAAGCCTCCCCCAACGAACGGTGTGATCACCCGAACCTCGGCTTGGGATAGGTCGAAATCGACAGCGAATTGCTCCTGCATCAACTGAGGCGCCTGACTCGACAAGTGGACGGTGAGGCCATCTTCCTTCCATTCGGCGAGGATCACCCGATTCTCCATCGGCGCCGGGGCCACCCGGGGGTGGTCCACGACCCCACTCAGCCGGATCGGGCCAGCGACGGCCTCGAACGCCGCCCGGTCCCCCTTCGTCCGGTCGTAGGCCACATTGCTGCCCGAAGCGAGGCCTCTGTGGATCGGAGGCGCCTCCAAGGCCTCCTCGACATCACCGACGACCTCGAGTGGCTCATAGTCGACGAAGACCAGGTCGGCGGCGTCCCTCGCCAGGGCCGCGGTGTCCGCCACCACCGCAGCGACCGGGTCTCCTGGCATCAGAGCTCTCCCCTGGACCAGTGGATAGCGACGCGGGACGTTGCGATCAGACTGCGGTGTGGGTGGCATCGCCACACCTTCCACGTCCTCCGGTCTGATCACCGCCCAGACTCCCGGGGCTTCCAGCGCCGCGGAGATGTCGATGCCGGTGACCGACGCGTGGGCGAACGGAGAGCGGACGATGGCCAGGTGGAGGGTGCCCGAGGGAGCCAAATCGTCGACGTAACGCGCCGTGCCCGTGATCAGCGCCGGGTCCTCGCGTCTCTGCACGGGAGCGCCCAGAAACGACGGGATGAGAGTGTCGGTAGTCACCGTCGGGAGACTACCGAGCGGTCGGGAAAGAGCTAAGTGAGCAGGGAGAGGACCGTCGACCGAAAGTCGTTCGGCTGGAAAGGCTTGGTGACGAACGCGTCGGCACCGCCTTCGTTGGCGCGGCGACGTGACTCCTCTTCGGCGTGTGCGGTGAGGACGACGACCGGGATCGACTTGGTGGTCGGGTCGCGGCGGATGCGGTCGAGGACCTCCCAGCCATCCATCCCAGGGAGGCCCACGTCGAGGACGACCAGGTCGGGCGCCTCGGAGCTCACCGCCGACAGACCGGACTTGCCGTCGTCACGGGTGATGATCTCCAGATCGGCCGCACGAAGACACACCTCGATCAACCGTCTGATGACGGCGCTGTCTTCGACAATCAGAATCCGTGAGCCCATCAATGCACCTCTGTAATAAGCCCAATTGAGGCTTGGTCAGATATCGGTCGGCGATTCCCCATGGTTTAGAGATTCTGCAGATGGCGACTGGCAGGAAGGGTCAGGCCCTCGACGAACTCCTCCAATTGCCGAAGTGTCCTCACCTCGTGGACCGAGGTGCAGTGTCGCACGTAGAAGGACATGGTCGAGTCTCCTGTGTCCCAATATGCGGTCGGTTCGGGGTTGAGCCAGACCACGGCCCGGGCCACCTTGGCGATATCGCCCAATACCGCATCACGTGGCGGCCGGTAGTTGTTGCGAGCGTCGCCGGTGATGATCACTGTGGCCCTCGGGTTGAGCTGGCTCCCGTATCGGGAGTGGAACGTCTCCAGCGAGTTGCCGTAGTCGGAGTGACCGTCGAGCCAGACGACCTCGGCCTCGGTGGTGATACGCGCCACGGCAGAGCCGAAGTCGACGCCGGGGCCGAAATATTCGGTCACCTCGTCGATGGTGTCGACGAAGGCGAACGATCGGAGTCGGGCGAAGTGCGTCGACATGGCGTGGGTGAACTGGAGGGTGAACCGGGAGAAGGTGGCCATCGATCCGGAGATGTCGCACAACAGCCACACCTCGGGGCGATGGGGCCTGGGATGGCGGAACTGTGGGTCGGCAGGGACTCCCCCGGTGGCGAGAGATCGGCGCACCGTGCGTCGGAAGTCGAGACGACCGGTTCGCCGCTTGCGCCTCCTAGCCAGCCTTGCCGCGAGCTTCCTGGTGAGCGGGCCGATGGCAGCTTCCATCTCGGCCAGGTCGTTGGACGTGGCGTGCATCAGGTCGATGTCCTCGATCAGAGGGCGGCGCAGCGTCTTCGCCACCGCCTCGCGCCCCCGGTCTGCAACCAGGCGTCGCCTGATCTCCTCTTGGATCTCCTCGCGGAGGCGCTCGATGAGAGCTTCGACTTCCTCCCGGATGAGCCTTTCCTCGAAGTCGGTGAGATCCCGGTCCCCGATCATCGCCTCGAACAGCTCGGCCTCGAGCTGCGCCAGGTCGAGGCGTCGCAGTGTCCGGTACAGGTAGTATGTGCCCCCGACGGGCCTTCCCGGCTCCATGCCGGCCAGCTGCTCCACCGCCTGACGCACCGCCCTCCGCAACGCTTCGTCGTCCATCCCGGCGAGGGCGTTGAGCAGCGCTTCGAACAAACCCTGTCGCTCGAGATCGGAGTCTCCCGATCCCCCTTCCCCTCCCCCGCTCCCGGCGTCGGCCCTACCCGACGATGCCATCTCGTCCTCTGTCTCGAAGGGAGCAGTGATGGTCGAGAAGTAGATATCGAACGCGGTGTCGAATGCCCTCTCGTGGCGGAGGTTCTTGACCAGGGTCGCTCGCAGGGTCTCTCGCAACGCGGTGCGCTCCCCGATGTCGATCACCTCCACGGCCTTCATCCCGTCGATCGCCTCCACCATCGAGACCGGCACACCTGCAGCGCGAAGCTCGTCGATGAAGCCGGTGATGACCGCGAGCATGCCACTCAGCCCTGTGGGCGGGAGGTGAGCTCTTTGGCGGCCTTCTCGATGTCCGTCTGGTACTTGAGGAGAACGTGGAGAGTGTCACCGAGGATGTCCTCGTTGACCTCCTCGACCGAAAGGGCGATGAGAGTCCGCGCCCAATCGATCGTCTCCGAGACGGATGGGGCCTTCTTGAGATCGAGGCTCCTTATCGAGCGTGCCACCTTGGCCACCTGCACGGCGAGGTGCTCGGAGAGACCGGGGACACGCGCACTCAGGATCGCTTGCTCGCGCTCGGCGTCCGGGTAGTCGATGTGGAGGAAGAGGCATCGTCGCTTGAGTGCCTCACTCAGTTCCCTAGTGTTGTTCGAAGTCAGGAACACCAGAGGCTGGGTGTTTGAGGTCATCGTGCCCAACTCCGGGATGGACACCTGGAAGTCGGAGAGGATCTCCAGGAGCAGGGCCTCGGTCTCAACCTCGACACGATCGACTTCGTCGATCAGCAAAACCACCGGTGAGGTCGCCCTGATCGCCTCGAGGAGGGGACGCGTGAGCAGGAACTCCTCGGTGAAGATGTCGTGGCTGATCGTGTCCCAGTCGTGATCGACATCGGCCTGAATCCGCAGCAGCTGCTTCTTGTAGTTCCACTCGTAGAGAGCCTTGGCCTCGTCGAGGCCTTCGTAGCACTGGAGGCGGATCAGCCTCCGCCCGGTGACGGCGGCCACCGCCTTGGCCAACTCCGTCTTCCCGACACCGGCCGGCCCTTCGACCAAAACGGGCTTACTGAGACGGTCGGCGAGGAACACGACCTGTGCGATCCGCTCGTCGGCCAGATAGTCCGCCGAGCGAAGGGCTTCCGAAACGGCCTTGGGTCCCTCGAAGTCCATCGTTCTCCTGAGTAGACGGCACAGTCTACGGAGGAGGGGTTCGAACCGGCCGCAACGTGTGAAAGGGGCCCGTCACCGTTAGCCTGCAAGATCTGTGAGCAGGCGAGTCGGACCTGAATGCGCATAATCATCGTGGGCGCCGGGGCAGTCGGGTCCTATCTAGCGGAACGCCTCTCGGGTGGGGGTCAGGATGTCATCGTCATCGAGGACGACGAAGCCAGGGCCGCCCAGCTCCAGGAGTCGATCGATGCCCTGGTGCTCCATGGGAATGGTGCCAGCTCCCACATGCTGGAAGAGGCCGGTGCAGTCAAGTGTGACCTGCTGATCGCCGTCTCCGACTCCGATGGGGCCAACATCCTCGCTTGCCACACCGCCACCCAGCTGGGAACGAAGGTGACGATCGCACGGATCGAGGACGGTGAGCTGCGCGAGGGTGTTGACCTGCTCGGTGTAGATCTGGTCATCGATCCATCGGCCAACGCCGCCGAGGAGCTGGTCGGGATCGTCGGCTTGGGCGGCGCCAGTGAGCTGATCCAATTCGCCGATGGGAAGCTGGTGATGGTGGGGGGCCGCGTCGCACCCAACGCACCCATCACCGACGGACCCCTCCGTCAGCTACGGATGAGACGGGCCGAATGGGGGTGGGTGGTCGCCGCCCTGGTGCGGGAGGGTCGCACGATCGTCGCCCACGGCGATACCGAGGTCCGTCCCGGAGACCACGCACTGCTCATGACCACCGACGACAGGGTCGATGACGCCACCCGACTGCTCGGAGTGAAGCGACGCCATCTCGAACGTGTCGTGATCATGGGGGGAACCCGGCTGGCCCAGATAACGGCCGACTTCATGGCGAGAGCCGGTCTCTCCGTAGTGATCGTCGATCCGGCCGATGACAAGTGCAGGTACCTCGCAGACCGGCACCCATCAGCACTGGTCATCTGTGGCGACCCCACCGACCCGGATGTCATGAGCGAGCTCGACCTCGGGCCTAAGGACGTCGTGATGGGACTGACCGGGTGGGACGAGGTGAACCTGCTCGGTTGCCTGGTCGCCAAGGCCAGCGGTGCCGGGATGGCGATCTCCCGATTCAACCGCATCGCCTACGTCGGGCTGCTCTCCGGTCTCGGCATCGATGCGGCGGTGTCGCAGCGGCTGATGGCCGCCTCGGCGATCCTCCGGTTCGTGCGCCAGGGTCAGGTGGAGCAGGTCGCCACCTTCTCGGACACCGACGCCGAGGCCATCGAGATCGAGGTCGCCCAGGGTGCCGAAGCCGCCGACAAGTCGCTGCTGGAGCTCGATCTGCCGTTGGGCGTCATCATCGGGGGCATCTCCCGCGACACGACGACATTCGTGCCCGACGGGTCGACCGTGGTCCGGCCCGGGGATCACATCATCTTCTTCGCCCTGCCCAGGGACATCGCCGAGTCTGCCGCCCTGTTCACGGCATGACCGGCCGGGCCCGGAGCGCCACGTGGGCTCCCTGGCGCGGCCTGCTCGCGACAGTCGCATTCGTGCTCGGCTCGGTCCTGCTCTTCATCGCCGTGGCCATGACGTCTGCAGGCGTCGTCGCGGCGGTGTATGGCGAGTACGACCAGTCGGTCTCGATCTCCGTCGCTGCCGCCGTCACAGCCATCGTCGGCTATGGAACCCGTCGGTTGGTGCAAAGACCCGCCTCGATCGGCATCAAACAGGGATTCGCCACCGTGGGTCTGGCTTGGTTCGTCTTCTCGATATTCGGTGCATTGCCGTACATCTTCACCCAGGAGATACCGAGCATCACCGATGCCGTGTTCGAGACCGCCTCGGGCTTCACCACGACCGGGGCCTCGATCCTGGCGGATCCGAGCACTCTCTCACACGGCATCTCGTTCTGGCGGGCGATGACGCAGTGGCTGGGCGGCATGGGTGTGATCGTGCTCGGCGTGGCCATCCTGCCTCTGTTGGGCACCGGCGGCATGCAGTTGGCCCGCGCTGAGTCGCCCGGGCCGACACCGGACCGGCTCACCCCCCGGTTCCAGGAAACCGCCAAGCGGCTCTGGCTCGTCTACGCGGTCATCACCTTGATCGAGATCGTCATGCTGGCCGTCGGAGACATGAGCGGGTTCCAGGCGGTGATCCACTCCTTCACAACGATGTCGACGGGTGGCTTCGGCACCGAGCCGGACTCACTGGCCGGCTTCTCGGTCTATACCCAGTGGGTGGTCACGTTCTTCATGTTCGTGGCGGGTGTCTCCTTCGCCCTCCATTTCCGGGCGTGGAGGAGGCCCTTGGAGTACGCCCGCAACTCCGAGTTCCGCCTTTACGCGCTGATCACGTTGGCGGCGGTGATCATCATGGCTGGAGGGCTCCTACGCGACTTCGCCGCCGGGGATGCGATCCGGGATGCGGCCTTCAACACGATCTCGTTGACGACCACCACCGGGTACGCCTCTGCCGACTTCGGGACCTGGCGGCCGGCGCTCCAGATCATGATCGTGGGGCTGATGTTCCTCGGTGGCATGGCCGGCTCGACCGCCGGTGGCATCAAGACATTCCGTATCGGAGTCCTCTCCAAGGCGGCATTCGCCGACTTGCGGCGACTGGTGCATCCCCGCGGTGTGTTCATCACACACTTCGGGAGACAGAAGGTGACCGAGCCAGTCATCGAGGCCGTACAGTCCTACTTCCTGTTCTACATGTTCCTGTTCATGACAGCCACCTTTGGCCTCGCCTTCATCGACGCCAACCTCGCCGAAGGCCTCGACCTGGTCACTGCGACATCTGCGGTTGCGGCATCCATCGGGAACATCGGCCCTGGGCTGGGCGATGTGGGTCCGGCCTCCAACTACGCCGACATGCCCCAACTGGCCAAATGGCTCCTGTCGGGAGTGATGATCGTGGGCAGGCTCGAGATCTTCCCGGTCCTGGTCCTGTTCACCAAGGACCTCTGGCGGCGCTAACCCCTCACTCAACCCGTTCTGTGTCGATTTTGGGCGCTCTCAGCGCCCTTTTTCGACACAGAACGGTAATGGGGCTGGAAGTCACTCCTCCTCAGCGTGGTCGAGAGTGAACTCGAAGGCGAGGTCGCCGATCCGGACCTCGTCGCCCTCGACCGCTCCCGCCGCGACGAGGGCCTCATCGACACCCAACCTGGAGAGACGTCTTGCTGCCATGTCGGCAGCCTCCATCAACGTCAAGTCTGCGTAGGCGACGGCGCGCTCGGCCGATCTCCCCGCAACACGCCACCCACCCTCTTCCCTGGTCACGATGAAGGTGGTCCCGATCGGGCGATGGAGGATGAAACCCTTCCGCTCTGGCGCCGCGCGGACTGCCTCGTCGACCAGGTCGGCCATGGCGTGGAGTGCCGGCGTCACCCCCTCCCCGGTGAGCGCCGAGACTGAAAACGCACCCAGACGCTCGGCGATCTCGTTGGCACCTTCCAGGTCCGACTTGTTCACGAGCACAATCGAAGGCCGACTCGCCAGCTCAGGTGAGTAGCGGGCGATCTCCTCCCGAAGGATGATCAGCTGATCCCCCGGCGAGGCGAGGCGGGTCTCAGCCGGGTCGAGCAAGATCGCCAGCACCCGGGCCCGCTCGGTGTGTCTCAGGAACTCGTGACCGAGGCCTTTGCCCTCGGCAGCTCCCTCGATCAGCCCGGGGATGTCAGCGAGCACGAACTCCCGCCCATCGAAGCTCACTACCCCGAGGTTGGGCTCGAGCGTGGTGAATGGGTAATCGGCGATCTTGGGCTTGGCCGCGGAGACCCTGGAGATGAAGGTCGACTTGCCGGCATTGGGAAAGCCAATGAGAGCGGCGTCGGCCAGCAGTCTCATCTCGAGCGTGAACCACGCCTCCTCGCCGTACTCGCCCTGCTCGGCGAGCGCTGGAGCGCGGTGGCCCGTGCTGACGAAGGCGGCGTTGCCGAGGCCGCCGCGTCCACCATGGACGGCCACCACCTGCTGTCCCTCCTCGACCAAGTCGGCGACCATCACTGCGGAATCGTCCCGGACGACGGTGCCCAATGGGACCGGAAGGACCAAGTCCCCACCGCTCCGGCCATGACGGAGATCGCCTTCGCCGTGGCTGCCGTGACCTGCCGCGTGATGTGGATTTCGCTGGTAGCGAAGGAGCGTCGCCACCGACGAGTCGGCACGGATGATCACAGAGCCACCCGGGCCACCGTTGCCACCCGTGGGACGGCCCTTGGGCTTGCCCTTCACTCTCTCAAACGAAGCAACCCCCGCACCGCCATTCCCGGCGCGGAGGCTGACACGGACCCGGTCTACAAACACGACCGGAACGAAATTAGCGAGGGTGGGTCATTCGCCTACGACTGAGACGAGCCGGCGATTGTTGCGCACGCCGTACTTGACCGTCCCGGCCGCAGTGGCGAACAGGGTGTCGTCGGAGCCGCGCGACACGTTGTCGCCGGGATGAATCCGGGTGCCCCTCTGCCGCACGATGATCGCCCCTGCGTTGACGAACTCGCCGTCGAACACCTTGGCCCCCAGACGCTGGGCTCGTGAGTCGCGGCCGTTCTTGGACGAGCCACCCGCTTTTGTCTTTGACATCGTCTACTCCTCTTCCGACTCTGCCGGCTCGCTCTTCTTGGTCGCGGCCTTCTTCTTGGCGGCGGCCGGGAGTTTGATGCCGGTTATCTCGATACGGGTGTACTTCTGCCGGTGACCCTGGCGCCGCCGGTAGCCCGACTTGTTCTTGTACTTGAAGATGTCGATCTTCTCGCCCGAAGTCTCCCCG
>Ga0299907_10001891_pt1 | contig 12475 bp, 12 predicted proteins | sample RVTome_16_FD_198680 | JGI IMG/M metagenome (GOLD analysis project Ga0299907, IMG submission 198680) | Soil microbial communities from uranium-contaminated site in the Upper Colorado River Basin, Wyoming, United States - RVT152D67 (version 2) ...
AGCGACCTCGATCGGTGTCTCATCGACCGCCCGAGCGGTGACGACGAGGCCCATTTCTTTTCCTACCGGATCGAGCTGCTCTTCCAGATCGGGCGCGTCGATGTCGTCGGGCACGCGCACGAACAACATCATGGCGAAGTGCCCGCGAAGGATGGTGGAGGTGACGTCCTCCAGATTACATCCGGCGTCGTACAGCGTGCGGGTGACGGCCGCAACAATGCCAGGACGATCGTTGCCTATAACCGTGACGGCGACATGCCTCGGTGTGGTCATCCGAGGAACCTAACGCACGCGCTCCGATGGGTCCCTGGGACTGCCCGGCGCCGCCAAATTGAGCGGCTTAAGGAGTGTCGAGAAAAAGCAGTCTTTCTATCCGGCGCGCGGGCTTCGAGCGGATACTTGTCGCACCTCTTTGCTTGAATCCAAGCATGGCATCAGACATCGTCACCGAAGCCATCGGGCTGCTCGAGAAGGCCAACGCCAACCTGGAGCCGCGCTGCCGGTCCTGCCATCAGGCCAAGACCGAACGCGACCGCAAGGCCGGGAAGCTGACGCCGCCTCCCCCGGCTTACCCGGATAGAGAGCGGGAACGGCCCTGAATGGTGCGTTGACTGTAGAGGGGTCGCGCGGGCGCGCCCGGTTCCAGGTGCCTGGTGGACACGGGCGCGACCCGCAGTCGCTGACCTCGGAAGACCGCGTCGGAATGCCTACCGCCAGGGGTGGAAGCCGTGGGGGCCGGGGCGGCCTCCCCAGGGGCGCATCGTCCGGTCGACGAAGAATTGAATCCGCTCCCGAAGGTTCTCTCGCATTGCCTCCGCTTGCGATTCGGTGAGGCGACCATCGTCGACGGCTTCGTCCAACTCCGCTTCCTGTACGTCCACGAGAGCGTCGACCAGTCCGTCGGGGGACTTTCCCTCCGCCTCGGCGATGTCCGCGAGGCTTCGCCCGTTGGAGATGCGGTTGTGGAGTTGCTCCTCAGTCAACTCGAGGTACTCGGCCGCGCTCTCAAACAGGTTGAATCCGATGCCCGGCGCGCCGCGGTGCATGAAGCCCCCGTGGCCCCATGGACCCAGGCCGAGAAGCGGGAAGTCGCTCGACTCGAGCCGCTCGATGATCGCGTCGGCGTGCTCCTTGGAGATGTCGCCGGCGTCTAAGGCGTCCTCGATCTGTTCGATGACAGCGGCCCTGAGGGCGGAACCGAGTTCCTCGGATTCGACGCCGAGTTCTTCCGCCGCGCGCTCGAGCATCTCCCGGCTCGTCTCGGACGGATCCGACCCGAGGTTCGTTGCGAGGGCGGCTCCTCCTCCGACTACGAGAAGCCCTGCGGCTATCGCGGCTGCTGCCTTGATCCTGTTCGTTTTCACGTTTGAGCTCCAATCGTTCGCATTCGTCGGTGACGGGCCCGATATGGCCGGGCCATGGAGCGAGTGCATCACCCGATGCTGAGATGAGGCTGAGAACCGCCCGAGGGTCGGCTGATAGGTGCTCTTGAGATAGTGAGCGGGCGTGGGGTACGCCTCAGGATGCTCTCAGTAAATTCCCAGCTTCCTGCCCGATACTGGCCTCATGTCGGACAAAAGGCAGATCCTCGTCGTCGACGACGAGTCCAACATCACCGAACTGGTTGCAATGGCGCTTCGATACGAAGGCTTCGAAGTAGCTGTCGCCGATTCGGGAAGGTCGGCGCTCGATGCGGCGACAAGCTCGCCGCCGCAATTGATGGTTCTCGACGTCATGATGCCCGATCTCGACGGGTTCGAGGTCGCGCGCCGGCTCTCGAGCAGCGGTCTGAGGATCCCGATCCTCTTTCTTACGGCGCGCGACGCGACCGAGGACAAGGTTCGAGGGTTGACGATAGGGGGCGACGACTATGTGACGAAGCCCTTCAGTCTCGAGGAGCTTGTCGCTCGAGTCCACGCCATCCTCCGCAGGGTCGCGGGGGACGACAAGCAGACCTCCAAAGTCGAGTTCGCGGACCTCGTCATGGATCTCGACACGCATGAGGTCTGGCGCGCCGGAGAACCGATCGATCTCACGGCGACCGAGTTTCGCCTGCTCCGCTATCTGATGCTGAACCCGCGCAGGGTCTTGACGCGTGCGCAGATCCTCGACCACGTCTGGGACTACGACTTCGGAGGCGATGCGCGCGTGCTGGAGACCTACGTGAGCTACCTGCGCAAGAAGGTGGATCGAGTGGCACCTCATCTGATTCACACGATCCGGGGGATGGGTTATTCGCTGCGCCTGCCTCCAGTTGTCCGATGACTCTTCGAGCGCGGCTGGTGGCAATCCTTGCGGTCCTGGTTTCCGTGGGGTTGCTCGTCTCCGGGGTTCTCACCTACGGAGCGCTCAGAAGCTTTTTATACGAGCGAGTCGACGAACAACTCGTCGAGAGCCGGCGGACCGCAGCGCGGGCCCTCGCCGATTCCAGGAGGGCCGATTTCCCATTCCACTTCGGGGGACCGCGATTCGAAGGTCCTCGCCTTCCCATCGCGGCGTTTGCTGAGTTCAGGGATTCCTCGGGGCGCGTAGTAGCCACCGAGATGTTCGGAGGTGATGAGGCGTATCGACCCGACACCACAGACTTCGGAGAGGACGCACACGGAGATCCGTTTACCGTCGGTGCCGAAGAGGATTCCTCATACAAGTTCCGCGCCCTGGCAACCCCGACGACGGCCGGCGGAACTTTGATCGTTGCAGTTCCCCTGGCCGACGCGCAGGACACATTGGGGCGACTCCTTGCGATCGAAGTGATAGTTGCCGTTGTCCTCATCGGCGGCATTGCGATGTTTGCGTGGGCGCTTATCCGGAGGGAGTTCCGCCCGCTCGACCAGATGACCCACACTGCAGCGGAGATAGCCGGAGGAGATTTCACTCGCCGCGTCGAGGCGGGAGACCCCGGAACCGAGGTGGGCCGGCTGGGGAACGCGCTGAACCTCATGCTGCAGCGGATCGAGGAGGCGTTTTCGGCCCGGCGCGCTTCAGAGGAACGAATGCGACGCTTCTTGGCCGATGCATCACATGAACTGCGGACTCCGCTCACTTCGATCAGGGGCTACGCCGAGCTCTTCCGGCGCGGAGCAGACGAGCGACCCGAAGATCTGCGCGTCTCGATGCGGCGAATCGAAGAGGAGGCAAGCCGAATGGGCGTTCTCGTCGAAGAGCTGCTGCTGCTCGCTCATCTCGACGAGCCGAGAGCACGGGAGTTTGCGCCGGTCGACCTTTCCGCCATCGTCTCCGACGCCGCAACCGATGCGAAGGTGCGCGACCCCGATCGGCCCCTCGACGTGGTCGTCTCTCAGATGGCACCTGTCATAGGAGACGAGGACGGCCTTCGTCAGGCAATCGACAACCTAGTGAACAACGCCCTCACGCACACGCCCCCAGGCACGCCGGTCGAGCTCCGGCTATCGCACGACTCCGACGTTGCGACGTTCACCGTGACCGATTCCGGACCGGGCCTCGACGAGGACGCCCTCGAGCATGCCTTCCACCGCTTCTGGAGGCGGGATCAGAGCAGATCGCGGCGCAGCGGCGGGGCAGGACTCGGCCTGGCGATAGTGGCGTCGATCGCCCGGGCGCACAACGGCTCGGTCGATGCCGAGAACGTTGCCGGTGGGGGAGCCCGCTTCACCCTCCGGATCCCGGCTCAGCAGCCCGAGAGCTGATGCGCAAGTGCATGAAGATGCAGATTGGTGCATAATAATGCGTCATGGGCGCTAGAGCGACGGTACTAGGTGCATCTGGATACAGCGGAGGGGAGCTGCTCAAGCTCCTCGCCGGCCACCCATCGATCGAGGTGGTCGCGGCGGGGGCGCGCCGCCGCGCCGGCGAGCCACTCGGTGCCGTGCACCCGCATCTCACCGGGGTCTTCGACCTGGTCCTGACCGACACCGCCGCGGCGCTGGCCGAGCCCGCGGACGTCGTCTTTTCGTGTTTGCCGTCCGGAGAGCTGAGCTCCCCGCCGCGCACCGATGCACTGGTCGTCGACTTGTCCGACGACCACCGCGCCGACCCGGACTGGACCTACGGCCTCACCGAATTCAACCGTGCCGCGCTCACGTCCGGCGCGCCGATAGCCAATCCAGGGTGCTACCCAACCGCGGCGCTGCTCGCGCTCGTGCCGTTCGCACGCGCCGGGATCGTCGCCCGGCCCGTAGTCGTGGACGCACTGTCGGGGGTGTCGGGGGCCGGCCGGAAGGCCGAGGACCGGCTCTCCTTCTCCGTCCTCGACGCAAGCGCCACTGCATACGGATCGGTGGAGCACCGCCACATACCGGAGATCGAGCGCGGCCTGGCAACATTCGGCGGACTTCTAACGGGGGTCTCGTTCACCCCGCATCTCGTTCCGTTTCCGCGCGGGCTGCTTGTCACGGCACGCGCTCGTCTCAGCAAAGCGATAGCCGACGCCGACGCCTTCGACGTACTAGGGGCCGCCTACGAGGACGAGCCCTTTGTGATCCCGGTGGAGGACTGGCCCGCTACCAAAGCGGTGACGGGGTCCAACCGTGCTTTGGTCTCCGCGCACGTTGACGGGCGCAACGGTTGGCTCGTTAGTTCGGCCGTGATCGACAACCTCGGTAAGGGAGCCGCGGGACAGGCGTTGCAGAACGCGAACGTGGCACTCGGACTAGGCGAGCGGACCGGCTTGGAACTCGTAGGGGTGTGGCCATGAGGTGGCCCGACGGCGTCCTGTCCTCGGGCATTTCATGCGGCATCAAGCCGGACGGCGCGCACGATCTGGGGGTCATTAACTTCGAGGAACCGATTCCGTGGGCGGGAGTGTTCACACTCAATGCGGCAGCAGCGGCTCCGGTCGTGTGGTGCCGTGAGCACCTCGGCGCGCCCGTTCGGGCCGTGGTCGTCAACAGTGGGAACGCAAACGCCTGCACCGGCGCCGCCGGGGCGGCTGCGGTTGTGGCCACCACCGCAGCGGCGGCAGCCATAGCCTCCTGCGATCCGCACGAGGTTCTGGTCGCATCGACCGGTCCGATTGGGATCCCGCTGCCCGTCGGCTCGATCGAGAACGCCCTCCCCGCAGCCATGGCGTCACCGGGCCCCGAGGTGGAAGCCTTCGCCGGCGCGATTACGACAACGGACACGGTGATCAAGACGAGTTCACACGCTGCCGGCGCGGCAACTGTGGTCGGCGTCGCCAAGGGTGCAGCAATGATCGCTCCAAACATGGCGACGATGCTTGCGTTCCTGGCTACCGATGCAGCCGCCGACGCGGGCCTGCTCCACGCGGCGCTCGCACCTGCCGTTGGGCGGACCTTCAATCGCATCTCGATCGACGCATGTGAGAGCACGAACGATTCGGTGTTCTTGTTCGCAACGGGATCGGCCGGTCGCGCCCACCCGGACGATCTGGCCAAGGCGGTCGAAGCCGTGTGTGCCGACCTCGCAGAACAAATAGTCCGAGATGCAGAAGGCGCCGGCAAATTCGTGCGGATTCGAATCACCGGCGCGCCGACGGAGGAGAGTGCGGCGGCGGCAGGACGCGCGGTGGCTGCGTCCGCGTTGTGGCGCGCCGCCGTCGGGGGAGGGGACCCCAACTGGGGACGTGTCCTCTCGGCGCTCGGGGCCGCAGACCGGTCTCTTGATATGTCCCGGATCTCGCTTTGGATCGGCGGAGTACCTCTGTTTATCGACGGGGAGCCGATCGGTGGATCGAGCGACGCTGCGGCCACCATGGCCGCCGACGAGATCGTCGTCGATTGCGCGCTTGGTTCCGGGCACGGCGCGGCCGAGGTGCTGTCCGCCGATCTGACGGAGGAATACGTAAGGCTCAACGCGGAGGGAACGTCATGACCGTGTCCAACGCAGCCGCCATCGCAGCGGGCAAGGCGGGCACGCTCATCGAGGCGCTCCCTTACATCCGTTCGTACCGGGGCCAGACGGTTGTGGTGAAGATCGGCGGAGAGGCGCTGGACGACCCCTCCAAAGCACGAGTTGTAGCGGAGGATCTCGCGCTCATGGCGCTCGTCGGGATCCGGCTTGTGGTCGTTCACGGTGGCGGGCCCCAGGTAACCGAGGCTATGGAGCGGTCCGGGATCACCCCCGAGTTCGTCGGCGGGCTACGCGTGACCGACGACGAATCAATCGAGCTGGTGCGGCGCGTGCTCATCGGCTCGATCAATGCGGATCTCGTCGGCCGGCTGTGTTCGGCCGGTCTGTCGGCAGTCGGACTGTCCGGGGGTGACGGCGGACTCATCTCGGCGGAGCGCACCAGCGGACCGGCGGGCGAAGACATCGGGCGGGTCGGCCGCGTCCAGTCGATAGATACTCAGATCCTTTCGACACTCCTCGAACAGGGCCACACGCCGGTCATTGCGTCGGTCGCGCCCGGCGTGGACGGGGGTCCTCTTAATGTGAACGCCGACGAGGTTGCAGGCGCCGTCGCGGGAGCCTTGCCCGCCGCCAAGCTCGTCTTCCTCACAAACGTGGAAGGCCTCTACCGCGATCTCGGAGATCGGGGATCGATGATCTCCGAGCTGAAGGTCGGAGAACTCGAAGCCATGGTGGCAACGCTGTCTGACGGCATGCGGCCGAAGGCGTCGTCGGCCGCTGGGGCCCTGAGGTCCGGCGTCGGCAAAGTCCACATCCTCGACGGGCGAACGGAACACGCACTGCTGCTGGAAGTGTTCACGGACGAAGGGATCGGAACGCAGGTGATCTCATGATGGCGCAAGGTGCTGCACTGGACGCGGTCGATGCCCACCTCATGCCGACGTATCGCAGGTGGCCGATCGAGATCGTTTCTGGTCGCGGGTGTCGGCTGTTCGACTCTAGCGGACGCTCTTATCTTGATCTTGTGGCGGGTATCGCCGTTGCCGGAATAGGACATGCCCACCCCGCGGTCGCGGCGGCGGTCGCGGAGCAGGCATCAAAACTGGTCCACGTCTCCAACCTCTATGTCACCGTTCCTCAGGCACGTTTGGCCGAGCGCCTCGCCGGGCTTACGAACGGGATGCAGTCCTTCTTTGCCAACTCGGGGGCGGAGGCGATCGAGTGCTCCATCAAGATCGCGCGGAAATGGGGGCGCACCCAGAAAGGTGAATCCTCGACCCGAATCGTGTGCGCCGACGGCGGTTTCCACGGGCGCACCCTCGGCGCCCTTGCGGCAACGGGTCAGCCTGCCAAGCAGGCCCCATTCGAACCGCTGCCGCGTGGCTTTACACATGTTCCATTTGGGGATCTGAACGCCCTCAGCGACGCGATGGGCGACGACGTGGCCGCCGTATTGATAGAGCCGGTTCAGGGAGAGGCCGGCGTCATCGTGCCTCCGCTCGGCTACCTCGAAGCTGTGAGATCGATCTGCAACTACTGGGGCGCGCTCATGGTCCTCGATGAGATCCAGACCGGACTGGGTCGAACGGGCCGCTGGTTCGCCCATCAGCACTCGACCGTTACGCCCGACGTCATGTGTCTTGGGAAGGCGCTTGCAGGCGGACTGCCGATGAGCGTCTGCCTCGCCAAGCCCGAGGTCGCGTCGGCTTTTGTTCCCGGCGATCATGCCTCCACGTTCGGTGGCGGTCCCGTTCAATCGGCAGCCGCCCTCGCAGTTCTCGACGTGATCGAGTCGGAGGGGCTCGTCGAGCGAGCGGACACCGCCGGAGCGAAGCTTCTCGAACGCCTGACCGCTATCGCTCCCTCCGGGGCGAGGACGAGGGGACTCGGCATGATGGTCGCCGTTGAGCTCGCGATCCCGATGGCGCGCGATGTGGCGGCGACCGCGTTGGAACTTGGCGTGCTCGTGAACGACGTGACACCTAATGTAGTTCGGCTCACACCTCCGCTGGTCATCGCCGGCGACGAGATCGACGAGGGCCTGGCTGCTCTTGAGAAGGCCTTCGATGCGGTCTAGCCGGCGGCGGGATCTTCTGCGAGTTCTTCACGAAGGGCAGGCGTCGAGCCAGCGGGACATCGTCGCAGCGCTGCGCGCAGCGGGGCACGATGTGACACAGGCGACGGTCTCGCGCGACTTGCGCGAGATCGGTGCTACCAAAGTGCGCGTCGGTGACGAACTCATGTACCGGCTGCCGGACGAGATCCCCCGATCGCCTGGCGGCGATTTGATGGCGCGCGGCCTCATGCAGACACTCGAGCAGTTTGCGGTCGACATGAGGGTTGCGGGGAACCTCGTTGTATTGCTCACGGCGCCCGGACATGCCGCAGCCGTGGCGCGCGCAATCGACCTTGCTGGTCCGCGCGACGTAGTGGGGACGGTGGCCGGCGACGACACCATCTTTGTCGCAACACCGGACAACAGCACCGCTCAAGCGCTTAGACAGCGGTGGTTCGGTGATCGTGCAGCTACTGATCTTGAGGCTAATGACCTTGAAGAACAGGAAGGAGCAGTGTCATGACCAAGCGAGTTGTCCTCGCATATTCCGGGGGGCTCGACACGTCGGTGGCCATTCCGTATCTGGCGGAACAGGGGTACGAGGTCATCGCGGTGGCGGTGGACGTCGGGCAGCCGGGTGACCTGACGGAAGCGATCGAACGTGCCGCCACCCTCGGCGCGGTGGACGCGTTCGTTGTGGATGCCAGAGTTCGTTTCGTCGAGGAATTCGTTCTGCCCTCCCTGGCAATGAACGCCCTCTATCAGGGGAGATACCCGCTGATCTCGGCGCTCTCGCGGCCGCTCATCTCGCAGGTGTTGATTGAGGTCGCACGCGACAAAGGTGCGACCGCGGTCGCGCACGGTTGTACCGGGAAGGGGAACGACCAGGTCCGCTTCGACGTGTCGCTCTCCACGCTCGCCCCGGAGATCGAGGTGCTTGCGCCCGTGCGGGACTGGGACATGAACCGCGAGCAAACAATCGCATACGCAAAGGAGCGATCGCTTCCGATCACAACCACCAAGGCGTCGCCTTACTCGATCGACGAGAACCTATGGGGACGGAGCATCGAATGCGGCGTACTGGAGGATCCATGGACTGCACCGCCCGAGGACATCTACCGGCTGACCTCGGACCCCGCGGGTGCAACGAGCGGACCGCGTGACGTGGAAGTGTCCTTCGAGGCCGGGCGCCCGGTCGCCATCGACGGGGAGGTACTCGAGCCTCAGCATGTCATCGATTCGATCGGCAAAATCGCCGGCTCGTTTGGTGTGGGACGGATCGACATGGTCGAGGACCGCCTCGTCGGCATCAAGTCCCGCGAGATCTACGAGGTGCCCGCGGCGATAGCGGTTATTGCGGCGCACGCGGACCTCGAGTCGCTGACGCTCGAACGCCGGGTTGCCCGCGAGAAGAGGATGCTGGAGTCAACGTGGGCCGACCTCGTGTACGAGGGGTTGTGGTTCTCGCCGTTGCGCGAGGCCCTGGACGCCTTCGCCGCAACCACTCAAGCCGCAGTCACCGGAGACGTGCGTCTCAGGTTCACACCGGGCTCGTGTGTCGCCGTCGGCCGTAGGTCTCCTGCATCTCTCTACGACCTCAGTCTCGCGACGTACGACGAGGGCGACTCGTTCGACCAGTCGCACGCTGCCGGGTTCATAAAGCTCTGGGGTCTACCGACCAAGCGCTGGTCGCAGGTGCAGCGTGGCTGATCCGCCTCGGCGGATGTTGTGGGGGGGCCGGTTCGGCTCTGGCCCCGGTGAGGTAATGATGCGGTTGACGACGTCGATCCCGATCGACATCCGCCTTATCGAACACGATCTGGCCGCCACCAAGGCCCACGCGCGCACACTGGTCGCCGCCGGTCTACTCGATGCCGGCGCTCTCGGTGAGGTTGCCGCCGAATGCGACACGCTTCTTGCCGAATGGCGCGCCGGGAGTTTGGTCCCGGCATCCACAGACGAAGACGTGCACTCGTTGGTGGAGCGTGAGCTGACCGAACGCCTGGGTGAGACCGGGGCACGCATCCACGCCGGCCGGAGCCGCAACGACCTCGTTGCGACGGACTTCAGGTTGTGGTGCCGGGCGCGCTCATCCGACCTAGTGCGACAAACTGCGTCACTGATCGAGGCCCTTGCCCGGCGCGCCCTCGAGCACAAGGGCACGGTGATGCCGGGTTACACCCACCTCCAGCGTGCGCAGCCGGTATCCCTCGGATTCCACCTGCTTGCACATGGATGGGCACTGCTTCGGGATGCCGAGCGATTCGAAGCTGCACGTTTGGCGGCCGACGAATCCGCGCTTGGGGCCGGAGCCCTCGCGGGGACGACTCTTCCCATCGAGCCGCTTGTGGCTGCTCGAGAGCTCGGTTTCGGCAGGGTGTTCGACAACGCAATGGACGCGGTCGCACAACGCGATTTTGCGTGTGACCTTCTTTACGCCTCGGCGCTTTGCGGAGTCCATCTGTCGCGTCTGGCAGAAGAGGTTGTCATCTGGTCGAGTGCAGAGTTCGGTTTCGTTCGACTGCCCGACGACTGGTCCACAGGTTCGAGCATGATGCCTCAGAAACGCAATCCGGATCTCGCGGAGCTGGTGCGAGGTCGGTCTGCGCGTGGGATCGGGGACCTCACGTCCCTGCTCACGTTGCTCAAAGGACTGCCTCTCGCGTACGACAGAGACCTTCAGGAAGACAAAGAGATCGTCTTCGGCGCAGTGGACCGGGTCTTGGGATGTCTCGAAGGCATGGCGGGCATGATGACCGACCTCGAATTCGCCGAGGAGAACCTCGTGGTGGCAGCGGCGACCGGGGGCACGTGGGCAACCGACGTTGCCGAGGCACTCGTGGGACGCGGGGTGCCGTTCCGCATCGCGCACGAAGCGACGGGACGCCTCGTCGCGTCCCTCGAGGAACGAGGGCTCGATCTATCCGGTACCGACATGGCCGTTCTGACGGACCACCATGAGTCTTTCGACGCGACCGATCTCAGCTTCGCGGATCCGCGCGTCGGGATGGCCGCGCGCAGAGGCCCCGGTGGCACCGCTCCGCATGTCGTCGCGACGCAGGCCCACGCCCTTCTGGAGAGAACGAAAGCTCTGGCGCCGCCGGAAGACTGAACTACGGCACGATTCTGTATGTCATCTTGTTGCGACCGGCCTCGAAGAATCTTTCGACATTCCCCGCCTTGTCGGTCGCACGCGCATATGCCGTGTAGTTCTTGATACCGGTCTTCTTCGTCGCGGGCTTCAGCCTCTTCTTGAGCCGGTAGACGATGAACAGGCGCGTGCGGAGCGTGACCCACTTCTTGGTTAGGCACCCCCCGGAGCGGAAACGCGATCCCGTGTACCACGCGCACTTACCGTTCCGGCGTTTCATCAGAAGCGCAAGCTCGACCTTGCCGAGACCCGATCCCTCGTCGCCCGGAGATACGTGAAGTTCCTTCGCGTACGGGCTCTTGGTCTTGTACTTCTTCCCATTGAGCGGCCGGTGGAAGTTCGTGACCGGAGGGGTCTTATCCGACGAACCGCTGTCGTCGTCGAGAACCTCGACCTCGGCCGTCGACGGTTCCGTGAGGACCGCGCCGTCCGGCTCACTCAACGACACCGAGAATTGTTCGGGATCCTCCGCTTCTGAGTCGTTGATCAGCGGGATCGATTGGCGTTTGAAGCGCTCGCCCGGCGCAAACTCGACGGTGGTTGGAGGCACAGGTGTGTAGTCCTCGCCTCCCGCCGTGCCGTCCGCGGTGGCGAAGGTGACGCTCGAGGTTCCACTCGCATCGCCCGATCGAACGATCGAAACGACCATGCTCGAACGGTTCTCGAAGTTGGAGTAGGTCGCGGTTGAGAACGAGAAGCGAGCCGGGCCGTCGTCGTCGATTATCGTTATCGTCCCGGTGAACGGGAATCTCAGGATCATGCCCGGCGCGTCCGCCGGGTTGGCAAGAGCGACGTTGATCGTCTCCGGCACTTCGACTTCGGAATCGTCCGTGACGTTCACGAGGACCTCGGTCGCGGCGTCCGGAGCCTGGAGCGACACGGTTCCTGTCTTGGACTGGTAGTCGCTTCCCCCAACGGCGGTTCCGTCGGACGTGGCGTAATCGACGCTCCCGCGCGCCGTCCCGTGTCCCGTCCTGATGATCGTGATTGTCGCGGGAGCCCCACCTTCGACGACCTCGGTCGCTGCGGGTGACAGGAAGACCAGGTCGTGTAGCGCCGCGGGTGCCGGACCAGACGGCGCCGCCGGGGACGACGATGCAAGCAGCGAAAGGATTAGTGCCGAAGCAGCTGCCTGGATCACAAGGCGTCGCGTTCCCATCAGTGCGCGACCACCTTGCCGCACATGCCGACGCACTTCCCGTTCTTCAACTTGGAGTGCCCGGGTATGTCGCACCGGTACTTATGGGTGCCGGCCTTCTTGACCTTTTTCGTCTTCGACTCTCCTTCGAGGACCAGGAGGCGTACCCCCTTCATCGGGCCTTTGTAAAAGCGAACGGAGTGTGGCTCGCTGGTCGAATTCTTCCATTTAACCTGTTTTGGGGCCGCTACGTGGACCGTCTTGGGACCCCATACCCAATTGCTCTGCGCCATCTGGGCCTTCACAACCCTGGGCCCGGCCGTGGCTGCGGCCGGAAGTA
>Ga0299907_10001892_pt1 | contig 12474 bp, 9 predicted proteins | sample RVTome_16_FD_198680 | JGI IMG/M metagenome (GOLD analysis project Ga0299907, IMG submission 198680) | Soil microbial communities from uranium-contaminated site in the Upper Colorado River Basin, Wyoming, United States - RVT152D67 (version 2) ...
CCACCCAACCCAGAACCAAACCCAACCAACACCGGCGGATCCACACCCACAGGCGGATCAAAAACCACCGTCGAACACTCAACGGGGGGAAGGCTCGTGCTGGTTGTGGAGGTCGTTGTCGTGCTGGTCGAGCTGTCGGTCGTGGTGCTGGTCGTGGCAGTGGACCCACCGGCAGGGATGTTCAAGGCCCGGACCAGGAAGGAGGCGATCTGCGCTCTCGTGACCGGGTCGTCTGGGCAGTAGAGAGTGTTCTCTGGCGGGTTGCAGCCTTTGGTTATACCGGCTGCCGTCACCCGTGCGACGTCTTGCTCGAAGGTGTGTCCGATCGCGTCCGCGAAAACCTGTCCGGTTTCTATGAGATTTAGTGCTCTGACGATGAAGGCGGCCATCTGACCGCGAGTCACCGGGTCGTCAGGACAGTAGAGAGAGTTGCCAGGCGGGTTGCAGCCTTTGGTTATGCCCGAGGCAGCCAACGCGTTGATGTCCGCCTCATGCGTGTTACCCGAAATGTCGGTGAACGGCCCCGAAGAAGCTGTTGCCAGGTTCAGGGCCCGGACCAGCAATGAGGCCATCTGTGCTCTGGTCACTGGGTCGTCGGGACAGTAGAGGGTGTTGTCCGGCGGGTTACAGCCTTTGGTGATACCCAAAGCGGCTATCGCTTCGATATCAGCCTCATGAGTGTTCCCGTCATCATCATCAAACGTCCCCACCGCACTCGCCGGTCCCGCCAACGGCAGGATCGCACCAATGAGTGCCGCCACCACCAAGATGGCGCCGAGTCGCCTCCCCATTGAATTCATCGCCCCAACCTTGCCTATCCTCCCGCGAAGGCGATCCACGCCGCTTCGCGGTCACGATTAAACCCGCACCGCGATCAGCGGTGCAAGACGTCAGTCTGGGTCGCCCGGCTCATTCTCGCCTCCTGTCGATAATTGCGGCGACCGGAAACGGGTCTCTACCCGAGGCACCGATATCCTCGTCTTGCCCTGGACACCACGGTAGTCACCCTGAGTCACTGTCGAATCTGTTAGGTGGCGAGGTGGGCACCCGGGCATCTGTGTTGCGATGCCAAGGCACGCAACCAGAGCTCTCTTGGTGATGAGTTGGGTGGATAGCTCGCCACGATGAACGTCCCCATCATCGGCTTCATCGGCGGAGGGCTGGCATACGGCGCTTGGCTGCCCCTGATGTGGAGGGGACATCGATCGGTCCACAACACACGAGCATCCGAGGGGGCTTCAGGACCAGCAATGGATGCTGACCTCCAGGACTCAGCTGACACCGCTCGATCCTGTCTCTCATCGGGTATGCCGGCGTGATGAGGCAGAATGGAAGTGTGGAGAGAGATACTTGAAGGGTCGTAAGTGGGGAGCGTTAGTCGCCGTCGTGGCTGTCGTGATACCTGCCGCGTGCACACCGGCCACAGCCCCCGCGTCCCCGGGCACGACGACCCTGTCAGTCGAGACCACGGGCACCACCATCGTGTCAACCGCGACCACGTCGCCTTCGACGATAGCTGAACCTCCTCCGACCACATCTCTCGCTGCATCCTCGTCGACCCAGTGGGTGTCAACCACATCCCAGACACGATCAGGTCAGGTCGAGATCGTGCAAGAGCAGTTCTATCTAGGTGACGAGGTGACCAATCCGGGCTCCCCCGCCGAGGGTCTCCTGATGAACAGCCGGATGGTCCAGGCAATCATCGACATCGAGGGAGAGCGTGGCCTCTTCGTCTACCCCGATACGGCGGCGTGGGATCCCGAACGAAACACCACCGAGTTGATCGCGGCACTTCCCGTCTATGCCTCCCACGGGCTCAACGCAATCACGGTGAACCTCCAGGGTGGCAACCCCCTCGACGCACCCGGTGAGAATCGTCCTCCCTGGAGGATCTCGGCGTATCGACCGGATGGTTCCCTCGAGCCGGCATGGATGGACCGTCTCGACAGGGTGCTGCGGGCGGCCGACGCCGAGGGTATGGCGGTGATCGTCGGGTTGTTCTACTTCGGCCAGGATCACCATCTGGCAGACGAGACGGCCGTTACCGATGCGGTCGACTCAGTCGTCGACTGGCTGATGGCGAGAGACCATCGCAATGTACTCATCGAGATCTGCAACGAAAGCAATCGCCACTACGACCATGAGATCCTTCGGCCGCCCCGGGTCACCGAACTGATGGAGAGGGTGACCACGAGAAGCGACGGAAGTATTCCGGTTTCAGTCAGTCTCCCGGGAGGCCATATGCCGGAGGCGCCAGTCATCGAGGCTTCGAGCTACGTGCTCCTGCATGGCAACCGTCAACAAGCCCGGCGAGTAGCGGCCATGGTTCGCGACTTGCGCTCGTTACCGGCCTTCTTGGCACATCCCAAGCCCATCGTGTTCAACGAGGACTCCATCCGGATCGACAACCTCCTGGCTGCCGTGACAGAGGGCGCAGGTTGGGGCTACCACGACAAAGGCGCCAACGATTACCACAACGGTTTTCAGGCGCCTCCGGTCGACTGGTCGGTGGGAACCGATGACAAGCGCAGGTTCTTCGAGGAGATCGCTCGACTCACCCGACCTTGACATATAACTCCAAAAAGATCACATTGCAAGGCCTTCGAGGACTTGCGAAGATGCCCGAATCAGGACGATGGGAGAGAAAGGGGTTATCGGATGACGACGCCCGTCTTCATCATGGGTGTCGCACCGCGCAGTGGCACCAACTATCTCGAGGACCTACTGTGCGTGCATCCGGACTGTGGGCTGGGGATACCGCTGCGAGAGAATCATCTCCTAGGTACTCTTCCCGACCTGGCCGCCATCGTGGAAGAGCTCAGGGCGACCTGGCGGAGACACGATCGCTGGGGCTTTCTGTCCGAACATTCCGACGACCTCGCCCGCAGCCTCGGTTCCGCCCTCGCAGACTTCACAGTCTCTCAAGTCGACAGCCGGCGGCGGATCGAAGTCCCGCCCGCCACCCTGCCTGGCATCGAGGATTCCTACAAGGAGTCGCCCCGATACGTGATATCGAAATACCCCCACACAACCGGTCTGGCCGACTTCCGCACGTTCTTTCCCGATGACAAGCTGATTCTGCTCATGCGGGACGGCAGGGCTGTCGTCGAGTCCTCTATTCGCAGCTGGGAAGGCACCTTCGACGTTGCCGTGGATGGCTGGAGGCGAGGCACACGGAACATGGCTCGCTTCTTCGACAACCATCCCGACGATCCGACCCTTCTCGTCCGTTATGAGGATCTCATCACACGCCCCGAGGAGGAGCTGGGAAGGGTCTTCGCGTATCTCGATCTCGACCCAGAGATGTTTGACTTCGAACGCGCACTCCATCGGCCCATCAGAGGCTCATCGACAATTCGTCCGGATGGATCAGGAGAGAAGGTCTCATGGAAGCCGGTCGAGAAGACAGATGAATTTGATCCTCTGGGTCGAGCACGGCAATGGACAGACGCCCAGCATGCTCGGTTCAACCACATGGTGGGGGGTCTCTCGGAACGCTTCGGGTACCCGCTGGAACAAGTCGAGCAATCTGCTCTCGGGACGATTCGCAACGCCGTATCGGATTCACTTCTGACCGCGCGCACGGTTACTCGTCCCCTCCGCCGACGGATCGCGCGGTCGAGGAGGGGATGAACCGGCGGCGCAATTGGCTCGAGCGGCTTCGTTGGCTCATCGAACCGGGCGAGTCGCTCGGCAGGCGTGCCACGAACGCCGGGGCTTGGGCCTTCGCCCTGAGCATGGTCAACCGTTTCTTGACCATCATCCGCTCCGTCGTACTCGCCCGCCTCCTCTCTCCGGAGGACTTCGGGCTGATGGGGATCGCCATGCTGGTGATAGGGCTGATCACGAGTTTCACTCAAACTGGGTTCAACTCGGCTCTGGTGCAGAGCAAACGCGGCCTCGAACAGAAATTCCTCGACACGGCGTGGACAGTCGAAGCCGTCAGGAGCGTGACGCTCGGCGCAGGTATGGCCGTGGCGGCGCCCCTGGTGGGATCCTTTTTCGATTCACCCGACGCTGTGGGACTGATCCGATTCCTGGGGGTGGGGTTGGCCGTGGGGGGCTTTGTAAACACCGGAGTCGTCAGCTTCGACAAAGACCTGGAGTTCCAGCGACGTTTTGTATTCCGGTCGGTTCCACATGTCGTCGATCTCGCAGTATCCGTGATCCTGGCGATCATCCTGGCTAACGCCTGGGCACTGGCCTTTGGCTGGGTTGCCGGTCGGTTGGCGATGGTGGCGGCGAGCTACGTCGCCCATCCTCACCGACCCCGGGTCTTGCTCGACAGGGAGGCGGCAGGGTCGATGTGGTCCTTCGGTGTCTGGACGCTCGCGTCCCACACCCTTATCTACTTCACGCTCAACCTCGACGACATTGTCGTCGGACGGGTAATCGACGCAACGGCTCTGGGTCTCTACACCATGGCGTTCACCATCTCTCAGCTCACCACGACCGAGATCACATCGGTAGTCAACCAGGTCGCCTTCCCCGCTTATGCCCGTCTCCAGGACGCCCCATCCCGGTTGGCGCGTGCGTACACGCGCACCGTCCAGCTCGTGGCTCTGGCCTCCTTCCCGGCTGCCGCAGGCCTGTGGTTCGTCGGGCCGACGATCATCGAGCTGATTCTGGGGAGACAATGGATACCGATGGTCCCCGCATTCAGTGTCCTAGTTCTCTGGGGGCTGATCCGATCGCTGCTCGCCACCACAGGGCCACTATTCAGGGGGATGGGGCGACCATCGATCGCCACCAAGATACAAGCAGCACAACTCGCCCTCCTAGGTTTGGTGATCTATCCCCTGACTTCCAGCTATGGGATCGTGGGCGCCGCCTGGGCCACAGTCGTTGCCGCAATCGGACCCGATCTCGTTGCTTTGGTGTTGTCAGCCCGCGTATCCACCGCCGGGGTTGGATCCGTTGCCCGGGTGATCCTCTTCCCCGCAGCCCACAGCGCCGTCATGCTGATGGTGCTGGTAGCACTCGACAGCTACACAGGCCTGCCGGACGGATTCTGGCTGCTGATCTGGGCGCCCATCGCCGGGGTGATCACCTATGTAGGAGGCGTGGTGGTATCCAAAGCACGACTCGGCTATCTCGCCGGGGGCATTCTCCCTGGCGAGACCTCGTGATCTCAGCGAGTAGAGGTTCAACGCCGTTGCGGAGCTCGCTCCCGAGGACGTGGGAACCTCCGGCCACGTACGTTATGCCGGAGTCACCCGCGAGCCGTGGCGACCGGTCGGCATAGAGGTGAGTGTCAACCAGGAGTCCGGGACGGCTGGTACTCGCGGACTGCCGTGATCACTCCCGTCGTTGCCTCACCACCGAAACGCTGCGCGGTCCCTGCGTGATGTTGCCTCGGATCTGTATTCCGCGTCCCGACGTTTGAGCTGATGGGACCATCGGTTATCTTGTCTGAGTGAATGGGGGAACATCACGACGAGCAGTGAGTATTTGGGACGCGTTCGTGTCTCGAACTCAGCCCAGACGCTTGTGGCCGCTGTCGCCGTGGAAATCGGCACTCCGGGATAGAGGACTCGTAGCTAGTGGATAAACCACTTGTATCGGTGGTCATACCGACATACAACCGAGCGCATTTGCTGTCGAGAGCCATACATAGCGCTCTTGCCCAGGATTTTCCCGAACTCGAGGTGATCGTCGTAGATGATGGCTCTACAGACGAGACAACCCAATTGGTCACCCAATTCGAGGCGGTGCGTGCCATCAGGTTCGAGCACAATCGAGGAGGTGCTGCCACGCGTAATGCAGGTATCGAGGCTGCAAGAGGGGAATTCGTGGCCTTTCTGGACTCGGACGACGAATGGCTACCTATAAAGACCCGCCGTCAAGTGGATGTCATGCGGGGCTCGCCCGCCATTGGCGCCGTGTATTGCCGGTATTTCGTGCAAGACGATGCGACCGGGCAACGAATCGAGGGGTTTTCCGAGCTCTACACCGGGTCGATTCGTCCGGTGTTGTTCAGGGGTAGATGCCCGCGCTCGGTGTCACTGTTCTTGGTGCGACGGGCGGCCCTGGAGCAAGCCGGTGGCTTCGACGAGTCACTGGCGGGTTTCCAAGACGCCGACTTGTGGATCAGGCTCAGCGACAAATGGGAGTTCGGGGCGGTCGACGAAGCGCTGGTGGTTATTCATGAACACTCAGGGACCCGGGTGACCACGGACCCGATCGTCCGCGAACGCGCACTCGACTCATTTCTCAAAAAATGGCAGGAGCCAATGACCGAGGCGATGGGAACCTCCGGAATCGCCACCTACCGTCGTCGCAACATGGCGGTCGCCCGGGCCGCGCAGGTGTTGTCACTGGTCGAATCGGGTCACCGGGGTCGAGCGGCCCAAGAACTGATCCGATACCTTCAGGTAGCCGCATGGAGAAACCGGGCGCAGGCGGTCGGTCTAGTGCTGGCCTGTCTCCTGGGGACGCGGGTTCACAGCCGTCTACGAGCCGCGCTCCATTCGGCAAGAAGCAAACGGTGAAACGTGCCTGATATTTGGATCCTGTACGACGACGGCGAGACGGGTCACCATCCCGGCTATGTGGACCGTATCGTGGATGCGGTCCAGCGAGCCGGTATTCGACCGATCGTCGCGAGTCCGGTTCCACCGCCGACGTTGACCACCACCGGAACGTGGATCCCGGTGAGGACCAAGTCCTTGCGGTCGGTCGTACACAACTGGCGTCAGATGCGACGAGTCGCCGCGATCGGTCGCCGATTGGGAGCGACCGCCTTCATCGATCTATACCTGGACAAGAACGTCTGGGCATCGGGGGCAGTGAGGTCGTATGACAAGACTGTCCACGTGGTCCACCATGCAATTCAGTATCGAAGCGATGTTCGCAGGGGGTGGGCGGGGGTCCGTACCGCGATCCTGCGACGACAGCTAAGGAGAATGGTTAATCGCGGTGCAAACGTGCTCGTGCATACGCAGAGGGCGGCTGAGATAATCGGGGATGCTGCGCGAGTCCAAGTGCAGATCGTCGGCTATCCCGTCCCTGTCTCGTCACCAAGAGCTCGCCGTGACCGCCAAGATCCGCCGATACTCCTATTCACCGGCGCCGGTCGTTTCCACAAGGGCCTTGACATCCTCATCGATGCCCTGCCTTTGGTTCACAGTCATGTTCGATTGCGCGTGGTGGGCGCCCAGCCACCCGGTCTACGCGAAACACTTGATCCCGGTGACTCCTCGTTCATCACATGGATCGATAGACGTGTCACAGACGATGAGCTGTGGGAGGAGTATGAGCACGCCTCGCTCGCCATTCTTCCGTACCGGCATATCTTCGGCGGCGATGGCGGAGCTTCGGGGGTGCTCCTGGAAATGCTCGGGTGTGGCCTGCCGATCGTCACCACGCCTGGACTAAGTGCCCAGCTGCCACCGGATCGGCGCGGAGCCGTAGTAGCAGACTCCGACAATCCAGCGGACTTGGCCAACGCGATCGATATCGCTTTGGATCGGCTCGACGAGCTCACCGATGAGGCCTCCGAGGTTGGTCCAAGATTCATAGCGGAGAATCACACCTACGACCGATATGTCGAGGCGCTGGCCAGCGCCGTCAAGGAGATGCCGATCTAGTCGCCCTGACGACGAGCAAAGGCTCTCCCTCAGGCCATGAAGTCACTTTGTACTGGCCAGGGCTCACAAACCCAGGTCCTTGGCCCACTCGTCCAGCTTCGGCATGACCACATCTTCACCGAGTGGTGGCAAGGAAAAGACGGCGCGATCCACTCCAGCGTCGGCCAGCGACTCGACCTGATCGGCCTTGGCCGAGTAAGCGGTCACCTCGAACGCCGCGGGATCACGCCCGGCGTCGGCGACGGCTGTCCTCACCATTTCGATCTGGCCGGCGATGTCGTGACGGGTGGCGAGGGGGATCCAGCCGTCGCAGTACTCGACGATGTCCTTCAGGGTCCTCGGTCCAGGGGCGGCGCCCATGACGATGGGCGGATGTGGCTCTTGCACAGGCTTGGGCCATGCCCACGAGGGCGCCAATGACAGATGCTGTCCCTCGAAGCTCGCCTCCTCCTCGGTCCACAGGGTCTTCATCAGCATGATCTTCTCCCGCGTGACGGCGCGTCTCTCGTCATATCTGACGCCGTGCTGGGCCATCTCTTCCTTGTTCCACCCATAGCCCACTCCGAATATCACCCGCCCACCGGAGAGATGATCCAAGGAGGCGACCTCTTTCGCCGTCCAGATGGGGTCGCGCTGCGCGACCAGAGTGATGCCGGTTCCCAGCTTGAGTGTCTTGGTAGCCGACGCCGCGTAGGCGAGGCCCACGAACTGGTCGTGGGTCCGCCAGTAGTGCTCGGGAAGTGGAGGAGCGTCTTTCTGCCCACCCCACGGTGTCTCCCGCGATATCGGGATGTGGGAGTGCTCCGGGAACCAGAGAGACTCGAACCCTCTGGCCTCCACCTCGCTGGCGAGGCGGTCCGGGCGAATTGATGTATCGGTGGGGAAGATGAACACTCCGTACTTCATCTGGCCCACCGTATCCAATGACTCTGAAGCAACGCATCATCGATGAGATCACCGTTACCGGCCCGATGCCGTTCGAGCAGTTCATGGAGGTCTCTCTTTATGACGACGATGGGTTCTTCGGCGGGGGCACGTTGCGCTCGGAAAAAGGGGGCGACTTCCTCACCTCACCCGAGGTGAGCACCCTCTTCGGGGAGACTTTGGCGGGATACGTCAACGACGTGCGAGACCGAATCGGCGAGCCCTTCCGGGTTGTGGAGGCCGCCTCCGGTTCGGGATCGCTACTTCGCCCCCTCCTTTCGGTCATCGAGGTCGACGCCATGGCCGTTGAGGCGTCACCGGCGGCCCGGGCGGCATTATCTGATCTGGTGCCAGTCGCCGAGGAGTTGCCCCGCTCCGTGAGGGGCGTGATCATCGCCAACGAGCTTCTCGACAACCTGCCCATGGCGCTGGCGCAAAAAGTGGAGGGGACCTGGCGAGAACGCTGGGTCGGGGCCGATGGTGATGGCCTCGCATTCGTCGACGCCCCGCCACGGCCAGAGGTGATCGCCTGGCTCGAGGCCTACTCCGGCCCTGTGCCGGATGGGGGATGGGTCGAGGTCCAGCTGGCGGCCCGGGAGTGGGTGAGCGGGGCGTTGGCTAGTCTCGGGGCCGGCTCACTCCTGCTCATCGACTATGGGGACACCGCCGACAACCTGCTCCCACGTCGACAGGATGGGACTCTTCGCACCTACCGGGCCCACCATCTCGGGCCCCACCCGCTGGAGGAGCCCGGGGAGACCGACATCACCGCCGATGTGAACTTCACCGCCCTTCTCGACCTCCAACCCAGCGCCACGCTGCGTCGCCAGGACGACTTCCTCACCTCTTTTGGCCTCCGGGATCGTCTCTCTGAATTGCGTCGTGAGGAGCTGGAGGCGGCGAGAGCAGGAGATGACTCGACAAGACTGAAGCTGCGGACCCTCAAGACCGAGGCGGAAACCCTGCTCCACCCCCGGGGGTTGGGAGACTTCAGAGTCCTCGAGATCGAGAAGCACGAGGAACCAACCGATCGGGCTGGTTCGTCATAACCTCGTGAAGATGTCTGCCCGACTCCTTGTCGTCCTGATTGGGCTGCTGGCCGCTTGTGGGGTGGCCGGCGACGACACCGGGTCCGACGAAACGACATCGTCGTCGACATCCAGCCCGACCACGTCCAACACGATCGATACCACAGCGACATCGGAGAATCAGATGAACGAAGAAGAAGTCGTCCAAGCGGCGATCCAGGATCTGGCATCCCGTCTCGACGTTACGGAACAGGACATCGAGGTCATAGAGATCAAGGCCGTCCAGTGGCCCGACGGTGCCCTCGGCTGTCCCGAGGAGGGGAAGATGTACACCCAGGCTGTCGTCGACGGGACCCAGGTGCTGCTCGGTGCCGACGAGCGGATCTACGACTATCACGCCGGCTCCGACGGAGCGCCTTTCCTCTGCCCGTCGGACGAGAAGGACGGCGGATACGAGTTCCTGCCTCCGCCTGGAACGCCCTGAAATGAGAAAGGCGCCCGAATGGGCGCCTTTCTCGCGGTCATGTCGCCTGCTCACTCGGTGCTGACCTCCACGAGGGTCAGACCGATCATGCTGTCGGCGTCGTGATGGGAGACCGCTCCCAGGTACTGCTCACCCGCATCGAGGCCGGACCACCCAACTGTGATGGTCTCAGTGGCCCTCGCAGTGGCATCCTCTGGCTCGCTGACGATGGTCAGCGAACCGGCATCGAGCTCCGCCGGGACATCCCAGGTGTTGACCGAGTAGCCAACCTCGATTCCCGTGGTCTGCCAGCCGTGGACGAACAGGGTGTAGGTCCCGTCCTCAGGCAAGGTCAACTCGATCACCTCGTCCGTGCTCCCCGCCCCGGACGACGCCACCTCTGCTCCATCCTTGTAGAGGAACAGGTCGAGGTCGATGGCGGGATCCGGTGGAACCAGATCGGCCGTGGTCAGTGTGATCCTGAACACGGCGCTGTCGGTGAGTGTGATGTCGTGGGCGGTCGCACCATTCCCGACATCGCTCGGATCGAAGGACTGGTCGGCGTCCTGTGTCACCGAGCCGACGATGGGCACGTTGGCTGCCAGGCCGTGTGCCGCTGCGTCGTATTCACCGGTGTACCCGAACGTCACATCGAAGCTGGCTTCGCCCTCGGTGCCGGTTCCCGACACCGATGCGGGGACCTCGATCTGGGCTGCCTTCACCGCGATCGGGCTTCTCGCCGCGTAACCGTCACCCTCCCAGGTCAGGGAACCGAACCGCCACTCGTCGAGAGGGGCGCTCAGGTTGTCGAAGGTGACCTCGAACGAGGCCGAATCACCGGCGGGAATGGCCAGGCTCGACGGTGTGACGGTGACGTCATAGCCGTCGGGAGCCTCCACGTTGGCCGTCAGGTCCAAGGCCGAGCCCGACACATTGGTCACGGTCCGGGTGATCGTCTTGGTTCCCGCTACCTCCGACACGCCGATCGACGGGTAGTTCAGATCCTCCGATTGGGTGGGTATGCCCAAGCCGCCGATGAGCTCACAGGCATTGGACAGGCCTGTAAGTGCGACCACCAGGTCCGCACTCTCGGTGTCACAGAGGAACCCGAGATACTCGAGGGTCCCCGCCTCATACACGATGCCCGGGTTGAACATCGAGTTCGGCGCGGTCGTCGGACCACCAGGGTTGACGTGACCGGAACCCATGTCGAATGGGTCCGCTGGAGTCGTCTGGTCCTCCTTGAACACGTCCTGACGAGCAGTGGTCATCATCGCCGACTTCGCCGCAGCAGGCGACCACTCGGGACGGGCCTGTTTGAGCAGGGCGAACAACCCTGCTGCATGCGGGCTCGACATCGACGTGCCCTGGATCGCCTGGAACAGCTGTCCTGGCGCGTCGAATCCCTCTGCCGGCGAGTTGGCGGCCAGGATCTGAACACCCGGCGCGGTCACATCCGGCTTGATGATGTCCGCCGACGCCGGGCTTCCCACCGGGCCACGTGACGAGAAGTACGCCATGAAGCTATGGACGGGACGCTCGACGGACTCTCCACCAATGATCTCAGCCTGGGGCCGATTCTGTGGACGACCTCGGCTAGGCAATGAGGCGATGTAATCCTTGATGGCCAGACCGTCGGCGTTGCTCACGTGGACCGCGGGCAGATAGTGGTTGTCAGAGGGCAGGGTCTGGTGGGGGAAGTCGTTGTACAGGATCACTCCGACACCACCTTGTTCCATCACGGCCCGGCTCTTCGCCGCCCGTAGCACCGCACCCTTGCACAGCACGATCTTGCCCTGGGGTCGCGGTCTGAACCGGACGTCCGGGTCGCAAACCTCGTTTCCGAGCCGCGCCGCATCCACTAACTCGGCCGTGTCTACTCCATGGGTCACGGAAGCACCGAAGTACTCGTCGCCGTTGCCCAGGACCACCGATCCCTGGAACATGCGGTCGTGGTGGCTGGCACCAACGGAGGTGATCCACGGCACCGATGCGGGACTGCCCGTAGTACTGGGCTGGGGACCGCTGTTCCCGTTCGATGTGGCCACGAACACGCCGGCATCTGCAGCGAACAAGAACGCGATGCCGTCGACTCCATCGAGACCCGGGGTCAGGCTGCCAATGGAGTAGTTGATCACATCGACGCCGTCTGCAACGGCCTGATCGATGGCATCGGCGAGGTCACCGCCGAAGCAGCCCAGGTCGCCGCAGCCCTTGTAGGCGACGACATGCGCCCGTGGGGCTAGACCCGAGATGGTGCCACGATCGATGCCGAAGATCTGAGCGTCTACGCCCGAGTTTCCGGCTGCGGTTCCTGCGGTATGGCTTCCATGCCCGTCGAAGTCACGCGCGGAGTCGTACAACTCGGGACCGATGAACGCGTTGTACAGGGTCCGCATGTCGCGGGCACCGATCAGCTTGTCGTTGCACTCGAAAGGAAGGTCGTCGGGGTTGTGCGCGGTGTTCCCGA
>Ga0299907_10001893_pt1 | contig 12472 bp, 14 predicted proteins | sample RVTome_16_FD_198680 | JGI IMG/M metagenome (GOLD analysis project Ga0299907, IMG submission 198680) | Soil microbial communities from uranium-contaminated site in the Upper Colorado River Basin, Wyoming, United States - RVT152D67 (version 2) ...
CCGGACATCATGGTGCTGGCCAATCCCGAGATCGCGGGGCTCCCGGCCCCCGTTGTGGGCCTCGTCGCGGCGGGAGGCCTGGCGGCGGCGCTATCGACCGCTTCCGGCCTGCTACTGGTGATCGGCTCCGCCATCGGCCACGACCTCTATTACAAACGCTTCAGACCCAACGCGACAGAAAAGCAGCGGCTCGCCGCGGGCCGCATCGCGATCGGTGGAGCGGTACTGGTCGCCGGCTATTTCGGCGTGAACCCACCGGGGTTCGTGGGTCAGGTGGTGGCCTTCGCCTTCGGCCTTGCGGCTGCGTCGTTCTTCCCGATCATTGTGTTGGGCATCTTCTGGAAACGAACCAACGCGGCCGGCGCGATGTCCGGAATGGTCACCGGTCTGACGCTCACGGCTCTGTACATGTGGTTGACCCTTTACGGAGGCATGGAACCCTGGTTCGGAATTTCGCCCGAGGGCATCGGGGCCATCGGAGCAGCCATCAACTTCGCGGTGACCATCGTCGTGTCGAACGTGACGACGCCGCCTCCGGACGACGTACAGCTTTTGATCGAGGAGGTGCGTCATCCGCGCCTCGGTGGCGAGGCCGTCCGCCTGCCAGACTCGGAGCGGGTGCCAAGCGGCCGAAGCTAGGGACGAGGACAGGGAGCCAAGGGGAGCCTGCTCGAGGGTCCCCCTTGGTTCTCAGTTGTCCTAGGCGCAGTTCGGCCAGCGGCTTGCTTCGCCCGCCGCGATCAGACGCGCTGCGGTACGAGACTGGGCGCTCGCGTCCCAGATCGAGCCGTACCCGTAGGCACCCCAGGTTTGCTCGTCGAACTGAAACAGACCGTGGTAGCCGGCCTCGTTGTAGGCGTTCGGATCGAGTCCCGACTCACACGAGGCGACCCCTAGCAGGTAACCGGGATCGAGACCGAACTCGGTCGCCGCGGTGCCGATGATCTCTTCGATGGAACCAGCCGCCGCGACGGGAGCCGCCTCGACCGGTTCCTCTGTCTCGGCCGGAGTCGGCTTGGGCTCGGGCTTGACGGGCTTCTCACGCTCCTTGAAGACCTCCCGCCGGAACCTCACGATCGATGCGTGACTGTCGCTCGCCTCCACACCTTTGGCGGGCTTCGTCTCGGTCGACGGCGACTCGGCCCCGAACATTCCCAGAGCGTTGAGGGGGCCCATTCCGGCCGGGATGCCGATCAGCAACGAAGCCGCCGTTCCCAGCACAGACACGCCCAGACGGCGTTTCAATCGTTCGCGCCTGGTGGCGCGCGGACCAAAAAAAGTTCTACTCACGTACTTGCCTCCCAATAGCTAGTCCTGGGCGAGGGCCGCGTTGAGGCCCCCTGCCGCGCAGGGCTGCTCGGATGGAGCGGTTATGCCTTCCCTGCCTGTCCGGGATGAGGGGTGCCCGCGAATCCCGGAATTACCTTCCTGTGAGCAATCGGCACAGGACTACCCCTCGCGGAGTCTTTTAACACTTGCAAGCAGATGTGAAAGGGTTCACAATCAGCGCGTTTATGCTGGTCAGACGCCTGAGGTGGGGTGCAGCCATAAGAAATGGCCCTCTTTTTTGTGGTGAGTGGGGAGGGGCGGGGCGGCTATATCCTCCTCGGCATGAAGAAGGCGCTGATCACCGGGGTCACGGGACAGGACGGCTCCTACCTGGCCGAGCTACTCCTGACCAAGGGATACGAGGTCCACGGGCTCATCCGGCGAGCCTCGTCGTTCAACACTCATCGCCTCGACCCCATCTACCGGGACCCCCACGAGAGCGACGTGCGCTTTTTCATGCACTACGGGGACCTGTCGGATTCGGGGTCACTCGTGAATCTCGTCCGTAATCTCGAGCCGGATGAGATTTACCACCTGGGGGCCCAGAGCCACGTCAAGGTCAGCTTCGAGATCCCCGAGTACACGGCGGACGCGACCGCGATGGGCACGGTTCGCATTCTCGAGGCCATCCGCTCGTCCGGCGTCGACTCGCGCTTCTACCAGGCGGGATCGTCCGAGATGTTCGGCAGCACGCCGCCGCCGCATTCCGAGAAATCGGCCTTCCACCCCCGAAGTCCCTACGCCGTGTCCAAGGTCATGGCCCACTGGATGGCGGTCAGCTACCGTGAGGCCTACGGCATGTACGCGTGCAACGGCATCCTCTCGAATCACGAAAGCCCTCGGCGCGGTGAGACGTTCGTGACTCGAAAGATCACGCGGGCCGTGGCCAGGATCAAGGCCGGGATCCAGGACAAGCTCTATCTCGGGAACCTCGATTCCAAGCGCGACTGGGGTTACGCTCCCGAGTACGTCGAGGCGATGTGGCTCATGCTCCAGCAGGACGAGCCGGAGGATTTCGTCATCGCGACCGGGGAAGCTCACAGCGTGCGCGAGTTCTGCGAAGTCGCCTTCGGACACGCGGACCTCGATTGGGAGGCTCACGTCGAGATCGATCCGAACTACTACCGGCCGGCCGAGGTCGATCACCTTCGAGGCGATCCCTCGTTGGCGCTCGAGAAGCTGGGCTGGAAGGCCCGCACTGGATTCACCGAGCTCGCCCGGCTCATGGTCGATGCCGACATGCAGTTGCTCGACGACGAGATGTCCGGTCGATTGGTTCGCCAAGACAGAGATCACTGAAAAGAGGGATGGACGGGAGCGACGGAGTTAGGTTGGTGGCAGGGCCAGCGAACGAAGGTGACGGGCGATCGCGATGGTGGTCGCAGTAATGGACGGGAGTTCAGGTGGAGATTGAAATCGGCATCGGCAAGTCAGGTCGCAGGGCCTACGGGTTCGACGACATCGCTATCGTCCCGTCCCGACGGACGCGAGACCCCGACGACGTCGACATCTCCTGGGAGATCGACGCCTTCAAGCTGGAGCTTCCACTTATGGCCTCCGCAATGGACGGCGTGGTTTCGGTGCGCACCGCGATCGAGGTGGGGCGGCTCGGGGGCCTCGGTGTTCTCAACCTCGAGGGACTCCAAACCCGTTACGAGGACACCGACTCGGTGTTGGCCGAAATCGCCGAGCTGTCGCCCGAGAAGGCGACCGCCCGGATGCAGGAGCTCTACGCAGAGCCCGTCAAGGAAGAGCTCATCTACAAGCGCATCAGAGAGATCAAGGATGCCGGCGTCGAAGCATGTGCGTCGCTCACTCCGCAGAAGGTCGAGAGCTTCCACAAGATCGCGCTCGAGGCCGAGCTCGACATCCTGGTAATCCAGGGCACGGTCGTGTCGGCCGAGCACGTCTCGACGCGAACGGAACCGCTCAACCTGAAGCGCTTCATCTCCACGTACGACATTCCCGTGATCGTCGGCGGTTGTGCGTCCTACTCGACCGCCCTCCATCTCATGCGCACAGGTGCAGTCGGCGTGCTGGTGGGAGTCGGACCGGGTGCCGCATGCACAACTCGAGGGGTCCTCGGTGTTGGCGTGCCGCAGGCGACCGCCATTGCCGACGCATCAGGGGCCCGCATCCGGCATCTCGACGAGACGGGTCGCTACTGTCACGTCATCGCCGATGGCGGAATGCGGACCGGTGGCGACATCGCCAAGGCGATCGCTTGCGGGGCGGACGCGGTCATGATCGGCTCGCCCCTCGCCGCGGCCAAGGAGGCTCCGGGTCACGGCTACCACTGGGGAATGGCGACCTTTCACCCGACACTGCCGCGCGGCGCCCGGGTCCAGACCCGAACGATCGGAACGCTCGAGGAGATCCTCGTCGGACCGGCCCACGAGAACGACGGACGGCTCAACCTCTTCGGGGGCCTGAGGACGAGCCTCGCGACCTGCGGTTACGCCAACATCAAGGAATTTCAGAAGGCCGAGGTCATGGTCGCCCCGTCACTTCAAACGGAAGGAAAGTCCCTTCAACGGTCTCAGGGCTTGGGGATGGGCGCCTGACCGAAGTAATTTAAGCGGATCATCAATTGCACCGAATAACGTTAAGGAGACCTCCGCTTGGGCGGGGGTCTTCTGCTGCAAAAAAGATCAATCCCCTTGGAATACTTTGCACTCAGTGAGGTTGAACGCTGCAGTTCCTTCTTTGAGTTGAGGGATTGGCCTAGAAAGTTGGTGGTGAGAATGTTCATCAGCCTAATAATCGTAGCCATCGTGATACTCGGCTTCGACCTCCTGGCCTCCCGTTTCGGTTCCGAGTCGCGGGACGGCTCCGATTGGGTCGCACACTCCGACGAGATCGAGCTCGCGGCATCCCAGGGCCGGGTGAATCTGTGACATCGCCCGTCGCCCTCCTAACCCGCTACCCCCTGGCGCCGATCAGTACGTTCCCCCCGGCTGAGCGGCGCCATTTTCTACGTCGCATCCGGCGAGGTCGGTAGCCAATGGCTGCCGGCCTTGACCGGATCGACCATCACATCCTGTCCCTGCTGAGGACGGACGGCCGCATGAGCCACGCCTCGATCGCAAAGCAGGTGGGTCTCTCGGGCCCCGCGGTCCACGAACGAGTTCGAAAGCTCGAGCAGTCCGGAGTAATCGCGGGCTACACCGCCGTCCTCGACCCGGACAAAGTTGGGCTCCCCCATGTCGCTTTTTGCCAGGTGACGCTCGCTGGGGGCAGCGAGTTTGCGATGGACGAACCCATCGTCGCCCGCATCTGCGAGGAGCCCGGGGTTCTCGAGTTCCACCGCATCGCGGGCCAGGACTGCTACCTCGTCAAGATACGCACGTCGACCAGCAAGGAACTCGAGCAGGTCCTGAAGCGAATCCGATCGATCCGCGGAGTAGACCGAACGCGTACCACCATCGTCCTGTCCACCGAGCACGAGCAGCCAAGCGTCGACCTCCCCGAGTTGACCGAACCCTCGCAGGAACTCGCAGACCTCTAGCGACGACCAATGTCCCTACCGGACGTCACCTTTGGACCCTTCGACGGGCGCGTCTGGCTCAACGCGGCGCATCAAGGCCCCCTCCCGCAGATAGCCGTAGATGCTGCCATACGCGCTCTGGAGCGGAAGACCCGACCTCACCTGATCCGCGACGAGGAGTTTTATCGGATTCCGGAGCGGCTCAGGGCGGCTCTGGCCCGACTCGTCAACTCTCAGGAGAATGACATCGTCCTCGGGAACAGCGCATCCTTCGGCCTCCAGCTAATCGCCAACGGACTCCACTGGAAGCCGAGCGACGAGGTGCTGGTCCCTGACGAAGACTTCCCCGCATCGATCCTGCCCTGGACCGTTCTGGAACGGACTGGGGTTGTGGTTCGGCGGATCCCAACTGATGACGGCGCCTTGACCGTCGATGCACTCGCATCGCAGCTCAGCGAGCGGACCCGAGTCGTCTGCGTCAGCTGGGTGAACTCGTTCTCCGGGCGTGTCAACGACCTGAGATCACTGGGCTCATTGTGCAGGAACGAGGGGGTCCTCTTCGTGGTCAATGCCTCGCAGGGGCTGGGTTCACTCACGCTGGACTTGGGCGCGTTGCCGGTCGACGGCGTGACCTCATGCGGCTTCAAGTGGTTGTGCGGTCCCTACGGGACGGGGTTCTGCTGGCTCCATCCGGATCTGCAGGCCCAACTCGAATCCCATCAGGCTTACTGGCTCACTCTGGCGGGGGAGCGCTGGGCTGAGATGGATCGAGTCGACGATTCGCCTTCTCGTGATCTTGGCGCCGCGCGCTTCGACGTCTTCGGGACCGCCAACTTTCTCAACTTCGAGCCGTGGACCGCCTCGCTCGAGCACTTTCTCGAAGTCGGTCTGAAAGCGATCAGTGAGCACAATGCGATGCTGCTCGATCATCTCCTCGCCGGCATCGATGCTGCCGATTGGCGGCTTATAACCGGTCGCGCTTCGTCCGAGAGGTCGACCATGGCGGTCCTCGAACCCCGAGCCGCACGGGCGGGGGAGGCCATGAAACGCCTGGCCGCCGCTCGGATCGATGTAGCCGAGCGACGGGGACGCATTCGTATCTCACCCCACCTCTACAACTCGATCGATAACATCGACCGAGTACTAGCGGTTCTCTAAGCGCGGTCTAACAGACTCGTCAGATGGACGCGGACCAGGTCCTTCAGAGACTGCGGGCTCTCGAGAGTCCGAGCGACCGAGACGGCATGGCCCGGTTCGGTGTCAATCCCGATAACGCTCTGGGAATCAGCGTCGTCAAGCTGCGAACCATCGCCAAGGAGACCGGTCGCGATCACCATCTCGCCCTCGAACTGTGGGCCTCGGGTATCCATGAGGCTCGCATCCTCGCGACGATCATCGACGATCCGAAACTCGTGACCCGCGAGCAGATGCAATCGTGGGTCGAGGACTTCGACTCGTGGGATCTGTGTGACCAGGCGTGCATGAATCTCTTTTGGCGAGCCGAAGGCGGCGTCGAGATGGCGTTCGCATGGGCCGAGCGCGAAGAGGAGTTCGTGAAGCGCGCGGCCTTCGCGCTCATGGCCCGCTACGCCACGAAGAGAGCAAAGTCCTCCGACGGGCTCCTGGAGTCCTTTCTCCCAGTCATCGAAGAGGCGTCCGACGACGACCGCAACTTCGTGCGCAAGGCCGTCAACTGGGCGCTGCGCGGAATCGGAAAGCGCAACGCCCACCTCAACGAGTTGGCCATCGCGACCGCCGAACGCATTCGTGCCCGTGACACCAAGAGCGCCCGTTGGATCGCAAACGACGCACTACGGGAGCTCACCTCGGCCAAAGCAAAGGCGCGTCTCTAGGCGACCGGCCCTAACATCGGGCACGAAACAGGCCCGTGAGCGAGGACGGGTTCGCCCCGGAAGGGCACTCTGGAGGCGCATGCGCCGCTCCCGCCGAGCCGGTCGAAGCTCAATTGTGCACGGCGCGGGAGTGCCGCGAAGCCGGAGGGAGCGTATCGGCGCGTTAGCGCCGGGGAGCGGGTGCCCTGGAGGGGCGGCCCGCCCGCAGCGGGAAGGGCCGGTCGCGATGTCGCACCGTGGCAATTTCTCGGGCAGAAATGCGGCGGTCGATGCCCGCGGCGGGTCATCATGGTTCGCAATGGTCAGTGGTTGGGTGGATTGTTGCTGCTGTTAGTCCTTCCGAGGCAGGCGCGGGTCAGACACGCCCTTATGATGCGCCGTCATGGAGCCAAAAAAAGTCGGCGCACTCCTCGACCTCGCGGAACGCGTACTTAACGATTCAACTCAACTGTTCGATGACCACGACCACCGCCGGGAGGCCGAGGAGCTCATGGCAGCGGTTCTGGAAGTCGACGAAGACGACCTTGACCTCGACGAGCAGGTTCCGCGGCGCAGGCGGGAGCGCTTTCTCTCCCTCGTCGCTCGGCGAGCGGGAGGCGAGCCCTTCCCCCTCCTGATCGGGTTCATCAATTTCTTCGGCTACGACCTGAGGGTGAAGCCGGGCATGTTCGTGCCGCGCCCCTCGTCGGAGTTGTTGGTCGAGCGAGGCCTCCAGAAGCTGACGGGGAGAAAGAATCCGGTCGTGGTCGATGTCGCCACCGGCACCGGGCCAATTGCCCTCGCCATCGCAGCTGAAGTGCCGAGTGCTGAGGTGTGGGGAACCGACATCGCCAAGGACATGGTCAAGCTCGGGCGTAGCAACGCTCGTGAGCTCGAGATCGACAACGTGCGCTTCAAGGTCGGTGACATGTACGGAGCGCTTCCTCCCGCGCTGGAGGGCCGCGTCGACGTCATCACCGGACACGTGCCGTACGTTCCCAAGGAGGAGCTCGAGGATCTGCCCGCCGAGGTGCGGGAGTACGAGCCCGTCTACACCCTGTCCGACGAGACCGACGACGGGCTGTTCTTGATGCGGATGGCAATCGGTGGAGCGGCCCACTGGTTGAAGCCGGGCGGATGGTTGCTTCTCGAGCTCAGCCACGACCTGGAGAAGAAGGTTCGACGCATGAACATGAAGGCGGGCCTCGAGGATCAGGGTGCCGCCACGGACGAGGACGATCTCAGCATCGTTGTGGAGGCGCGCAAGCCGCGCTAGCGAGCGATCTCGTAACGCAGCTCGACCATCCCGCTGTCGAACGCACGCGTGCCCGTGAGCTGCAAAGGGCCACCCGGGATGCGGCGGTCGAACAACGGCTTGCCCGCACCGAGAACGACGGGGACAACGGTCAGCAACAGCTCGTCGAGCAGACCCCTGTCGGCGAACTGAGAGGCGACATTGCCACCCCCGATAACCCAAAGGTCGCGCTCGGCCGCGGACGCCATCATTTCGTCGTAGAGATCCGGCACCTCACCATCGGTCAACCGCACGTCGACGCCCTCGCCGTCGGGCACGGGCAGATCGCGTGTGGTCAGAACCCAGGCGGGCTTGCCTTGGTAGGGCCACTCACCCGCGAGTGATGGCTCGTCGAGGACGAACTCGTAGGTCGCCGATCCCATGACCACGGCTCCGACGCCTTCGTAGAAGCGCTCGTAGGCCCCCTTGGCCGGCTCGACCCCCTCGCCATCGAAGCTCCCCTGGTACTTCACGAGCCACTCAAGAGTGTCGTCGGCTTCGGCGATGAAGCCATCCAGCGAGCTCGCGCAGTAGTACTGGGTCCGTCCCACAGCGTGATCCTACGGCTCTGACTGATCAGTCGGCGCCGTCACTCGTGCGAGGATGCAGCGGGGGACTCTGCCGAGCACCGAGTTGCAGGAGAATTGATGCACGAGCACAGATCGGCAGAGTCGCGTGCCGCCGGGCCAGCGCGCGGCAGCGATGATCTCGTTACGGCACGAGGGCTGACCAAGCGTTTCGGTGACTTCATCGCGGTCGACGGAGTCGATTTCACGATTGCGCGAGGGGAGGCCTTCGGCTTCCTGGGCCCGAATGGCGCCGGCAAGACCTCGACGATGCGCATGATCGCGGCGGTTTCGCCCGTCACGCTCGGAGAGTTGCAGGTCCTGGGGATGGATCCGGCGAACCACGGCCCCGAGATCCGCGCTCGCCTCGGTGTGGTTCCACAGGAGGACACGCTCGATACCGAGCTCACGGTCAACGAGAACCTCTACATCTACGGCCGATACTTTGGAATCGGCGGAACCGTATTGAGGGAGCGCATCGACGAGCTCCTGGACTTCGTCCAGTTGACCGAGCGTCGCGACAGCAAGGTAGAGCCCCTGTCCGGGGGAATGAAACGACGTCTCACGATCGCTCGGGCGCTCATCAACGAGCCGGACGTGCTCATACTCGACGAGCCCACCACCGGCCTCGATCCTCAGGCGCGCCACGTCCTGTGGGACCGGCTCTACAGGCTCAAGCAGCGCGGGGTCACGCTGATCATCACCACGCACTACATGGATGAGGCGGAGCAGTTATGCGACCACCTTGTGATCATGGACGAAGCGCGGATCGTGGCCGAGGGGTCGCCGAGGGCGCTGATCGACCGATACTCAACGCGCGAGGTGGTCGAACTCCGCTTCGCGGTCGGAGCACATGAGAACGTGGGTCATCTTCTCGACGACCTCGCTCAGAGGATCGAAGAGCTACCCGACCGAGTGCTTCTCTATACACACAACGGGGACGACGCGGTCGGGGCCATCCACGAGCGTGGATTGAATCCGGAGAGCATCGTAGTGCGACGCAGCACCCTGGAGGATGTGTTCCTGCGTCTGACGGGCCGAAGGCTGATCGACTGATGGTGCAGTCTTTCCGCGTGGTCGAAGCCAATGCGCGCGTATACAAGCGCACATGGAAGGGGAGCGCCGTCACCGCGTTCCTGAATCCCGTGCTGTTCCTCTTCGCCTTGGGGATCGGACTGGGCTCGATCATCGACAGCAATTCCGGCGCGGAGGGACTGGGTGGTGTTCGCTACGTCAGCTACATCGCTTCCGGACTTCTCGCCGCCACCGCGATGCAGACGGGTGCGGTCGAAGGGTCGTGGCCTGTGCTCTCCGGCATCAAGTGGCAGAAGACCTATCACGCGGCGCTCGCCACACCCGTCCGAGTGAGCGCTCTCGTGTCGGGGAATCTGTTGTGGATGGCGGTGCGAGTGGCGCTGTCCGCCGCCGCCTTTGCCATCGTCTCGGCGTTGCTCGGTGTCCTCGCTCCGATTGAGGTGCTCGCTGCGCTGCCCGCCGCGATCCTCACGGGCATGGCCTTCGCCGCTCCTGTCACCGCGTACACGGCCATTGCGAAGGACGAGACTCGGTTAGCGGGCGTGTTTCGCTTCGCCATCCTCCCGATGTTCTTGTTCTCCGGGACGTTCTTTCCGATCGAGCAGTGGCCGGAATGGCTTCAGCCGGTCGCCTACGTCACCCCACTGTGGCATGGCGTAGAGCTCTGTCGCTCAAGCGCGATCGGATTCGACACGACCCTCAACCCGGTCGCCCACCTCGGGTACCTTCTGGTGTGGGCGTCAGCCGGCTGGTGGTTCGCTCAACGGAACCTGCGTAAGAGGCTGCAGCCGTGAGCGCTCGCTCCCTGCCTTTGCGCATCACACCGCAGTTCATTCTCGATCGGTCGAGCGTCCGTTACGTGCTCGAGCGCAACCTGCTCGTCTACAGGCATATCTGGATCGTCATCTTCTCCGGGTTCATCGAGACGCTCGTTTATCTGTTCGCGGTTCGGATTGGCTTCGGGGCACTAGTTGACGACATCCCCCTCGACTCCGGCGTAACCATTGACTACGCGACCTACGTGGCCCCCGCTCTTCTTGCCGCTGCGGCTATGAACGGTGCCGTCTTCGAGTCGACGATGAACATCTACTTCAAGCTCAGGTTCGCCAAGACCTACGACGCGATGCTCTCGACTCCGATGCAACCGTTCGATATCGCTCTGGGCGAGATCGGTTGGTCGCAGATCCGGGGGTCGATCTACGCGGTCGGTTACATCATCGTCTTGCTCGTGATGGGTCTCGTCGAGTCGCCCTGGTCGGTTCTTGCTCTACCGGCCGCGGTCCTCGTGGGCTTCGCGTTCGGGGCGGCCGGGATGGCGGCGACGACCTACATGCGCAGTTGGCAGGATTTCGAGTTCGTCAATCTCTCGGTGCTGGTGTTGTTCCTGTTTTCGGCGACTTTCTATCCACTGAGCGTGTATCCGGACTGGCTCCAGGTCGTGGCTCACCTATCGCCGCTGTACCACGGCGTTGCCCTGATCCGAGGGCTCATGCTCGGCGACGTCGGGCTCTTTCTGCTCGGCCACGTGGCCTTTTTGGCGGCGATGGGAGCGGCGGGTCTCGCGGTGGCGAACAAACGTCTGGTTACCCTGTTGACGCCCTAACCGAGCTCCGATCGCGCCACTGCTGACTCTTCCGCCACGAGAATCCGGATTTTCTCGATGACGACCGCCTCGTCGATCCGCCACTTGACATGGCCAGGCGAAAGTTGTAGATACAACCTATGACTCAGAGCATCGAGAAACAAGCGCGTGAGGTGGTTGCGACCTGCCTTGGCTACCGGACCCGAAAGTTGGCAAGGGCGGTGACCCGCCTCTACAACGACCGTCTGCGGCATCTGGGCCTCAATATCGCCGAGATGAACTTGATGGCAGCGATCGCATCACAGAGTTCCGTGCAGCCGGCCAAGCTCGGGCGCGCGATGGAACTCGAGAAGTCGACGCTCAGCCGCAACAGCAGCCGCCTGGTGGAACGGGGGTGGGTGGAGATTCGCGACCAACCGCATGGTCGAGGCGTTCTCCTCGCATTGACACCACGTGGGAACGAGACGCTGGCACACGCTCTCCCCGCATGGAAAGAGGCCCAGGGCCAAGCCCAATCGCTGGTGGCCGAGACGTTGCGCCACCTCGGAGCCGGGCAGGGCGTGGCGATGAGCTGAGGTTTTTTTTTGCTGTGAAGTTGTAAATACAACCTAACGAAAGGAACCCAAATGACGTCCAGCATCGATTTCGCGCAATCCGACACCGCCATCTCACATGATCCCAGGGAACATTCGCTGCGTAGGGCACGTCCCGGGGCCGTCACCTACCTGGTCCTAGCCGTTTGGTCGGGCGTGGTAACGACCGCGATCATTGGCGGAGTCTTTGCGGGCGACGGTGCGTCCCGGCTTGCGCTGCCAGCATCGGTGGCCATTCCTGTCGCCGTCGTGGCGATCGCCTACCGCGTCTCGCCGCGGTTCAGGAACTATCTGTTGGCCCTCGACATGAGGCTTGTGTTGGGGGCACAGCTGTGGCGGGTGATCGGTATCGCCTTCCTATTCGCTCTTGCGTTCGACCAGCTGCCCGCCGGATTTGCAGTGCCCGCGGGCGTGGGCGACATAGCTACGGGGATTGCTGCAATCGGCGTCCTATTGGCCCAGGGCAACGGAAGCCTGACACGTCGTCACCTCTACGCCTTCACAGCTCTCGGGGTGGGCGATTTCCTCGTCGCGTTCGTAACCGGGTTGTCCCTCGAACCCCCCACCCTCGCTGCCTGGCCGTTGGCGATCTTCCCGACGATCATGGTCCCGTTCTTCGCTGTCCTACATCTTGTCGCCGTGCTCCAGAGCCGGCACAACTGGGAAGGCCGAGTCCGCAGCTACTCCGTTCGAAGCCGAGACGAGGCGCCTGCGCTCTAACCCAAAGTCGGCGACCACCCATCGTGCGATTACT
>Ga0299907_10001894_pt1 | contig 12471 bp, 11 predicted proteins | sample RVTome_16_FD_198680 | JGI IMG/M metagenome (GOLD analysis project Ga0299907, IMG submission 198680) | Soil microbial communities from uranium-contaminated site in the Upper Colorado River Basin, Wyoming, United States - RVT152D67 (version 2) ...
ATGTCCTCGAACGCCATCGATCTCAACGCTGGAGGCTGTGACCGATTCAATCGCTGGGTCACCCCGATTCCCCGAGGAGTTTCCATGCTCCTGGCAGCACCAGTCCGGCCGTGGCTGCTTTGATCACGTCCCCGAATACGAACGGGACGACGCCGTTGGCGATTCCCTCCGACGTTGTCATCCCCGTTGCCGCCATCAATCCAATGACGCCGAAGAGATAGATGACTGCAGACCCGACGATGAAGCCGGTGAACATGGTGGGGAAGGTTCTGTCCTGGCGGTGCTCTGCCATCCAACCGACCAGACCGGCGGCGAAGATGAAGCCGATCAGGTATCCACCGGTAGCGCCGGTGACCACATCGAACCCGCTATCACCATCCGAGAAGACCGGTGCGCCGAGAGAGCCCATCGCAACGTAGAGGAGTTGTCCTGCTGCCCCGAGACGCATACCGAGCGCTGCGCCGGTGAGGAGCACTGCGAAGGTCTGCCCGGTGATCGGCACCGGCGTGAAGGGGAGGTGGATCCTCCACTGTGCGGCGACTGCGGTTATGGCCGCAGCCAGGACAACGAGCACCACCGAGGTGGCGATGGTGCGGGGGAGGACTCGATGGCTTATGGCAGCTGAGGTCATTGGGGCGTCTCCTGAAGCGATTGATCCAAGCTTATGCCTGAGACTCCTAGCGACGCGCGACAGTTACGATTTTCCCGTGCAAGATTCATCGCGGACTACCCCCGCCTGGCCTGTCTACGTGGCTAGCTTTCTTCTATTTGCCGGAGTCCTCTCCGTTGTGCTCTGGAACGTGGAACTTCCCTACCTCGCGTGGTCGGCCGGCCCTGTCTCCGATGCAGCTGACGCGATCGAGATCGAAGACGCGGACGTGTTCGTGCCCGAAGGCGAGTTGCTGATGCTTACTGTGATCAGCCAGGACGTGAACATTTTCGAGGTGATCATCGCCGGGTTTGACCCGACAATCGACCTGCTCCGCAAGGATCGGGTCCGCCCACCTGAAGAGACCGATGAGGAATACCGGGAACGGGTGCTGGCCCAGATGGACGACTCTCAGAACCGGGCAATCACCGTTGCGCTCGCTTCGCTCGGATTCGAGATGGTCCCGACCGATGTGATAGTGATCGAGATCGTTGCCGACCTTCCCGCTGATGGTGTCCTCGAACCGGGAGACTCGATAAACACGGTCGATGGTGTGGAGATCATCCGCGCTTCGGATGTCCCGGAAGCCCTGGAAGGGCTTGCCCCAGGAGACAGCGTTGTCCTCGGCATCACACGAGGCGGGTCCGAAATTCAGGTCTCCCTGGACCTGGCCGCCCGGGATGACGACCTGGACGCTCCAATAATGGGAATTGTCGTGCGCGAGTTGACCGAACCGCCATTTCCGGTGGGCATCGAAGCCGGGAACGTCGGCGGTCCATCCGCAGGAATGATGCATGCGCTGGCCATCGTCGACACTCTCACGCCGGGCGAGTTGACCAAGGGCAACGTAATCGCCGGCACCGGCACGATCGAGTATGACGGCACAGTTGGGAGCATCGGAGGCGTCCGCCAGAAAGTGACCGGAGCCGAGGCAGCAGGAGCATCGGTCATACTCGTACCCGCAGGGAACTATGAAGAGGCGCTTACAGCCCAGCGGGACAGCATCGAGATCGTCCCCATCGCTACCCTCGAGGAGGCAATCGAATACCTGGAAAACCTGGAAGCTGCTTGATAATCGCCGGGAATAGGGCACATCCTCGGTATCTTCTAAGGATATGCCCCCCGAAGTGACCCCAGACTCGGTCCGCGGTGCGAGTTTCCGCACCGTGCTGCGGGGTGCCGACCCGACCGCTGTCGAGCAGTTTCTCAGCGAGGTCGCCGGGGTGTTGGAGGAACTCTATAAGGAGCGGGACAGGCTGGTGTCCCGACTCGGAGAGTTCGCCGACCGTGATCTGAAGTCCGAATTCGAGAATGTTGGCCGTGAGGTCACCATCGTCCTGGAAGCGGCGCGGGAGGCCGCCGAGACGATGCGGGAGCGCGCCAGTGCCGATGCGGCACGTTGGCGATCGGAGTCGATGGCAGAGTCCGAGCAGCTGCGCAAGGATGCCAAGAATGACGCCGAAGCGCTGCGCAGCGACGCCTGGGCGACCGGGAGTGAGCTTTTGAATCAGGCTGTCGCCGAAGCCAAGAACCTGAGGGAGGCGGCTGAGAGAGACGCGATCACGATTGCCGGCGAGGCCGAACGCGAAGCCCACCGCCTCGTTTCGGGCGCCCGTCGCGAGGCCGAAGATCTCCTGCGTTCGGCGGCGATGGACGCCGAGAAGATCACAGCGGAGGCCGAAAAGAGCCGGGACACCATGCTCTCCAGCGCGCGGAAACAGGCGGAGGCGAGCCAGGAGAGGACCCGGGCCCTCGAACAACGAAGAGAAGAGCTTATGGAAGAGCTCGAAGGAGTGCGGGCGGCCCTGAGACAAATGGAGGGCACCCTCGAGGCGAAGCGGGAAGATCTGAATCTTTCCAGAACCGGCGATACCTCGGTAAGGGTGATCCCCGGCAACCGACCAGCTGAAACCGTTCCGGATCCACCGGTAACGTGGCAGCCGGGTGAGACGGTTCGGATCATTCGCGACGAGCCAGAGCCAAAGGTGCCTGAGCCCCACCAACAGCCTGTGGTGCGGCCAGAGGTTGTGGAGACGGTGGCTGCGGAGCCACTCGAGCCACAGCACGACCGGCAGGCCCCTGAGCCCGAACCGAGGCGGGAAGAGCCGCCACGTCCGCCAGTGCGACGCGAGCCGGATACAAAAGAAGGTGTCGGGCAGGGGACGAAGGGCTCCGATGACGATGTGAATGCTCTCTTCGCGTCTCTCCGCAAGCCAGGAGCCAGATTGCCGGCCGACCCGGCTAGCTCCGGCAGAGCGACCAAGACACAGGAGAAGCGCGAGTCGGAGCCTGCGCCGGGCACGCCCCCGACAATCCGATCCGCGGACGACATGATCGAGGATCGCGATGGTGTGTTGCTCCCGATCACCAATCGTGCGCTACGTGGCATCAAGAAGTCGGTCACCGAGGCGCAAAATGTCGCTCTCGATGGCCTCCGCACCAACTCCGACTGGAGACCCGACCGAGCTGACATTTCCGAGACGCTACGCGCCGATCTGATAACTCTCTGGGCGGAGAGCTACACGGCGGGCCACGACCGTGCCGAGGCAATGTCCGGGGCGAGGCTGAAGCGACCCTCCACCCCAACCACTGACTCGCCGGAAGTCTTCGGATCAGACCTTGTAAAAGACCTTGAGAGAGAGATGGGGGCGGTGTCCGACGGCCAAAAGGAGCGCCAGTCCGCCGCCTCGAAGGTTTTCAGAGCCTGGCGGACCGACGAGGCTGAACGAAGAGTCCGGTCCCTGGCCCTCGCTGGATTCCATCGAGGTCTCGTCGAGTCTGCGGCCGATATGCCCATCGAATGGGTTGCATCTGGAACGCCATGCAGCGCATGCCGCAGCGCAGCACAGGACCCGGTGGCGTCCCCGCCTCCAGTCCACCCGGGATGTGAGTGCACAATCGCCTTGTAGGTGAGATGCGAGTTACACAAAGGCCACGACCGACTTAGACTCGGTTGCGATGTTCACCAGGGCTCCTTCGGACGCACCCGCTCCTGATCGCCGCCGCCCCATCACCTTCATCCTGGGGATAGTTGCCGGCCTATATCTGGTTCTCAGTGCGGCGGGGTCACTCTGGACCGAATTCCTCTGGTTCAGCTCCATCGGCTACGAGTCGGTTTGGCTCAAGAATTGGGGAACCTCGATCGCACTGGGGGCAATCGGCGTTGTGGTGGCGTTCGGAGTCATCTGGTTCAGCCTTCGGCTCGCCGATCGCATGTCGCCCCGATGGGTGCCATTCGACCTCACGGAGGAGGAGGAGCTGATCGAGCGCTTCCGGGAGTGGGTGGAGCCGCGCATTCGCACGGTCCGACTGCTGGTGAGCCTCGGCCTCGCTCTATTGTTGGGTTTGGCGGCGGCCTCGTGGCGGGACGACTTCTTCCTGTTCCAGAATGGCAAGCAGTTCGGCGTCACCGATCCGATTTTCGAAACTGATCTCTCGTTTTTCATGTTTCGCTTGCCCTTGTGGAACACGGCGCTCGATTGGTTGTTCAACCTGTTCCTGCTCAGCCTGGTGGCGGTTGCAGTCGTCCACTATTTCAACGGCGGAATCAGGCTCAGTGGCCGCGGTCTCACGGTTACCAGTGGCACCAAGACCCATATCCTGGGCATGCTCGCGATTCTCGCCTTGATCCGCGCAGTGATCTATCGACTAGACATGTACGCGCTCTTGTTGTCTGGCCGATCGGAACCCGCATTCTTCGGACCGGGCTTCACCGACGAGAATGCCCGACTCCCCGCCTTGCGCCTGCTGATCGCGGTGGCATTGATCGCCGCCACTATCTTCGTTGTGAACATCTGGCGCCGCGGCTGGACCCTTTCGATTGTCACGGTGGTGTCGTGGCTGGTGGTGGCCGTGGCCGCTGGTGCGATCTACCCAACTGTGATCCAGCGGTTTCAGGTAGATCCGGTGCAGCTCGACAAAGATCGCCCGTACATCGCCAACAACCTCGAACTGACCCGGATGGCCTATGGGCTCGATGAGGTCGAAGTGCGAAGTTTTGCCGCCTCAAACCAGCTGGACGCCGATGCCATCGAGGCGAACCGCCTGGTGATCGACAACTTGAGACTCTGGGACACTTCAGTTCTGCCACGCACCTACCAGAACTTCCAGGAGTTGCGGCCCTACTACTCATTGGGTCGGGTTGACACCGACCGATATGTCGAAGATGGCGTGGAGAATCAGGTGATGATCTCGGTGCGAGAGCTCGAAGAAGCGAATCTGCCCAGATCCGACTGGCAGAACGAAACTCTCTTCTACACCCACGGTCTGGGTGCTGTGGTCAATGAGGCGAATGTTGTCGAGGCAAATGGGCAACCCCGATACTTGCTCCAGGACGTCCCCCCGGAGGCATCCGTCCCCAGTTTCGAGTTGGATGAGCCGAGGGTGTATTTCGGCGAGACTTACTTACCGGGCAGACCCGTCATTGTGAAAACCGGCCAGGTGCCGCAGGAGGTCGACTTTCCTCTTCCGGGCGGCGCCACTGACTACAACGAGTATCAGGGCGAGGCAGGGGTGGTGTTGGACAACATCTTCAAGAAGATCGCTTTCGCGCTTCGGTACCGCGACCTCAATCTGCTCATCTCAGGGGAGATCCGTCCGGACAGTGCCGTTCTCGTCGAGCGGAATATCCGCTCCATCGCCGAGAAGGTCGCTCCATTTCTCGTGACCGACACTGACGTGTATCCGGTGATAATCGATGGCCGGATTCTCTGGGTTCTCGATATGTACACCGTTTCATCGCAATATCCGTACGCCACTCCTCTCACCGATGTTGCGACCGACCGACTCAACAGAACTTCCGACATCAGGACGGGGACCAATTACATCCGCAACTCCGTCAAAGCTGTTGTCGACGCCTTCGACGGGGATATCACTTTCTATCTCGCTGACCCTGAAGACCCTGTCGTCTCGACCTGGGCAGACACCTACGAGGGTCTCTTCGCACCTATGGATGAAATGCCCGCCGGTCTCGAAGGTCATCTCCGCTATCCCCAGGACCTTTTTCGGTTGCAGAGCACCGTGTATCTCGAGTACCACGTTCAAACCGAGGGTGAGTTGTTCACGGGCAACGACGCCTGGTCATTGCCTATCGATCCGTCGACGATTTCGCGTGACGCCGAAGGCGGGGTGAACCTTCTCAACGGTGACAGCTACCAAGCCCAGACCGCGCAATGGGCATTTCTCAATGAGCTGCTCCCTTATTACCTGCTCACCAGCTTGCCGGGTGAGGAGGACCTCTCGTACCTTTTGCTCCAACCGTTCACCCCGCGGGAGAGGCGCAACATGTCGGGTTTCCTGGTGGCTGATTCGACTCCGGGGACCTACGGGCGTCTGATCGACTTCCGGATGCCCCAGGGCGAGCTCGTCGACGGGACCGAGCAGGTAGGGCAGCGGATCGAACAGGACGCCGAAATCTCCCAACAGTTCACGCTTTGGGACTCGATCGGATCCGAGGTGATCAAGGGCGACCTGCTGGTGGTTCCCATCGAGGAGTCGGTCCTCTACATCCAACCCATTTTCCTGCAAGCATCCGAAGGCGGAGGCTTCCCCGAGTTCCGTCGTGTAGCGGTCGTCTACGGAGACAGGGTGGAATGGGCCGACACCCTGGACGGTGCTTTGTCTCTGGTGTTTGACGCGCCGATCGGGGGCGAGGATCCCGACGAAGTCGATAGTGAGGTCCCCGACGCCGAGACTGTTGCTGGCCTCGTGGAACAGGCGGCCGAGGCATTCGCCAATGCAGACGCAGCTCTTGCGGCGGGCGACCTTGCCGGATACCAGCGCTATGTCAACGAAGCCCAGCGGCTCATTGGCGAGATCGAGGCAATTCTGAGCGAATCGGCCTGATCCGACCAGTTCGGGCCCCCCTGCACGCGATAAGACAGGACTTCTCCCACCTCCGGTGTTTCGCCTATCGTTAGCGGCTAGCAGTCGAAGGATTTATGGCAAAAGACACTGAGGAATACATACGGATGCGTGGCACCGTTATGAAGATGCTTCCTGATTCCACATTTGAAGTGAAGCTTGACAACGGTTTTGAACTCCTGGCAAAACCGTCCGGGAAAATGCGACGCGGCCGCGGTATTCGGGTGCTTCCGGGCGACTCGGTCGATGTAGAGGTATCTACGTACGACCCGACCCGGGGACGCATCGTCTGGCGTTATCGCTAAACGCTCCGCCCAGCGGTCTGGAACTAAACCCATTCCTAAGGCTCTACGTATCAATAGTGATTCCCTGAGCGTTCAGTTCCGCACCGAGTTCTGAAGCCCGCGATCCGGGCGGCCTGGCTATCAAATATGAGACGTAGAACCTAAGGAACGCGTTGTTCGGGAACCACGCAGTTGGTTGTGGTCGGGCTACCCACATTTCCCTGAAAGTCGATCGGCTCATTGATCGGTGAGCCGGTTTCGTCGGTGGTGAGAAAACGGACCAGCCCGCGGTAGATCCCCTCTGCATACGCCTGGCGGAACACTGTTGTCTGCAACAACTGGTTTTGGGCGGGGTCGGTCACATATACGCCCTCGATGATCACAGCCGGAGCTTCGGAACGTCTCAGTAACCCGTAGAAATCGGATCCGGTGTCGACATCCCGCCGCGAAGCCGTGCCCTGGATGCCGGACCCTTGCCACTCGGTGGCGTAGGGATCGAAGCTACGAACCAGCTCTTCGTCGATCAGTGATGCGAGGCGGTCGGAGCCATCGACGGACAGGGCATAGAAAACTGCTCGCGGCGGATCCTGAAAGGTTCGGTCGGTCCCCGTGTTGTTGTGGATCGCGATGAGGGCATCGGCACCGACGGAATTGGCCATGGTGGCTCTGTAGGCCAACCCGGCTTCGAAGTCTCCTTCATCCGGGCCCGCGGTGTCGCGGGTCATGTGGGCACCGCTCACAGCCGGATAGGTGGCACCCGAGACGATTCGGCCCGATTCCCAGTCGACATCATGCGATGTCAACAGGAGGTCACGAAGTCGGTCGGCTATGTCTAGATTGAAATCCGACTCACGCGTCCCATCTATACCTGGTGCACCCCAGTCCCTTCCTCCGTGGCCGGCATCAACTATCACCACGGCGCGGGCCAGGTCGAAGCCCGGTCCCGGTGGCTGTGGACTCGCCGCGGGGACGATCGTGACATCTCCTTGGTTGACCCACACCGGGTTGCTGCAGGAGTCCATGACTTCGAGCCAGGAGCCGTCCACTCCCAAGACGGGCAGGATCAACCCTTGGTGGACGGTCTGAAGGACGGTGCCTGCCGGGGACTCGTACAGATCCGCCCCACCCTCGGGCACGACGGCAAGGCCGGGCGGACCAGGTGTCGCCGGAGGCGAATCAGTGACATCGCCTGTCGAAGTGACTGTCACCTCGGGAGGAGGCGTGGTGAGGTCGGCTCCGGTTATCGATGAACAAGAGGTAGTTGCGATGGCCAGGGCGAGGAGAGTTGTGAGTCGGCGGAGCATTTTCCCGATGGTGGTGGCGGACCGGGCCACACTATTCGGTGGGTCACCCTATCGGACGGCATTGACCCACTAGTGGCAAACTCCGACACTCAGCCCGTCGGAGACCCAGATCCCGATCACCCCCAACTCGGGGTAACGGCGCCTGAAGTGAGCCACGCCGTCCCGGAGTTGTCTGTGCTGGTCTTCGTCGGCGATCGGATTGCCCGCGCAATCGTGATGTGCAACCAGAGCAAGCTGGGTCGGGCTATGAGCACGGATCGCCGATTCGAGGTCCGTGATGATCGAGGTGGTCGCCGGGTCGTATGAAGCAGTGAGGTACTTGACCATGCCGGCGCGGGTCACGGTGTCGAGATATGTGACATCGAATTCCTGAAGCAAAAAGTCGTTGATGGGGCGCTGGATCCGTCCGTCTATGCAGCTCAGTGCAACTGCGAAGGTCATGCCCCGACTCTAACTGCCCACGTGTCCAGGTCGGGCAGGGTGCTTTCGGGGTTTTCCCTCATAGGAATTGTCACACCCCTTCTGCATGATTGGATGATGGAACTCGTGATGAACCTCGTGGCCGGCTTTGCTGGATTTGTTTTCACAGTGATCGGGATCTATTCGGTGGTAACGATCTGGTCCGACGACCTGCCGTGATGCCGGCGGAGGAAGTCAGCGGTGTTCCGGCCCTGGCCTCCGCGGGTTTGTCGGCAATGCCGGCTTGGTTACATCGGCGGTGGCTGCCTGGAGAACCCGTATCGCCTCGTCGCCGGACATAGTGATGGACACACCGTGTCCACCGCCGCCGATCGAGATTGTGTTGCCGCTGAGTCTCGTGTCAGCGAAGACGGGTAATGCCCGCGTCGCTCCGAACGGTGTGATTGTTCCTCGCTTGTACCCGGTGACGGCAAGAGCGGATTCTTCGTCAGGGAGAGAGAGGCGGTTCACGCCCAGGGTCTTCCTCAGCTTGGTCCAGTCGATGACCCGATCTCCAGGCACCAGGACGAAGACGTGCTCGTCATCGGATACCCTCACGACCATCGTCTTGACAACTGCGGACTCAGCCACTCCGCGCTCTGCGGCGGCCTCCTGCAGGGACCGGACCGGGCCATGTCGGACAACCTGATAGTCGATCCCTTTCAGGCGAGGATCTTCAAGGGCCGGAGTTGCATCGTGCATGGCCCGAACCGTAGTCAGGCCCAGGCAGAGCCCCGTCCGTCGATGCCTGAGGGGAATCGGCGGTCCAGCGTGCTGAGGTAGCTGCTGACGATTCTGTTGAGCTCACCCGTCTCGATGAGGAAGGCGTCGTGACCTTGTGTCGCGTGCAGAGTGCGGTACGTCCCATGGGGGAGCGCATCGGCCAAGCCTTTGACGTCGGAGGTGGGGTAGAGGGCATCGCTGGAGATGCCGACGGCGAGTATCGGCGTGTCAATCGAAGCCAACTCGCGGTCACGTGCCAGGTCGTGGGAGTCCATTGCGTTCATGAGAGTGACATAGCTGTTGGCGTCGAAACGGTCTACTAGCTTTTCTCCCTGGTAGCGGAGGTAGTCCTGGACTGCGTAGCCTGAATCTCCTAGGTCTCTCCCGAACCGGGAGTCGAAGTTCTCTGGAGACCGGTATGAGATCATCGCGATCATTCGTGCGATTGCCAGCCCTTTCTCCGGTCCTGCAGCGCTGGTGATCGCTGCCCGCTGCGCGTCGGACAGTGCGATGTTCCAGGCCGATTGCGTGGTCCCGACCCCGATCGAGACGGCCGTGCCAACCCGGTCGGGATGGAGCGCGGCCCATTCCTGGGCTTGCATCCCGCCCATGGACCCCCCGATTGCATAGCTCACCCGGGCCACCCCGAGTTGATCGAGTAAGCCTTTCTGAGCGGCGACAAGGTCCCTGATCGTTATCGCAGGGAATTCATCGCCGTAAGGTTCACCGGTCGCAGGGTTGAGCGATGTCGGCCCCGTCGTTCCATAGCATCCCCCCAGCACATTGGTCGCGATCACATAGCTCCGCTCGGGGTCGAGGATGGCGCCCGGTTTGAAGAGGCCAGCCCACCAGTCGTCAGCGTCGGCATTCCCGGTGAGCGCATGGCAGACCACAACCGCTTCGTCTGCCGGCTCACCCCAGGACCGGTACGCCACAGTGACGTCGGGAAGAACCCCGCCGCCCTCGAGCGGCAGGGGTTCTTCCAGCGTCACGTACTGCGTAGCCTTTGAGATCAAGCCGCGCTCTCCTGGGACGTCGCCTTGGCGAAGGCCTGGTCCAGGTCTTCCTTGATGTCATCGATGTGCTCTATGCCAACCGAGATCCTTACCTGGTCTTTACGCACTCCTGCCGCGAGCTGCTCGTCGTCGCTCAGCTGCTGGTGGGTGGTGGATGCCGGATGGATGATGAGGGTCTTGGCGTCACCGACGTTCGCCAGATGCGAGGCCAGTTGCACCGAATCGATGAACCGCGCTCCTGCCTCGGCCCCACCGCCGATGCCGAACGTGAGCACAGCCCCGAACCCGTTGCGGAGTATCTCCTTCGCCTTCTCGTGATATGGATGTGACTCGAGCCCCGGGTAGTCAACCCACGCCACTGCATCGTGACCCTCGAGCCAACGGGCCAGTTCGAGAGTGTTGTCAAGATGGCGCTGGACCCGCAGGCTGAGTGTCTCCAGTCCCTGGAGGAGCAGGAAGGCGTTGAACGGGCTCAGCGCCGCGCCAAGGTCCCGCAGGCCTTCCACTCTCGCCCTGATGGCAAAGGCGATGTTTCCAAAGGGTCCGTCGACGCCGAAGACATCCGAGAACACAAGCCCGTGGTAACCGGGGGCGGGCTCGGTGAAGGTGCGGAAACGCGGACTCGACCAATCGAAGTTCCCCGAGTCCACGATGACCCCGCCGATCGAGGTTCCATGGCCACCGATCCACTTGGTAGCCGAAGCCACGATGATGTCTGCACCGAGCTCGATGGGACGAGCAACGTAGCCAGCGGCCCCGAAAGTGTTGTCCACGATGACCGGGACCCCGTGCTTGTGGGCTACCTCTGCGATCGCCGGAATGTCGGGAATGTTGAATCGGGGGTTGCCGATTGTCTCCAGATAAACCCCGCGGGTCCTGTCATCGATCAGACTCTCGAACTCGGCAGGGTCGTCGCCATCGACAAAGCGGACTTCGATCCCGAGACGTTTCAGGCTGACTTTGAACTGGTTGTATGTCCCCCCGTAGAGGTAGCTGGTCGACACGATGTTGTCCCCGGACTCAGCCAGGGTCGTGATCGTGGTCAACTGTGCCGCCTGACCGCTGGCAGTCGCCACCGCAGCTACTCCGCCTTCGAGGGCGGCGATGCGCTTCTCGAACACGTCAGTGGTCGGATTCATGATCCTCGTGTATATGTTTCCGAACTCTTCGAGCCCGAACAGGCGTGCGCCATGGGCGGCGTCGTCAAAGGTGTAGCTGGTTGTTTGGTAGATGGGGACCGCTCGGGCGTTGGTGCCCGGGGCCGGGTCCTGGCCCGCATGGACCTGAAGGGTCTCGAATCGATAATTGGCTGACATCGGCTTTCTCCTGGTCGGGGATTGCCCGGCACCAGCCTCAAATCTAAAAGATCCGCAACCGAATGCCGGTGCGGATCCTCTGATTACTTGGTAATGGTGTTCGTTACGTCAGTATCCCGCACGGCTTGTCGTACAAGCCATGCACATCATTCGGGAGACATTGCAAAGTTCCATTGGCGGTGAAATCTACGGCATGAACACCGATCTATCAAGTCCCCGGGAGAACAATCTCCAGGAACACCAGTCTTTCGCCGGTCTTTACCGACCGTTGCATACCGTAGGACATGTGAGGAAACTGACGACCCTGCTCCTGATCCTGGGAGCCTGCACAAATGCATCGGAGCCCCCGCCCACCGACCAGGTCACCGCCCCGTCTTCTGTCGTCTCGGACGCGGGTTCCTCCGACTTCGGAGATCCGCCGGTCGTCCCCGAAGGCCCTTTGGATCCCGCTATCGACAACGAGATAGGCGGATTGATCGTGTCGGTCGAACAAGAAGGATTCGACAGCGAAGCTCTCGACGAGATCGGCGCCGGCAGGGACGCCCGGGTCGCCTGGTTTCTCGCCGACCTTCTCCGTTTCTACCAGGGCGGAAGTACCGGATCACACATTTCGCGGGTGTTCCGTGACCTCACCGGTGCGACTCTCGACACGTCGACCAGCCCTGCGTTTGTCGATGCTTTCAATCGTCTGATCGCTTGGGATCTCCCGGCGTGGGAGGGGTACGAGACGAGAAAAGGAGAGCTGTACACGATCCTCGAACCCGGCTGGCAGCCATTCTTCGACGAGAACGTGTCTATCGATTGGAGGTGGGTCACCTGGGGCGGGGTGCTGATCGACGATCGACCGCTTGGCGAGCC